>Ga0209212_1000430_pt1 | contig 82982 bp, 72 predicted proteins | sample RifGroC2_FD_183996 | JGI IMG/M metagenome (GOLD analysis project Ga0209212, IMG submission 183996) | Groundwater microbial communities from Rifle, Colorado, USA - Groundwater C2 (SPAdes) (version 2) | ecosystem: Environmental > Aquatic > Deep subsurface > Groundwater | place: Rifle, Colorado...
GCCGGCCGGTGACCGGGTCCCGTCTTCAGTGCCCGCTGAGCCGCAGGGAAAGCCGCAAAGCGGCGTGCGCCACGAGCTGTTCCGGTTCTGGCAGGTCTCCGAGGCGTATGCGGCTGACACCGCCGCAGATGCCGACGCCCTCGCCATTGAGCTTTCCAGCATGCCGGAGGTGCTGAGCGCCTATGACGAGATGAGCAAGAGGCTGCCCAGGCTCAACTCCCTCTTTAGCAGCGGCCTCGTGGGGCTCTCCAAACAGGGGCTGGTCGTCGTCCCGCCGACGGCCAAGGGGAAGATCTCCCCCCAGGACGAGGCGCTGCTGGCGGCGGAAAACCAGAGCCGCAAGACGGTCGTCATGAGCATGGCGAAGGCGATCCTGAAGCTGCAGAAGCAAAAGGAAAGCAAGGAGGCGCTGAACCAGGTGTTGGGGAAGGCGGCGACCACCTTCGCCGACACAAAGCGAGAAGCGGCGCAGCCCGGTTGGTGGGTACAGCTCCAGAACGACCGCTGGGTACAGAAGTGACGGGGCGGGACGCCGCCCTGAAGCGGTGTGCAAAAATTGACCAGCTGTTTAAAGTCTGAAACTCCCCGGAAACAGGAGAATTTTGACGAACTGGCTGTCATTTCCTTGTCTGCTGTTCATAGTTTGGACTCCGGCGGGATCTCCATCGGGAGGGGCGGCAGAGCGTGAATCGTTTTAAAAACAGCACCTTGGCGGGTGCTGTTTTTGTTTTTAAAGTTGGCACCGCTTTTGTATATGAAGGAACATCGTTGAACGAGTGAAGAAAAGCCAGGGCCAGGAGGCTTATGAGACTCGGAACCTTGATCAGGCTTCAGGATCACCAGACAGGTCGCAAGGGGAACGACACCGCCCGCGAGACCGGCACGGTAAAGAGCCTCCCGGATCTGGAGCATCTCTGGGAACTCCTGGATAAGAACATCAACCTGGATGTCTGGAAAAAGGGCGCCTAGGACAAGATAAACCTAAAAACACAATTTTCGCGTCGGTGATGGAGTCCTCCTTTCGTCCCGGCGCATTTTTTTTGCCTGATAGCGATGCTCTTCAAGGCTAGACAGCCCCATCCCCCTCCTGACCTCCCCCTTGAAGGGGGAGGTACTTTGGTTTTTTTACTCACCTTCCCGCGGGTTCTCCGCATTTCCTCCCATCTTGCATCCCCTCGCGGCGTGGTTGCACTGCCGCACCGGCTGGCACCTGAGTGACGCCGTCAGGCGATGAGAAAGCGCCCGAGGGACGCCTTGGCCGCAGAACCGCCGATATCCGGAATGATCTCCAGTTCCAGCGCCGTCACATCGGTGAGGTCGACCTGGTACTCTTCCTGCTCCGTCACGGTGCCGGGGGGGCTGAAGCTGTACTGCTGCCGGACAATGTCGTGGTAGCTCCTGCCGCCGTCGCCGGACCAGCGGAGCACGAACTCCTGGGTGCGCGGGATATTGCGCTCGTTGATGAGAAGGTAGATCCTTTTCAGCTTCTGCGGCCTGTCGAAAAAGAGGCGGATCCTCTGTGGCCCGGACTCCGCCGCCCGCCAGCCCGACTCCCCGGTCGGCTCCAGCGCCGATTCGATCGGGTGCGACGGGTCTTCCGAGGTGATCTCCACCTGTGCCAGGTTTTCCAGTTCCATCCATTCGGTGCCGGCCTTGCTGCCGCTGCCGGATTCGCGTCTGACGATGTTCTTGCGCATGGGCTTTCTCCTGTTGCTCGCCTCTATGGGCGGCTAGATTGCAAAACGACCCCCCCTCCCAACCTCCCCCCCCGGGGGGAGGAGCACTTACTCATTGATGCCCAAGGCGGCGTGGGACCTCCTGCGGCTAGAGCTGCCCGTGATCGGCGAAGCTGTACAGGCTCTCCTCGCCGATGATGATGTGGTCCAGCACCCTGATTCCCATCAGCTGCCCCGCCTCGCTCAGCCGGCGTGTCACCTCGATGTCCTCCGGGCTGGGGGTCGGGTCGCCGGTCGGGTGGTTGTGCAGCAGGATGATCGCCGCCGCCGATGCGCGCACCGCCACGTTGAACACCTCGCGCGGGTGCACGAGGCTCTGGTTGAGCGAGCCTTCCGAGATCTGGGCGCGGGTGATGATGCGGTTCTTGCCGTCCAAAAGGAGCGCCATGAAGTATTCCTTGTGCCGGTCCCGGAACTCTTCCTTGAGATAGCTCAGGTGTTCGCAGACCTGGGAGGGGGTGGTGAAGCGGGTGTGCGAGGCGAGGGTACGCTCGTCCAGGTTCACCCGCCTTGCCAGTTCAAGGGCGGCCATGATGCAGGTCGCCTTGGCCGGGCCGATCCCCTTCACGCGCAGCAGTTCCGCGCCGGAGACGTCGGCGAGGGAGCGCAGGGTCTTGTACTGGATCAGCAAATCGCGCCCCAGGTCGACGGCGCTGCGGCCGCTGGCGGGGTCTCCGCTGCCGATGATAAGGGCGAGGAGTTCCGCCGGGCTCAGGGCCTGGGCCCCGAGTTGGAGAAACTTCTCCCGCGGACGCTCCCCTTTCGGCCACTGTTTGATCCCGCCGCTCATGAATCCTCCCCGGGTGTTGGGCTGAAAAATTAAAGCTCAATAATACCCGAAGCAGGATGTTTTGTCAGTCTGTGGGGAAAAAGGTGGAGGGTGCGCAGCAGAATCGGCGTGAGGGCGCAGGAAAGGGGCGACGCTAATTAGGAAGGTTGCATTACGTATTTCATGGTTTAATATTTCCGGCGAATATGCTATATCTTCACAGTTTTGAAAAGAGCTAGGCCGATTTCGGCCGCCTACTTTGGAGGGGTAAAATGTTTGGGTTAATTCCTAAGGATGAAAAGTTTTTCGCCATGTTCCGGGACATGTCTCACAACATCGTCGAGGGGGCACAACTCCTGAAGGACATGCTGGACAACTTTGACGACCCGGTCGGGAGCCAGAGGAAGATAAAGGACGTGGAGCACAAGGGCGATACCATCACCCACGACATCATCAAGAAGCTGAACAAGAGCTTCATCACCCCGTTCGACCGGGAGGACATCTACGCCCTCTCCTCGGCCCTGGACGACATCCTCGACCTGATCGACGCCTCCGCGCAGCGGGTGGTGATGTACAACGTGGAAAAGCCGACCCCCGAGTCCAAGGAACTCGCCTTCCTGATCCTGAAGTCGTGCCAGACCATCGACAAGACCGTTGCGGTGCTGGGCGGCAAGCTGGAGCCGATCAGCGCCTACTGCATCGAGGTGAACGCCCTGGAAAACGAGGCGGACCGGGTCTGCCGCGAGGCGATCAGCCGCCTGTTCGACGAGGAAAAGGACCCGATCCAGCTCATCAAATGGAAGGAGATCTACGAGACGCTGGAGACCGCGACTGACAAGTGCGAGGATGCCGCGAACATCCTGGAAAGCGTGGTGGTAAAAAATGCCTGAGGTGACAATCGTCTTGTTGGTCGCCGTGATTGTAGCGGCGCTCCTATTCGACTACATAAACGGCTTCCACGACACGGCAAACGCCATCGCCACCTGTGTCTCCACCCGCGCCCTCACGGTGAGGAGCGCGATTTTCATGGCGGCCGGCCTCAACTTCGCCGGCGCCATGGTCTCGACGAAGGTCGCGGCGACCATCGGCAAGGGGATCGTCGACGCCAACAACATCACCCAGATGGTGGTGCTGGCCGGGATCCTGGGCGCCATCTTCTGGAACCTGCTCACCTGGTACTACGGCCTCCCCTCGTCCTCCTCCCACGCCATCATCGGGGGGCTGGTCGGCTCGGTGGTGGCCCACGCCGGCGCCGGCGCGCTGCACTGGGCGGGGCTCAAGAAGATCATCCTGGTGCTGCTGGTCTCTCCGTTAATCGGCGCCTTTTTCGGCTTCGTCTTCATGATCGCCATGATGTGGATCTTCAGAAACAGCGCGCCGTACGGGCTGAACAAGACCTTCCGCAAGCTCCAGATCATCTCCGCGGCAGTGATGGCCTTTTCCCACGGCACCGCCGATGCGCAGAAATCGATGGGGGTCATCACCATGGCGCTGGTCAGCTTCGGCACCATCGCCACCTTCGAGGTGCCGACCTGGGTCAAGGTGTCGTGCGCGATCGCGATGGCTCTGGGAACGGCGGCGGGGGGATGGAGGATCATCAAGACGGTGGGGCACGATTTCGTCAAGCTGCAGCCCGTGCACGGTTTCTGCGTCGAGACCGCCTCTGCCGGCGTCATCCTGGGCGCCTCCGCGATGGGGCTTCCGACTTCGACGACGCACGTGATCACCTCCGCCATCCTCGGGGTGGGGCTTTCCAAGAGGATATCGGCCGTGAACTGGACCGTCGCCTACCGGATCGTCACCGCCTGGGTCATAACCATCCCGGCCTCGGCCACCGTCGGCTTTGTGAGCTACATAGTGTTGTCGCCATTCCTGGGTAAATAAAAGGGGGGGCGGTACTGGCTTGAACCGGCGTCGGAAGCGGGAAGTCAAACCGCTCCCGGCGCTTTTTTATTTCAGCTCGTCACCGACCTCGGCCATCTGCTTGTCCAGTTCCGCCTGCGCGATGTCACGGGCCCGGAACTTGACGACCAGGTAGTAACAGATGAAGTAGGCAAGGACCGCGGCGACGAAGCCGAGGATGGAGGAACCGAGGACCAGCGACGTGGCGTACTTTTCCAGGCTGTGCCACTCCAGCCCGCCGGAGAGTTGGAGGTCGTTCGAGGGGCGGCCGCGCAGCAACGCGCCCAGCTTGTAGCTGAGCCCCAGGATGGGGACCACGGTGATGGGGGTGTTGACCCAGGCGCCGGTGATGCAGGTGAGCTTGTTGAGTCTGAAGAGGAAGGCGGCGGCGATGGCTATGGGGGTGTGCAGTCCGAAGAAGGGGGTGAAGCTGATGAAGACGCCGACGGCGAATCCTGCGGCGATGTGCCCCGGGTGGGTGTCGAGCGACAGGATGCCGTAGATCCTTTTTTTCCAGAGCTCTTTGTTCAGCAAACGTTCACCTCGAAATTTGGCCCAGTCTAAGGTTCCACCCCTCAATTGTCAATTCATTTGAGCCTGCGGCGGCCGAACGGGTTTGCCTTGAATTTTGAAACGTGGTACTATCCTCACCTTTAAAAAACTATCATTATGGGTCGGTTCGATGCGCAAGGAACTCCTCAAGAAGGTAAAAAGGATCGTGGTCAAGATCGGGAGCGGTGTCCTCACCAGCGGGGATAACGGCATCGATCCCGGTTTCCTCGACGGGCTTGCCTGCGACATCGCGGGGCTGAGGGAGAGGGGGATCGAGGTGGTCGTGGTCTCCTCCGGCGCCGTTGCGGCGGGAAGGCAGGCGCTGGGACTCCCGGACCGTCCCAGGACCCTCCCCCAGAAGCAGGCGGCTGCCGCAGTGGGGCAGTCGAGGCTGATGCGTGCCTACGAGGAGGCGTTCTCCAGCTACGGGGAAAAGGTCGCCCAGATCCTTCTGACGCGGGACGACCTGGCCAACAGGCGCCGCTTCCAGAACGCGCGCGGCACGCTGGATACGCTCCTTTCCTGCGGCATCATCCCGGTCATCAACGAGAACGATACGGTCGTCGTGGACGAGCTGAAGTTCGGGGATAACGACAACCTCTCCGCCCTGGTCACCAACCTGGTCGAGGCGCAGCTCCTTTTGATCATGACGGACATCGACGGGCTCTACACCGCCGACCCGCGCACCGATCCGGGTGCCACGCTGATCCACCAGGTCGGCGCGGTGACCCGCGAAATGGAGCGGGGCGCTGGGGGAAGCGGCACCAACGTGGGGACCGGCGGCATGGCGACCAAGCTGGCGGCGGCCAAGAAGGTGGTGAAGTCCGGCGTGGCGGCAGTCATCTTCGCCGGCAAGGGGAAGGGGAACCTGGCCCGGGTGATGAACGGCGAACTCCTCGGCACGCTGTTCCTCCCTGCCGGGGAGTCGATGAACCGGCGCAAGCACTGGATCGCCTTCACCATCAAGCCCGCCGGGAGCATCGTTGTCGACGCCGGCGCCAGGGAGGTCCTGGCGAAGCACGGCAGGAGCCTGCTCCCCTCGGGAATAGCCAGGGTCGAAGGGCGCTTCGACCGGGGGGCGTGCGTCAGGGTGGTCGACCCGGAGGGCGTCGAGTTCGCCCGCGGCATCGTCGACTACTCAAGCCACGAGATCGAGAAGATCAGCCGCCACAAGAGCGGCGAGATCGAGCAGATCCTGGGCTTTCGCTACGGCGACGACGTCATCCACCGGGACAACCTGGTCATTCTCTGAACAGACAACCGTTCTAAGTTCTACGTTCTATGTTCTACGTTAGAAGAAAAAGCGTTTAACGGGGATGAAGGGGATGAAAGGGATGACTGCAAAATAAACTGCGGGGAACCCAAAAGCCTTTTGGTTTTATCCCTTGTATCCCCTTTATCCTTGTTAACACGCCTTAGGGTTTCAGCTTTACTCTTACGGAGGTACCGATATGTCAGTTGCCGAACAGATCCGCAGCATCGCAGCCGAGGCCAGGCAGGCGTCCTTCGCCATGGCGAAGCTCTCCTCTTCCGCAAAGAACGACCTGCTCATCGACATGGCGCTGGCGCTCATCAACAACGCGCCGCACATCGTGGAGGAGAACAGGAAGGACCTGGAGGCCGGTGAAAAGCGCGGACTCTCCACCGCCATGCTGGACCGCCTCATGCTGGACGAGGCCCGCATCAAGGGGATGGCGGACGCGATCCGCGAGGTCGCAGCGCTCCCGGACCCGGTGGGCGAGGTGACCGGCATGTGGAAGCGCCCCAACGACCTCATGGTCGGCAAGATGCGCATCCCGCTGGGGGTGATCGGCATCATCTACGAGTCGCGCCCCAACGTCACCTCAGACGCAGCGGTCCTCTGCCTCAAGAGCGGCAACGCCGTCGTGCTGCGCGGCGGCTCGGAGGCGATCCACTCGAACCTCGCCATCGCCTCCATCCTGAAGGACGAACTCGCCAAGCGCGACATCCCCGCCGCGGCGCTCTCCCTGATCCCGTTCGTCGAGCGCGAGGGGGTCACCGAGATGCTGAAGCAGGAGGAGTTCATCGACGTCATCATCCCGCGCGGCGGCGAGAGCCTGATCCGCTTCGTGGTGGAGAACTCCAAGATCCCGGTCATCAAGCACTACAAGGGGGTCTGCCACATCTTCGTCGACGCCTCGGCCGACTTCGAGATGGCGCGCGAGATCATCGTCAACGCCAAGACCCAGCGGCCGGGGGTCTGCAACGCTCTGGAGACGCTCCTGATCCACAAGGAGATCGCCGAGACCTTCGTCCCCTTCATCTACGAGGTCCTCTCCGGCCTGAAGGTGGAGCTGCGCGGCGACGAGACCTTCCGCCGGTACGCGCCGAAGGCGAACGAGGCGACCGAGGAGGACTGGTACGCGGAGTATCTGGAGCTGATCCTGGCCGCCGGCGTCGTCGACGGGCTGGACGCGGCCATCGAGCACATCAACCGCTACAGCTCGCTGCACACCGAGTCCATCATCACCGCCGACTACGGCAACGCGCAGCGCTTCATCCGGGAGGTGAACTCCGGCGTCGTCATGGTGAACGCCTCGACCCGCTTCTCGGACGGAAACCAGCTGGGGCTGGGGGCCGAGATCGGCATCTCCACGACGAAGCTCCACTCCTTCGGCCCGATGGGGCTCACCGACCTGACCACGACCAAGTTCATCGTGTACGGCTCGGGCCAGGTGCGCCCCTGATGCCGCAGACAACCGGGGAACCGGAGGCCGGTGCAAAATGAGAAGAGGGATACTGGGCGGCACCTTCAACCCGATCCACAATGCGCACCTGCGCATAGCCGAGGAGGCGCGCGACCTTTTCCAGCTGGACAAGGTCGTATTCATCCCTGCGGCGACGCCGCCGCACAAGCCGCTCGTGGGTGAACTCTCGTTCGCCAGCCGCCTGGAGATGGTGCGCCTGGCGGTGGCCGACAACCCCCGCTTCGAGGTCTCCGACATGGAGGGGGTGCGGGGCGGACGCTCCTACTCCATCGACACGCTGCGCGAGCTGCGGGAGCAGTACCCGGAGGACGAACTCTTCTTCATCGTCGGGGCCGACTCGTTCAACGACATCTCCACCTGGCGGGAATACCAGGCGATTTTCGGCCTCTGCAACGTGATCAGCGTGCAGCGCCCCGGCTCGACCATCAAGAGCCTGGCCAAGGCCCTCCCTGTTGCCATAGCTCCCCAGTTCTGCTATGATTCGGCGGCTAAACGCCTGAATCACAGTTCGGGACACTGTGTTTACGCGCTGGACGGGGTCCTCCTGGACATCTCTTCCAGCCATATCCGCCAGCTGGTCAGGGGCGGCCGCTCCATCAGGTACCTTTTGCCGGGCGCCGTGGAGCAATTCATAAAGGAACAGAGGTTATACACCGATGCAAGATAAGGAAGTATTGACGGCACAAGAGCGCGCCGTGAAGTGTGCGGCATTCGCACTGGACAAGAAGGGGCTCGACGTGAAGATCCTGGAAATCGGGAAGCTCTCCAGCATCGCCGACTACCTGGTGCTCGCCACCGGCCGCTCGGACCGCCAGGTCCAGGCGATGGCCGACTCGGTGAAGCAGGGGCTGAAGCCTTTCGACATGGCGATCGACACCGAAGGGTACGACGAGGGGCGCTGGGTGGTCATCGACTACGGCGACATCATCGTGCACCTCTTCCTGGAAGAGGTCCGCAAGATCTACAACCTGGACGAACTCTGGAACCGGGCGCCGCGGGTGGAAATACCCGAGGAATTCCTCTGGGAACATAAAGAGAAATGAGGCTGAAGCTCCTTTGGGTCGGCAAGACCCAGGAGAGCTGGGTCCGCGCCGGCATCGACGAGTACGCCGGGAGGATCAGGCGGTACCTGCCGCTGGAGATACTTGAGGCGCGCGAGGAGAAGGGGGCCGCCGCTGCCGCCATGCGGGAGCGTGAATGCGAGCGGCTGACGAAGCTCCTGCCGAAGGGGGCGAAGCTGGTGGTTCTCGACGAGCGGGGCGAGGCAATGACCTCTCCCGAACTCGCCACCTTCCTCTCCAGGAACAGGGACCAGGGGACGCAGGACCTGGTCTTCGCCATCGGCGGGGCCTACGGGTTCACCGACAGCTTCCGCAGCCAGGCGTTCAAGTCGATCTCGCTCTCCCGGATGACCCTCACGCACCAGATGGTCAGGGTCTTCCTGCTGGAGCAGATCTACCGCGGCTTCACCATCATTAATGGCGAACCGTACCATCATGAGTAAGTAGCGCTGTTGTAAAGGTGAAGAATTCAAACGCTTCACCTTTTTTAATTGGTTGTCATATTTTTAATGAGGGAGGGAAGACATGGCAAAGAAGCCTCTGCTTTTGATGATCCTCGACGGCTGGGGTATCAACCCCGATGAAAATGCCAACGCCATCGCGCAGGCGAAGACCCCGAACATGACCAGGCTGATGGCCGAGTTCCCGAGCAGCGAGATCGACGGCTCCGGCATGTCGGTCGGGCTTCCCGCCGGGCAGATGGGGAACTCCGAGGTGGGGCATACCAACATAGGCGCCGGCCGCGTGGTGTACCAGGACCTGACCCGGATCAGCAAGTCGATCGACGACGGCGACTTCTTCGAGAACCCGGTCCTTCTCGACGCCATGCGGAAGGCGAAAGAGGGGAGCGGCAGGCTCCATCTTTCCGGACTTCTCTCCGACGGCGGCGTCCACTCCCACGACACCCACCTCTACGCCCTGATCGAGATGGCGAAGCGGCAGGGGGTGAAGGATATCTTCGTGCACTGCCTTTTGGATGGGCGCGACACCCCGCCGCAAAGCGGCGCCGACTACCTGGAGCGCCTGGAGAACGAGATGAAGCGGATCGGCGCCGGCAAGGTCGCCACCGTGATCGGACGCTACTACGCCATGGACCGAGACAACCGGTGGGAGCGGGTCGAGAAGGCGTACCGCGCCATCGTCTTCGGCGAGGGGAACCCCTTCACGTCCTCGGACGCCGCGATCAGGGAGAGCTATGAGGCCGGGGTGACCGACGAGTTCGTGCTCCCGAGCGTCATCCTTGAGGGTGGCATCCCGCTCGGCAGGCTTTGCGACGGCGACGCCTTCATCTTCTTCAACTTCCGTTCCGACCGCGCCCGCGAGATCACCCGCACCTTCACCGATCCGCAGTTCAACGCCTTCGAAAGGGGGGTGTGGCCGAAGCTTTCCTCCTATGTATGCATGACCAGCTACGACGAGACCTTCGGGCTCCCCATCGCCTTCGGCGCCGATGGGCTGGTGAACATCTTCGGCGAGGTGATCAGCAAAGCCGGGCTCACCCAGTTGAGGATCGCCGAGACCGAGAAATACGCGCACGTCACCTTCTTCTTCAACGGCGGGAGAGAGAACCCCTTCCCGGGCGAGGACCGTGCCCTGATCCCGTCGCCTAAGGAGGTGTCCACCTACGACCAGAAGCCGGAGATGAGCGCCTACCTCGTCACGGACGAGCTTCTCAAGAGGCTGGACCAGGACAAGTACGACGTCATCATCCTCAACTTCGCCAACGCCGACATGGTCGGCCATACCGGCATCTTCTCCGCAGCCGTGCAGGCGGTCGAGGCGGTTGACGCGTGTGTCGGGAAACTCATCGAGAAGTTGAAGGAAAAAGGCGGGATCGCGATCATCACGGCAGACCACGGCAACGCCGAGATGATGAAGGACGAGCATGGGGGGCCGCACACGGCACATACCTGCGACATGGCCCCGTTGGTGCTGGTGGACGACAGCCGCAAGGGAGCGAAGCTGAGGAGAGGTGTCCTCGCCGACCTGGCTCCGACCATGCTGGAACTCCTCGGCATCCCGCAGCCGGCCGAGATGACCGGGAAAAGCCTGCTGGCAGGTTAACCCGTCCTTCCCCGGGCAGGACGCGTGGCGGCTCGGGTTCAAGGCGAGGATGGAGCACCTGCTCGGCTTCATGGGCAAGTACTGGCCCTACGAGCGGGAGTACCTGGCGAAACGCTGATTGCCACAAAAAAGCCAATCCTAGTGCTGTCTTTTCCGCTACGTCACTCACCCTTCAAGGGGGAGGTCAGGAGGGGGATGGGTATGTGGAGATCGGGTGGTGAATTTTACTGAATAGTTACGACTGCAGCCGGCAACGAGCGGGTTATCGTTGTCAATTGTCCATTGTCAATCGTCAATTGGCTTATCAACGGAGATCACATGAGCAATACCGAAGAACTGAACGACTGGGCCTACGCACTGAAATGCGAGAAGGCGGTAGAGGGACTGAAGAAGAACGGCTTCGATGCGCTTTATTGCCAAAGCAGCGAAGAGGTGTTTCACTATATCGTCAACGAGGCCCAGCAGGCGAAGAGCGTCGGGTTCGGCGGATCTCTCTCCATCGCGGACCTGAAACTGACCGACAGGTTGAAGGGGATGGGGAAGGAAATACTGAACCACGGCGCCCCAGACCTCACACCGGAAGAGAGACTTGCCATCACCAGGCGGCAACTGACCTGCGATCTCTTCCTGACCGGCAGCAACGCGGTCACCCTCTCCGGCATCCTGGTCAACATCGACGGCAACGGCAACCGCGCCGCCTCCATGTTCTTCGGACCGCAGAAGGTGATCGTGGTGGCAGGCAGGAACAAGCTGGTTGACGGCAGCGTCCAGGACGCCATCGACCGCATCAAGACCTTTGCCTCGCCTCCCAACGCCAAGAGGCTGAACCTGGCTACCCCCTGCACCACCACCGGCTTCTGTTCGGACTGCAACTCGCCGCAGAGGATCTGCAGGGTCACCACCATCATCGAGAAGAAACCGCGCAACAGCGATATCAGGGTCCTCGTCGTCAACGAGGATATGGGGCTGTAATATCGACGCCAAGACTGATCCCCCGCCTGCAACGGGAGGGAGAGGGGGCGCTGCCGGCAGGGTAGGGGCGAATGATTATTCGCCCCTACCTTTGGTGGGGTTCATCCAGGCAACCTGACGGCCCGTCACCCCTCTTGAAGGAGCGATCATGTTCCTGCGCCCTCTGCTGGACCTCTTCTTCCCCCCTCTGTGTCACGTCTGCAGGGTGTACATCCCGCACCTGCCGGCCGATGCCGATTCGCCCTTGCACATATGCCCGGAATGCCTGGATAAAATCACCTTCATCACCTCTCCGCTCTGCAACGTCTGCGGCAAGCCTTTCTTCAGCGATACACCCGACAACCACACCTGCGGCGCCTGCCTGACCGACGCACCTCACCACACCAGCCGCTCTGCTGCCGTTCTGGCTGGCCCGATCCAGCAACTGATCCACAGCTTCAAATACGGCGGGAGGGTGCACCTCGCGCACCCGCTCGGAATCCTGACCTCCTCGACGCTCCGGGACTTCTGCGTGGTGGTGGCGCCTGATCTCATACTACCGGTGCCGCTGCACCGCAAGCGGCTGAGGCAGCGGGGGTACAACCAGTCCCAGTTGATCGGTGCGGTGCTGGCGAAACATTGGAAGGTGCCGCTGGAGGTGGGAAACCTGCGACGGCTGCGCTGGACGGAGCCCCAGACAGCTCTCGACGCGAGAGACCGCGCGACTAATGTGAAGGGGGCTTTTGGCGTGAAAGATCCCAAGCGGCTGGAAGGGAAGCGGGTGCTGCTGGTGGACGACGTGGTCACCACCGGGAGCACCATGCGGGCTTGTGTCGATGCGCTGAGGGAGGTAGAGGTTGCGGCGATCTGCGCCGTCACCGTGGCCCGCGGAGTACAGCAGTAGAAAACGGATTCACCCTGGAAGGGGGCCGGACGTGAACATCATCTTCGGAGCCAATGGGTTGAGGCCGTGGAGTGTTGGTACGCGTCCGGCTCCCGCCCCCGGAGGGGGAGGGTCGGGGAGGGGGGCCGGCTTGGCGGTGGTCGCACCCGCCGAGCGGGATGTCACTTGCCGAAGGTCCTCGGCCGGATGTCGACCGCATCTCCGTTCTCGAACCGGACCGTGTATCCCGGGGCCTCTGGGCCGTAACGATAGGTCCACTCCACCACGGCGACCGACTTGCGCCGCTTGATCTCTCCCTCGACGCTCTCCGTTACCTTCTCCGGGCGTTTCTCCCTGGCCAGGGGCTCTCCACACTTCAGATACGCCTCCACCATGCTCTCCCCCACGGCAAGCGCCTCTCCGTTTCTGCACTGGGCATCATGGGGTCGCGCGGGCTGCCGTACCCCAGGCTGCGAATCTCGGTGAACTTTGCCCTCAATGCGGGGGAGGTAAGCGACGTCGTGGAGACCCAGTTCGGCTACCACGTCATCAAGGTTGAGCAGAAGCTGAAGCCGGCAACGGACAGCTTCGAGGCCGTGAAGAATACCATCGCCGTCAACATCAAACGCGACAAGATCAGGAAGCTGATCGCAGCCTACGTCGAGGAGTTGCGCGGCAAGGCGAAGATCGAGAAGGTGTAACGCTTCACGAGCGAACGCTGCCGCGATGGTTATGACTCGCGGCGCCGATGAAAAAATAAGGGGGCAACCGGTAAAAGGTTGACCCCCTGTTTTATTGGGTAGGAGCGGCATTCCTGCAGCGATTGTTTCAGCTTCCCCCGAAGAACCTCTCCATCTTTTCGCAGAGGATATCCTCTTCCCCCTTCACCACCGTGACGCCGTGCAGTGCGGTCAGGAAGATCTTCCCGTAGTTCTTGGTCAGCACCCTGGAGTCGAGGATCAGCACCGCTCCTCGGTCCTCCTTGCTCCTGATCAGCCTGCCGAACCCCTGCTTGAACTTGAGAACGGCCTGCGGCACCGTGTAGCTCATGAAAGGGTCGCCGCCGGTGGAGACGATGTGCTCGTTTCTCGCCTCGATGATCGGCTCGGTGGGGACCCGGAAAGGAAGCCTCGTGATCACCACGAGCTCGAGCCCCCTCCCCTGCACGTCGACCCCCTCCCAGAAGGAATCGGTGCCGAAGAGGACGGGGTTCACGGCGCCGCGGAACTTGGCCAGGAGCATGTGACGGTTGGTCTCCCCCTGGCGCATCGTGGTGAGCCCCGCGGCCTTGAGGGGTTCGGCGAGCCGGTTGGCGACGCGGGTCAGAAGGTCGTAAGAGGTGAACAGGACGAAGGCCCGTCCCTGCGAGATCCTCAGCGCCTTCAGCAGGTGTTCGCAAAGGCGCGCCTCGAACAGGGGAGAGGTCGGCTCCGGCATGTCGGACGGCACTCCGACAAAGGCCTGGCTGGCGTAGTCAAAGGGGGAGGGGAGCAGCAACTGGCTCACCCTTTCCTTCGGGAGGAGTTCGATCCCGGTCCGGTGCTTGAAGAAATCGAACTTTTCGCCGATGGCGAGCGTCGCCGAGGTGAGTATCACCGTCTTGAAGCGGTCGAGGATCGCCTTCTTGATCGAGTCGGCGACCTCCAGCGGAGAGCAGCAAAGCTTGACCAGCGGCCCCTTCCTCAGTTCGAACCAGCGGCAGTAGTCGGATTCGCGCGAGGTGAAGAAGCGCAGCGCCTCGACGGTCGACTCCACACGGCACTTGACCCCTCTCAGGTCCGTGAGTGGCCCGGCAAGCTTCTCCAGGACCTTGTCCGAGAGCCTGTCGCACCCCTTCAAAAACGACTGCATGGCGAGGGCGTATTCCGAAAGCTCCTTGCACATATTCTCGATCTGGTTCGAGACCTCCGGCCAGAGGGGGGAGCCGTAGACGGCGGGAGTGACACGCAGTTTCTGCTCGGCCCCTTGCTTTTTCAGCTTCTGGAACAGAGCTTCGCCGATGGCGTCCATGCCGCGCGTCACCGCGTCCAGCACGGCGACCCGTCTCGGGATCAGTTTCCCCTCCAGCACCTCTGCGATCTCCATGTAGAGGTCGTCCTGCGACTCCGGCACGGCGGCGGAGAGCTGCGTCGAGAGCTGCGGCAGGATGCCGCGGTGCGCCTTGCGCGGGTGCTGCAGCTTGCCCAGGAGCTTCACGAGCCCCAGGCGCGATACCTGGCTGGAAAGGAAGCTGGTCGCCACGTCCTCGAGATGGTGCCCCTCGTCGAAGACCAGTCGGGTGAAAGGTGGGAGTATGGCGGTGGCGTCGTAGCCGGTCTCCTGGCGCACCGAGAGGTCGGCGAGGAGCAGCGCGTGGTTCACCACGAGGAGATCGGCCCCGGCGGCCTCGCGCCTTGCCTTGTAGAAGAAACAACGGGCGTATTCCGGGCACTTGACGCGGCCGCACTGATCCGACTCGCAGCAAAGCTCCTCCCAGACCTCGTCCTTGGGGATGAAGGCCAGGTCGCTGCGGCAGCCGTCCTCGGTCTTCTTGCTCCAGGCGACGATGGCGTCGAGTTCCTGCGCCGTGTCGTCCTTGAAGAGCGACGCGTCTGCGGCGTTCAAGCGCAGCTTGCGGAGGCAGAGGTAGTTCCCCCTCCCTTTGACCAGCACGGCGCGGAACTTCGCGTCGGTGTGCTGCTGCAGGAACGGGATGTCCTTCTGGATCAGCTGTTCCTGGAGGTTGATCGTGTTGGTGGAGATGACCACCCGCTCCTTGTTGCGGACCGACCAGAGCGCCGCGGGGAGCAGATAGGCGAGGGACTTCCCTGTTCCGGTTCCGGCCTCGACTATGGCGACCTTCTCCTCGTTGAACGCCTCGGAGAGGTTCATCGCCATGCGGGTCTGCTCGGGACGATGCTCGTATCCGGGAAGCGCCTGCGACAGCACGCCGTCGGGCGCGTAGAAACCTTCGATCTCAGGGTAGGAGAGGCGCTCGACGACCTTGCGCGACATTGCGGAGACGGCCTGGTAGCAGTGTTCCCCGGAGTTGTCGACGATGTAGAAGCCGACCCCCTGGTTGCCGAGGAGCGAGGCGATCTCGATGTCAGCCTGCGATGGGGTTAGGTTGCCGGAGGGGTGGTTGTGGATGACAACGTCGCCGAAGGAGGCCGCGATCATGATAGCGGCGACCGCGTCCCTGTTGCCTCGGGCCAGCGGCTCGACCTCCACGACGATGCGCGCCTCGTCGGTGCGCCCCAGGAAGAAAACTTCGTTGCCGTTAGCTTCGTTGATTGCACTGCGGAGTTGTTGAATTGCTTGATTCGAAAAAGACTTTTGCATGACCCGTCGAAGATACAGACTTTGTCCGGGGGAGGCAACTGAAAAGCAGAGGCGGGGCTGGGGGCTGGGGGCTGGGGGCTGGGGACTGGGGACTGGGGACTGGGGACTGGGGACTGGGGACTGGGGACTGGCTCCCCTCGCCCTCCGGGAGAGGGGCGGGGGTGAGGGCCTTCCCCAAGGCACGATGTAGGCCTATGGCAACGAGCCAGGAGACCCCCCTGTGATCCTGCGAATGCTGTTTAAGCTACAGCCCCTTTTCTTGTTCGGGTTCCGTAGCGGGCGTTATGTTAACGGCTCGGTCGGTGACCCTCTCGTCCGAGCCGTTAACGTTGCGGAAGCCCACTTCTTTCTGATGCCGAATGGCCACAATGATGGCGGTTTGCCCCTCGTAGTGGTACAGCGCGATATAGCCGCCGGAACCAAAGTCGATTAGCCATTCCCGGTATTCCGGGTCCATCTCCTCCACGGGTCTGCCAACTTCCGGCTGCGTGGCGAGAATCTTCAGGCTTCCCCGAATGGACTTCACGGCGTTCTTGGCTGCGTCTATGTTCTTCTCTGCTAAAAACCGATAGAGGCGTTGAACATCCAAGAGCGCCGTAGGCGACCAAATCAGACGTGGCATTTAGGTATCTCCACGTCTTGACCGGCTTCTAGCTTGGCAAGCCATGAATCCGCCTCATCCGAAGTCACATGAAGTCCGGTGTCTTGATACTCGTTCCATGCTCGGATTCCGCTTTGTCGGTATGCCTCCCGTTTTTCCTCTTGCTCCACGTACTGTTGAATGGCCTCACGCATTACCCAATGCATCGAGCGATGGCGGGACTCCGCCAGTTTTTCAATCCGGACGCGCATGTCCTGGTCTAACTTTACCGACATCGGCCTTGCTGCGTTAGTAGGCATGATTCATACTCCTTGGTAAAAAGTATTACCTATTCTTACCACAAATAGTTGAAGGCGGCAAAGGGGGAATGGGAGGGCATTGGGAGGGTACGGCATCCTTCGGTTTTTAAAATCTTTGCATAATTGACAAATTGACAAATTGTCGTAAAACGCATATTTTATAATCTGACTGTATAGCTCATTTGGAGGTTCACCATGTTGGTATGCATTGATAAACGGGGAAGCATCAGCCTCCCTTCCGCCGTGCGCAAAGATCTCGGGCTGAAGCCCGGCACTTTCCTTGACTTGACAATCCTTGAAGGAGGCAATCTTTCGCTTTCTCCTGTTGCGGTATACCCTACTGTTCGTCTGTCTGATAAGGGACTAGCCAAACTTGGCGAAGCTCGGCAGAGCGGTGTCGAGCAAATGCCCGACTGGTTGCGGAAGGAGATGGCCGATGCCGCATCTGACACCGACTAAACTCTTTATCAAGGACCTGGAGCAGTTTCGCTCCAACAAACTGCTGCGGAAAAAGATTGCCAAGTCACTCGCCTTGCTGGAAGCCGATCCTCTCCACCCCGGACTCCATCTGGAACGGATCATCAACGATTCGTCTGCGTGGTCCGCACGGGTTGACGGACGCTACCGGCTCTCTCTTGACCCCGGTGCTTATCTTCCAGCCGGTAATCCAGATTGGTCAGCAGAAATCCTGCTCCTGCGCATCCTCGATCACGACGATCTCTACAAATCGCCGAGATGACACGAACTGAAGGATCGTAATGTAGGCCTCGTTTTGCAATTGACTACTTGCACCCTCCACAATATCAACATCGGAAAATGTTCCATTTGGGGGGATGGCCGGAATTGTGGCCAATTGCCCTCCTTGGGTCGTCTGAATATATAGAGATGTCTCATCTGTGTCAAAGGTGAAGTCGTGGACGGCATCGCGCCATCAGCGGTATTCGCGTGATCTTCCTCCTACTAACGGGCCGTGCGTATTCCTTATCTTCTCCATCTGTGCTAGAAGAATGGACGAGGGGATTTCATGCCGCGCTACAACGCATTTTCCGAAGAGTTGAAACAGGTGTTCGGCTGCAAGGTGCAGCGGCTTTCCGTGGACGCCGGCTTCACCTGCCCCAACCGCGACGGGAGCGTCGGGAAGGATGGCTGCATCTTCTGCGGCGGCAAGGGATCGGGGTCCTTCGGCATCCTGCAGGGCGCGAGCGTGTCGCAACAGCTGGAACACGCCAAGGAAGTGATGGTCCGCAAGTACAAGGCGGCCCGCTTCATCGCCTACTTCCAGTCCTACTCGAACACCTACGCCCCGCCGGAGCGGCTGCGCGCTCTCTACGACGAGGCGCTTAACGTTCCGGACGTGGTCGGGCTCATCGTGGGGACGAGGCCGGATTGCCTGCCAAAGGAGACGCTGGACCTCCTCGCCTCATACGCCAAGCGCTGCTATTTCTGGCTCGAACTCGGCCTGCAGTCGCCGCTTGACCGGACGCTCGCCGCCATCGGACGTGGGCACGACATCGCCTCCTTCAGCGCCGCCGTGAAAGCGTGCCGCGAGCGCGGCATCAGGGTCTGCGCGCATATCATACTGGGGCTTCCCGGGGAGAGCCGGGAGGAGATGCTTTCGGGGGCGGAATTCCTGAACCGCTGCGGGGTCGACGGCGTGAAGATCCACCTGCTGCACGTCATGCGCGGCACGGCGCTTGCCGAGCTTTACCGCGATGGGAAGGTGCAGGTGATGGACCGGGACCGGTACGTCGGGCTGGCGTGCGATTTCCTGGAGCGGCTCGACCCGAGGATCGTGGTGCAGCGGCTTACCGGGGACGGCAACCGCAAGGACCTCATCGCCCCGCTCTGGTCCCTGGCCAAGTTCGAGGTGCTGAACTGCATCGACAACGAGCTGGAGCGGCGGGGGAGCCGGCAGGGGGATTTGGCGACCCCATCCCCCGATCCTCATTGACTACGTGCTCTCAGTGAGACCCTCGAAACCCTCGCCCTCCGGGAGAGGGTGGCCGAAGGCCGGGTGAGGGTATTGCCACGAAGTGAGACATTGCAGCCAGCAGCGCCCTCACCCCCGCCCCTCTCCCGGAGGGCGAGGGGAGCACGAACACCTTGAGCCCCTCTCTCTGCTGCTGGTCAAATCCCGCCATCACCGTCGCTAAACCTCCTTTTTCCCCTGTCGACGCCGGTCAAAAAGTTGACTCCCTCCTGGCTGAAAATGACGGCCCGTAGACACGGCGGGAGGAGCCGATACCCTCCAGCAACCGCCGCCCTTCCGTATTCACTCCGGTTTTTACCACCTCCACGCTCCCGCCCCCAGCGCCCTTAACCGATGGCACAACGGTTGCACAGAGGTCAATTCCGTAGGAACCCCCAGAAAAGGCAAAGGAAAAGGCAATGGCGAACACCGCAGCGGAGACCTTGGCGCTCCCGGGGCCCAAGAAGAACACGGATATCTTCATGGCGGTAGCCCTGATCGGGATACTCTCCTTGATGATCATCCCGCTGCCGGCGTTCATGCTGGACATCTTCCTTGCCGCCAACATCACCATCGCACTGGTGATACTGCTGGTCTGCCTCTACACCATCCAGCCGCTCGATTTCTCCGTATTCCCCTCGATCCTGCTGGTCACCACGCTGTTCCGGCTGGCCCTCAACATCGCCTCGACCCGTCTCATCCTGCTGCACGGCAACGAGGGGGTCGAGGCGGCCGGCGGGGTCATCAAGGCGTTCGGGCAGTTCGTGGTCGGCGGCAACTACGTGGTCGGCGCCGTCATCTTCCTGATCCTCGTCATCATCAACTTCGTCGTCATCACCAAGGGCGCCGGGCGTGTCGCCGAGGTCGCCGCCAGGTTCACCCTGGATGCCATGCCGGGCAAGCAGATGGCGATCGACGCCGACCTCTCCAACGGCATCCTGACCGACAAGGAGGCCAAGGCCAGGCGCAAGAAGATCTCGCGCGAGGCGGACTTCTACGGCTCCATGGACGGCGCCAGCAAGTTCGTGCGCGGGGACGCGGTCGCCGGCATCATGATCGTCCTGGTGAACATCATCGGCGGCTTCGTGATCGGGGTCTGGCAGAAGGGAATGGCGCTCGACCAGGCGCTCACCAACTACACGCTCCTCACCATCGGGGAGGGCCTCGTGGCCCAGATCCCCGCGCTGATCATCTCCACCGCGGCGGGCATCATCGTGACCCGCTCGGCCGACGAGAACAACTTCGGACACGAGATATCCGGACAGCTTCTCAATTACCCGAAGGCCTTCCAGGTAGCTTCGGGTGTCCTGTTCCTGTTCGCCATGATCCCGGGGCTCCCCCATTTCGCCTTCTTCCTCCTCTCCGGGACAGCCTACCTGGTGAGCAGGATGGCGGTGGAGAAGAAGGCCGAGGTCGAGGACGTGGTGGAGACCCAGGCAGCCGGCGAGGAGGCGGACCCGATCAGCTCGATCCGTCCGCTCGACATGCTGGAACTGGAGGTCGGTTACGGCCTCGTCCCGATGGTGGACGCGAGCCAGCAGGGGGAACTCTTGGACCGGATCCGCTCCATCCGCAAGCAGGTGGCGGACCGCATGGGGTTCATCGTCCCCCCGATCCACATCCACGACAACCTGCAGCTGAAGCCCTACGAGTACAACATCCTGATCAACGGCGCCAAGGTCGGCGGCGGCGAACTCTCCGGCCAGTACCTCGCCATGGATTCCGGCGGGGCCAACGGCCAGCTCGAAGGGATCAAGACCACCGAGCCGGTGTTCGGGCTCCCCGCCGTCTGGATCAAGGGGAAGGAACGGGAGCGGGCCCAGGTCTCCGGCTACACCGTGGTCGACAACACCACCATCCTCGCCACCCACATCAGCGAGACGATCAAGAAGCACGCCCACGAGCTGGTGGGGCGCCAGGAGCTGCAGCAGCTTCTGGACGGGATCGCCGCCACCCTTCCGAAGGTGGTGGAGGAGCTGGTCCCTTCGCTCCTCTCCCTGGGGAGCGTGCTCCGCGTGGTGAAGAACCTCCTCAAGGAAAACGTCTCGATACGGGATCTGCGCTCCATCCTGGAGACCCTCGCCGACTACGGCGGGGTGACCAAGGACCCGGAGATGCTGACCGAGTTCGTGCGCCAGAGCCTCGGGCGCTACATCGTGGAGCAGTACAAGCGCGACGACGAGTCGCTCAGCGTCCTCACCATGGAGCGCGAGGTCGAGGAGACCATAGCGGACGCGGTGCAGCTCTCGGAGCAGGGGAGCTACCTGGCCATCGAGCCGGGAGTGGCCCAGAGGATCCTCGCGGCGATCCGCAGAAACGCCGAGCAGTTCGACGCCACCGGGTCGCTCCCGGTGCTGATGGCCTCTCCGAGCATCAGGCGGCACGTGAAGAAACTTACCGAACGTTTCATGCCGAACCTTGCGGTCATCTCGCACAACGAGATCCCGCCCAACATAAAAATCCAATCTTTAGGCGTGGTGGTGCTCAATGCTAGTTAAAACCTTTCAGGCAGGCGAGATGTCCGAGGCTTTGAGGATGGTCAAGGCGGAGATGGGTCTGGACGCGATGATCCTATCCTCGAAGAAGGAGCGGAAGAAGGGGATCTTCGGGTTCTTCTCCAAGCCGTACTACGAGGTGACGGCGGCCCTGGAGCCGAGGCCGGTGCAGCAGCGTCCGAACCCCTACCGGGAGGAGGTGCCTTCCCCGCCGCCGGAGCGCGAGCTGTCGACCCGCGAGGAGTTCCAGAACTCCATGCTGGGACCGCTGGCGCGCGAGGTGCGCGAGCTGAAGCAGCGCATTGAGGCGCTTTCCAGGAAGGAGGCCCAGGCGGCCGCCACGCCTGCGCCCCCGCCGGTCCAGGAGAGCCCCGCCGAGCCGCCCGCCCACAGGACGTTCGGTAAGGAGGAGCTGGAGGAGATCAAGCAGCTCCTGTACAACGCCGTCTCCGGCAAGGAGAAGCAGCCCAAGCTGGTGAGCTTTCCGCAGGCCGGCGCGGCGGCCGAGGCGCCTAAGTCCGCCGCCGCCCAGCTGAAGCAGCAGCTCGCGGTGCTGGGCGTGCCGCAGATGCAGCCGGAAAGGCAGATGCAGCCGGAAAAGCAGAAGGTACAGGTCGAGCAGAAGGCGCAGACCATCGACAGGGGCGCGGCAAGCGACGGGGAGCGCCTCCTGGAAACGCTCGCCGCCGAGCTTCGCGCCGAGGATGTCGGTCCCGCCGCGGTGCAGACCCTGATGCAGGCGATCCGCCCCGCGGCCGACGGCGGCGCGACGCTCGCGGAACTGAGGTCGCTGGCCGCGGAGAAACTCGCCGGCATGGTCAAGTGCTCCGGTTCGCTGCGGATCAAGAAGAACGGCCCCCGCATCGTCGCGGTGGTGGGCCCCACCGGGGTCGGCAAGACCACGACCATAGCCAAGATCGCCGCCATGTACGCCCTGAACCGCCGGGTCTCGGTCGCCATGGTGACCATGGACAACTTCAGGGTCGGCGCGGTCGAGCAGCTGAAGACCTACGCGAAGATCATGGATCTCCCCCTGGAGGTCGCCGGTAACTCGCAGGAACTCGGCAAGGCGCTGGCCAAGCATGCGGACAAGGACCTGATCCTGATCGACACCGCCGGCAGAAGCCCCAAGGACGCCGAGCGGCTCGACGAACTGAAAGGGTACCTCGAGGCCCATGCCGGCATCGACGTCTACCTCTGCCTCTCCGCCACCACCAGGACCCGCGAGATCGACGAGATCATCGCCACCTTCGGGACGCTCCCGGTCACGAAGCTCCTCTTCACCAAGCTCGACGAGAGCAGGAGCTTCGGCTGCATCGTCGACACCTCGTTGAAGCACAAGATCCCGCTCTCTTATTTCAGCACCGGTCAGAAGGTTCCCGAGGACATCGAGGTGGCAACGTCAAGGAAACTGGTCTCGATGGTGGTACAGGAGTCAACACGATGACAGTGTCTTGTCGTTCAACGGATCAGGCCGAGTCACTGAGAAGGCTCGCCGGACGCGCCAAGGTCGACTCGCCGACCCGCGAAATCATCCAGGTGCGCGAAGGGCTGAGGGTCATCTCGGTCACCAGCGGCAAGGGGGGAGTCGGCAACAGCTCCGTGGTGGTGAACCTCGCCGCCTCCCTCGCCGCGACGGGCCAGCGGGTGCTTATCATCGACTCCAACGCCGGCATCGGGGACATCTGCCTGAGGCTCGGAAGCCAGGCCCCGTACCGGGTGGCGCAGGTCACCGCGGGCGAGGTCACCCTCGAGGAGACCGTGGTGGAGATGGGGGGAGGGATCAGCGTCCTGCCGGCCGGAATGGACGTGCAGCAGTACACCTCGCTCTCCCCCAGGGAACGGGTATCACTTTTGCAGGGTATGCTCAGACTGCAGGACCGGTTCGACTGCTTCCTGATCGACACCGGCGCCGGGCTCGCGGCGAACCTGACCAGCTTCGCCGCCGTCGCGAGGGAGATAATGCTGGTGGTGACCCCCGAGCCGACCTCCATCACCGACGCCTATGCACTGATAAAGACCCTCTCCGGGCGCGACAGCAGCTTCAGGTTCCGGCTCCTGGTGAACATGTGCCGCGACGCGCAGGAGGGTGTCACGCTCTTTTCCAAGCTTTCGGCGATAACGGGGCGCTTCTTGCAAGTCACCATGGACCATGTGGGGAGCATCCTGCACGACGAGCTGCTGGTCGAGTCGGTCAGGCGGCGCGGGGCGCTGTACCGCCTCCACCCCGAGGCGAAGGCCTCGCTCGGTTTCAGGGTCCTGGCGCAAAAACTAACTGCGGAACGACCGGAAATGGGAGTCCCCATGCCGGAAGGTCCGATGGCATCTAGCAAGCTGTGGAGGAACCATGAACTGTCTTCTTAAGGCGTACGAGCATGAGGCGCAACGCGGGGTGCCGCTTTCCAGGGATGAACTGGTGGTGACGCACCTCCCGCTGGTCAAGTTCATCGTGGACCGGATCGCTTCCTCGCTTCCCCCCCACCTGGACCGGGACGATCTGAGGAGCGCCGCCGTGATAGGGCTCATCTCGGCGGCGGAGCGCTTTGACCCGAGCCGCGGGGTGCAGTTCAAGACCTTCGCCGAGCAGCGCATCCGCGGGACCATCATGGATGAGCTGAGGGCCCAGGACTGGCTGACCCGCAGCCTCAGGGACAAGTTCAAGAAGCTCGAGCGCGAGTTCTCGCATCTGGAGCAGCGCCTGGGGAGGAACCCCTCCAGCGACGAGGTCGCCTTGGCGATGGGTCTGGAGCTGAAGGACTACTTCAGGCTCCTGGAGGAGATCCACCTCCTCTCCTTCGTCTCCCTGGACGACGCCTGGCACGACGAGGACGGGGCCCCCTTCGGCCTTCTGGACGTCCTGGAGGACAAGGGGACCGAGAGCCCGCAGAGCCAGCTGATAGCCCGCCAGACGGTGGAACGGCTCGCCGAGGCGATCGACAACCTCCCGGAGAAGGAGCGGATCGTCATCACGCTCTACTACTACGAGGAGCTGAACCTGAAGGAGATCGGCGCCGTGCTCGACCTCACCGAGTCCAGGATCTCGCAGCTGCACAGCCAGGCGATCATCAGGCTGCGCGGCAAGATGAAGCGCACCGCCTAGGGGGAACCATGAACAGCGGCATGTATGCGGCCCTCTCCGGCAACCTCTCTGCGCTGCGCAGGCTCGAGGTGATCTCCAACAACCTCGCCAACGCCAGCACCTCGGGGTTCAAGGCGGACCAGATCCAGTTCGAGAGCGTCCTGGCCAATGTCAAAAATCCGACGCAGGACCCGGTCTTCAGCAGCGAGCGTTACTCCACCGACTTCTCGGCCGGCCCGATGCAGAAAAGCGACAACGTGCTCGACCTGGCCTTGAACGGCGACGGCTTCTTCGTGGTGAACACGCCGCAGGGGCCCGCCTACACCAGGCAGGGGAATTTCCACCGCGGCATCGGGGGGAAGCTCGTCAGCGCGGAGGGGTACGAGGTGCAGGGAACCGGCGGCGCGATCACGATGACCGGCGGGAAGATCGAGATCGCGGAGAACGGCGCGGTCATGGTCGACGGCTCGACGGTCGGGACGCTCGCCAAGGTCGACTTCCCGAAGCCGTACCAGATGACCAAGCTGGGGGGCGGGCTCTTCGTGCCGGCCAACCCGCAGGCGGCGTCCACCCCGTCGGGCGCCGAGGTGAAGCAGGGGTACCTGGAAGGGTCCAACGTGAAGGTGATCGTCGAGATGGCCCGCATGATCGAGGCGAGCCGCTACTTCGAGACCTGCGCCAAGGCCGTGAAGAGCTACGACGACCTGACCGCCAAGGCGGCCAACGAGCTGGGGAAAGTGTAAGGCCCGTTCAAGGTTCAAGGTTCAAGGTTCAAGGTTCAAGGTCGATTCGAACCTGACAGCAGTGCAGTAAACAGACAGGCCGGGTACATGGTTTTAACGTCGCACGTTGAACCTTGAACTCTGAACAGCCTCCAAGGAGATTCGACATGATCAGGGCCTTATGGACCGCCGCATCCGGAATGCAGGCACAGCAGCTCAACATAGACGTGGTGGCGAACAACCTGGCCAACTCCGCCACCGCCGGCTTCAAGAAGAGCCGCGCCGACTTCCAGGACCTCATGTACCAGACCGAGAAGACCACCGGCGCACCCGCCACCAACGCCACCACCGTCCCGACCGGGATCCAGGTCGGCCTCGGCGTCCGTCCCGGCTCGGTCACCAAGATCTTCACCACCGGGACCATCGTCCACACCGGCAACGAGTTCGACCTCGCCATCCAGGGCGACGGCTTCCTGCAGGTGCAGCAGTCCGACGGCTCGACCTCCTACACCCGCGCCGGCACCCTGAAAAGGGACGGGCAGGGGCGGGTGGTGACCTCGGACGGCCAGCCGATCGTTCCGGAGGTCCTCATCCCCAGCAACGCCACCAGTGTGGCCATCGGCACCGACGGCACCGTCTCCGTGCAGCAGGCGGGACAGACGGCGGCCACCACGGTGGGGACCATCCAGCTCGCCTCCTTCACCAACCCCTCGGGGCTGAACGCCATCGGCAAGAACCTCTTCCTCCCCACCGACTCCTCGGGCGCCGCAACCACCGGGACCGCCGGCCAAAACGGCCTGGGGACGCTGGAGCAGGGGTACGTCGAGCAGAGCAACGTGAGCGTGATGGAGGAGATGGTCAGCATGATCGTGGGGCAGCGGGCCTACGAGATCAACTCCAAGGCGATCCAGGCATCGGACGAGATGCTGCAGCAGGCGGCAGGGCTGAAGAGGTAATTGATGCGCCACTTTTTGCTGGCAATCATGCTGCTGTTGACGGCGCTTCCGGCGCTCGCCGCCCCCAACCCGGGCAACGTGGTGAGCGAGGAGACGGTGCGCGGCGTCGTCACCGATTTCCTGCTGCGGAAGGCGGCTCCCCTGAACGCACAGGTGAGCGTCAGGAAGATCGGCTATCACGGCGACCTGAAGCTCCCGGACGGGAAGTTGAGCTTCGAGGTGGTGGCGCCGGAGCGGTGGGAAGGGTACGGCAACGCCTCGGTGGCGCTGGTGGTCAGGGTCGACGACCAGGTGAAACGGAACCTCACCGTGCTGGTCGAGGTCGAGGCGCTGGCCGAGATGGTGGTCGCCTCACGGACCCTGGAGCGCGGCGAGGTGCTCGCCCCCTCCGACCTCTCCCTGGCGCGGCGCGACCTCTCCTCGGTGCAGGGGCGCTACATGAAGGATATCGACGAGGCGGTGGGACTGCGGGTCAAGAGCGCCATGAGGGCCAACTCGGCGGTCAGAAAGGATTACCTGGAGCGGGTGCCGGTCGTGAAGAGCGGGCAACTGGTGACCATACTGGCCGAGAACGACGTGGTCAGGATCACGGCGAGCGGCAGGGCGAAGGGTGCGGGGGCGGTGGGAGACACCATAACGGTGCAGAACACCTCCTCGCAAAAAGAGATCGCGGGGCGGGTTGTGGACGCGACCACGGTCAGGGTGGATTTCTGATGAAAGGAACGTTCCAGGCCAGCATGAAGGCGGCGGCATTTTGCCTGCCGCTTCTTCTTTTCGGCTGCTCGCACCAGACGGCGGAGGTGAAAACCCCCTCCTTCGACGAGCAGATCCCGGCGCCGGTGCCGAGCTACTCCTCCGGTTCCCTCTGGCAGGCGTCCTCCACGGGGCTCGCCGAGGACATGAAGGCGAGAAGGCGCGGCGACATCGTCACGGTGGTCATCTCCGAGCAGGCGAGCGCCAGCAAGAAGGCTTCCACCGGCACCTCGCGCAGCTCCAGCATCAGCGCCGGCATCCCCAAACTCCTGGGGCTCGAGACCACCGGGATCAGGAACTGGGCGGACCTCTCCGAGCTTCTCAACGCGAGCTTCGGCTCCAAGTTCGACGGCAGCGGCTCCACCTCCAGGCAGGAGACGCTGCAGGCGACCATCTCGGCCAAGGTGGTGGACGTGGTCCCCAACGGGAACCTCCTCATCGAGGGGAGGCGCAACGTCAAGGTGAACAACGAGGACCAGATCATAGTGCTGACCGGAACGGTGCGCGGGCGCGACATCAGCGCGGACAACACGGTGAACTCGGCGCTCATAGCGGACGCCAGGATCGCCTACTCCGGCAAGGGGATCATCAGCGACAGGCAGAAACCGGGGTGGCTCATGAACGCCATCGACAAGGTCTGGCCCTTCTAAGGCAGGTTCAGGTCGAGGTTGAGAAAACTTAAGCCTCGCACCGTAAAGGATCGGGTGAAAGAAATTGAAAGGGAATAAGAAGTCATACGGCTATTTGCTCCTCCTGCTCCTGGTGCTGGCCCCCCAGTTCGCGCTGGCGGCCCGCATCAAGGACATCGCCGCCTTCGACGGGGTGAGGGAGAACCAGCTGGTCGGTTACGGCATCGTGGTCGGCCTGAACGGGACCGGCGACTCGGACCAGACCAAGTTCCCCGTGCAGTCGCTGGTAGGCGCGCTGGAACGGATGGGGGTGACCATCGGCCGCAACGACATCACGGTGAAGAACATCGCCGCCGTGATGGTGACCGCCCAGCTCCCCCCCTTCGCCAAACAGGGAAACCGCCTGGACGTCCTGGTCTCCTCGATGGGTGACGCGAAGAGCCTCGCCGGCGGCACGCTGATGATGGCGCCGCTCAAGGGGGCGGACACCCAGGTGTACGCGGTCGCGCAGGGGGCGATCCTGACCAACTCCTTCTCCTACGGGGGGCAGGCGGCCTCCGCCATGAAGAACCACCCGACCGCCGGGACCGTGCCTGGGGGGGCGCTCATCGAGCGCGAACTCCCGAACGTCCTCGCGGACAAGAGCGACCTGAAGCTCAACCTGCACCAGTCGGACTTCACCACGGCCAGCCGGGTCGCCGCCGCCATAAACGGCCGCTTCCAGGCGACCGTCGCCACCCTCTCCGACCCCGGAAGCGTCAAGATCGCCATTCCCGAGCAGTACCGGAACAGGGTGGTCGAGTTCGTGGCGGACCTGGAGCGGCTCGAGGTGAACCCCGACATCACGGCCCGGGTCGTCATGAACGAGCGGACCGGTACCATCGTCATGGGCGAGAACGTCCGGATCTCCACCGTCGCCGTCTCCCACGGCAACCTCACCGTGGTGGTGAAGGAGACCCCGAGGGTCTCCCAGCCGCGGGCGCTGTCGCAGGGGACCACCACGGTGGTGCCGAGGACCGACCTGAAGGTGGCGGAGGAGAAGGTGAACGTCTCGCTTTTGCGGGAGGGGGCGAACCTCGGAGAGGTGGTGCGGGGACTGAACACCCTCGGCGTCACGCCCCGGGACCTCCTCGGCATCATGCAGGCGATAAAGGCGGCAGGCGCCCTCAACGCAGACCTGAGCGTGATGTAGGCGGAGAAGCCGATGGATGTGAAGGTCATACCTCATAACGCCCTGCCGTTACCGGACCAAAGGGCGCAGCTTGCCGGCCGCGGCGCACCGCGAGCGGGGGAGGCGAACCCCGACGCGAAGAAGGTGGCCCGGGAATTCGAGGCGATGTTCGTCTCGATGATGCTGAAGTCGATGCGCGAGACGGTCGGCAAGGAGTCGCTGACCGGCGGAGGACGGGGGGAGGAAACCTTCCGCTCGCTCCTGGACCAGGAGTACGCCAACGCTGCGGTAGAGGGGGGGGGCATCGGGCTGGCACGGAGCATAGAGAGGGAGCTGGTGCGGGGAGAACGGGGGGTGAACGATGCGGATTGACGGTTCCGCCTACGTTGTCGACCTTACCGGCGTAAAGGAGGTCCGCAAGGAGAACCTCCCGGCCGAGGCCGTCCAGCCCGCGCGCCCCGCCGCGCGGGTGCTCAGCTTCGACCGGGTCGAGATCTCGTCCCAGGCGCGGGAGATGCAAAAGCTGAAGGCCGAGGTGGAGGCGCTCCCGGACGTGAGGCTGGACCGGGTGGCGCTCGCCAAGCAGAAGCTGCAGGGGGGGTACCGCATCGACTCCTCCGACTTGGCCCAAAAGATCATGGACGCGAACAAGACGCGTTAAGGGGGAACTGAATGGATCGGAGCATAGCGGAACTGATAGCGGCGCTCTGCGAGAAGGGGGTGCTGATCGACCAGCTGAAGGGGCTCCTGAAGGAGGAGCAGGAGTGCATGCTGTCGCTCGACCTGGCCCGGATGGAGGAGAACCAGCAGGAGATAGCGGCGGGAATGGAGCGCCTGGGGCTCCTCTCCGAGCGGTGCCGGGAGATGATAGGCTCGATCGGCGACCGGATGGGCATTGCCGGTAACAGCACCCTTTCCCCCATCATAGAGAGGCTGGGGGCCCCCGAGCGGCAGGCGCTCAGCGAGGCGCAAGCAACCGTCGGCGCCGACGCCGAGGCGCTGAAGGGGGCGCTCGCCCTGCACCGGCGGCTGATCCAGGACTCCCTGAACGTGGTGGGGCGCTCGGTCGGCTTCTTCAACCGCCTCTTCAACCCCGGCGACACGTACGGGATGGCCGGGTCGCTGGTGACCCGCCGCGGCGGCAGCAACTTCGTCAGCAAGGAGATATGACATGGGGATCGGCACCATCTTCGACATAGCATCGTCAGGGATCTCCGCCCAGCGCCTCGCCATCGAGGTGACCGGCGAGAACATCGCCAATGTCAACACCGAGGGGTATTCGCGCCAGCAGGTGATGATGGAGAACAAGCCGGTGACCACCGCCAACGGCTTCGGTCTCGGCACCGGGGTGCAGATCGCCGAGGTGCGACGGAGCTACGACGGCATGCTGCAGATGCAGCTGGTCAACGGCAACAGCAGCTACCAGGAGAGCCTGACCAGGCAGCAGGCGCTTGAGCAGATCGAGCCCTCCTTCAACGAGATCACCGCCGACGGGCTCGGCAAGGCGATGGAGAATTACTTCGGCGCCTGGCAGGACCTCTCGACGAACCCCTCGGGGACGGCGGAGCGGCAGGCGCTCTTGTCACGGAGCCAGGTCCTCGTCGACACCTTCCACCAGGTCGACTCGACCCTCGCCGGCGTGGCGCAGACCTCCGACAACAACCTGGTCGGGATCACGGCGGAGTTGACCGACAACGCGAGGAACCTCGCCCTGGTCAACACGCAGATCCTCGCCACCATGTCCGTCGGCGGCAACGCCAACGAACTCCTGGACCAGCGCGACCTCCTGCTCCGGAAGATGTCGGAGAAGGTGGAGATCACCACCAGCCTCGCCAGCGACGGCACCGCATCGGTGACCCTTCCCGGCGGGGAGCAACTGGTCGCCGGCACCAGCTACGCCACCATCTACACCAACCTGAACGGGGGGACCGCGACCAACGACATCCTCATCACCGGGGTGGGCAATCCCCCCCCGGCCAAGAACCCGGGCGGCGACACGGTGGTCGCGGCCGCGGGGGGCGGGGGGAGCCTCCACGGCACCCTCGGGGGAACGCTGGAGATCAGGGACACCGTCATCCCCGAGTACCGCTCCCAGCTGGACGAGATGGCGAACAAGCTCGTCACCGTCGTGAACGCGCAGCACAGCCAGGGGTACGGCCTCGACGGCACCACCGGGAACAACTTCTTCGATCCGGCCGGGGTGACCGCCGCCGGCATAAAGCTCGACGGCGCGCTCACCTCCGCGAAGGTCTCGGCCGGCCTCCCGACCGGCACCGACCCGATCCCCACGAGTTCCGGCAACAACGTCAACGCCTTGAAGCTCGCCGATCTCGGGAGTTCGAGCGTCGCCTTCAGCACCGGGAACGCCACCTTCGCCGGGTTCTACCGGGCGATGGTCGGCAAGGTCGGGGTGGACACGGAGGAGGTGCAGAACCTCTCCACCCAGGGGGCGGCCTTCCTGAAGCAGCTGAACGCGCTCAGGTCGTCCAACTCCGAGGTCTCGCTGGACGAGGAACTCACCAACCTGACCCTGTACCAGCGGGCCTTCCAGGGCTCCGCCAAGGTGATCAACGCCGCCACCGACATGCTGGACATCGTCCTCGGCATGGTGCGATAGGAGAAAACCGATGAGAGTAACTCCGGGGATGACCGCCGACAGCGCGATCTACAACCTGCAGCAGGGGCGAACGGCCATAGAGAAGCTGAACGAGCAGATCGCCTCCGGCTCGGTGGTGAACAGGCCGAGCGACGACCCGCTCACCACCCGCCAGCTCCTCGACCTGCAGGAGCAGATCGGCGCCGGCGACCAGTACAGCTCGAACATCACCAAGGCGTCGCTCCTCTTGTCCGTCACCGACACGGCCCTTACCGGGATGGCCGGGCTGATGCAGCAGGTGAAGAAGATCGCCGGCGACATGGTGAGCGGCACGCTGGACGCCACCACCATCAGCGGCGCGGTCGGGAACCTGACGCAACTGAAGACCCAGCTGATCGACCTGGGGAACACCCAGATCGGGAACCAGTACATCTTCGCCGGTTTCTCCAACAACCAGCCGTTCGACCCCAACGGGGTCTTCAGCGGCACACAGGACATGCTGAACATCGAGATCGTCGACGGAAGCACCATCTCCGCCAACGTCGCCGGCGGGAGCCTCCTGCGAGGCGGCAAGCCCCCCGCGGCGGTCGGCACCGGGGCGACGGCGGGAACGAGCCCGGTCGACATCCTGGGCTCCATCGACGCCCTGATCACCGCCATCAACAACAAGGACACGGCGGGGATATCCGACGCCATCAAGAACATGAAGGCCGGCGCCGACCAGATCACCACCGCCCGGGCGGACGTCGCCGGCCGCACCGTCCGGCTGGACAACATGAAGAACATGATCGCCAGCAACCAGAACACGCTCAGGGGGATCTACGCGGACCGGCAGAACGTCGACTACGCCAAGGCCGGTGTGCAGCTGAGCCAGCAGAGCACCGCGTTCAACGCGGCGCTTTCCGCAACGGCCAAGCTCTCCCAGCTCTCGCTGCTCGATTACATGAAATAGGGGGCCGTCGCCGCCGTTTGGTAAAGGGCCGGGCGAGCTGACCAGGAGTCGCGCCCGGCCTTTTTTCGTGCGGGGTGACTCCCGCCCGGGCCGGGAGCCGCTTTTTTTGCGCCTTCCCCCGATATGGCTAAAGGTTTGGCCGCCGCATCCGAAAAACAAACTATCGGCCGCATCGCCGCATTTAAACGAGGTTCGGGGGGAAGCATGATCAAGGTGACCACTCTGGACGGAAGCGAGATGTACCTCAACCCGGACCTGATAGAGTTCATCACGGAGACGCCGGAGACGCACATCACCCTTTCCAACGGCAACCGGTACCTGGTGCAGGAGCCGGCGCGGGTGGTGATCGGCCGGATCGTCACCTTCAAGGCGCGCCTTCTGAAGCACGCGGCGCCGACGGCGGCAAAGCGCTACCTGCGCAGAAGCGACGCCGACAGGTACCACCCGAGCCGCAGGGTGTAACGGACGTACCCCCGGCGCTTGGAACCGGGGATGCCGCTTTCTCTTCTTCGCTCAGGATGATATATGGATCTCGCAACCATAATCGGAATCACCATGGGGCTTCTCGCCGTCTTCGGCGGCGCGGCCCTGGAAGGGCTGCACATGGGGGCGCTGGTCCAGCCGACCGCCGCCATGATCGTGCTCGGCGGCACCGCCGCGGCCACCTTCGTCTCCTTCCCGATGCCGACCCTCCTCGCCGCCGTGAAGGACCTGAAAAAGGTCTTCTTCCCCCCCAACGACGACCCGGAGATGGTGATCAAGAACATCATCAACTACGCGGCCAAGGCGCGCCGAAACGGCCTGATCTCCCTGGAGCAGGAGGCGCAGACCGTCAAGGACTCCTTCACCAAGAAGGGGATCTCGCTGGTCGTGGACGGCATCGACCCGCAGAAGCTTCGCGAGACCATGGAGATCGAACTCAGCTCGTTCCAGGAGCACGGCAAGGGGAGCGCCGAGGTCTTCGAGTCGGCCGGCGGCTTCGCCCCGACCATCGGCATCATCGGCGCCGTCCTCGGCCTGATCCACGTCATGAGCAACCTCTCCGACCCCTCCAAGCTCGGCGGCGGCATAGCGGTCGCCTTCGTCGCCACCATCTACGGCCTGATGACGGCCAACATCTTCTGCATCCCCTTCGGGACCAAGCTCAAGCACCGCCTCAAGGAGGAGCTGCTGCAGAAGGAGATGGTGATCGAAGGGCTGATCGCGATCCAAAACGGCGAGAACCCCCACTTCATCGAGCAGAAACTGCGGGCCTACCTGCACGACGGCGGCGAGAAAAAGGGGAAATAGATGGGGAAGAAAAAGAACCAGCACGAGAAGGAACCGAACCACGAGCGGTGGCTGGTCTCCTACGCCGACTTCATCACCCTGCTCTTCGCCGTCTTCGTCACCCTCTACGCCATGAGCCAGACGGACAAAAAGAAGGCGGAAGAGGTGGTGCAGTCGATGCGGGAGTCGTTCGGCTACAGCACGACCTCCGCGGGGGCCAAGCCGACCGTCATCGATACCGGCTCCATGAGCATCATCCCCTCGATGCACAAGCTGACCCAGGCGCCCAAGCGGGGGAAGAGCAGGGGAGGGGAGCAGGAATTCAAGGCGGCCAAGGCATCCATCGAGGCGTACCTTCTCAAGGCGGGGGCCAAGGAGAAGGTTGTGGTCTCCATCAGCCAGCGCGGCCTCGTGGTGAGCCTGAAGGAGGCCGGTTTCTTCGACTCGGGGAGCGCCACCCTCAAGAGGTCGTCGTTGACGCTCCTAAACGACGTGATCAGCTCCCTCTCCAGCTACTCCAACTCGGTCCGGATCGAGGGGCACACGGATAACGTCCCGATCAGCTCGCACTCCTTCCCCTCCAACTGGGAACTCTCCACCTCGCGAGCCACCAACGTGCTGCAGTACCTGACCCGGCAGGAGGATTTCGACCCCGCCAAGATCTCGGCCGCCGGCTACGGCGAGTACCGTCCCGTCGCCGACAACGGCAGCGAGGATGGGCGCGGCAAGAACCGCAGGGTCGACATCGTGCTCCTGAACGAGCAGAGCGAAAGGAACGAACCTTGAACTTCAATTGACAATGGATAATTGACAATTGACAATGGAACCTGCCTCCCCTCTGCCTCCCCCCTGCCTCCCCCCTGCCGTCCCCCTGCCTCCCCCCTGCCGTCCCCCTGCCGTCCCCCTGCCGTCCCCCTGCCGTCCCCCTGCCGTTCATTGCCGCACCGCTGGCGGTTGATTTTCCGACACGCCGCGTCAAAAAAATGAAACATCCCCCGCTTCCCTCCTCTAAACCTCGTGATTTTGCGCAGTTAATCCCCCGTTTCCCCTGTGGTACGGTAGTTGCTGACTGGGAGTGTTCGGCCCATTACCAGCGCGAGGTCTTCCCATTCATGAGAGTATCGATGCCAAGCGGCTCCACCCACGGGTGGGGGATCGCCGGAACCTACCTGGAGCGCGAGATCGCCAAGCTCCCCCCGGTGCAGGGAGTTACCCTGCACTGCATGCCGCGTAACCTGGCCCCCCTCGACCTCGAGGCGTGGGACGCCATCAACATCGGGTACTGCTTCTTCGAGGACAGCATCGAGATCCTCAACTTCACCAGGGAGGCGGCCAGGCAGTGGGACTTCATCGTGGCCGGCTCCAAGTGGTGCGAGTACCACCTGAGGATCGGCGGCGTGAAGAACAGCTGCACCATCCTGCAGGGGGTCGATCCCGAGCACTTCCGCCCGGTCCCGATCCCCCCCGACGACCGCTTCGTGGTCTTCTCCGGCGGCAAGTTCGAGCTGAGGAAGGGGCAGGACCTCGTCATCGCCGCCATGAAGGTGATGATGCAGCGGCACGACGACGTCTTCCTCTCCTGCTGCTGGGCCAACCAGTGGCCCTTCTCGCTCGCCACCATGGAGGCCTCCCCCTTCATCGTCTACCGGCACGACGAGGTCAACTTCCTGGACCTCCCCAGGCGCTGCGCCCTCGACAACGGGCTCGACCCGGCGCGGGTCGCGGTGCACCCGCTCATCGACAACACCCGGATGCACACGATCTTCGCGCAAAGCCACCTAGGTCTCTTCCCGAACCGCTGCGAGGGGGGGAACAACATGGTGATGTGCGAGTACATGGCCTGCGGCAGGAGCGTGATAGCCTCGGACTCGAGCGGGCACGCCGACGTGATCAACCCCTCCATCGCCTACCCCCTGACCCGCTACCGCCCGATGGTGGTGACGTCGGGGACGGTGCAGACCGGCGTCTGGGAGGAGCCGGTGCTGGAGGAGGTGATCGAGGTCCTGGAAGAGGTGTACCGAAACCGCGGCCAGCTCCCGGAAAAGGGGGCCCGCGCCGCGCAGGAGATGGAGCGGCTCTCCTGGAGCGGCGCCGCCCGGCAGTTCCACTACCTCGCCACCAAGCTCGCCAACCAGGCGGAGCTGAAGAGGATGCAGGGGGCGTAGCGATGGCCCATCACGACCACTTTCCCGATCTTCCCGGCCGCGCCCTGGAGCTGCACCGGGCCGGGCGCCTGGCCGAGGCGGCGGAACTCTACCGCGAGCTTCTCGCCCGCGGGGGGGAGTGCGCCATCGACGCGGGGATCAACCTCGGGGCCCTCCTGGACGAGCAGGGGCGCCACGAGGAGGCGCTTCAGCTCTACGGCGAGGCGCTGACCCGGAGGGGAGGGGACCCGCTGGCGCTGAACAACATGGGGAACTCCCTCCTGAAGCTGGGGCGCTTCGAGGAGGCGGCCGGCCGCTTTCGCGAGGCGGTCTCCGGCAGGCCCGGGTCCCTGGAGGCGAGGCTCGGCCTTGGTGCCGCCCTGCAGAGAACGGGCGACGCGCAGGCGGCCATCGCCTTGTTCCGCGGGATCCTAGATTCCGACCCGGATTGCGCCGAGGCGCACTGGAACCTCTCGCTCGCCCTGCTCCTCGCGGGCGAATTCCGGGAGGGGTGGGCGCAGTACCAGTGGCGCTGGCGCAGGGAGAGCTTCACCTCGCCCAGGCGCGGCTTCGAGGCGCCCGCCTGGGACGGCTCCCCCCTTGGCGGGCGGCGCATCCTGGTGCACGGCGAGCAGGGGTTCGGGGACACCATACAGTTCGCCAGGTACCTCCCGATGGTGGCCAAGCGGGGCGGGACCGTGATCGCGGAGTGCCAGTCCCCCTCGCTCTCCCCGCTGTTGAGGCCCATGCCGGGGGTCTGCGAGGTCGCGGTCATGGGGGAGGAGCTTCCCCCCTTCGACCTCCAGGTCCCTCTTTTGTCGCTCCCCCACCTCTTCGGCACCACGCTCGATGACGTCCCGAACTCCGTCCCGTACCTCGCCCCCCCGCCGGAGCGGCAGCCGCTCTGGCGCGACAGGCTCTCCGGCGACCTCGGCTTCAAGGTCGGGGTCGTCTGGGCCGGCAAGCCCCTCCCCGACCCTTTCCGCTCCTGCACGCTGCAGGCGATCCTCCCCCTCGCCGAGATCCCGGGGGTGACCCTCTACTCGCTGCAGCTGGGGGAGGGCGCCGCGACGCCGCAGGAGTCGGGCGGACTGGTCGATTTGACCTCCTGCATCTCCGACTTCGGCGACACGGCGGCGCTCGTCTCGCAGCTCGACCTGGTCGTCTCGGTCGACACCTCGGTGGCCCACCTGGCGGGCGCGCTGGGGAAGCCTGTCTGGCTCCTCCTCCCGATGGCGGGGGACTACCGCTGGCTATTGCAGCGCGACGATTCCCCCTGGTACCCGACCATGCGTCTCTTCCGCCAGAAGCGGCAGGGGGAGTGGGGGGAGGTGCTGGAGCGGGTGCGGGCGGAGCTGGAGGAGGGAGCCTTGAGCTTCCTGGAGAGGGGGGCCGCGGCGCAACCTTTCAACGGGTGGAGGCACCACCTCCTGGGCGAGCACCTCTCGGCCCGGGGGAGGGAGCGCGAGGCGACGGCGCGCTTCACCAAGGCGGCGCAGCTTCTGCCGGGGAGCTGGGAGCCGCACTACGCCCTGGCCCGCGCGCTGCAGCAGATGGGGATGATCGCCGAGGCGGGCGAGAGCCTGGAAGAGGCGCTCCTCCTTGCCGGGGATGAGCCCCGGCTGCACGAGGCGCTCGGGATCTTGAGGCAGATGCAGGGAGACCAGGAGAGGGCCATTGCACACTACCGCGAGGCGCTGAGGCTCGACCCCTCCTCGACCAAGGCGCGCTACAACCTGGCGAGCGCGCTGCAGGAGAAAGGCCGCTTCGCCGAGGCGCTGGAGGAGTTCCGGGAGGTGGTCCGGCGCTCCCCCGGGCACGCCAACGCCCACTGGAACCTGGCCGTCCTTCTTCTCATGAGCGGCGAGTTGAACGAGGGGTGGCGCGAGTTCCCCTGGCGCTTCAGGAAGAGCCCGAACCCGGCGGCTAAGAGGTGGCTGGAGTTTCCGCCGTGGGACGGCTCGCCGCTTTGCGGCAGGACCATCCTGCTCCACGGCGAGCAGGGGGCCGGCGACACGCTGCAGTTCGTACGCTACGCGCCTCTGGTCGCCCGCCTCGGGGGGGAGGTGCTGGTCGAGGTGCAGTCCCGGGGGCTCGTGCCGCTGGTCGCTTCGGTGGCGGGGGTCGCCGGGGTCTTCGCCGCCGGCGACGTCCTCCCCCCGTTCGACCTGCAGGCCTCGCTCATGGATCTCCCGGCCATCTTCGCTACCGAGCTTAGTTCGATACCGGCGCAGGTCCCGTACCTCACGCCGGAGCGGGAGAGGGTCATCTCCTTGCGCGCGCTGATCCCGGACGACGGGACGCTCCGGGTCGGGGTGGTCTGGCGCGGCAACCCCGCCCACAGCAACGACGCCAACCGCTCCATTCCCCCGGAAAGGCTCGCGGCGCTCGCCGCCCTTCCCGGCGTCACCTTCTACTCGCTGCAGGTAGGGTGCGACCGGGAGGCCGAGTCGACCCCCCTCCCGCTCAGGGACCTCGCGCCGCAGATCCGGGACTTCTCGGACACGGCCGCGCTCGCCTCGCAGCTCGACCTCGTCGTCACCGTGGACACCTCGGTGGCGCATCTTAGCGGCGCCCTCGCCGTCCCGACCTGGCTCCTGGTCCCCTTCGTGCCGGACTGGCGCTGGCTCCTCGACCGCGAGGACTCCCCCTGGTACCCGACCATGCGGCTTTTCAGGCAGCGGAGCCCGGGGGACTGGGAGGGTGTGCTCGCCAGGGTGCGGGAGGCGCTCTCGCGCCACCCGGCAGTGGGCGCGCGGGGGGCCTCCCCGCAGCCGGACGACCCGGCACGGGCGGAGTACTTCAACAACGAGGGGTGCACGCTCGACGACGCCGGGAGGCGCCTGGAGGCGGTGGAGAGCTACCGGAAGGCGATAGCGCTGAACGAGAACTTCGCCGCGCCGCAGTACAACATGGGGAACAGCCTGAACGCGCTTAACCGGGTGGAGGAGGCGATCGACTGCTACCGTCGCGCCGTCGCCATAGATCCCGCAATCCCGCAGGCGTGGCACAACCTCGCCCTCTCCCTGCAGGGAGAGGGGCGCCTGGACGAGGCGCAGCAGGCGCTGGAGCGGGCCGTCGCCATTGCTCCGGCCTACCTGGAGGCGCGCCACAACCTGGGCGAGCTGCAGCACGCCCGCGGCGACCTGGAAAAGGCCATAGCGCTCTTCGGGGAGAACCTCTCCCGCGATCCCGGCTACCTCCCTTCCCTCAACGCCCTCGGCATCGCCCTGCAGGTGCAGGGGAGGCTCCCGGAGGCGGCGCAGTGCTACCTGAGGGCCCTTTCCCTGAAGCCGGACTACCTCCACGCGCTCAACAACCTGGGCGCCGCGAGCCGCGCCCTCGGCATGATGGAGCGCGCCACGCAGTGCTACCGGAAGGTCCTCGCCCTCGACCCGGAGTACGCCGACGCGCACTGGAACCTCGCCCTGGTGCAGCTGCAGCTGGGACAGTACCGCGAGGGGTGGCTGGGCTACGAGTGGCGCTTCCGCAAGGTCGATCCCATCCTGAGGCTGGAGCTCCCCCGCCCGCTCTGGGACGGCTCCCCGCTCGCCGGGCGGACCATACTCCTTCACGCGGAGCAGGGGTTCGGGGACACCTTCCAGTTCGTCCGCTACGCGAGCCTGCTGGCGCGGTGCGGGACCGTGCTGGTCCAGTGCCAGTCCGAGGCGATAGCGCCGGTGGTCGCCACCGTCCCGGGGGTCTCGCGGGTGCTGGTGCGCGGCGAGCCGCTCCCTGACTTCGACTGCCACGCCCCGCTGATGAGCCTCCCCCACCTCTGCGGCACGCTCCTGGAGACGGTCCCCGCCGGGATCCCGTACCTCTTCGCCGATCCCCGCCTGGTGGACTCCTGGCGCCCGAGGGTGGCCGGGGCGGGGCTCAGGGTGGGGCTTGTCTGGGCCGGGAGGAAGAGCTACAAGGACGACCTGAAGCGCTCCCTTTCGCTCCCGCTCTTCGCGCCGCTCGCCTTGGTCCCGGGCACGAGTTTCTACTCGCTGCAGGTGGGTGACGGCGCCGACCAGGCCGCCTCCCCTCCCTGCAGGATGGAGCTTACCGACCTCGGCGCCGGCATCGGGAACTTCGCCGACACGGCGGCGATCATGGCGCACCTCGACCTGGTGATTACGGCGGATACCGCCCCCGCGCACCTGGCCGGCGCTCTCGGCATCCCGGTCTGGGTCCTCCTCCCGATGGCGTGCGACTGGCGCTGGCTCCTCGACCGGGAGGATTCCCCCTGGTACCCGACGGCGCGCCTTTTCAGGCAGGCGAACCGCGGCGACTGGGAGGAGGTGCTGGAGCGGGTGGCGCTCGCCCTGACGGAAGCGGCCGGCGGCAGAGCGGCGCGGGGAGGTGAAAGGTGACGGACCTCTACGCCGAGCTGCGGCAGGCGCTCCGGGAAAACCGGGGGAAGCGGTGGGGCGAGATCTGCCGGGAACTCCTCGCCGCCAAGCCTTACGACGTCGAGCTTTTGACCCTCGCCGGGGCGCTGGCGCGGGAACGCGGGGAGCCGGAAGAGGCGCTTGCCCTCTTCTTTCGCGCGGCCGCCGTCGAGCCGTCGCGGGCCGAGTTACACAACAACCTCGGGGTGATCCTCGAGGAGCTCAAGCGCCCGGAGGAGGCGGTGGCGAGCTACCGTGAGGCGCTTTCCCGAAAGGGGGAGTACCCGGACGCCTCTTGCAACCTCGGGAACGCGCTCCTCGCCCTGCACCGGGAGGAGGAGGCGATAGCCGCCTACCGTATGGCCGTCGCCATCGACCCCGGCCATACGGACGCCCGCTACAACCTCGCCAACGCCCTCAGGGGAAAAGGGGAGTGGGAGGAGGCGGTGCAGTGCTACCGCGAGCTCCTGGCGCTGAACTCCGGCCACCTCTCCGGGTGGGTCAACCTGGGTGGGTCGCTTCACGCGCTGAACGACCTCCCTGGGGCGGTGACCGCGCTGCGCCGGGCGCTGGAGATCGACCCGGAAAGCGTAGACGCCCACTGGAACCTGGCCCTCGCCCTCCTCGCCTGCGGCGATTTCCGGCAGGGGTGGCGCGAGTACGAGTGGCGCCTGAAGGACCCCGCGGCGCGCTTCTCGACGACGCTCGCCGGAAGGGCGATGTGGGACGGCTCGCCGCTCTCGGGCCGGACGCTCCTTTTGCGCGCCGAGCAGGGTTTCGGCGACGCCGTACAGTTCTACCGCTACGCGCAGCTCCTGGCGCGCCGCGGCGAGAAGGTGCTCTTCGAGTGCCGCCGCGAACTCCTGCCGCTATTCTCCGGGCAGGAGGGGGGGATACCCCTTTTCCCCGCCGGAGACGACCCTCCCCCCTTCGATACCTTCGCCTACCTCCTGAGCCTCCCGCACCTTTTGGGCGCCACCGTCCGGGGGACCCCGTGCTACGACCCGCCGCTTTCGGCGGACCCGCTGCTTGCCGCGTCGTGGGGCGAGAGGATGCCGCGGCGCGGAGCCCTCAGGGTCGGCCTCGTCTGGGCGGGGAGCGCCGGCTACCGAAACGACCGCTACCGCTCCCTCGCCGCGGCCGAACTCGCCCCCCTCTCCCTTCTCCCCGGGGTCGAACTCTACTCCCTGCAGCTCGGGGCGAGCGAAACGGAGCTGGAGGTCATCGGGCAGGGCGGCCGGGTGACCGACCTGGCGCCACGGCTGGCCAGCTTCGCCGACACGGCGGCGGCCATCGAGAACCTCGACGTGGTGGTCGCGGTCGACACGGCGGTGGCGCACCTGGCCGGGGCCATGGGGAAGCCGGTCCTGGTCCTGCTCCCGTTTTCCTGCGACTGGCGCTGGCTTAGCGACCGCGCCGACTCCCCGTGGTACCCGTCGATGCGGCTGTATCGGCAGCAGGTGCCGGGGGAGTGGGGGAGCGTCGTGGCCGCCGTCGCCGACGACCTTTCGCCGTCGGACGCCGGGACGGACCCGAACAGGCTCTTCAGGGAAGCAAACCGCCTGAGAGGGGAGGGGAAGCTGGCCGGGGCGATCTCGATCTACCGCAGGCTCCTGGTCCGGCTCCCCGACGCTGCCGAGGTCCACAACAACCTCGGGCTCGCCCTGCAGGACGACGGCGATCCCGACGGGGCTTTTGCCAGCTACCGGCGCGCAGTGGAGATAAGGCCGGGGCTCGCCGACGCGCACAACAACCTCGGCACGCTCTTCGTCTCCCGCGGCAGGCACGAGGAGGCCGAGCCGTGCTTCAGGCGCGCCCTGGAACTGAACGGCGATTACCTCCCCGCCTGCGTGAACCTCGGCTCCTGCCTGCAGGTGCTGGAGCGGCCGGAAGAGGCGGTGGTCCTCTACCGGGGCGCCATCGAGCGCGACCCCGGCTACCTGGAGGCGCGCATCAACCTCGGCACGGCGTACCAGGACCTGATGTCGCCGGAGCTGGCGATAGAGACCTACGAGGAGCTGCTGCGGATCGCGCCGGAACACCCGGAGGGGCACTGGAACCTGGCATTGAGCCTCCTCTGCCTCGGGGATTTCGAGCGAGGCTGGCGCGAGTACGAGTGGCGCCTGGCCGACAGCCCCGACCGCTTCGCCGTCCCCCGCTGGGAGGGGGAGCCGCTGCAAGGAAGGACCATCCTCCTTGTCTGCGAGCAGGGGCTCGGGGACACGCTGCAGTTCGTCCGCTACGCGCCGCTGGTGGCGAGGCTCGGCGCCACGGTCCTCCTGCAGTGCCAGATTCCCTCGCTGAAGCCGCTCCTCTCCAGGGTCCCGGGGGTGGCGGCCGTCTTCTCCAGGGGGGAGGAACTGCCGCGCTTCGACTGCCAGGCGAGGCTTTTGAGCCTGCCGCACATCTTCGGGACCACCCTGGAAAGGATGCCGGACCCCTTCCCGTACCTCGGGGCGGAGCCGGGGCGCGCTGGACTCTGGCGCATGAAGCTATCCGGCGGCGCCCCGCTCAAGGTGGGGCTCGTCTGGAGGGGAGGGCCGCTTCCCAGGAACCGGGCCTGCCCCTTCCCGGAACTCGCCCCGCTCTCCGCCGTGCAGGGAGTCTCGTTCTACTCCCTGCAGCTCGGGGAGGCGCCGCAGCCCGGGATACTTCCGGCCTTCGACCTCGCCCCGCAGATCAGGGACTTCGGCGACTCGGCCGCCATCCTCGCCAACCTCGACCTCCTGATCAGCGTCGACACGGCCGCGGTGCACCTGGCCGGGGGGATGGGGGTGTCCACCTGGCTTCTGCTCCCTTACTCCTGCGACTGGCGCTGGATGAAGGACGCGGAGGTCTCCCCCTGGTACCCGCGGCTGCGCATCTTCAGGCAGCAACGACCCGGCGATTGGGCGGAGCTGGCGGACCGGGTGCGGGACGCCCTGGCCGGCCTCGCCGCGTCCCGATGATCCGGGAAAAAAGCTAAATTTATTCCTCGCGCTGTCGATACCCTTCCCAAGTCCCAATGGGACCATCATTCCTCTCCTCCCTCTCAGACCCGGAAACGTGGTTAAATTTGGCGATGATTTGACAAAAATAATGGTAACGGCGCGTTTTTTCGCTAAAGTTTCCCGCGTCGAGTGTCGATATTTCTTACAAAAGCGAGTTGAACACACGGCGAAGGGGGGGTGATACCGTCATCAAAACGCCGTAATCTGCAAGAATTGCAGGCAAGTCAAAAATTCGTAGCACCACCATCGAAACCGGCAAGAATGCCGGTAAAAAACCCAGAAAAGGAGAATTACCATGGGAACAGGCGACATCTCTCTCACCGCAGGAATGAGGACCAACCTTCTTAACCTCCAGACGACCAGCACGTTGCTGAACAGGACCCAGGAGAGGCTTTCCTCCGGCAAACGGGTCAACAGCGCACTGGACAACCCGACCAACTACTTCGCGGCCCAGAACGCGAACCAGCGCGCCGGCGACCTGAACGACCGCAAGGACGGCATGGCAGAGGCGGTGCAGACCGTTTCGGCGACCAACGCCGGTATCACCGCCATCACCGGCCTGATCGCAGCCGCAAAAGGTATCGCGCAGTCGGCCATGTCCACCAGCGACACCAACGTGCAGTCGAAGCTGGGGGCGCAGTACGACACCATCCGGAGCCAGATCGACAACATCTCGTCGGACTCCGGGTACCGCGGCCTGAACCTCTTGAGCTCCACCAACACCCTGACGGTCAACTTCAACGAGGGCGCCACTTCGAAGCTGAACGTCATCGGCTTCCTGGCCAACTCCTCGGGGCTCAGCCTCAGCGCGGTGAGCGGCAACTGGCAGACGACCTCCAACATCACCACCGACACGGCGAAGATGGATTCCGCCATCACGACCCTGAGGACCAACACCCAGACCCTGGCCGCGAACCTGAACATCATCACCACGCGCCAGAACTTTACCGACGACATGATCAGCACCTTGCAGACCGGCGCGGACAACCTGACCCTGGCCGACATGAACCAGGAAGGTGCCAACATGCTGATGCTGCAGACGCGTCAGAGCTTGGGCACCACCTCGCTCTCCATGTCCTCGCAGGCTGCTCAGGCCGTTCTGAGGCTGTTCTAACCTAGCTCTGCGGAGCGGGGAACCCCGCTCCGCAAGCCCTCTTCTCAGGGGGTAGGTCATGTTAGTAGATCGGTTGCAACCAGACAGCGTCCCCCTCCAGACGCCCGCCCATTCCACACCCCCCTCCAGTAGCGTCCCGCCCCCCCAGACACCCCAGCTTCCAGAAAAGCCCCGTAATGACGAAACGTTGGCCGGCGCAGACCAGGTCCTTTTTTCCGAGAAGAACGACGGGAAACTCGGGATGATCCGCCGGCAGAACGAGCGGCAGAACGAGGAGGCGACCCTGATACGGGAGAGGGACCGGACCGCGGAAGTCATGAGTCAAAAGATTGACCAGATGAAGGCGCCGCTGGAGGCGATAGTGAAGAACTTCCCCCCCTTCTTGCCGCAGGACAAGGAGCGGGTCGAACTCCTGAGATCGTACACCTCTCTCAGGAAGGAGATCGACCAGCTGACCTTCCCTCCCCCCCCCTCCGTCGTGGCGGCGCGCGAGGCGGTGGCGCTCCCGGCCCCGCTCTCCATGGGCGTCGACGACAGTCAAATTGCTGACCACCTCGACAAACTTGACGCGACGACGGCGGCGCTGACGACGTTCAGGAGCCAAACGGCGGCCGATACGGCGGCTCTGGTTTCCGACGGGCGCTTCTACAGCATATTTTCCGCCCAGAAAACGGGGGGATCGGCCGATACCGCCTCGACTATGACCGAATCTTCCGCAGCGGAAAAAAGCGCCGAAGTTGGCCGGCAATTTGCAAGCTCGGTTACCCAGGGGGTGACAGCGCAGTACCCTCAATTCCTGAAAGGGTTGAGCTAACCGGACATGTCCCTGAAAATTACCCTGAAAACGAACGAGCGGCTCATCGTCGGCGGCGCGGTGGTGAGAAACGGCGGCAAGGGGACCGTTCTCTTCATAGAGAACACGGTACCCATCCTGCGCGAGAAGGACATCCTCGGGGAGAAGGACGCCCACACCCCGTGCCGGAGGGTCTACTTCACGGTCCAGCTCATGTACATCGACGAGCCGAACGTGCCGAAGTACGTGCAGGCCTACTCGGAGCTGGCCGGCGAGATCATGAAGGCGGCCCCCAGCACCAGGAGCCTGATCGAGCAGATAAACGAGCGGATCGAGGGCGGGAACTACTACCAGGCCCTGAAAATAGCGAAGAATCTCATTGATTACGAAGAGGAGCTACTGAAAAATGCACACTAACAACGCGATCAAGGAGTACGTCGGCATCCAGAAGGAGAGCATGTCGGGGCGGGAACTCGAGGCATCCGTGCTGACCAAGGCGGGACTCATGCTGAAGGCCGTCCAGGAGGACTGGGATGCCCCGGACCGCGAGGCGAAGATGCTGGAGGCTATCAAGTTCAACCAGAGGGTGTGGAGCTTCTTTCAGGCCGAACTCTCCGAACCGGCGAACCCGATGCCGAAGGACCTGCGCCAGGACATCCTGAACCTGAGCCTCTTCATCGACAAGAGGTTCTTCGAGGTGATGGCCTACCCCACGCCGGAAAAGCTCGACATCGTGGTCGACATCAACTTCAACATCGCGGCGGGTCTCAGGACCAACCAGGACCCGGAAAGCGCAGTGTAGCGCCACTCGAACCAGCTTCGAGCGCTCGTGAAAAGAGGACTTGTGAAGCACCATGTCGGGTGACTCGCAGGTCCTCTTGCGTTTGCACGCTTGCCGCCGCCCCGGCCTGCCGCCCACCCCGGGGCGGCACTGCCGTAAAGTTTAAGGGCTCGCCTCATCGGCAACCCAGGCAGCCGCGCCTGCCGCGCTGCATCATCCCGAGCAGCGCCTCCTCCAGTTCCCTCGTTATCCCCGCCGCGTCGAGAAGCGGCGCCCCCTTGAGCCCTTCCCTCGTCCCCTCCCTGAAGCGCCGCAGCCATCCCGCATCCCCCGCCAGCCTGAGCGCCGTCTCCAGGTATGCTTCCGCGTCGGCTGCAACCAGCTCCTCCAGCCCGCAGTTGGTCAGGATGCTGACGCCGGTGCGCGAGGAATGTCTCTCTCCCGCCAGGGTCACCACCGGGACCCCCATCCAGAGCGCCTCGCAGGTCGTGGTGGTGCCGTTGTACGGTGAGGTGTCCAGGGCGATGTCGACCCTGCGGTACTCTCCCAGGTGCTCGGCGATGCTCCGGTTCCCTCCCTGCAGCTCGACCCTTCCCGGCTCGATCCCGAAACCTGCGAACGTGGCTGCCAGCCTCTCCCGCACCTGCGGGTCGGAGAGCGGTGGGGCCTTGATCAGGAAGCGCGACCCGGGGACGCCGTGCAGCACGCGGCTCCAGAGAGCGATGACCTCCGGGGTCACCTTGCAGAGGTTGTTGAAGGAGCCGAAGGTGATCCTCCCATCTGCGAGCGACGGTGGCGGCGCCACTTCGGGGGCGTCGGGGTGCGGCTGATAGCAGCAAAAGGACCTCGGGAGCCGGACCAGCTCCTCGCTGTGGTGGCGCTCGGTCGTCCCCGGAGGGTCGGCCAGCCGGTCCGTGATCCGGTAGTCCATCTGGGAAAGCCCCGTGGTGTCCGGGTAGCCGATCCAGGTGACCTGCAGCGGCGCCGGCCTCCGCGCGAAAAGCGGCAGTCTGTTCCCCGAGGTGTGCCCTGCCAGGTCGACGAGAATGTCGATCCCGTCCCTGGCGATGGTCCCCGCCGCCTGCTCGTCCCCCATCCCCCAGATGTCGCGCCAGTGGTCGGCGAGCCCCTTCATCCTCTCCGTGGTCCCGTCCGGGCGGGAGAGGTTGGCGTAGCAGAAGATCTCGAAGCGCTCACGGTCGTGGTGGGCGAGGATCGGCTCCAGGAAGCTCGCCACGGCGTGGTCGCGGAAGTCGGGGGAGAGGTAGCCGACCCTGATGCGCCCGTTGCTCCTTGGCGCAGCCGCGGGAAGGGTGACTGCGGGGGGGCGGAAGTGTAGCGTTCTGGCCGCATCCAGGTGCTCGGCGTAGATCTCCTTTTGCGAGAAGCTGGAGGAGTAGTGAAGGGCGAAGAGGAGGTTCTGCCGCGCGTCCAGGTGATCCGGGTCGAGGCGAAGCGTCCGGCGGTAGGCGTCCACGGCGTCGAGGCTTCTCCCCTGGAGGTGGATCACGTTGGCGAGGTTGTAGGCGAGCGGCACCGAGCCGGGGTCTAGGGAAAGCCCCTTGTCGAGCTCGCGCTCCGCGTCGGAAAGCATCCCGTGCTCCTTGAAGAGGAGGGCGAGGTTGATCCGGGCGCCGAGGTAGCGGGGGTCGATCCTGAGCGCCTCCAGGTAGCAGGAGGCCGCCTCCTCCGGGCGCTTCAGCTGCTGCAGCGCCACACCCAGCCCGTTCAGCGCCCTCACGTCCCCGGCGGAGAGCGAAAGCGCCTCCTTGAAGAGTTCCGCCGCTTCCCGGGGCTCCCCCTGGCTCGCCCGCAGGACGGCGAGGAGGTAGCGCGCCCTGGCGCAGGAGGGGTCCTGCCGCGCCAGCGTTTCGAGGAGCGCGCGCGCCTCGTCCTGCATTCCCTTCTTCAGGAGGAGTTCCGCGTATTTGAGTGCGGACTGGCTCTCGGGGGATTCCGGGGAGGTCATGGTCAGTTCCTGTAGAGCGTCGGTTGCCGGAGCCGGTCCAGCCGCGCCCCGAAAAGCCGGCAGCACCCGGGCCCCCACCACTTCATCTGCGCCACGGCGAGCGAGACGTTGGAGAGACCGTTGCCGAGGAAGGCGTCGCAGCGAAGTGCTAGCAGCGTGTCGATCAGGACCTCCTCCCCCAGGCGGTAGCGGCTGGCGTGCTGCAGGTAGTGGACCCCTTCGCCGCCGTCGGTGCGGGTGGCGGAGGTCAGGAGCACCCGGTCCGGGTAGCGCTCCCGGTACTCGGCCAGGATCCGGCTGTCGTCGGTCATCAGGAAGAGGGACGCGTCCGGCGTCCGGAGCAGGTGTCGCTCGATCGCCGGGTGGTAGAGGGTGTTCAGCAGCTGGAGGCCGGGGTCCTCCCCCCCCTTGTCACCGCCGCGCACGTGCAGCGCGAGAAGGTTTTTCCCAGCCATCCTCTGCCGGTAGAACGCCTCCGCCTTGGCCGCGATCCACGGCTTCACCTTCAGGTAGCGCCGGTACAGGTAGAGGTAGAGCTGGTCGGTGCTCATCCCGTGCAGCGGGTGGCCGGCCGGTATCCAGGGGGCCAGGTCGTGCACGCCGTGGTAAAAATCGCTCACCACCACGTCCTCCCCCCGCTCCAGCGCGTGCAGCGACGAGAAGCGGGACCAGGGGCCGTCGAACTGCTGCAGCGGCGCCTCCAGGAGGTTCTCCGCGTTCCACTTGGGTGGGTAGTAGCTCAAGCCCCCTGCGGCCAGCTCCTTCGCCTGCACGGTCCCGATCGGGTCGAAGAAGCTCTCGAAGGCGTTCGAGCCGGGGTCGTCGCTGAAAAGGGAATTACCCCCCCAGTGCACCACCGGCGTCCGCCCGGTCATCTCGGCCAGGAGGAGCTGCCCCAGGAGGTGGTTCACGTCGCTCCAGAAGCCGAACCCCCACGCCTTGACGAGCAGGAACCGCTCCCTCCCAAGCGGTGCGGCGTGAAGCCTCGCAGACTCCTGCGCCTTCAAGAGCCTTATCCTGGTGCCGCGCGACAGGTCCCCTTGCGCCACGGCCCTTCCGAACTCCGCGGCGGCCACGGCCGGCTCCCCCACGGCGAGCGCCACCTCGCCCAGCGTGCGGCTCACCCGCGGCGAGAGGTGCCCCCGGTCGGCGAGGTAGCGGCAGATCAGCTCGGCCGGGGTGACGAACCCGGCGGCGAGGATCAGCTCCGCGCACTCCTCCAGGGTCTCCTCCCCGATCCGTTCCGGCTGTGGCTGCGGCTGCAGGCTCCGGGTGAGCGGGAGGTCCGGCTCGAGCGAGAGCGCCCGGGCCCGGTCCGCCGCCACCTGTTGTTCCAGCGCCTCCTGTATCCCCCCGAGCACCGACCTGTCCCCCCAGCGGAGCGCGGCGAGGAAGCTTCGCAGCGCCTGGTCGGGTTTTCCCTCCGAGAGAAGCGCCCTTCCCCGGGGCTCCCGCCCGGGATCCGCCGGATTCCTGCTGCTGCACCACCTGCTCCAGATCTCGCGGTACGCCCGCTCGAGGTTCAGCGTGAAGCCGGCCGCGTCGGTGAGCGGCGAGGAGGCCAGGGCGGGGCGCAGCCTCTCCCGCAGCCCCTGGAGCCTGTCCGTGTCCAGGGCGAGTTCCGAGGCGGTCGCCGCGAATGCGTCCCCGTCCTTAGCGGCGAGTTTCGGCAGGCCGACCAGGAGAAGGAGCGAGCGGCCGACCCGGGAGCGGTGCGCGGCTCCCGAGAGGGTCACCACCGGGACCCCCATCCAGAGCGCCTCGCAGGTCGTCGTTGTGCCGTTGTAGGGGAAGGTGTCCAGGGCGACGTCGACCCTCCCGTAGAGGGAGAGGTGCTCCCGGTAGGAGGGGGTGTTGGCGACGAGTTCCAGGCGCCCCGGATCGATGCCGTGCCGGGCGAAGAGGGAGAGAAGCCTTTCCCGGCTCCCGGGGCAGGCAAGCGAGTAACCCTTGACCAGCATCCTGGAGCCGGCGACCCTCTGCAGGACCAAGGCCCAGAGTCGCACCGTCTCCGGGGTGATCTTGGCCGGGTTGTTGAAGGAGCCGAAGGTGACGAATCCCGCCGCAAGGCATGGGAGCGGCGCCACTTCGGGCGCGTCCCCGGGAGGCTGGAAGCAGGAGAAACCGCCGGGGAGCCTCAGGAGTTCCTCGCTGTGGAAGCGCTCCGTCTCGCCGGGGGGATCGCAGACGGCATCGGTGATCCGGTAGTCGATGGCGGGAAGGCCGGTGCTGAAGGGGTAGCCGAGCCAGGTGAGCTGGACCGGCGCCGGCTTCCTCGCCATGAGCGGGAGGCGGTTTCCCGCCGTCTGCCCGGAGAGTTCCACCAGGATGTCGATCCGGTCCCGGCGCATCAGCGCCTCCACCGCTTGGTCCGGCATCCCGGCGATGCTCACGAAACTGTCGGCGAGAAGCGCGATGCTCCCGCTCCGCTCGTCGGGTACCGGGACGTTGGAATAGCAGACGACCCGGAAGCGACCCCGGTCGTGGCGGGAGAGGACCGGCTCGATGAAGCGGGCGACCGCGTGCTCCCTGAAGTCTGCGGAGAGGTAGCCGATGCTGAGCACACGGTCCGGGTCGGGATCGTTGCCGTGCGGCTCGACGGGGAAAGGGTAGCGGGCGCCGAAGGCGGCGTGCTCGGCGAAGATCTCCTCCTCGGTCACCCCCGCCTGGTAGAGGAGGGCGAAGAGGAGCGAGCTTCTCGCCTCGCCGTAGTCCGGGTTCAGCCGGAGCGCCTCGCGGTAGTGAATGATCGCCTCCCGGTGGCGCCCCTGCGACTTGAGCGCGTTGGCCAGGTGGTGCTGGGCCTCCGGGTAGTCGGGGCGAAGCCTCAGCGCCTCCATTGCGGCGGCGATCGCCTCCCCGGCATGGCCGAAGCGCTCGAATAGTATGGCGAGGTTACTGTGCGGCTCGGGGTAGGACGGATCCAGCCGGATCGCCTCCTCGAAGGAGCCCCGCGCCTCTTTTCCCCGCCCCAGGGCGGAGAGGGCGAGCCCCAGGTTGTTCCGCAGGCCGGCGTCGAGGGGGGCGAGCCCGCAGGCCGCCTGGAACTCCTGCGCCGCCTGCTCCATGCGCCCGACCCGCGCCAGGGCGAGGCCGAAGTTGCCGCGGGCCTGGCTCCAGTCCGGGCGAAGGACCGCGGCCCTCTCGAAGTGCGGCAGCGCCTCTGCGGCGCCGGCCATGAGGTCGAGCGTGCAGCCGAGGTTGAAGCTCGCCTCGGCGAAGCAGGGGTCCGACTGCAGCGCGCGCCGGTAGCAGTCGGCGGCCCCCTCCAGGTCGCGGTCGACGAAGAGGGCGTTGCCGCTGGCGAAGAGCTCCTGCGCGTTTTCGGCGGGGATGGCGGCGTCACGCTCCCTCATGGTCCCCCTCCGAAAGTCTCGCCGCTAAGGTCACGAGCGGCGCGGCGAGGTCACCCCGCTCGCCCCGCGCCAGACCGCTCGCGTACTCGTTCAGGAAGTCCACGCAGTCAAAGCGCATCCCGGAAAGGCGCCGCACCAGCGCCTGCGCCTGGGCCGCCTCCCCCTCCAGCAGCAGACAGACGCAGAGCAGGGAAAGGGCCGGCGGGTAGTCGGCCCACTTCTCCAGCATGTCGCGGCACCCGGAAAGCGCCCCTTCGGTGTTCCCCAGGAACAGCTCGCACTTGGCGAGGTTGAAGGCCGCCTCCTTCATCCCCGGAGCAAGCCTTGCCCCCTTCTCCGCGTTCTCCCGCGCCCGGCCGTAGTCGCCGGTGCAGAGGTGGATGTAGCCCAGGTTGAAGTAGGCGTCGGGGTTTGCCGGGCGGAGCTGGAGGAGCCTTTCCCAGAGCCCCTGCGCCTCCTCGAAGCGCCTGAGTTCGGTCGCCTGGAGTGCCAGCTCGGTGAGCGCCTCGACGCTGACACCGCTCTCGTAGAGTTTCTTCAGCCCGAGGAGGTAGTACTTCTCCTGCTTCACCGCGTTCTTCGCCGCGTCGAGCTTGCCGTAATGGTGCACCGGGACGTCGCAGGCGTGGATGGGGATCCCGCAGCGGATGAGCGACGGCTCCAGGAGTTCGTGCACCGCCCCCTCGAAGCGGACCCGGGGGGCGTTGGGGAAAAGGCGCACCTTATCGCTCGGCGTCCAGCCGCACCCGCGCTCCTCGGCCGGGTATTCCCCCTCGTTGGCGCTCCAGTTCTTCCTGGTCACCTCCTCCGTGTAGTTCCTGGTGGTGAAGGAGTAGGCGGTCGGTCTTCCCCCCCCTTTGACCAGGGTGGCGAGCGGCGGGAGGTCGTGGCCGGAGATCACCTCGTCCGCGTCGAGCACCAGGATCCAGTCCCCGGTCGCCTGCTCCAGGGAGAAGTTGCGCGCCTCGGCGAAGCTCCCGGTCCAGGGGAAGCAGGAGAGCCTCGCCCCGAACAGGGTGGCGATGTCGCAGCTCCTGTCGCCGGAGCCGGTGTCGACCACGATGATCTCGTCGGCGAGCCCCCGCGCCGAGAATAGGGCCCGGGGGAGCAGCTTCTCCTCGTCCTTGACGATCATGCAGAGGGAGACGCTTGCCCCCCCCCTTCCGGCCGCTGTCGGCATTCCGGCGAGCTTCCTGATCTGGAGCGCCGCCTCTATGCCGTCGTCGTCGATGCCGAACCTGGCCGCAGCCTCCTCGATTTTCCGGATCGCGTCGCCGTAGCGCCCGGTCCGGATCAGGAGTTCGATCATCCCGTAGACGAGCCCCCTGTGCTCGGGGTAGATGGCGAGCGCCTCGCTAAGCCGCTCCTCCTCGCGCGAAAGCGTGCCGCACGCTGTGGCCAGGTCATGGTACAGGCCGAGCCCCTCCAGTTCCAGCGGCGACAGGACGAACCCCGTCTCGGCGAGCTGCAGCCCCTGTTCGCGGTCGCCCCGCTCCCACCTGATCCGGGCGAGCGTCGTGTAGGCGGGGGCGAAGCCGGGGTCGGCGCCGAGGGCGCGCGCGAGGCACGCCTCGGCCTCCTCGATGTCGCCCCGCGCGGCGAGGAGCGCACCCTTCAGATGGAGGGGCGCCGCCCCCTCCGGGTCGAGCCGCAGCGCCTCCTGGGCTAGCTGCAGCGCTTCGAACTCTTCTCCCAACCCTTTTTCGCAGCGCCCTTTCAGCACCGTTACCGCAAGCTCCTCGCCGGCCGGCGCCTCCCCGAGGACGTCGAGCGCCTCCCGGTACTTCCCCCCCTCGCACAGTATCCCGGCCAGCTCCAGGTAGGGAAGGGGAGAGGCGGGGGCGAAGCGGATCCCTTCTTCGAGCAGCAGGTCGACGGCCTCGGAGAGGCGCCCCTGCCGGGCGAGCTTCACCCCGCGCGAGAGCGCGTTGCGGCTCACCACCTGCGCGGCGAGTTCCAGCTCCAGTGAGGCGACGTGCCACTTCTGGTCGAAGGCGTAGCGGTTCTTCGCCATGGCCTGCGCGTAGTCGATCCGGTTGCCGGTGAAGGAGCGGCTCCCGTAGTGGTGGATGAAGACGTCGCCGGCGATGACGCAGCCGTACCCCTTGAGCCCCGCCCGGAGGCAGAAGTCGTCGTCCTCGTAGTTCCCCGAGCCGAAGCGGGTGTCCAGCTCCCCCACCTCCTCGACGAGCTTGCGGTTGAAGAGCATGCAGAAGCCGACCACCCGGTCCGCCGGGATGCGGCGCCCGTAGTGCTCGCTCCTGAAGCGGGCGGCGAACCCCTCCAGCTCCGCCATGGTCCGGTAGGGGACCGTCGCCAGCTTCTGCGGCCCGGCTATCTCGTTGGTCATGGGGCCGGCGATGCCGGCTCCCGGCTCCCGCTCCAGGGCGGCGATCATGCCGCAGAGCCAGCCGCGGGTCACCACCACGTCGTTGTTTAAGAGGAGTATCCTGGCGCCGGACGCCTCCCGCATGCCGATGTTGCAGCCGGCGGCGAAGCCCAGGTTCTTCCCGTTCTCCACGAGCCGGTAGTTCCCCCTCCCGCCGCAGAACTCCCTGAGGTACGGGAGGGTCCCGTCGGTCGAGCCGTTGTCGACCAGGATCACCTCGTGCGGCTCCGGGGTATGCCTCTCGATGCTCTCCAGGCACTCCCTGGTGCAGTCGAGTTCGTTGAAGGTGAGGATGACGATGGAGGTGACCTCGCTCCCCTTCGGGACCAGGCGGAACAGGTACTGGTAGGCGGCGCTCTCCTCCTCCAGGGTCGGGCTCTCCACCCCCCCGGCCCGAAGGGCCTGCAAAAGTGGCCCGGGCATCCCCTGCTCCCCCTGCATCGCGATGGGGGCGGCCGAGGTGACGGCGTACCCGGCGCGCTCGAAGAGGGCGAGGGCGCTCGAACGGGTGAAGAACCTGAGGTGGGTGCGGTCCAGGATACCCGCCTCCGTGTACTCCCAGGAGCCGTCCAGGAGTTCCTTGACCACGCTCCAGTGCCTCACGTTGGGGAGCGTCGCCACGATCTCGCCCCCCGGGGCGAGCTTCGCCCCGAGCGCCGCGAGGACCCGTTGCGGGTCGACCAGGTGCTCCAGGACGTCCGCCAGCACGATGCTGTCGAAGCGCCGCTGCGGAAGCTCCCCGAGCGCCTCCTCGACCGGTAGTGCGATGACCCGGTGCAGGTGCTTTTCGGCCCTGACCGCCGCCTCCGGGCACGGTTCGATCCCCCAGACCTCCGCCCCCTGCCGCCTCTTCAGCGCCGCCCCGAGTCCCCCCGCTGCGCAGCCGACGTCGAGGACGACGCGGGCACCGCGGCTCACCAGCCGCTGCACCTCGGGACGGCTGAAGCGGTAGTATCCCGCCGGCTCCGCCGTCCCGCTCCCCTTGAGCAACCTTTCCACGAAGGCTAAGTTCTCGCGGGCGAGAGTACTTGCCGGGTCTATCTCCAGGGCGCGCAGGTAGTGGCCGCGGGCCGCCTGGTAGCGCTCCAGAAGGACGAGGATCATCCCGGCGGCGAGCTGCGTTTCCAGGTCTTCCGGGTGCGCCGCCGCGCGGGCGGTCTGGTGCTGCAGCGCCTGGTACAGTTCGCTCTTCAGAAAGGCCTGCAGCCTCTCCCGGTGCTCCGCGGAGGCGGGGTCGGTGATGGCCGCCTTCTCGAAGTGCTTCTTGGCGAAACCGATCTCCCCCTTCCTGTAGTAGATCTCCGCCAGTTCCTGTTGCACCCGCGCCGAGCGGGGGTGCGCCTTAGCGAAGGACTCCAGCGAGGCGAGCGCCTCGGGGTCCCCCTCCGCGGCGCGGCGCGACAGGGTTTCGCACTGGTTCAGTTCGGCGGGGGTGAGCGGGAGGGGGGGAGGGGTGAGCGGGGCGTACCTCGGGCGGTACTCCTTCTGCACCTCCAGGTACTCCAGGGTGGGGAGTTCCCCCTTGCGGGAGATGGTCTCTTCCGAGAGCCAGTAGAGCCCCAGGAACTCGGGGACGTGGACGAAGTCGCGGGAGAGCGCCGCGCGGAGCCAGAACTCGTAGTCGGCGGCACTCCTGAAGCGCTCGTCGAAGTACCCTATTTCCGCGTGCAGCGACCTTCTCCAGAGCGGAAATGGGCCGACGCTGCAAACTTCCAGGAGCGCGATCCGGTCAAAGGGGGGCCAGTCCCGGAAGCCGAACGGCTGGTGCTGCTGGAAGGTGGCGTTCTCCTCCCTGGTGATGCGCATGTCGGGGTAGGCGAGGACGCAGTCGGGGCGCTCCTCGAGCGCCCGCACCAGGGTCTCCAGGGCGTCCTTTCTGAGCCGGTCGTCCGTGTTGGCGTTGGTGACGAACTCGCCCCGCGCCATCCGGATGCCGCGGTTCCAGGCCTGGTACACCGTCTCCCGCTCGTCTGTTCTCAGGTACCGGATGTTGTCGTAGCGGCGCTGGAACTCCTCGACGATCCCCCTCTCGTTCTCGGGAGAGGCGGAGTCGATGACGATGATCTCCAGCCGGCAGGCTATGGTCTGCGCCTCCAGGTCCGCAAGCTTCCCCGCCAGGAAGCGCTCCGCCTGGTAGGTGGAGACGATGGCGGAGACCAGGGGGGTATCCCTCAGTTCTTCTTTCACGTCAGGCCCCTTGCCGGTCCGGCAGGATCGGGAGCGGCGCCGGCGGGTTGAACGCCTTCGCCTCGCTGGCGAAGAACTCACGCTCGCGCGAGAGGACGACGTTCGCCTCTGCCGTGTACCCCGCCTTGTCCTTCGACTTCTGCAGCGGGTGGTCGCGGAAACCGGCGATCAGCGTGTCGACCGAGAAGAGCCGGGCGCTCCTGAAGAAGCGGGCCCAGAGTTCCAGGTCGGCCGCGAGGAGTAGCTTGTTGTCGATCTGCCCGCCGCTTCTGTTCCAGACTCCGCGGCGCCAGAAGACCCCCTCCTGCTGGATCAGCTCGTCGCCGGCCAGGTACTTGGCGCGGGAGTTCATGGGGAGATAGCTGCAGACGTGCTTCTGCCTCCCCTCCTCGTCGAAACTGTTGGGCCTCCCCATGAGCCACTCCACCTCGGGCTGCTCCAGAAAGATCTCCGAGACGGTCGCGAAGGCGCCGGGGTGGAACATGTCGTCAGCGTTCAGCCAGGTCATGATATCGCCGCAGCTGACGTTGAACCCCTCCTCGATGGCGCTGTAGTTTCCCTGGTCCGGGCGGCTGCGCCAGTAGGCGAGGTGCTTCTCGTGCTTCTTGATGACGTCGAGCGTCCCGTCCGTGCTCCCGCCGTCCATGATGATGAATTCGAGGTTCGGGTAGTTCTGGGAGAGGACCGAATCGATGCACGCCTCCAGGTAGTGGGCGTAGTTGTAGGACGGGGTCACCATGGTGATCCTGGGGAGCTGCCTCTTGACCATGACCGCCGGTGCGGCCGGCTGGTAGGGTGGGGCGGCAGGGTTCATCTGTGCCGATAAGTGGCACTCCCAGCCGTTGCCAAGATCGGTCTTCGGGTGGGCGAGGCCTAGCCGCTCCAGCTCCGGGGCGTACTCCTTCTTGGAGATCAGGGTCTGCTCCGCGTTCAGCAGGTTGTCGTTCATCATGCCGAAGGAGAACTCCGGGAGGATGCCCCGGACCGTGATCATGGCCTCGCAGAGTTCCTCGATGTACGGCATGATGCAGTTCCGGATGATGTCCTCCCTGAGCGGATAGAGTTTGAACTTGGCCGGGACCACCAGGCCGGGGCGGACGAAATCGAGCGAGTGGAAGTGGTAGAAGATGACGTCGCGGTCGTCGAGTCGCACCTTCCCGTCGGCTTCGGTCCGGAAGCGGTACTGGATGTGGTTCCAGGGGGCGACGCCGGCGCCGATGTGCTCCAGGACATGCACCTTCCTGAAGCGGGTCGTCCAGTCGTCCAGGTAGAGCTGGTCGCCGTAGCGGCCGTTGTCGATCTGGCAGTAGCACCACTCGTTGCAGCGCTCGCGCCACCACTTGAGCACCTCGATGCCGTCGGCGTCCCTGCGGAAGCAGAGGAGCCCCACGTTGTACTTCCCGTAGATCTCCAGGTGTTTCAGCTGCTCGGGGAAACGGTGCCCGTGGATCAGCGTGGAGGCGTCCCCCATCTCCTCGAAGATCGGTTCGCTGTCGGCGTAGAAGTAGAGATCGGCGTCGAGGTAGGTGATGAGCCCGATCTCAGGGTGCCGGTCCAGGAGCCAGAGCAGCACGGTCGGGGTGAGGGTCCAGTAGTATTCGACGCAGGAGCGGTTCCCCTTGGCGGCGAGGAGGTCGGCGTCGTTCTCCTCGATCTTGTGAATCGGCACGGCGACCACGTTGGGGAGGGCGAGCTTTTCCAGGATGACCCGGGTGATCTCGTCCAGGCAGACCGCGTACAGGGTGAACCCGCTTTTGGCGTGCCGGTTCATCGAGTTGATCAGGGCGATCGCCTTCAGGAGGTAGTTGCGGTCGAAGTAGGTGCAATAGTGGCGGTGCATGCGGTTTCCTTATGGTCAGGAGGCGGCGAAGTCGGTGAGGGCGTCGACGACCTGCCGCACCTGGGCGTCGGTCAGTTCGGGGTACATCGGGAGCGAGACGATCCGTCCGTAGAGCGCCTCGGTGGCCGGGAGGCTGTCGCCGCCGCGGATCCTCCCCCGGTAGGCGGGCTGCAGGTGGATCGGGGCCGGGTAGTGGCGCGCCGTGGCGACGCCGCGGCTTTTCAGCAGCTCCTGCAGGCGGTCGCGCTGGTCGCACTCCAAGACGTACAGGTGCATGGCGTGCAGCGTCCCGGGGACCTGCGCGGGCGTGACCACCGGTGACCCCCGGAGCGCCTCGTGATAGCGGGCGGCGATCTCCCTTCGCCTCGCGTTGTCGGCGCAGAGGTGCGGGAGCTTCACCCTGAGGATGGCGGCCTGCATCTCGTCCAGGCGGGAGTTCAAGCCCGGGAAGAAGCTGATGTAGCGCTCCTGCCAGCCGTACTCGCGCCGCGCCTTCAGGTCGGCGGCGACCTCCTTGTTCCTGGTGGCCACCGCGCCGCCGTCGCCTATGGCGCCGAGGTTCTTGGTGGGGTAGAAGCTGAAGGCCGCGGCGTCGCCGAAGCTCCCCGCCTTCTTCCCGCCGATCTCCGCCCCGTGCGCCTGCGCGCAGTCCTCGACCACCTTCAGCCCGTACATCGCGGCGAGTTCCATGATCCTACCCATCGGGGCGGGCTGGCCGTAGACGTGGACCGGGAGAAGCGCCCTGGTCTGGTGCGAGACCAGGGCGGGGAGCGTTTCGGGGTCCATGCAGCGGGTGGCCGGGTCGATGTCGGCGAAGACCGGGACCGCCCCTATCTGCTCGATGGCGGCGGCCGTGGCGACCGCCGAGTGGGAGACGGTGATCACCTCGTCTCCCGGCCTGACGCCTACGGCGAGGAGCGCCAGGGCCACGGCGTCCGTCCCGCTCGCCACCCCGACCGCGTGGGGGACGCCGAGGAAGGAGGCGAACTCCTCCTCGAAGCGGCGCACCTCCTCGCCCAGGATGTACCAGCCACCCGAGAGGACCCGGTCGATGGCGGCGCGGATCTCCACCTCGTGAGCCAGGAACTGCGCCTGCGGGTTGGCGACCATGATCGTGTCAGCCATTGTTCTCCTCCCAGTAGCGGGAGGCGTGCTCCCGGTAGAATTCCATGGTCCTTCTCAGCCCTTCCTCGAGCGGCACGGTCGGCTTCCAGCCGAGCTTGGCCCGGATCTTCCGGTAGTCGGCGTAGTAGTCGCCGATGTCGATCGCCTTCCGGTCGGCGGGGAAGGGGACGATCCTGTAGGAGCCGCTCCCGGCCACCTTGATCAGGAGTTCGGCCGTGTCCTTCAGATTGATCGGGTCGTCGGCCCCGAGGTTGAAGATCTCGCCGTTCGCGTCCTCGCTGGCGGCGCAAAGGAGCATCGCCTCGACCACGTCGTCCACGTAGGAGAAGTCGCGGATCTGCTTGCCGTCCCCGAACACCTGGAGTTCCTTCCCCTCGACCAGGAGCCGTATCCAGATCCCGAGGAAGGTCTGCCGGGCGTCCTTCACCCGCATCCTCGGGCCGTAGGTGTTGGTGAGCCTCAGGACCGAGCTCCTGATCCCGTAGACGTTGTTGTAGACCAGGTGGTACCACTCGCCCGCCATCTTGTTGATCCCGTTCACGTCGACCGGGTGGAGCGGGTGCCGCTCGTCGACCGGGAGGTACTGCGGCGCCCCGTACATCTGCCTGGTGCTGGCGAAGACCAGCTTCAGCTCCGGGTTGTGTTTGCGGCACGCCTCGAGGATGGAGAGCTGGCTCCTGGCGTTGATTTCCAGGTCCGTGTACGGGTTGTTCATGGAGTCGACGTGGCTCGTCTGTCCGGCGAGGTTGAAGAGGAAATCCTGCCCCTGGACCAGGTACTTCATGGAATGCTCGTCCCTGACGTCCGAGATGTTGATGCGCACCTTGTCCTTCAACGGCTCGATGTTCCAGAGGTTCCCGCCGTACTCCGGGATCAGGCTGTCCACCAGCGTCACCCGGGCCCCTTCCTCCACGAGCCGCAGGGCGAGGTTGGAGCCGATGAAGCCGATGCCGCCGGTTATGACGACCTTCTTTCCTGAAAACGTTGTCATTTTTGTACCTCCTCGAGGACCCGGTTTGCTGCCGGGTGGTCGGAGTAGCGGCGCGATCCGGATTTAGACGCGCTCCCGGACGCAGGTTTTCTGTTCAGAGACATATGGTTCCTCATGAGCGCCTGAAAATATAGGTCGATACGTACATGTCCGCCGAAGGATCAGCCCCGTATTCAACGGTCTGCAGCAATTCAAACCGGTTCGCGGCGAACTCCCTGAGCAGCTCTTCTTCGTTGAACACCAGTTCGACGGTTTCCACGTCATAGGCGAACTTCTTCAGGTACTGCGTCGGGCGCTGCTTGCAGATCGGTGTCCGCGACGCCACGACGAAATTCTGCGCCACCCTCGCCGTCTCCAAAATATGGTCGCGGTAGTTCGGCACATGAAGCAGGATGCCGGACGAAATCACCATGTGGAACTGGCGGTCGGCGAAGTGCAGGTGGGCTCCGTCGGCGGCAAAGAACGCCACCTCGGGGTAGTAGTCCTTCGCCATGGAGATCATCGCCTCGGAATAGTCGACCCCGGTGTAGCGGAGCTGCATTTTGAGGTAGTACTCCAGGATTTCATAGACGTAGCCGCTGGAGCAGCCGAGCTCAAGGACCGAGCAGCCGGGCAAAACATGCGGCTTCATCACCTCGGCCAGGATGCGGTACTCCGGCATCTCCTCCCCGCGGTACATGCCCGCCAGCGAGCGCTGTACCAGTCCGCGCTGTCGGGCCGGTATCTCTTCGCTCTGCCATGCGGAGGTCATCGCGGGGGAGACCTCTTCCTGGCTTATCGCCGAGTAGCCGCAGGAGACGGCAGAGGAGGCGGGGGCGGCGAAACGGTCGTGCTCCCGGCGGTAACGGAGATGACGCTGCAGGATGATCCCGGTCCGCTCCATCCTCTTCGCGTAAGTGTGGTCCCTGAGGGTCCGTGCCTGGCCGGCCCGGGCTATCGCCTCGGCCTCCTCAGGGTGGGCGAGGTAGTACTGCACCAGCGCTGCGCACTCCTCGGGGGTCCGGTAGGCGACCACCTCCTTGCCGATCTCGAAGAGCTGGTCCAGGTTCTCCTTATAGTCCGTGATCAGGAGCGCGCCGTTGCCGGTCGCCTCGAAGAGGCGCATGTTGCAGGCGTAGTTCCTCGCCATGTCGATGTGGCGGTTCACCGTGATCCTCGAGTTGGCGAAGAGCTTCATCATCTCCTGCCCCCACGCCTCACCCTGGTAGCGTGCGTGTATGGCGGAATCTTCCGGAAGCCCGCCGGTGCCGTACCCCCAAAAGAGGATCGGGGTGGTGCGAGCCAGGTGGTCTAGAAGGGGATAGCTCCCGGCGTGAGCGCCGGAGAACCCGCCTACGAACGAGACGTCGATGACGCGCCGCTGGTAGGGGGTGAAGGAGCTGTTGACCCGCGGGTCGAAGGCGAGCGGCACATAGTAGGCGGCGGTGCCGGCCCTCCTGAAGTCGTCGGCGAGGTACGGGACCGCGGTGAAGACGATGTCGAACCAGGAGAAGTCGACCTGCGGCGGGACCGGGCAGGCATGCTGGGCTACCACCAGCCCAGCCGTCTCCCTGAGCTCTTGCACGAATTCCGCAGTAGCCATGCCGACGTCCTGGAGGTACACCACGGCCGGCCTGAGCCTTTTTACCTGCTCGAGCGCCACCGCCCGCAGTTCGGATGCCTCGACTCCGTTCTCGCGGCACCAGGTGAGCTGCAGTTGGGGGGAGTTCACGATCAGGTCGTCAGCCTGGTACCCGGCGAGCCTCAAGCCGTGCGAGTAGTAGTCGGAGTCGCCGAAGCGGGCAGAGATGAGGGCGCTCTTCTGCGCCTCGTAGCTATCGCCGGCAAGCGACGGGTGCGCCGCGTAGAGCTTCTCCAAGAAGGCCGGGTAGTAGGTGTCGAGGAAAATGATGCCTCCTTGCGGTTCCGGCCGCACGGACGGTTCTGTCGGCATAGGTTCGTTCTCCTTGGATGCTGGTGTTGGCTCCGGCGCATGACAGGCGGCGGACTCTTTCACGGCGGCCAGATGCTCCAACCGGTCCAACCGGTTGATAAAGGCGGCTGCGGCGTCGTTGTTGGCCGCAAGCCCCTGCTCCGCGTTGAAGAGGAAGGAACTGTCGATCCCGCCGGCGTCGGCGTCGCGCCGCCCCGCCAGCCGGTATACCACGAACGGGTTTGCGACGGCGGTGACGGCGTAGGAGACCCCGCAATGCCTTTCTATAGCTTCGAGGCTCAGGATGGGCCAGTCGCTGCGGCTTTGCACGATCATCTCCGGCGGTGACGCCTTTAGCGCGGATATCAGCTTCTCCCCTTCTCTCGCGATCAGGGACGGTACCTCTGTGTGATCTATGCGGGGACCGTACCCGCCGATGGTCAAAAGGCCCGCGTGGCACGGCAGAGCGTGTCCCGAGAGGGGGTACATGAACGCGAGCGACTTGTTCACGTTGCAGAACATCCGCTCGCCGCTTTTCAGGGTTTCCCGTATGTGCTCCGCCAGGACATCGTAAATCGTAACTGCATCCGACGCTATGAAATAGACCCCGAACGACGAGTCCCTGCGCGACAGCACGAAGGAGAGGCAGGCGGATGCCGCCACCGCCGCCGCTGAAACCCCAGCCAGATGGTTCGGCAATGTGAGCGCCATCCCGGCGGCGATGCAGATGAGTATGTTGAAGGAATGTACGAAGGAAAAACCCATGCGGATGACGAATATGAGCGAGACGACGGCCAACCCGAACTCCAGGACCTGCTTCTCCGGATGGCTCCCGAGAAGCAGGAACAACGACGCCAGGACCACCACCGGCAGGAACTGCCTCAGGTAGAAGGCCCCGCAGTATTTCACATGTTCTGCTATGTATCCGGCGGGATCGCGCCTGTAGAAGTAGAGGTACGTCGACGGGACGTCCCTGAGGATGCCGAGGATCCCCCCCCCTGGCCTGGCTTGATCCGGTCCGTGCGACTCGTCCTGCGCCACGAATTTCCCAAGCAGCATGTAGATGAAGAGCGGGGCGAGATAAAACGCCGCTATCACCCCGGCATTGAGCAGATCGCCGGCTGTGTAGCATCTGAAGACGGTCACGGCGACCAGCCAGAACGAAATCAGCGCCGGCAGCTTGCAGAGAAGGGTGAGGCCCAAAAGCGCCGCGCCGGCCGCGCTCCAGGCAGGCGAGCCTCCTGAAGCGAGCAGGAGCGACCCTCCGGAGAGGAAAAAGAGATTCTCGTAATGCTCGGATTTGATCAGCCAGCTTCCCGTGATGGGAAAGCTGAAGGTGGCGGCATACAGGAGCGAAGCGACGAATGCAGCAGGCTCGTTTCCGATAAACAGGTTGGCGAACAGGTAAAACAAGGGGGCGGCTGCCGAGGCAATGATCGCATGGGCGATCTTGTACTTGAACAGCTGGTTTTTGAAAAAATCGTACTGGATCGACAGGCTCAGTATCGGAATAGGGACGCCGAAACTGTGATGGAAGAAGATGCTTTTAAGGCTCTTGCCTGACACGCGCGATGCGGTGAAATTGCCGATGTGCGGATCGTACTTATGCTTCACCAGCCTCAGTTGCGGCACCAGAATCAGCAGATACAGCAGAGCCATTTTTAGAATTTGCACCCATTGGTCCATCTAGTCACCCCTGCTGTGCTTGGCGCCCATGGGTCTGATCCCTGACACCCCCGTTTGTTCACTCCGCGGCAGGAATGCCGCTTTCTCTCCAGCACTATTTCCCCTGCACCGGCGCGAGTTTCACCAAGGTCAGGGTCAGCCCCCCCATGCGGCTCCCGCCGAGGCGGTCCCACGCCCTGTTCACCTTCTCCAGGTTGTGCAGCAGGGGGACCGTGTAGAAGGGATGGAACCGGTGGTGCTCGTACCGCGCCACCCGCGGCGCCTTGATCAGGCAGCTGTTCATCTCCAGGTCGGAGAAGCAGTCCTGGAAGCCGTAGAGTTTCACCGCCGGCGGGAACCGGTTGAAGAGCGCCGAGTAGAGCGTGTCGGTCGGGTGGATGATGATGCACTCCCCCCCGCTCAGCTCCATGTGCTTGGAGATGATCCGCTGCCGGTCCTCGCCCTTGAAATGCTCGATGAGTCCGGAGGAGAAGACCAGGTCGAAACGCTCCGCCGGCGCGAAGTCGAAGATGTCCGAGTGGAGGATGCTGTAGGATGCGGTGTTCTCCCCCGAGAAGAGCTTCCGGGCGAGGGCCGCCGCCTTGACCGACGAGTCGACCAGCGTCACGTGCGCCGCCCCCTCCTTGAGTGCCAAGTAGCTGAGGCGCCCCGTGCCGCACCCGAGTTCCAGGATCCGCTTGTCGCGAAACGAGAAGCGGGAGGTCATCTGCTCGAAGATGTACCTGGTCATGAAGTCGATGCTGGCTTCCTCGACCCCGGCCCATCTCCCCTTGTCCCAGACGTTGTGCTCTGCCATCAGCGCCGAACCTCGCAATTGGTTTTCCTCCCGGCCGCTGGTTCTCCCGCGCGGCCCCCTCTCTAGGGCTCTTTCCGGTAGATGTGCTTCAGCACCAGGTATCCCCCCGGGATCCTCTGGTGCACCACGTAGCCCGGGGAGATCCGCATCGAGGCGATGTTCTCCTCCTTCACGTGCGTGTAGAGGTCGAAGCCTGCCTCGCCGGCGATCTCCCTGATCACCCGGAACAGCTGCTTGCCGATCCCCTTCCCCTGCTGGTTGTCGGCGACGAAGTACCCGGCGAACGCCTTCTTCGGGAAGTAGAGCTTCAGGAAGGCGTAGCCGGCCAGCTCCCCCCCGAGGTGGTAGCCGACGGCGAGGTAGTAGGGGGCGCGGATCAGCTGCCGGAAGGTGTTCTCGTCGATCTGGTGCGGGGTGAAGAGGCTCCTCGACTGCTCCGAGCCCCCCTCGATGAGCGCCACCAGCGCCGGGGCGTCATCCTCGCCGAGCACCCGGAGGGAGCCGCCCGGTTGGCTCCCCTCCCACGCGCGGCGCCTGAGCCCCCCCTTGAACCCGCCGAACCGGATGCTGCAGTAGAGGTTGTTCCCTCCCTCCAGCAGGGGATAGAGGAACGGGAGCCTGTGCCGGATCACGATGATCAGGTAGTCGCGGAGCTTCCCGGCCGCCTGCAGAAGCGAACTGTCGGGGCGGGCCTCAGTCATGGCAGAACCGCCTCCTGAAGAGGAGCTTCAGCGTGTCCGCCACCGTCTTGAAGACCGGGAGCTTGCTCTTGCCCACCTTGTAGTCGTAGCGGAGCACGAACGGGATCTCGCCGATGATGGTGTTGTTGGCCCGCAGCTTCAGCAGGATGTCGATCATGCACTGGAAGCCGCTCTCGGAAACGAACTTGTCTCCGTACTTGTCGAACGCCTGCTTGATGATGTCGGCGCGGTAGGCGCGGTAGCCGCAGGTGTAGTCCTTGACGCCGCTGATGGGGAAGAGGACCTGGACGATGAGCGAGGCGCCGTAGCTAAGCACCTTCCGGTACCACGAGAGCCCGACCACGCGGGCGCCCGGCTTGTAGCGGGAGGCGATCACCATGTCGTACCCCTCGTAGATCATCCTCACCATCTGCAGGATCGAGCCGGGGAGGTGGGTGTCGTCCGCGTCCATGGTGATGATGATGTCGCGGTCCTCGGTGATGCCGGAGGCGTACATGAGCCCGTCGCGGATGGTGGCGCCCAGCCCCTGGTTCTTCTCGTGGAGGTAGTAGAGGACGTTGTTCACCTCGCCGATCTCCTCGATCACCTGCCGGGTGTTGTCGGTGGAGCCGTCGTCCACGATGATGATCCGGTAGCGGAAGCCGAACTCGTCCATCGCCTCGCTGATCTCGCTGATCAGCTTCCCGATCATCTTCCCCTCGTTGTAGGCGGGGAGCACCACGTAGATGGTCCTGCGCTTCTTCACCGGCTGCATCATGTACCCCTCGCCCGCCTCCTGTCTCCGGTCGCGTAGCCCCCTTCTCTCCGCCTCGGGCTGCTGCGCCTGCCTGGCGGGATCGCCGAAGGCGGCCTGGCGCAAGCTGGCGCTCTTGGCTCCGCTCAGGGTGTACCTCCTCCCGAGCTGGTAAACATCGGAGGCCGTCTGCACGCAGCTCCGTGGCATTTCGCTCTGTTCAGGCGCACTGCTGCTGTTTCTCATATCCCCCCCCTAGGCGGTGATTTTCTACGAAGTCGGCCGTGGTGACCGGCAGGCTCCTCTTTTTCAATGTCGAGAAGATGGAACGGTACAGGGAGAGTTTCTCCTGCACCGGGATGTCGTAGCCGATCTGGGCCTTGAGCCTCTTGTCGTTGCCGATGTCGGTCAATTCCAGCGGGTGGATCACGAAGACGTAGGGAATCCCGTTGCGGCGGTACCAGTCGAACCCGGCCCGCCAGTACCAGAGACCCAGGTTCTTCACCAGCTTGGAGAAGACCATCACGTAGCTGCCATGGAACGGGAGCCGGAACAGGCGGGTCGTGCTGACCGGGACCTCGCAGATCTCCCGCTCCTCGCTGCTCACCCGGTACACCTTCTCCCGGTCCGGGAGGTACGGGCTCTGGGGGGCGACGGCGTGGATCGAGGCGCCGTACTTCTCCTCCTCGAACTGCGACGGGGAGAAGAGCGACTGCCAGGCGCGGATCAGGAAGGAGCAGGCGCAGGGAAAGACCGACGCGTCGTAGCTGAAGCGGAGCTCCTCCAGGAAGTTCACCACCTGGCCCGTTATGGCGTAGCCGGGGGCGCGGAACCCCACCGGTTCCCGGCCGCTCAGCTCGCGGATCAGGGTGCTGCAGCGCTCGATCTCGCTCCTTTGCTCCTCCATGGAGAGCCGGGCGAAGCCAAGCGGGTGCGAGTAGGTGTGGTTCCCCAGCTCGTGCCCCTCGCGGACCAGCCTCTCGAGGACGCGCCGCTTGTAGGGGATCTCGGCGTCCCTCCCGATCAGGAAGAAGGTCGCCTTCAGGTCGAACTCCTTCAGGAGGTCGAGGAGGCGGACCACGCCGTCGGCGTAGACCGTGTCGGTCTCCTGCTCGCCGAGGGCGCTTCCGTAACAGTCGAGGACGGAATCGAGCCCGTCCAGGTCCACCTGTATCATCGCGTAGTGTGGTGTATCGCTCATCGCGTTCCGCCTGAAAGTGGTTTCAACCCTTGGCGTGGATCAGGCTGCACATCCCGTCGAAGTACTTCTTCAGCTCCCCCGCTCCGTGCAGGTTTCTCAGGCGCTGCAGGATATAGGCGGGCCTCAGGTAGAAGGAGCGGAAGCTCGTGTTCACCAGGTCGTAGAGGAGTTGGCGGTCGATGCCGTTGTCCCAGATCGGCGCGATGAACTCCTCGCTCGGGTTCTGCACGTAGCGGTTCCAGACGTCCTTGTCCCACAGACCGAGCTGCACCCCCTCGTCGAAGATGGCCGTGTGCGAGTAGGCGATCATGACGGCGAACTGCGCGTAGTCGAGCCTCAGCCGCTCGGCGAAGCGGAAGCGCTCGTGGATCTCCTCCAGGGTGTCCCCCGGGAGGTTGATCATGAAGCTCCCGACGCTGTTGATCTTGTAGCGGTAGCAGAGGTCGACGGCGTTTTTTATCTGCTGCACCGTGATCCCCTTCTTCAGCCTCTTCAGCGACTGGTCCGTGTGGGTCTCGATCCCGAAGTGGATCCGCTCGCAGCCGCACTCCTTGACGGTCCGGACCAGCTCCTCGTTGATGTTCTGCACCCGCGACTTGAAGGACCAGACCAGCTTCAGCTTCGACTTTTTCACCAGCTCGCAGAACTCGAAGACCCGCTCGTTGGTGAGGTTGAAGAGATCGTCGAAGAAGAAGATCTCCTCGACGCCTAGGCTGTGGATGTAGAGGACCTCCTCGAAGACCTTCTCCATGGAGCGGGGGGCGTAGATCTTGTCGGGGGAGTTGCAGAAGGTGCACTGGAAGGGGCAGCCGCGGGAGCTGATCACCGGGACCATGGTCCTGCGGGTGCCGAGCGGGCAGACGTAGCGCTTGTAGTCGATGAGCGACAGGTCGGGGACCGGGAGTTCGTCGAGCGAGATCACGGAGTTATTGATCGCGTTCTTCCGGACCGCCCCGTCCATGCGGTACAAAAGACCCGGGATACCGGAGAGCTGGATGGACGGGTCGAAGAAGAGCGCGGCGACCAGCTGCCGGAGCGGGTACTCGCCGTACCCCATCACGGCGTAGTCGATGTCGTCGTCGGAGACGGACGCCTCCTGGAAGGAGGTGACGTGCGCCCCGCCGATCACGTTGATGCAGGAGGGGAGGAGCCTCTTGATGGTGGCCAGCGACTTCTTAACGTCGTAGATGAGCGGCGTGAAGGTGGTCATGCAGACCATGTCGGGGCGGTAGGCGAGGATCGCTTCCTCGAAGCTTGTGTTGCTCCAGGCGCCGACCGAGCAGTCGATCAGCTTGACGGAGACCTTCTCTCCCATCTGCTGTTTCAGGTAGGTTGCCAGTGAGATGAGGCCGGGGGGGATGTAGGTCCCCATCGCCTCGTTGGTCGCGTGGTCGTACTCCATCACCAGCTTGTTCTGGGACGGGGGCACCAGGAAGAGAACCTTGACCTGCTTGCCGTTGAAATTTTCCATGTTTCTCGTTTACTCCGCTTGCCTCGCCGGATACCTCTCCGGCGCGGGTGTCTGCTTCGAAAGGCCGGGGTTTTCTCCCGGAAGAGTCAGCCGGTTATCGTTCCCGCCTTACGCCGTCGCCTCGCGCAGCGCCTTCGCCACCTCTTGCTGCGCTGCGGGCGGGAGTTCCGGGTAGATCGGGAGGGAGAGTATCCGGGACATGAGCCTTGCCGAGACCGGGAACTCCTCGGGGCGGTGCGAAAGGTAGCGGTAGGCCCCTAAAAGCGGGAGCATGATCGGGTAGTGGACCCCGGTCTCGACCCCCTGAGCCGAGAGCTTCTTCTGCACCTCTTCCCTCGCCTCGACCTGCACCACGTAAAGGTGGTAGACGTGGCGCGCTTCCGGGTGCAGTTTCGGTGTGACGCAGTTGCAGCCGGGGAGGAGTTCGTCATAGCGGGCGGCGACGCTTTGGCGCGCCTTTGTCCACTCCGGGAGGTGCGAAAGCTTCACCCCGAGGATCGCCGCCTGCAGCCCGTCCAGGCGCGAGTTGCGCCCCTCGAACTCGTGGTCGTACTTGGCGATCCTGCCGTGGTTCGCGATCATGCGGCAGCGGGTGGCGAGCTTTTCACTCGCGGTGACGATGGCCCCGCCGTCGCCGTAGGCGCCGAGGTTCTTGCCCGGGTAGAAGCTGAAGGTTCCGGCGTCGCCGAAGCTCCCGACGGTCTTGCCGCGGAAGGTGGCGCCATGGGCCTGGGCGCAGTCTTCGATCACCTTGAGCCCGTGCCGGTCGGCCAAGGCCATGACGGCGTCCATGTCGCACGGCTGCCCGTACAGGTGCACCGGGATGATCGCCTTCGTCTCCGGTGTGATGCGCCGGGAGGCGTCATCGGCGCTGATCGTGTAGGTCTCGGGGTCGCAGTCGCAGAAGAGGACCTTGAGGCCTGCGTTGGTGACCGCCTCGCTGGTGGCGATGAAGCTGTTGGCCGGGACGATCACCTCGCTCCCCTTGGGGAGGTCGAGCGCCATGAGCGCGATTTCGAGAGCGTCGGTGCCGTTTCCCACGCCGACGCAGCAGGGAAGGCCCAGGTACGCGGCGAAGCGCTCCTCGAAACTCCTGACGTGCTTGCCGCCGATGAAGGCGGTCTCCGCGATGACGCGGGCGATGGCCTCGTCCATCTCCTGCTTGATGCTCTGGTACTGGGCGGCGAGGTCCAGGAACTTGGTCGGCATGGCTAGATTCCCCTTATCTTCCGGGCCGGGTTCCCGGCGTAGATTCCCGGCTCCGTGATGTCCTTGGTTACCACGGCGCCCGCCCCGACCACCACGTTGTCCGTGATCTGCACCGGGAGAATGGTGGCGTTGGTGCCGATGGAGACGTGGTTCCCGATCCTGGTCGACTTCCAGAGGTTCCGGTCGCCCCCGGCGGGGCCCCCCGTCTGGAAGACGTCGTTGATGAACATTGCGCCATGGGAGATGAAGCAGTCCTCCCCGATGGAGACCAGGTCGCAGATGAAGGCGTGCGACTGCACCTTGGTGCGCGCCCCTATGGTCACCCCCTTCTGGATTTCCACGAAGGGGCCGATGAAGCAGTTGTCGCCGATCTCGCACTCGTAGACGTTGGCCGGCTCGATGATCAGGACGTTCTCGCCGAAGGTTACGTCGCGGATGGCGACATGCTTTATGCGCGGCTCTCCCATCTCAGGACTCCTTCCTGCCGAGGCGGCATTTCTGCGGCTTGAAGCGCAGCGCCACCTCGCGGCCGGTCTCGATCGACTCGTAGATGGCGGTGATCAGCTCCAGCGACTTTCTGCCGGTGAGGCCGTCGACGAGAGCGGGGGTTTTTTTGTTGATCGACTCGATCACGTGGCCGAGGTAGGCGAGGTGGCCGAAGCCGTAGACGTTGGGGGGATTCTGGCGGTAGGTCCCGATCACCTCCTCGTCCCCCGGCTCGGGTCTGGTGAAGTTCCAGGTCTTCATCTCGTTGACGGCGAAGCCGCCGATCTCCACGGTACCGGTCTCGCCGAGGATGGAGAGGGAACCCTCGAGGTCCTTGGGACGGGTTGCGGTGGTCGCCTCCACGACGCCGAGGGCGCCGCTGGCGAACTTGATGACCGCGATGCCGGTGTCCTCCGCCTCGATGTCGACCAGCGCGGTGGTCGACTTGGCGAAGACCGATTCCGGCTCGCCCAGCATCCATTCGAGGAGGTCGATGTGGTGGCTCGCCTGGTTGGTGAAGACCCCGCCGTCCATGGACCAGGTGCCGCGCCAGGCGTCCTGGTCGTAGTACTCCTGCGGGCGGCACCAGCGCACCCGTACGGTCCCCATGACGATCTTGCCGAATCGCCCGGCGTCCAGTGCCTCGCGCAGCTTCTGCACCGGATAGTTGTAGCGGTTTTGCTTGACTATGAAGAGCTTGATGAGGGCGCTGTCGCACGCCTCGATCATCCGGTCCGCGTCGGAGAGGCAGAGCGCCATCGGTTTCTCGACCACGATGTGCTTGCCGTAGGGGGCGAGTTCGATGGTGTGCCGGGCATGGTTGCCGCTCTCGGTAAGGATGCAGACCACGTCGACGGGCGCTTTCTGCATCATCTCGTGCATGTCGGTGAACCAGGGGACCTGGTACATCTCGCCGTACTGCCTGGCCCGATCCTCCTTGACGTCGCAAACAGCGGAAAGCTTTGCCTCCGCGAGCTGCTTGCCTCCCAGTATCTCCGCGTGTTTCTTTGCGATCCTGCCGCAACCTACCAGAGCGAAATTAAGCATGTTTACCCTCTTGTGGAATCTTCCGTGCCGCCCCCAAACGAGGCCTTGCCGCCGTATATCGCTTTTTCTAATAAGCAATATGGGTGCCAAGGTTTTCATGTTGCAACCCGTGGAACGGCAAGCTTTTTTCTGCAAGGGAGGGCGGTCATAAAATTGACCAGCCCCTTTCCGGAGGGGGGAAACCACCTGCCATTCCGGCGGGAAAGAGGGAGGGTGAACCCACCTGTAGGCGGGCGGGTGTCAAATTATTGAACCCCGATGGGGGAAGGAATCGGACAGGGGGAAAAGAAAGGGCGGCCATTGCAGGCCGCCCTGGTAGGGTGCGTAAAAGGCGATAGCCGCGTCAGAACGGCGACAAGTTGGTATAGGCCCACTCGTCTGCCGTCGGGTCGATCGTCTTGCCCGTCACGTCCTTTCCGGAAAATTTGAAGACCATGTGGGCGGAATCGATGGTGGCATCCCCCGTGGAATTCTGGCTCAGCATGAAGTTGACCGTCGCGCTCTGCTTGTCGGGATCGTAGGTCACCGTCATGGGGTTTTGCGGGATGTACGCCTCGGTGGGGAGGATCGGCAGGAGGTTGTTGTAATACCCCGCCGCCCCGCCGCTTGCCTTGGTGATGGTCCAGTTGTTTATGTCCTGCACCGACTCTGCGTCCATTTTGGAATCGAAGAAAAAGGTCAGTGTGAACAGTTTGGACGAGTTGGCGGGGTCGAGGCCGACGGGGTCCAGGTTTTCCAGCAGGTACGGATTGTCACCCGGCAGGGGGAACGGCTCCCTCGGTTTCTGCAGGATCGGGAAAAAGGTGTCCCCCTCGTCGCCGCCGGCCGCCATCATCTTCGGTCTCGCTATGGTCCTCTTCAGCAGTTCTCCCTGGGTCGCGTTGAGCTTGGTCAGGATGTCGACCTCTCTCTGCGCCTTGGCGCTGTCTCCCAGCTCGGAGTAGGCGATCCCCAGCTCCATGTGGGCCGCCTCCATCTTCGGCCTCAGCTTGATCGCCTGGGTGAGGACCTTCACCGCATCCTCGTACTTCTTTTCCTTGTTGTAGGTGGCGCCCAGGCTGTAGAAGGGGTTGGGGTCGGTGGGCGCCATCCTGGAGACCTTCTTGAACTGGGTCTCCGCCTCGGCGTAGCGCTCGGTCTGCACGTAGAGCTGCCCCAGGGTGTAGGAAGCGAGGGTGTCGGTCGGGTTCAGCTTGACCGCCTCCTTGAACTCCCTCTCCGCCAGGTTGTATTTCTTCTGCTGCAGGTAGATGTTGCCTAGGTTGGTGTGCGCTGAGTCCTGGGTCGGGTCGAGGGAAATGGAGTTCTGATAGGTCTTGATCGCCTCGGTGTATTTCTTCTGGGCCAGGTAGGCATTGGCCAGGTAGGTGTAGGACTGCGGATTGGTCGGATCCATGGCGATGGCGCGCTTGAACTCCGCCTCCGCCCGCGTGTAGTCCTTCTTCTGGTAAGAGGCCGCGCCGGAGCTGAGCGCGCCGTTGGCTATCTGCGCCCTCTGCAGATCCTGGGAGCCGAGGGTGTTGAAGATGTCCTCTATGTAGTTTCTTGTTTCCGGTGCCATGCTATTTTCCTCCGCGCCTGGCTCATGAGCCGCCTATCGTATCGGCAGCGGCCGGAGAAACTTTAGGGAAAAGTCCTCCCGCCGCCGCAACGGTTCCGATATCGCCCCAGAACCTGCGCGCTCCCCTCAGGCGTTGGCCGCCTGCTTCAGGGTCTCCAGGCATTCCCTTGCGTCGCGGTTCCACGGCTCGAGCTGGGTCACCTTGCCGTAGAAGGTTTCTGCCTCCTTCGGGCGCTCCAGCACGGCGCAGATCTTGCCGAGGTTCATCAGGGTCTCGATGTTCTTCGGCTCCTTGCGCAACTCTTCCAGGTAGATGGCGACGGCCCCGTCGATGTCGTACCCTTCGACGAAGTAGAAGTCGGCCAGGTTCTTCTGGAAGGTGCTGTTGCCCGGGGCGAGCTGCGCCGCCTTCTCATAGTGCTCGAGGGCCTTCTCCTTGTCGCCTCTTTGGTAGCTGAGGACGGCGAGGTCGTTGTGCGCCGGCGCAAACTCCGGGTAGCTTGTCAGTATCCTTTGGAGTTCCCTTTCCGCCTCCTCCAGGTCCCCGTCGGCCACCAGCGGCTGCACCCTTTCGTAGCGCTCCTCCGCCGGCTCGTCGTCCTCCTCCTGCTCCAGCGCCTCCTCCTGCTCCAGCGCCTGCTCCTGCGCCTGCTCCTGCGCCTGCTCCTGCGCCTGCGCCTGCTCCTGCGCCGCGGGCTCGTTTCTCAGCGCCGTGAGCCGCTCGCGCGCCCCCCGGTTCGACGGCTCGATCTCAAGCACCCTCTGGAAGAACGTCTCGGCCTCGACCGGCTGTCCCACGCTCTCGCAGATGATGCCGAGGTTCAGCAGCGTCTCCGTGTCCCTGGGGAACTTCTTCAGGAGGTTCAGGTAGATGGCGATCGCCTCGTCGGTCTGCCCCGCCTCGACGAAGAGCATGTCGGCCAGGTTCTTCTGGTAGACCGGGTCGTCCGGGCTGAGCCACACCGCCTCGCGATAGTGGATTATGGCCTTTTCCTTGTCGCCAAGGTTGTAGCAGACGGCGCCGAGGTCGTTGTGGGCTACGGCGTGCTTCGGGTGGGTGGTGAGATGCTCTGTGAGCGCCTCGGCCGCCTGCTGCTGGTCGCCTTTCAAGAGAGGAAGGATGGCCGCATACGCCTCGTCCGCGTCTTCCTCGTGAACAACGGTGGGAGAGGGTCTCGGCGGGACCGCCTGCGCCGCTTCCGGCTGGCGTACCGCTTCGCGCATCGGCTCCATCACCGGCTCCATGTATCTGGGGGCCTCCTGGGTCGGCTGGGCGCCCGCCGTTATCAGCTTCAGGCCCATGAACTCCTGCAGATGCGCGATGCGGAAACGCTCGACCACGCTGAGCAGGAACTCCCGCATCCCCTGCTCCCGGGAGACCTGCGGGAAGAACCCGACGCTGTCGTGCAGTTCCCTGCGCCATACCAGGTGGGGCGCGATCTCGGGGAGGTGGGCGAGCTGCTGTGGGGTGTAGTCGGGCCAGATCACCTTGCCGTAGCTTGTGTGGTTGGCGAAACTCTCGTGGGGTATGGCGGTGAAACAGGTGTCGCCGTAGATGAGCATGGCGGTGGGATTGGCCTCCAGCGCCGACGCCAGCTGTTGGTAGGCCTCGCGTTTCAGCCGGTCCGTGGCGTCCAGCACCGTCAGGTATTTGCCGGAGGCGATCTTCACGGCCATGTTGATCCCCGCGCAGGCGGCGCCGCCGGCAGGGAGCCTCAGGAGGATGACATTCGGGTGTCTCCGCTGCAGCTCGGCCGCCACCGCCCATTCGCATTGGTCCGACCCCTGGTCGACCACTATCACCTCCATCCGGTCCGCGATGCTCTGCTCCATGAGGCCGTCCAGGCACTCCCTGAGATGCGACTCGCTGTTTCGGGTGACCAGGATGGCCGAGACAAGCGGCCTGTTTTCGATGACGGTGATCGCACCGGGGCGGGTTACTAGCTGGCTCATGATATCTCCGTTCTTGACGTGTGATCGATCCTTCGCTCCGTCGCGTTGCTCGCAGGGGTGGATGAAATGACGGGGCGCAACGGGGAGTAGGAAGCAACTGCCATGCCACGCAGCGGTGAGTGGGGCTGCAGGTGGGTCACTGCCGGGTCTCGCCTTCCGGTTGCCACACCCCTTCTCCCGCGTCAGTTGCGGCCGCAGGGGGAGTGGACGCTGTTGCCGGCGAGGTGCCGGGAATGGGAATGCCGGTACGACAGGGTGCCCGTTGGTAGGGGGGGAGGACGCCGCTTCGGTGGCGGGAAGGGGTGGCTATCGGCGATAGTCAAGATTTTGAAGAGCCCTCTCCGCGCTGGATGTCAAATGGCCGACAGTTCACGCTCAAGTGTCATTTCCAGTATCTGCTGCTGCACGTCGATGTCCGTCCCGTGCTGGTACCCGCCGTACGTGCAGTTGCTCGTTACCTGGTAGTACCTGTGTCTGAGGTGGCGGCAGGGGAGCAAGATGCAGGGGTTTACGTAGCTCGGGGCGAAAAGTTCGATGACCAGCGACCGTTCCGGCATGAAGGCGCAGTGGGCCATTCCGGCGCCGTGGGGGCCGAGCAGGGTGGTTGCGTTGCAGGTATAGGAGAGCTGCTCGGAGAGGGACAGATCTTCCATCCGGAGCATGACGAAGCCGTAAGGCTCGAGGAGGCTCAGCAGCGCCTTCTCGTCGACCACCTTCCGCATGGTGTCGGGGCTCCCGTTGCGGGAGATGTACAGCCGGTACCCGGCCGCTTTCCGGGCGAAGGCGCCGCGCAGAATGGAACCGACCCTGAGTCTGGAGGCGAATTCCGCCGCATCGTAGCCGCGGGACTTGGGGACGAGGCACATGCAGTCGAGGTGATAGTCGCAGTCGCCGGCGATCCTGATCTGCTCGGGCCGGATGCCGAGGAGCCTCAATGATTCGGCCGCGTAGGGGTTCGCCGGCGCCAGGTAGGTTCCTTTGAATCCACCCTCGTGGGCGACCAGGGCCATGGGGAGTATTTCGTTGCACCAGTGCCAGAAGTTGAAACACCAGTCGCCGTAAAGCGGCATCACGACGCCGTCCAGGTGGACCAGTTCCCTGTTCTCGTGGTGCATGAGCCAGATGAGGAGCTGATCGTCGGGGAAGTTGGTGAAACGGTTGATGACCTTGTTCCCCTGCAGGGGGATGCCTTCCTCCCCGAACAGGAACACCTTCCTGAAAAGCCGCGGTTTTCCGCTCCACCTGCAGCCGTCTATCACTTCATACATGCTCGATGCCTCCAGCGTCGTTTCATCAACCGGCAGTTCTAGCAAGAAACATTCCCGCCCCCCCCTTTCACCCCCCAAGGACGATGAGGAAGACTCCGACCAGCATGATCACTGCCGGGAGCATCCCCCCCGCCTCGCGGAAAAGGTAGCGCCCCCAGAGGACGCCGAAGAGGAGGCTCAAGCGCTTCACAGCGATCATGTACGAGACGTTGCTGACATTTATGGCGAAGACGTGGGTGACGACCTGGAGGGCGTAGCAAAGGGCGGGGAGGGCGGCCGACCTGAGTGTGCCGTTTCGCGCCATGGCCCGGAGTTCCCCCCTCCCCTTGTAGAGCGCCACGGGGGCGACGCAGATGACCAGCAGGGGCATGTAGACCGCCGCGAAGAAAAGCGGCGACGAGGCGGCAATGGCGCGTTTGCCGAGGGTCGAGGTGATGCTGTAGATGGCCGCGACGCAGAGCATGCAGAGCGCCCCCTTTTCGTTCGCCAGCGCCTTGAGCGGCGCGAGCACCCCTCCCTCTCCCCGCCCGGCGTACAGCAGGTACCCCCCCGCCGCTATCAGGATCACCCCGGCGCTCCCGGCGAGGGAGATCCGCTCCCCCAGGAGCAGGAACGGTACCACCAGCAGGAGAAGCGGCGTGAGCGAGAGAAGCGGCAGGGTCAGGGTGAGCGGGGAGAGCTTCAGGGCCTTGGTGTACAGGAAGATGGTCACCACTTCCAGTGGGAGCGCGCCGAAGACGCTCAAGTAGAAGTCGGGTCCCAGGCGCGGGATGGGGATGAACGGGAGCGGAATCAGGAAAAGCGGCAGCGTCGGCAGGAGCCTGAGCCAGGTGACCAGGTACTCGTTGTGGCCGTCGAACGCCTTCTTGGTCCAGGCGTCGCTGGTGGCCAGGAAGAAGGCGGAGAGGACGGTGAGTGGGAACCATAGTTCTATCATGAGAGAGATGATAGCGCAAAAAAGAGATCATGACAGCGACGCGACCCGCCGGGACGCCGGCCGGTCCCCGGCCAAAATGGAGCCGGGGCCTTTTATTGCGCCGTCTCCGCGAAATTTGCAGGGGCGGGCTTGACGGCGCGGCAAAACGGAGGCCTAATTTAATGTGAATCGTTGTCCAGTTCATTAATGGGAGAGGTGGCGCACATGGCAAAGTCCCTACTGATACCTTCCATCGAGGAGAGGCTGCGCGGTCTTATCGAGGTGAGCCGGAGGAACCTGCGCGAGCACGGGCTGGGCGACGCGGAGAGAGCGAGGCCGACGGTCACCCTTACCCGCGAGTTCGGCTGCGAGGGGTACCCCGTGGCGGAGAATCTGAAAGAGCTGCTTGAGAAGCGAAGCGGCCAGCCCTGGGTGATCATGGACCGCGCCCTTCTCGACGCGGTGGCCAAGGACCACAGTCTGTCCGCGGAGATCCTCGAGAACCTGGGCACCAAGAACCGCTTCCTGGACGACATGCTCTCCACCTTCTCGCCGCGCTGGAAAAGCGACAAGGACTATTACAGGCTCCTCAGCCGCCAGATAATGGCGCTGGCCCAGGAGGGGAACGTGATCCTGGTCGGCAGGGGGGCCGTGATCCTCACCCAGGATACCGGTAACTGCTACCACTTCAGGATGGTCGCGCCCATGAGCTTCAAGGTGAAAAGCGTAGCGGCTCGGCTCGGACTTTCGGCCGATGAGGCGCAGGACATGATCCGGGAAAAACAGCGCCAGCGCGACAACTTCCTCAAGGATTTCCTCGGGGTAGACATAGCGGAGCCGACCCTGTACCACCTGATCTTCAACAACGCGAGATGTTCGGCCGGTACCATAGCGGGGATCATGGCGGACCTGGTGCTGCCGGTCAAGGCGAGGTAGGCGGTGCGGGGGAGATGGTCGTTCCGGGCCCGGCGGAGGTGAGGGTCACCAGCGCCACTTCGGGCCTGATGTTGAACCTCACCGGGATCATGCTCTCCCCAAGGCCGGCGTTCACGATCATGGTGGTCGAGCCGGAGCTGAAAAGGCCGTAATCCCAGCGCGGGAAGTATCCCATGGCGGGTACATAGGCGGCGCCGACCAGCGGCAAGCGGACCTGCCCCGCGTGGGTGTGCCCCACCAGCATCAGGTCGACCCCCGCACTTGCCGCCCGGGGGAAGGGGTGGGGCGAATGGGCGAGGAGCAGACGCGGCTCCCTGCCGTCCGTTGCCGAGAGCGCCAGGTCGAGCCGGTCGCGCAGGGTCACCGGGTCATCCACCCCCGCAACCCAGAGCCGCTCGCGCCCCCTTTCCACGGCCGTCGATTCGTTGACAAGGACCCGCACCCCCGCGGCTCGCAGCTTATTGTTGAACTCCCGGGCGCGCCCCAAGGCCCACTCGTGGTTCCCGGGGACCGAGTAGACCGGGCTGCCGGAGAAGCTGCGTAGCCCCGCGACCAGTTCCAGGGCCGGTGTGAGCTGCGGACGTTCCCCGACCACCATGTCGCCGGTGAGGGCGACCATGTCGAAGCTGAATCCCTTGATGAGCTCCAGCAGGTCCTTTCCCGCTGTCCCGAACTCCTTGTCGTGCAGATCGGTCAGGTGCAGGATGGTGAACCCTTCGAAGGAGGGAGGGAGGTTCCTGACCGGTACCCGGTACTTCCGCACCGCGACGGAGACCCGTTCCAGGTAGAGGTAAGGGACAAGGGATACTCCTCCCAGCAAAAACATGCGCCTGCCGATAGCAGCCATAGAGCCTCCTGCGCGAACAGGGGGAGATTATAGCAGGCCCAGGGTTTCCATGCCATCAGGAGTTCCCCCGGCAGCGCTTCCGCAACAGGTGCTCCCCCCTGTCTCCGGAACCGCCATTCCCCTCGCCCTTTGGGAGAGCTGGCAGAAGGCCGGGTGAGGGCGTTGCCACAAAGTGAAGTGATTGCCCGGGCCGACGCCCTCACCCCGACCCTCTCCCGGAGGGCGAGGGGGATCGAGTCTCCCAGGAGGACCAACATAACTGGAGCAGTTGGCGTGGGAGCATCGATTTCTCCGGTTCATAACGTAGAACATAGAACGTAGAACATAGAACCGCCTTTGTGCTATGATGGCCCAGATTCTGGAACCGGAGATGGAGATGGCCGATTTCGCGGTGAGCGAGGAGAAAAATCGATGGCTCAAGGCGAGGATGGAGCAGCTCGGGGTAGGTGAACAGGACCTCGAGGAGCATTTCATCCATGCCTCGGGGCGCGGCGGCCAGCACGTGAACAAGGGCTCCTCCTGCGTGTATCTGAAGCACCTCCCCACCGGGGTGGAGGTGAAGTGCATGGAGTCGCGCAGCCAGTCGCTGAACCGGTTCCTGGCCCGGCGCTACCTGCTGGAAAAGGTGGAGGCGCTGGCGGGCGGGGTCACCAAGAAGGATCTTGCCGCTGAAAAGCTCAGGAGGCAGAAGGCGCGCAGGAAAAGACGCAGCGGCGCCAAGTATGCCACGCAGCCCCCGGGACCGGGGCAGGAGCCGGCAGAAGAGTGACTTTTCCACCTTCGCGTGCCGTCAGGAACTGCCCGCTGTTCGATCTGTCGCTGCCGGTCTCTGCATAAAGAACGATAAAGACAGAAAAAATAAAGTTGACAACATAATATGGTGAAGGGTATAAATTACATCATCCTCAATAAGACCTTTTGCAGATACCCAAATACCCCAAAAGTTTTCCATACCGAGCCTGTACCGACACCTCAAGACAAATCAATCCAAGTTTAAGTCAAGGCTAATAATCCATAGATCATTCACACGCTAGCTATTCGTCAGGCACCCCTCGCATGCTAACCATGTTCCATCGGTGACACATTCCCCTTCGCTACTTACAGGCAACAGCCGATAGATCTATATTTGTGCCATATCAGGAGAACAGATGAACTTACAGGAACTTAAAGAAAAGAAAATAAACGATCTTACGGCCATTGCCAAGGGACTCAACATCGAGGGCGCGTCCAGCCTGCGTAAGCAGGACCTGATCTTCGCCATCCTCAATGCCCAGACCGAGAAGAACGGCATGATCTTCGGGGAGGGGGTGCTGGAGACCCTGCCGGACGGTTTCGGCTTCCTCAGGGCGCCCGATTACAACTACCTCCCGGGTCCGGACGACATCTACGTCTCCCCGTCGCAGATCCGCCGCTTCAACCTGCACACCGGCGACACCGTTGCCGGCCAGATCAGGCCCCCCAAGGAAGGCGAGCGCTACTTCGCCCTCCTGAAGGTGGAGACGGTGAACCACGAGTCGCCCGAGGTGGCCCGCGACAAGATCCTCTTCGACAACCTGACTCCGCTCTACCCGGAGGAGAAGCTCAAGCTCGAGACCACCCACGACAACATGTCGACCAGGGTCATGGAGCTGATCGCTCCGATCGGCAAGGGGCAGAGGGGACTCATCGTGGCGCCTCCCCGGACCGGCAAGACCATGCTGATCCAGAACATCGCCAACTCGATCGCGTCGAACCACCCGGAGGTCTTCCTGATCGTCCTCTTGATCGACGAGAGGCCGGAGGAGGTCACCGACATGCAGCGCTCCGTGCAGGGTGAGGTCATCTCCTCCACCTTCGACGAGCCGGCGTCGCGCCACATCCAGGTGGCCGAGATGGTCATCGAGAAGGCGAAGCGCCTGGTCGAGCACAAGCGCGACGTCGTGATCCTGCTGGACTCCATCACGCGCCTGGCGCGCGCCTACAACACCGTGATCCCCCCCTCCGGCAAGATCCTCTCCGGCGGTGTCGACTCCAACGCGCTGCACAAGCCCAAGCGCTTCTTCGGGGCGGCCAGGAACATCGAGGAGGGCGGCTCGCTCACCATCATAGCCACCGCCCTGGTCGATACCGGCTCCAAGATGGACGAGGTCATTTTCGAGGAGTTCAAGGGGACCGGCAACATGGAACTCCACCTTGACAGGAAGCTGGTCGAGAAGCGTACCTTCCCCGCGATCGACATCAACAAGTCCGGCACCAGGAAGGAAGAACTCCTGATCGACAAGGCGGCGCTGAACCGGATCTGGATACTCAGGAAGGTGCTGCACCCGATGAATGTGGTCGATTCCATGGAGTTCCTGATCTCCAAATTGCAGGGGACCAAGAGCAACCAGGCCTTCCTCGATTCCATGAGCAAGTGAAAAAAACCTTGAAACTTTACGGCGAAGATGCTATTTGTTACCTCTTTCCGTAATTACATTACGATAGATACCGGGGCGCCGCCCCGCCAGGAGGAAGATATGAAAGAAGGGATCCACCCCAAATACAACGAGATTACCGTGAAGTGCCTTTGCGGTAACCAGTTCCAGAGCCGCTCCACCAAGGCTGAAATCTCCACCGAGATCTGTGCGCAGTGCCACCCGTTCTACACGGGCAAGCAGAAGCTGATCGACACCGCCGGTCGCGTCGAGCGCTTCCGCAGGAGATACAACCTGGCCGCCGCGACGCCTACCGAAGAGAGCTAGATGCTTTTCGCGTTTGCGAATCCGTTCGAGGGGATTTCGTCCGATGGCGAAATCCCCTTATTTCGTTTTCTATGAACCCGATAGCGTGTGAAGGATCTTCATGAAGGTTGCCCTTCTGCAGCACACCCCCGAGCCCGAGCTGACCATCGCGTTGGCTGCCAGGCTTTGCTATTCCCAAGCCGACATCGAAGCGTTGCAGGAGAAGCTCTCCGGCGCCGACGTCAAAAAATTCCTGGACAAGATCATGTCGCTTGGGCACCAGTCGGTGCTGGAGCACGCCTCGTTCACCTTCGGGGTGGACGGGATCTCGCGCGTCACCAGCCACCAGCTGGTGCGGCACCGGGTGGCCTCCTTTTCCCAGCAGTCGCAGCGTTACGTGTCGCACAAGGAACGCTTCGCGGTAGTGACTCCCCAGACCATCTCGTCCAATCCGGAATACGCCAGGATCTTCGAGGAGCAGGTTGCCGCCGTGCATGCGGCCTACGCCGCGCTGGTCGAGGCCGGGGTCCCGGCCGAGGATGCGCGCTATCTGCTTCCCAACGCGACCGAGACCAAGATCATCATCACCATGAACGCCCGCGAACTGCTCCACTTTTTCGCCGTCCGCTGCTGCGAGCGCGCCCAGTGGGAGATCAGGGCTATGGCGATCGAGATGCTGAGGCTGGTCAAGCCGGTGGCGCCGACCGTTTTCGCCGGTGCCGGCCCGGGATGCCTCTCCGGTCCCTGCCCGGAAGGGGCGATGTGCTGCGGCAAGATGGTCCAGGTGCGGGAGTTCTTCGGGGAGATGTAAAGCGCCCCCTCCCTGTCCCTCCCCCTCCGGGGGCGGGGACGCTAAGCCGGCGCCGTCGCCAACCCGCTTCACCGCCTCCGATTCAACTCTCCTCCCCCCGGAGGGGGGAGGTCGGGAGGGGGGAAGCCACAGGTTCGGTTTCAAACAACGAGGTAACAGTGTCAAAGATAAACATCGGCGGACAGGCAGTACTCGAAGGCGTTATGATGCGGGCCCCGCGCTCGCTGGCCATAGCGGTGAGAAGGCCCGATGGCGAGATTTCGGTGAAGAGCGAGACGGTCATTCCTCTCTCGGAGCGGTTCCCCGTCACGAAGCTCCCCATCGTACGGGGAGCGGTAGCCCTTTTCTCCTCCCTGATCATCGGCATCAAGGCCCTCAACTTCTCGGCCAACGAGGCGCTTGCCGAGGGGGACGAGAAGGAAGATATCAACAACTGGGCCATCGCCGGCACCATGGCCGCGGCCTTTGGCTTCGGCATCCTCCTCTTCTTCATCATGCCCCTCTACCTGACCAAGCTGCTGATCCCGATCATCGGCGACTCCAATATCGTCTTCAACCTGGTCGATGGCGTCATACGCGTCGCCGTCTTCCTGATCTACATTATCGGCATCTCGCGCATGAGCGACATCCAGCGCGTGTTCCAGTACCACGGCGCCGAGCACAAGTGTATCTTCACCTTCGAAGCCGGTGAGGATCTGGTCGTCGACAACGTGCGGAAGTACAGCTGCCTCCACCCGCGCTGCGGCACCAGTTTCCTGTTGATCGTCATGCTGGTGAGCATCCTGGTCTTCTCGCTGATTCCGAAGCTGTGGCCCTTCTACCTGAAGGCGGGGTCGAGGGTGTTCCTTTTGCCGGTGATCGCCGGGCTTTCGTACGAAGTGCTCAAGTGGAGCGCCCAGCACGACAGCCATCCCCTGGTGAAGATGCTGATCTCCCCGGGCCTTGCCCTGCAGCGCCTGACCACCCGGGAGCCGGACGACAGCCAGATCGAGGTGGCCATCAGGTCCATGGAGGTCGCCCTAGAGCTGAACGGCGGACACAAGGACGACCGGCTGGTCGTGTGATGTCGCTGCATGCGACGCATTTATTGTAGGAGCGGCATTCCTGATGGAGCCGCAAAATATTGAATTGCCTGCTAAATACCTAAAATAACTGAATAATAGTGCAGTTTTTCCTTGGTGTACCTTTGATGTTGTAGTAATATAACCGCTGCAAATTCAGCCGGTTAGCGG
>Ga0209212_1000431_pt1 | contig 82964 bp, 58 predicted proteins | sample RifGroC2_FD_183996 | JGI IMG/M metagenome (GOLD analysis project Ga0209212, IMG submission 183996) | Groundwater microbial communities from Rifle, Colorado, USA - Groundwater C2 (SPAdes) (version 2) | ecosystem: Environmental > Aquatic > Deep subsurface > Groundwater | place: Rifle, Colorado...
AGAGTCCGGAGGATTTCCCGTGTCCTCTCTATTGAAACTTATCCAGCCGATATTATCGTTCCAGGCGTATCCGGAAATCGCGTTTGTGATTCCGTCAACAGATACGCCGTAGTCAACCAAGTTTATTGTCGGATCAAAGGAATTGTCGTGAACATCTTTGCAGGTCTTCCCTGTTGCTTGTTCACGATTCTTGCAAGAGAAACTTATCCAGCCGATGGAGGATGACCAGGAGAAGCCGGAAAGCGCAAGATCAGGCAAACTCATTGACACATCGGTAAATATAGGCGCGCTTTTATTTCCCGCCGCGTCTTCTGCAACAAGCGCGTAATAATACGTAACTCCGCGATCAGTCGCTGTGTCGATATACGAACGCATCCATGTATCGGCAATATCCGCAATACTGGCACGATCATCAATTACTTCAAACGGTTCCACTCCCCGATAGATAACAAACCGCGCGATGTCAACATTTTTTTTTGCGCGTTCCAGCGTGGCCGCAAGGTTTAACCGTCCGCCTGACGATATCTTTCCTTCTAAACTAGCCGCGCGGTCTGCAGTTGAAAGAATCATCTCGCGCACAGAGGTAAAAGAGAAAGTAGGTTGTTCTGTAAAAAGCAAAGCCGCGGCGCCAGAGACGTGCGGCGCGGCCATTGATGTGCCGCTTGAAAAAGTGTAAGAGCCACGAGGAACCGTGCTTACAATATCAACTCCAGGCGCGCCGATGTCAACAGATTCAGACCCATAATTTGAAAACGCGGCAAGCGCGTCCCGAGCGTCTGTTGCGGCAACAGCGATGATATTATCCGCATCATAGCTCGCAGGATATTGAGGCTTTGTGTCGCTGTTTTGTCCATTATTCCCGGCCGCGGCGACAAAAAGCGCGCCCTTTTCACGCGCAAATAGAATCGCGTCTAAAAACGGCTGGCTAAACCCTCCTCCGCCAAAACTCGCATTGATAACGCGCGCCCCATTTTGCGCCGCGTAGTAAATCGCGTCTATCGCGTCGGCTGTTGTGCCAACGCCGTTTTTATCCATAAATCGTACCGGCATAATACGCGCATAAGGATTAACGCCGATCACTCCAATCTCGTTCCATCCAACCGCGCCGATCGTCCCTGAAACATGAGTGCCATGCCCGTGCTCGTCCATCGGATCATTGTCGCGCTCTTTCGGAGAAAGGCACACGCCGTTTCCATCACGTTCATTGCACATTGTCATATCCCATCCGCGAATGTCGTCAATAAAATTATTGCCGTCGTCGTCAACGCCATTTCCAGCGATTTCGCCTTCGTTCGTCCATATATTTTGCGAGAGATCAGGATGCGTGTAATCAACTCCTGTGTCAATTACAGCGACAATCGCGGGAGACGCCGGAACTTGTGTGATATTCCATGCTTCCGGCGCGTCAATATCCGCGTCCGGCGTTCCTCCAGTTTGGCCGGTGTTATGCAGTCCCCACAATTTGGGAAATTCCGCATCGTTTGGAAGTTCATCTATTGTAATAAGGTAGTTTGGCGAGACAGAAAGAACATCAGTGTCGCGCTCATACTTTTTGAATACCTCGTCAAAATCGCGCGCGTCTTTAAGAACAACGCGCGAGATGCCGGATACATGCCGTTCTATCGCCTTCTCTTTGCTTAAAATCTTTGAAAGCGCATTCAACCGCCGTTCTTTGCCCGGCTTAAATTTCACAAGAAACTCGCCCGGGACAAATGGCTGGCGCGCGATTTCCGCCGGCATACTTTTCGTCTTCTCTGTACCTTGTTCTCCTTCCTCACCATCAAGCGCCCATGCAAGCGCAATCGCGTCTGCTTCCTCTTTTGCGGCAAAGAATAGAGGCGGCTTGGGCGATGTTTCATCAATAGTAAAGGAACTCATTCCCTCATAAGCATACACCCATTCCGATGCGGCACCTTCACTGTTTACAGCTTTCACCCGCCAATAGTACGAACCATCGGAAAGTTCTTTTGAAGCGATATACACTGGCGCAGAACCATTTGCAAACTCCGCGTCAGAAGTAAAATTGAGAAGATCGCCCGCGTCTCCCTCATACACGCCATCGTCATCTATATTGATGTCATATCCGAGCGTGTTCGCTATTTTTGAATCCGAGAGACGAAACGAAAAATGCGGGAATCTTTCGCGCGTATACGATCCCCACAAAATATCATCTCCATCACCGGCAAACTGGCTGATCTCTGATGGTTTGTTTGGAACAGATGCGCCAGGGAAAGGATCTGACAAATCAGAGCTTGTTATCGTTATTGTTTTCCCGGTTGGAACGTTGTACTTCAGCACAGCGGCTCTGTTTGTAAATTGCACGCGAACATCAACAGTAGAAGCGTCTTTTACGCCAATATGGAGAACTCCCTCGCCTTGGGAACCTTTGCCTTCGGTCGGTTTAAGGTACCGCATTATTTTCTCGCCTGTTGAAAAATCATGATCTCCGTCTGTATCCGCGTACACTTTTGCGCCGTAGTCCAGACGATTCAAACCAGCGAGTTTGGGGATAACGCGAATGAATGTGTTTGAAAATCCTGGATTTGTAAAAAGCCAGTCATGCCCATACGAAGGCGCGCCGTCTCCAAGTGTTGTCGCAAGAATATCCACGTCGCCATCAGAATCGTAATCGGCATTCGCGTTTGCGTACGACTCTCCGCCGGTGTCAGAGAGGAAAACGTCCTGCGTTACATCAATAAATTTGCCGTTGTCGTTTCTAAACAGGCGATCAGCGTCCGTATATACAACCTGAATGTCCAAGTCGCCGTCGTTGTCGTAATCTATAAAACTTCCGCCAACCGCGCAACCGATTGCTTTATCAAAACTGGTTGCGCCGGTTGCGTTTGTAAAATACCCATTGCCGTTATGATACAAGAAGCTACTCCCGCAATTAAAAACCGCCAAGTCCAAAAATCCGTCTCCATCATAATCGCCCCAATCCGAGGCCCACGTCTTGTCGCGCTGTTGTAAAAGTCCGGTTTGCGAAGTAACATCATTAAAATATCCGTAGTAATTGTTGTAAAGCACATTGTACGCGCCGTTTGCCGTATCATAGGTGTAGCCAAAATTAGAAATATACAGATCAAGGTCTCCATCGTTGTCATAATCGCCCCATGCCTGCGCGTAAGGAATGCCGTAATAATTTACGATGCCATTATATACGCTCTCGGTATCCAGTTCTTTCTTCTTTGCAAGGAGAGCGTTTAGTTTTTCCACGCTAATTTTTGGAAGATTTTGAAGATTCGGCTGAAGTCCACGCTCGCCACTTATTTCAGAAATTTTTGGTTCATCAAACTTAACATTTCCAAATACCTCGTCAATCACGTCATTTTCCGGCGCGCTTTGAAAATGCGCTCCGTCTCCAGCATTTTTGTAAACAACCGCGCCGCCGTAAACCATTAAAATAATATCCAAATATCCGTTGCTGTCGTAATCAACAAATGCCGGCGCGTATGTGGTGTAAGTGTATGGCATGCCGGAAGAGCCGGAAACTTCGGTAAACCGCGCGCCATCATTTCTGTAGAGATAATCAACTGTGTTCAAATTGGCAACCAGCAAATCCGCGTCCCCGTCGTTGTCGTAATCGCCCCATACGGCGCCGCCGCCATATCCTCCTCTGCCGTCATAAAGGCCGCGCTCCGCGGTACTGTCATAAAAAATGCCCCTGTCATTTCCAAGAAGCGCGTCCGATGCGCCGTATCCGGCCAAGTACAAGTCGCTGTCGTTGTCTCCGTCAAAGTCTCCCCACGCAACTCCATAATGAGGATACGGAAACTTTGCAACCCCTGCGCTGAAAAATTTCTTCTGAATTATAAATTGATTGCTTAAAGTCCAATCCGACCACGCGTTCCGCTCGTCCCGCGCGCGCGTCTTCCAGTAATAAGAACCTTCATCAAACAGGAGCGGGGGTATCCAAGAAGTCGCGCCGTCTTCCCCGCCAGTATAGTGAAAAACCGATCCGTCAAAATTCGGCGAGTTGCTTAAAATTACTTCCCATGCGGTTTGAGAATCACTTGCGTCGTTATCATTAAATCGCCATGAAAGCTCTGGCAGAGATGTGTAGACAGTTTCATAATTCTCTGGTTCCCATAAAAACGTATATGGCTCTTGATTATGCTGTACTATTACGGAAATTATGGCGCTTGAAGGGCCATACCCGCATGTATTTTCCGTCCATACGCGATAATAATAAACGCCATCATCTTTTCCGGAAAACCACGCGGTTGATTCGGTGCCAGTAATTTTTACAGTGGCCCCCATAAAAAACTCATCACGCGACTCTTCAAGCGTGTGAATTCCGGCAGTGTCCCATGTCAGTATGTACCCTCCGTCGCGCACTGTTTCCTTCGGCGCTTCAATCCATATTGGCTTTATCGGGAGCGGACATTCATCTCTAAGAATAGCAAGAGTGGTGTTAACAGGATTATCTTGTGTTGTAAGATCATCATTTTGCGTGTAGCTTACAAGCGAGACGCCCGGTTTATAAATTTTTTCAAGATCGCTTACCGAAACCACATGCTTAATTTTTCTTTTGCCTTTGCTTTTTGCTACTGCCGCGTCTGGGCTTACCTCGCTATCGCTTTCTGTATTTGGAAGGGTATTATCCCATGAGGTAATATATAATTTATCACCGGCAATCGCGGGAGGAGAAAACAAAAATCCACCAAGTAGCACATCTTTAATAAGAATGGGCATAGATCCATCTATATTATACATTCTCAAAACGCCGTTATTAAACTCGGCGACATAAAGAGTATTGCGACCAATAGTGACAGAGGCGACGTCGTCAATCGGGATACGCCACTTTTCTACACCAGAACGACCATCAAACGCGTACACCGAGCCGGTAAAATAGCCATTCCCTTCATTGTCTCCATGAAAGCGAGAGCCGGCAACATAGATAATTCCATTCCGATACACTGGAGCATTTTTTCCGACTCCAATTTCTTTTTTCCATATAAGCGAGAGATTTTGTCCGTAAGGGTCTTTCAAAAGCCGCGCGGTGTCTATGGCATAGAGTGTGCCGGTGTCGGCTTCGGCATAATACGGCGAATGAGGATCTGTCATCCAGTCGGATTTTACAAAAAGCGTGTTATCTCCCCAGGCGACGGCTCGCGACTCTGTTCTCTCATTAGTTTCCTGTCCTTCGCATAAAAACGGCCCGCAATATTTATATCCTACTATGCTGAAACCGCCTGAAAACTTCGGCAACTTAATAAAAAGTTCCGGCTTTTCGCGCAAATCCATCACATATAGATCGCCAATTATATCAACAATATACAACTGATTGCTATTATCGGTTGTAAACGATGAATCAATCCACGGATACCAAAAGGAATCCGCAATGAGTTCTTTGTTTGGGCTTAAGAGATCCAAAATTTTCTGATTTGACCCAATCGTGAACGTGAGCATGTCGTTTACGATAATTGGAGAGGTGTTCCCGTATGTTGGATATTCGTCGTCAAATTTCCATAGAGAAGGAAGCCCCCAAGAAAGCGCGCCGTTTGACAGTTTGAGAGCGTACACAAGCGCGCTGTTTGTTACGACAATAAGTTCATCTCCAACAATCATTGGAGTTACGAGGATAGTAACTGGTTTATCGTCTGGATCGTATAATTGAATAGGTCCCCAAACCATTGCGAATGGAAACGACCGCGCGTCAAACGCCATCGCTTTACCGTCTGTAGTAACTGTATACGCAACCCCATCTTTCACGAGCGGCTGGGCAACGCTATGATTTGCGTCGATAATTTTGTATTTCGGCGCCTCTGGATTCTGGATATCTTTTGCGTTCGGAGCGTATCCCGAGCGGTATTTATCGTACTGATGCATAACCCACTCTTCAGGCAGAATCTGACTGCAAAACCGAATATCTTTTTTTGCATCATCCCACAACATACAGTTACTTTCAAAATCTTGTCTCATTATGCCCTGATTTTTAGGATCCTCGTATGCCTCTGCAAGAGGTGCTCCAAATGCGGTTGGCCCGTTATTATTTTTATACGCTTGCCAAAAATCTGCTTTGATTAAAAACACTTTTGTTTGATCTTTATTTAGTGCAAGCGCGCTATAGCCATCGCCAAACCTCTGCTTGTCTGGATGCGCCTGGCGGAAATTTTGTAAAATAACGCCGTCCCAACTGTGCACCAGGTTTCCTTTTCCATCGTCAAACGGAACACCGAGTTTGTTGAACGCAGGCGCGTCAAAAAATTCTTCTTTCCCCCAATAGTCCAAAAAAAACTGGCTCTTTGGGTTTGCATGCGGCTCCTCGCCTGCATAAGTTCCAATGTTGAGCCAGTAATCGGTGTAGTGAATGGGCGTGGGGGTTGGGATTGGGTAAATGCTTTTTGGACCATTTTTAAAAGACGCTATATTCGGACTGGTAACTGATATGCCGCTCCAGTATGTTCCTTTATCCTTCCCCATGTCAGCCAAAACATCCTCCGGGTAGTGATTGCAGTCGGGATGAATTGCATGACATCCGCCATTATATCCCCAAATCGCGTAATACCAGTTTTCATACATATAACGTTCGTTGTTGCCGATAACAGGGGTTCCATTCCACTTATCATCTAAAACTTTAAAACCAGCCTCTAAATTGTAAATTGGATCGGTAAATAATCTATCAAATTCGTCAAAATCTTCTGCTGTCTTACCGGTAAGTTGCATTAAGCCAATGCCGCAACTGATACCGTTTGGGTCTTTTCCAATATGAATGACCCACTTTTCAAGCTCTCTGTCATAAATAAAATGCTCCCATCCCGACTCTTGATATGCCATTACTTTTAATATCTGACTTGGTATTTGCCATTTAGCTTCAGCCTCTTCAAAAATTGAAATCAACTCTGCTTGAGTTTGGTTAGTCCCCTCATCTTTTCTCTCGCAATACTTATAATATTCTTGCGTGCCAATGGTATCTGATGCTCCGACTCCATTCTGGATAGGCTCTTGTATTTCATAAAAAATCTGGGCGCGTATTTCACTTAGCGCAACAACAAACACGCCCAATAGAGATATAAAAATCAAAAATACTTTGAAGGGATGCATATATTTTTATTCAATGTTAACGCACTTATCATAGATAAATGTGCTAACATCTACGGGATTATCGAAAATGATAAAATGTTCTTTTTCTTGATCGTCAAAATAAATCTCTACGTTCATAATGGCGTTTGATGCTAAGTTAAAACGCTGTAATGGATAGCTTCTTTGTCCTAAAAAAGCATCAATTGTAAAAGAAAGATAAGTTGGTTCACTAGTAACACGGTCAATTGATAAAGCGTTATCAGGCACTTTCGATAATTCCATCTCAAATAATCCTCTCTCATCTGTCTCTCCAGATTCTAAATATAAATTCGTAGAAACTGTCCAGACTGTTACGCCTGGTATAGGCGCTTTCGTTGTTTTGTCTATGGTTTTTACCGCGACTTTTGTTGTCTTGTCAGTGTACATATTCGGAGTAATGGTTAATTTGGCGACAGTATCTCTTTCTGCGCAATATACTGCCGCACCTTCCATGGTATTATCTATTGAAAAAGAAAAACTTCCCAATATCTTTTCTATCACTTCTTGCTGTGATGTGTTCCACCCCTCTTTAACATTAATAAAAAAACCTTTGGGAGATTGGGGAATTCCAATAAGAGCGGTGTCGTGGTTATTTTGAGAAAATAACAATTCAACATACCATGCGTCTCCGTTTTCTATTTCAGTAACCGATACCAACTTCTGTGAATCATAAAATTTCTGCATATCCCGCGCGCGCCAAACGATATTGCCGTTGTTAAATTCTTCCTTTCCGGTGAATTGCCCGATTTCAATCAGAACTGACGGCTCTGTTGCGGAACGAACGCGCGTGGTAACAATATAATTCTCGCCTTGTTCGGATACATTCGTTGCTTCCCAGCCAGACGGATATTTAAAAAAGTATTCTCCGTCCGGTTGCGAGTACAGTTTACTCTCTTCTTTGATGCTTTGGTCTCCGCTATTTATCTGCGTCTGCGGCGTTTGCACGGTATCTTGAGTATCTTGAGGCGGTTCTTTATAAAAAGGATTATACGCGCATCCCCCTAATGCCAACCATACAATGAGAATGGATACTATTGAAAAAATCTTTTTTGTCATAATAAATTTGGTAATTCCTTTAACAACAGCAAAGCTACGTTTGCCGCCTCAATTCCTTTATTGTATTCATCGTCTCCGCACCGTTTTTCCATATCCTCACGGCTTCCAGCAAGCACTTCAAACACAATCGGCGCATCATGCTTTAGCATTACGTCCATCACTCCCCGCGCGCATTCGTTTGCTATGAGTTCAAAATGATACGTATCGCCTTTTATGATAACGCCAAGCGCAATCAACGCATTATACTTTTTAGTTTGCGCTAGTCGCTGGCACGCAAGCGGAATTTCAAAAGCTCCGGGCACATGGGCTACTGTTATTGAATCTTCTGAAATGCCGGCGTTCTTAAGAGTTGCGATGCATTTTTTCTCCAGCGACTCTGTCAATTCGCGATTAAAAAGCCCGACAACAACGCCAATTTTACTCTCGCGAAAAGTTGCTGATGTTTGAGGAATGATATCTTGATATTGTTTTTTCAGCATATAAGTTATTTTTTAATACAGTGGTTAAGCAAATTTTCAACATACTTGCCTATTATATCTACCTCTATATTCACAACACTCCCCTTCTTGTAAAACTTTGCAATCGTATTTTCCATGGTGCGTGGAATAACGGCGACAGTAAAATAATTTTTTAGAACATCAACGACAGTCAAAGAAATGCCGTCAACCGAAACTGAACCTTTGGGAACGATATAACGCATATATTCTTTAGAAAATTCTATCGTGAAAATTCCGTCCTCTATATTAGTAATTCGTGCAACGGCCTCAACATGCCCCTGAGCAATGTGCCCTTCAAAACGCCCGCCTGCTTTAAGCGCGCGCTCTAAATTTACTGTATCCCCTTTTTTAAGTAATCCTAAATTTGTTCGGCTGAACGTCTCCGGAACAACATCAAAACACAATAAATTTTGAATTTTGAATTTTACATTTTGAATTATCGTAAGGCACGCCCCATTCACTGCAACGCTTGATCCAGTCTTGATTCCATTTCCAAACTTTAGAGAAACCAAAACCTCTAACCGCCCAGCGCGATTTTTTTCCACTGCGCCGATAGTTTCAATAATGCCGGTAAACATAAATTTGATGCATCTATTACACAATGCCAAAAACCTCCTCTACACTACTCTCTCCGGCCTGGTTAATATCAAGCGGCAACTTTGGTTCAGTGGCGAGCGTCTGATCTTCTGCAATCACTTCGCCTCCGATAATCAGCTTTTCATTAAACATCTGCAAGAGAACATTTTCCAAAAATAGACGATTCTTGTCGTCTTTGATCATGTTGTAGTGGAAACGAAACTTGAACCCTAAAATAAGCCGGTTGCCTTCCATGCGAAGAGGCGTGCATGATGAAAGCGCGACAGTAAGAGCCGTGTGCGTAGTCCGCAATGTTTCAATAAGATTTTTCCATTGCGATTTTATACGATCAAGAGTGAGAGTTTTGGTTTCTAAAACCGCGGTCTTTATCTTTATGTTATCATTGGAAGGATTTTCTTTTCCTATACACTCAATTACCGCAAGTTCAAGCGGTAATTGCGGTAAAAACGAGGTGCGCTTAATGTCCTCTGCGCGCTTGATGAAAATATCAAGCATTTTAAGAGAGCGAAGACGCGTTTTATCATCATCAAGCGCGGTAATAAGACGCTCGCGGATGCAATCTATGCAGTCAAATAAAAATTGCTCGCTTTGAACTCCCGCGTCAATTATCTCTTCAATGAGAGCAAACGCCTCGCGCGCGCGGGCAAGTTCAATAAGAGACAATAATTCTTCTGCGCGATCTTTGTATGAACGAGGAATAACAAGCTCTGCTTCCTCAAAGGTAATCTCACGCCCGGCGCCTCCAAGCGCGATAACCTGCCCTAACAGCGAAAGCGCGTCGCGCAGGTATCCTTCAGAGCGCCGAGCAATGGCTAAAAGCACGTCGTCGCCGATTGAAACATTTTCCTGTTCCGAAACTGCTTTCAAATGCGCGACAACCTCGCCCAGGCTCACTTTTTTGAAGTCGTACCGCTGACAACGCGAGATGATTGTTTCCGGAAGTTTTTGCGGCTCGGTTGTGGCAAGCACAAACACAACGTGCAAGGGTGGCTCTTCCAAAGTTTTCAAAAGAGCGTTAAAAGCTGGCGTTGTAAGCATGTGCGCTTCGTCAATGATGATGATTTTGTATCGCGAGCGGGTTGGCGAAAAACGCACTGTGTCTTTTAGCGAGCGGATTTCGTCAATGCCGCGATTTGACGCCGCGTCTTTTTCGTCCATGTCAAGCGAAATTCCTTTTGTAATTTCTTCGCATGATAAACATGCGTTGCATGGTTCATAAATTTCAGGCGATCGCTTCTCGCAATTCAACGCTTTTGCGATTAAACGCGCCATCGTGGTCTTCCCCACTCCCCGAGGCCCGGTAAACAAATAAGCGTGCGGTATTTTTCCGCTTATGATCTGATTTTGGATCGTCGTCTTGATCGCTTTTTGATTCACAAAATCCGCAAATGTCTGCGGACGGTATTTACGGTAGAGGGTCATTGAATTAAATCTCCTCCAATTTTGGTTTTAACGCGACTGGAGTTTTAACGCTTTCGGCGCCGTCTTTTAGAATCGCTTCAATCGCGGCCCATGAAGAGCCTCGTCCAAGAGGAACGGTAATCGCGGCCTCGTCCCCTACTTCTCCGTTAAAATATGTTACAGGCGCCGAGAGAACTTTGTATGATTTTCCTTCAGCAAGAACAGAATACTGATCTTCCTCCGGAGCATAATGCAGAAAACCTTTAAGCGATTCGCGCGGCAGGGGCCCGATCTGCTTGAAAATAAACCGTCCTTCGCGCGTGATTGTGAGCTTCAGGCGATCGCCCTCAAGAATTCTAGACTTTGACGCGTAATTTTCCGGGACCGGATAGATCTCGCCGTTTTGCCCTTTCATTTCGCGCCCATTAAAAATTCCTTCAATAACATCCTCGTCTTCAAGATGATTGAGAGCGAGAAAATGCGGCGCTTCAATTTCCTGACTGCCGAGAGACAGGTCCTGTTTCTTTGGCTCAGTCTCTTCGCCGTTTATCTCCAAAAGCATTCGCTCGGCAGAGACGAGAAGTTTCTGGCATTCATGAATGACTAACTTCAGACTCTGCAATTTTTGTTTTTGTTTTTTGTTCATAACTACAACACCTCCAGATATTTCTTGATTTCCCAGTCCGTAACCGCCCTCCGGAACTCGTCCCACTCGGCGTACTTGGCGCGATAATATTCTTTATATAAATGATCCCCGAGCGCCTCTTTTACAAGATCGCTCTTATAATAATAAGAAAGCGCTTCAAGCAAAGTTCCCGGAAGTTTATCAATATTTTTCTGCGTCAGTTTATCATCATCAAGTTCAAACACGTCTTCTTCAGAAGGAGCGGGAAGAGTGTAGGCGTTTTCAATGCCGCGAAGTCCGGAGGAAAGCATCACTGCAAACGCTAAATACGGATTACTTGCCGGGTCCGGGCAACGGAGTTCAGCGCGCGTTGCAACATGGCTTTTGTCCTTGAAAGTTTTAGGAATGCGCACCAAAGCCGAACGGTTCCGCGAAGCCCAGCAGACATAAACCGGCGCCTCAAAGCCCGGAGTCAAGCGCTTATAGGAATTGACGGTCGGGGCGATAACCGCAGAATATTCTTTTGCGTGTTTTAAGAGCCCGGCGATAAATTGTTTTGCAATTTCAGAAAGATGATACGGATCGCGCGCGTCGTAAAACGCATTCGTGTCGTCGGATATTTTAGAAAAGCTCTGGTGCGTGTGCATGCCGGAGCCGTTCACGCCGAAAATCGGTTTGGGCATAAAGGTTGCGTGCATGCCATGTTTTGCCGCAATGGATTTTACCGCGAACTTAAAAGTCATTGCGTTGTCGGCTGTTTTTACAGCGTCCGCGTACTTAAAATCAATCTCGTGCTGGTTTGCCGCGACCTCGGAATGAGACACTTCAACGTCTATATGTAAGGCGCTAAGAGCTTTCAATATCTCTTTCTTGATTTCCGAAATGCGCGCGGTGTCTGCGTTGAAATAGTACCCATTTCCGGCGGACTCGCATTTAATGGCGCCGTTCTCGGTTTCAAATAAAAAAAATTCAAGTTCAACGCCGGTTTTGTACACATAGCCCATGCGGCGCGCCTTTTCCATAACTTTTTTAAGAACATAGCGCGGATCGCCTGCAAATGGTTCGTCCTCGGGCGTGTGCACGTCGCAGATAAATCGCGCTGTTTTTCCTTCGCTATTTGTGAGCCATTCAAGAATGCCGTAAGTTGAAATGTCAGGCTTCAAATACATATCGCTCTCTGCAATGCGCGTGAATCCGACGATGCTTGATCCGTCAAACCATATACCAGAGGCAAGAGCGTCGTCGGCTTTTGAAACCGGAATCGTAAAACTTTTTGCTATTCCGTGCAGATCGGAAAACTGAAGCATGATGCTCTGCGCGTTGTCGGATTTTAGTTTGGCAATGATTTCGCTGTTTGTCATAATTTTTTAGGAAACCCGCCAACCCCTCTTTAATGGCGAAGTCGCCGCAATTAAAATTTTCACACGCTCACTTCACAGTCACGCTCTTTGCGAGATTGCGGGGCTTGTCCGGATCCAGTCCGCGTAAAACCGCAAAGTGATATGCGAGAATTTGTCCTGGAATTATTGAAACGATCGGGGCGGCCATGCCCGCGTCCGGCACCCGGATATAAGAATCAAACACAGAATTATTCTCCGGAGAAATGCCGATAATGTATCCGCCGCGCGCTTTCACCTCCTGCGCGTTTGAGAGAATGGCGCGCTTATTTTCGTCGTTTGCAACAACCACGATGCAGGGCGTGTCTTTTGTAATTAAAGCAAGAGTGCCGTGCTTTAACTCGCCTCCCGGAAGCCCATCTGCGTGAATGTAACTCACCTCTTTAATTTTTAGCGCGATTTCAAGAGCGACAGGATACATGAGCCCGCGGCCGATAACATACATGTCCGCGCTGTTTTTGAGGCGGCGGGCAAGGTCATGCAAGTAACGCTCATAACGCGGATTTAACATATCATTTACATGCCCGGCCGCGTTAATGAGAATCTGTTTTGCCTCTTGAAGACGCCCCGCGGCGGCGTATGCGAGCATTGTATGCAACGCGATTTGAGCTGTGTAGGCTTTGGTTGAAGCGACAGCGCGCTCCGGGCCGGCGTTCAGGCAAAAAGTGTAATCCGATTCTTTTGCAACCGAGGAATCGGGAACGTTCACGAGCGATACAATGCGCACCTTTTTACTCCGCGCTGTCTTCATCGCTTCCAGCACATCAGCGGTCTCGCCGGATTGCGAGGTAACAAGCATCAGTGTCCGCGCGGTTAAAAATGATTTGTAGGATCCAAACTCTGAAGCGACAACAAAGTTGATGTGCTTTTGCGCGATTTGTGAAAAGAGATATTCGCCGACCATAGAGGCGTACCCGGCAGTTCCGCACGCGACAGAAAATGTTCCGTACGCCCGCTTAATCATCCGCGCAATTTTAATAATCTCGCCGTCATCCTGTTGCACAGCGCGGCGGATCGTATCCTTCTGTTCCATAATCTCTTTAATCATGAAATGTTTGAACTTGCCCTTGTCAACACTCTCCGGTTTAAGGTCAACGGTTACTACGCGCCGGTGAATTTCTTTTCCTGTTTTGATATCATAAAACTCAATAGCTCTCTCTTCTTTTTTCTTGATTCTCGCAATTTGCCCGTCGTCCAGATAAATCACCTTGTTTGTATATGGAAGAAATGCCGGAATATCCGATGCCACGAAATACTCGTTTTTCCCGACTCCGATAATAAGCGGCGAACCGGAGCGTGCAATTATCATCTCGCCTGTTTCTTCAAAAATCGCGACAATGGCGTTTCGCCCTAGAAGACGCCTGAATGCGGAGCGAACTGCGGACAAAGTATCTTTACGTTTCAGACGGTTCAATTCGTACTCAATAAAATTTACGATTACTTCAGTGTCGGTTTCACTCTTAAAATGGAAACCTTTGGCCGTCAGAAATTTTTTGAGTTCGCTGAAATTTTCAACAATGCCGTTTTGCACAATGGCAATGCGTCCTGTATTTGAAAAATGGGGATGCGCGTTTATCTTGTTGACGCGCCCTGTAGTGGCCCAGCGCGTATGGCCAATCACAGCAAACGCGCCGCGTTCTTCCGTAAGCCGCTGATACACTGGACTGTCAGAAGAAAGTTCGCCGACAGCGCCGACCTCTTTAACAGGATCTCCAAAAGTTCCGTCCGCATGCACATAACCAACTCCCCAGGAGTCGTACCCGCGATATTCAAGTTTTTTTAAGCCTAGAACAACGAGTTTTACTGCATCGCTCCGAGGGCCACTATAGCCGATTATTCCGCACATAAAGTATATTTTAATGTTAAACGAACAAAATTTTCATGTCAATTTCCTCTCAAATATCTAACCTTATTCAAATTCTGTTCCTGCAACGTCTTTGCAAACACTGTTTCTCCGCCAGGTTTTGAAAGATAAAACCAGTAGTCGTTTGTTTCTGGATATATCGCGGCCGTGATGGCTTTAAGCCCGGGGTTCCCGATCGGCGTTGGCGGAAGGCCTTTGTATTTATAAGTATTATAAGGAGAATCAATCTGAAGTTCATCGTAAGTAAGCGACGGGCTTTTGCCGCCTATTTCGTACTTCAAAGTTGAGTCAACTTCCAGCGCCCATCCAGAGTCCATCCTGCGCCATAAAATATCAGCGACTTTTTTCATATCCGCTTCGGTCTGAACCTCTCTTTCTAAAAGAGACCCCATGATAACGACTTCCAGCAAAGTCCTCCCGCTTTTCTCAATTTCCGGAAGTAGCGGCACAGAGACTTTCTTTTCAAAATTTCTCCGCATTGTATCAATAATTTGTCCCCCTGTCGCGTTTTCATACACGCGATAAGTGTCTGGAAACAAGTACCCTTCAAGATTGAGCGAAAAAACTCCTTTTGGAACTAGCCCTTTCATTTCAAGTAATACCGCAATCTGTTTATTAGTGTATCCTTCAGGCACTGTAAACTCAACCTCTTTTGCCTTGGCGCCTGAAGTTAAAAACTTGGCAATTTCGCGCAAACTCATGCGAGTCTCCGGAAATTCGTATCGCCCGGCCTGCAGTTCTCTATCCAAATTTCTTAGTGAAAGATACAGATTAAAAATGCGCGGAAAACGGATAATATGTTTTCGCGCCAAGTCATACGCAATTTCGCGCGAAGTCGCGCCCGGCACGATCTCATAGATGTTTGGCTCCGGAAGTTCAACTGACTTATACATAAGCCAGACTGTTGTGAGAATTACAAACAGCACGATCCCTAAAAATGCGCTCAAAACCGCGCCAGGAGTGATAACATTGACAAATTTTTGTATTCCTGCTATAAAAATATGTTTTAATCTATTGATAGTAATATGCATATGAAATCACCGTTATTCGAAAGAGCGATGGGAATGCCTCCTCCTCAAGACAAACTGAAAAGAAAAGAAAGCCGCAAAAAATTTCAAATTTCTATACCTGCTGAATCGCAAATCACGCAAGAAATGCGAGACATAGCAGATACGACACAAGCGATTGCATATCTAGATTTTCTGCTGAACTTCCTGTCGCATGCAAATCCACCGGAAGAATATAACGAAGAAGAATATAACGAAACGGTGCTTAGAATGTGGAAATTGAACGAAATGCTCAAGAAGAAACTCCGAACCCTTCATACCTAAAACCAAGCCGGGTGAGCTCTCTCTGATCAAGAACATTGCGCCCATCAATAATAATATCTCCACGCATCAAAACTTTCATCTTTTTCCAGTCAAGACACAAAAATTCCTTCCACTCGGTTGCAAGAAAAACAACGTCTACGCCGCGAACCGCATCCTCTACACTCCCTACAACAAGAGCTCTCGGAAATCTCTTTAACTCGCGGCGCGCGTTTAGAGAGCCTTGCGGATCAAAAACTCGCACATTAACTCCACGAATATGGAGTTCTTTTATTATAGCTATGCTTGCCGACTCGCGAACATCATCTGTGTCAGGCTTGAAGGTGGCGCCTAAAATAGCCGCGCGTTTGACTCTGTTTTTTGAAAACGCGCTCATAATTTTTTCAACCGCAATTTTACGCTGTTGATTATTGACATCAATCACTGATTTCAAAAGTTTGAAACTATAGCGCTTTCCGCGGCTTAAACTCTGCAAAGCGCGAACGTCTTTTGGAAAACAGGATCCGCCGTAACCAATGCCGGCGCGCAAAAATTCTTTTCCGATTCTAGGATCAAACCCCATTCCTTTAGCAATAGTTTTTACGTCGGCCCGAACACGCTCGGAAAGCGCGGCGATTTCATTGATAAAAGAAATTTTGGTCGCGAGATACGCGTTTGATGCGTATTTGATAAGTTCCGCTGTTTCCCAGTTTGTGATAATTTTCGGGCAGTCAAATTTTTCGTAAAGAGCTGTAAGCTGTTTCCTTGCGCCCGCGCTCTTTTCTGATTGATCTTCAAACCCAAGGACAATTCTATCCGGATTAAAAAAATCCGAAACGGCTTTGCCTTCCCGCAAAAACTCCGGATTTGAAACGACTGTGAAGCATTTGCGAAAATGTTTGTGAACATCGCGCGCGGTTCCGACAGGCACTGTGCTTTTATTGACAACGATAAACTCGCTATTTTTCACATCTTTGCCAAAAATCGCGATTCCGGAAATCGCCTTATAAAAATACGACATATCAGCAGAGCCGTTTTCGCGCGGAGGAGTTCCTACGCAAACGAACACGATCTTTGAGTAGGAGAGGCACTGGTTCAACGCATGGACAAAATCTATCCTTCCTTTTTTTAATGCAACACTCAAAAGATCGGCTACGTCTGGCTCATAAAAAGGAACGCGCCCTTTTTTCAGCGCGCGTATTTTAGTTGAATCTATGTCATAACAAACCACTGTATGGCCTTTTTCCGCAAGACATACTCCGGTTACAATGCCAACATATCCAGCGCCGATAATACCTATTTTCATACATCAACATAGAGTACAGCATTGACCTTAACGCGTCAACGTGAGTATACTTCAATCGCATGGCGAAAATCATTGACGGCAAAACAATCGCGCGCGCGATCGCAAAAAAACTGGAAAACCGCATAAAAAATGCGGCGCTTACGCCGGGACTTGCGGCTATTCTTATAGGAGAAGACGAGGCGTCAAAAATATACATAAATGAAAAACGCAAGACCGCGAAAAAAATCGGAATCGCGTTTCATCTCTTTGCGTTTCCAGATGATATTTCAGAAAAACTTGTTTTGGAACGCATACAAACGCTGAACAAAGACGGAAACATTCACGGAATCATTGTTCAGTTTCCAATGCCCAAATCTTTTAACGCGGATAAAATTATAAAGGCGATCGCGAGAAACAAAGACGCCGACGGTTTTCATCCGAAAAATATCGCGAAGTTTCTTCGTCTCCCCTCTTTGGAAAACGTTTTAGATAAACCAATCCTAGTACCTGTAACGCCTGTTGCTATTATAGAAGTCATTCACAATGTTAAGCTACATCATCCAAACCCGGATTCTCTGAAAAAAATCGTTCTTGTCGGAAAATGTTCAGTGTTTATTGAACCGCTCATACGCTATTTTGAACTTGATGGAAATCGCGACTTTGCAGTGATCCCCCCTGACGATCCGAATCTATTCAAAAAAACATGCGTAGCGGACATTCTTATAAGCGCAGTCGGGCGGCCGAATCTAATCAGCAAAAAAATGGTGCGCAATGGAGCGGTTGTGATAGACATAGGCACGTCGCGAGTTCGCGGACGAATTGTCGGAGACGTTGATTTTGAAAATGTACAGACAAAAGCGTCATTTATTACTCCACCTATAGGAGGCGTCGGACCTGTAACCGTTGCGGTTCTCATGCGGAATGTTGTTTACGCGGCAATCTAAATTATGAAAATCATTATTACCGGCGGCGCTGGATTTATCGGAAGCGCCATCGCAAGGGAGTTAGTCAAACGAAAACATTCAGTAAAAATTATTGATAATCTCGCGACAGGCCGATTGGAAAATCTAAAAGGAATAGAAAAACGCGCAGTCTTCATAAAAGGCGACGTTCGCGATTTTTCTCTTCTCAAACGCGAATGCTCTGGATTTGACGCAATCTTTCACCACGCGGCATTTATATCAGTTCCGCAAAGTGTGGCCAAACCTCTCTTGTGCGCAGACCATAATATCAATGGAACCCGCTTTGTATTAGAAGCGGCGCGGTATGCACAGATGCAGGGAGTGGTGTTTGCAAGCTCATGCGCTGTGTACGGATCGCAAGCGCGCGGCACGAAAACTGGCGAACGCCGCTCCCTCTCCCCGCTCTCGCCATACGCGCTTTCAAAAATTGCCGGAGAACAATACTGCCAGCTTTATACAAAAATCTATAATCTTCCGACAGTTGTATTGCGTTATTTCAACGTCTATGGGCCCGGGCAAAATTTTAGAGACGGATACCAAAGCGCGATTCCAGGCTTAACGCGCAAACTTATCAAAGGCGAAAAGCCGGTTATTTACGGCACAGGAGAACAAGCGCGGGATTTTATATATATAGAAGATGTCGTTTCAGCAAACTTACAGGCGATTTCGTCTTTGAAAACAACATCTGGAAAAACATTCAATATAGGAAGCGGGACTGCGACAACAATCAATCGGATACTCGCAATTATCAGAAAAAATTTATCTCTGCGGGAAATAGATTTTCAAAAAGAATGCATACATAAAGAAAAGAGAGACGGCGATGCTGACTATATACGGGCTAATTTATCAGAAAGTAAAACTCTCCTTGGCTTTAAACCGACAACCTCGATTACTGAAGGCATCGGCAAATATATTGACTGGATGAAAAGAGTAGCGCCTTGATTTTTCTCATCTATTCCCTTAGACTTCAGAATCATGCCGAAAATACCGGGTTTAGAAAAAAAGATAAAAGATAAATCAGCAAAAGTAGCGGTCATCGGACAGGGCTATGTCGGGCTTCCGCTCGCGCTTGCAATTCATAATGCAGGCTTTTTTGTTTGGGGGATTGACACTAACCGCGAAAAAATCGCAACGCTCAAAAAGGGAAAATCATATATTGACGACGTGGCGGCTCATGATGTTGCAGACGCTTTGAAAACCAAAAAATTCGTCCCAACCTCATCATTTGCTCCCCTTTCAAAAACAGATATTGCGATTATCGCGGTTCCGACTCCGCTTGATAAATATAAAATTCCGGACTTATCCGCAGTTGAAGGCGCAACGAGAGAAATCGCGCGGCGCGTTCACGCTGAAGAGTTGATTATTCTTGAAAGTACGACGTATCCCGGCACAACTGACGAAATTTTAATGCCGATTCTTTCAAAACGGAGAATTGTTGGAAAATGGTATCTTGCCTTTTCGCCGGAGAGAGTTGACCCTGGCAATAAGCAATTTACGATTGCGAATACTCCTAAAGTAGTTGGCGGAGTTGATTCAGATTCAACAAAACTTGCGGCCTTATTTTACGGAAAAATCATTGAACATGTCGTGCCTGTATCGTCCGCGCGCGTTGCCGAAATGACAAAACTTCTGGAAAACATTTTCCGCATCGTGAACATTTCACTTGTAAACGAGCTCGCGCTTCTTGCCGGAAAAATGGACATTGACATCTGGGAAGTGATTAGAGCGGCATCCACAAAACCATACGGCTTTATGCCGTTTTATCCGGGCCCCGGGATCGGCGGGCACTGCATTGCGGTTGACCCGTTTTATCTCTCCTACAAAGCCAGGCGATACGGATTCTTTACGCGATTCATTGATTTGGCAGGAGAAATAAACGAACTCATGCCTCACTATGTTGTTACTAAAGTAGACGCGGCGCTGAATTATTCGGCTAAAAAATCAATCAACGGATCGCGCATACTTCTTGTCGGCGTATCATATAAAAAAGACATCAAAGACACGCGCGAATCCGCGGCCTTTGCGATCGCGGATATACTTAATAAAAAAGGAGCTGTGCTGGAATTTTATGATCCGTATATTGAAAAATTCCAAATTGCAAATTCCAAATTGCAAATTCATAAACTAAAAACACTTGAAACTGCGAACATGGCTGACTTTGACGCTGTAGTTATTATCACCGACCACGCGGGCATTGATTACGAAAAAATCGCGCAATCCGGCATAGCGATTGTTGATACAAGACATGTTGTTACAACTAAAAAGCCCAATATCTATTGCCTTTAATAAATCTTATTAAGAAAGACACACTTGACATCATTTGATATGTTTTGATACTATTCTGACTATGCCTATGCTATGTCTCATCAACTTGATCCAAATACAATTTATACACCGCGTGAAACTGCGCAAATTCTCAAAATCAGCCAAAGCACAATTAAACGTTTGCTAAAACAAGGATTGATCCGCGCCAATAAAGTCGGAGGCCAATACCGTATTATCGGACATGAAATTTTACGCCTCATTTCCCCTGACGTTGACCAAAAAGCAACGAATGTTTATCAAAAAATTAAACGAAAAACTATACAGATGCTCAAATAGGTAAACAATATAAACTTTTTATGCGAGCTTATAATAAAATTCGTATAGGACTCGTTGGCGCAGGATATTGGGGGAAAAATATCGCCCGCGTATTGCACGAACTTGGTGTTTTAAGCGCAATCTCTGATCAAGATGACAATATTCTTGCCGAACGGAAAAAAGAATATCCCTCCATTCAAATCACATGCAATGTAAAAGAACTTCTCTCCGACAAAACAATAAAAGCGCTCGCAATTGCAACTCCGGCCGCAACGCACTATGAGCTTGCTAAGGAAGCGCTTATGGCAGGCAAAGATGTATTCGTTGAAAAACCGCTAGCTCTTAAAGCGAATGATGGTGAAAATCTCGTGAAATTGGCCAGAAAATGGAACAGAATACTCATGGTCGGACATCTACTCCATTATCACCCGGCAATAGTCGCTCTTAAAAAACTAGTAACTGATAATAAACTTGGCAAAATTCAATACATTTCTTCACATAGGCTCAATTTTGGCAAACTGCGCAAAGAAGAAAATGTTTTATGGTCATTTGCGCCGCACGACATTTCAATAATTATTAGCATTCTTGGAGAACCGATAACACAGCAAAGCTTTGGAAAATCATATATTAACAAAGGCACGCCTGACATCACGCTTTCTTTCCTGCAATTTCCCAATAATACAGCCGCCCACGTTTTCGTATCATGGCTCCATCCTGTTAAAGAACAGCGTCTGTGTATTATAGGAGAAAAAGGTATGGCAATGTTCGATGATCAGGCGGAAAACAAATTACTCTTTTATGCTCACACAATTTCGTTTGACAATCAAAATACTCCATGCGCCGTCAAGGCAAAAGCAGTGCCGATAAAATATCTTGACGAAGAGCCGCTGTCTCAAGAAATGGCGCACTTTATTGACTGTATCAGAACACGCCAAAATCCTATAACAGATGGGGAGGAAGGATTGCGAGTTCTGCGCGTATTGCAGGCATGTCAACACTCCATTGATAATAACAAAAACACTTTTGAAAAAATCATATGAAACTTTTTTGGGCTCATCCAAGCGCAATAATAGACGATAAAGCGCACATTGGCGCGGACACAAAAATTTGGCATTTTACACAAGTACTTGCCGGAGCACATATAGGAACATGTTGCTCAATAGGACATAATTGTTTGATTGGGAGCAAATCTCACATTGGCAACGGAGTAAAAATAGAATCAAATACTGATGTATGGGATTTGGTGGAACTTGAAGATTATGTCTTTGTAGGGCCGTCAGCCGTGTTTGTCAACGACTTAAACCCTCGCGCGAAATATCCGAAACAAAAATTTCCGGAGTTCGGAACATGGCTACCGACAGTGGTTAAAAAAGGCGCAAGCATAGGGGCAAACGCGACCATACTCTGCGGAATTACTATCGGCGAATATGCTTTCATCGGAGCGGGTTCTGTAGTTACAAAAAACATACGGCCTTATGCTTTAATTATAGGAATCCCGGGAAAACTTGCCGGCTGGATCTGTGAGTGCGGGACTAAATTAATTTTCAAAAACAAAAAAACCGTATGCTCCGCGTGCCGAAAGCGATATGATAAAAAAGGAGAAAGAATTATTAGAGTTTAATATCGTTTTAAAATATGCACTTCGTTGATCTTGCAAAACAATACAAAACGATTCAACAAGAAATTCACTCCGCGATTGATCGCGTGTTCCAAAACGGAGTTTACATCGGCGGCGCTGAAGTTGAAGCATGCGAAAGAGAGATGGCAAATTTCCTTCATGTCAAACATGCGCTTTCTGTAAACTCCGGCACAGACGCGCTTTTTCTCGCTTTGAAAGCGCTGGACATTGGCCCGGAAGACGAGGTTATCACAACTCCTTTTACGTTTATTGCAACCGCTGAAGTTATAGCAAATATCGGAGCAAAACCAATTTTTGTTGATATTGATCCGCGCTCGTTCAATATTGATCCAGAAAAAATAGAAGAAAAAATCACCAAAAAAACAAAAGCTATCATGCCTGTACATTTATTCGGACAAGCGGCCGCAATGGGAGAAATCATGAAAATCGCAAAACAACATCGGCTCTTTGTTATTGAAGATGCCTGCCAAGCGATCGGAGCGGAATACAAGGGGAAAAAACTTGGCGCAATAGGCGACATTGGATGCTTCTCCTTTTTTCCGGCGAAAAATTTAGGAACCTACGGAGACGGAGGGCTCGTTGTAACGAATAATGCGCATCTTGCGGAAAAATTAGTTTTACTCCGAAATCACGGATCAAGCGAAAAAGAAAAATATCGTCATCTTATTCTCGGAACAAACTCGCGGCTTGACGCAATTCACGCGGCGATTTTAAGAGTGAAACTCAAATTTTTGAACCGTTGGAACGCAAAACGAATAGAGCACGCTAAAAAATACACGAAAATCCTCTCTCTCGTGCCAGAAATTATTCTGCCGGTAACGCTCCGCCATTTCAATGGAAAAAATTTCTCTCATGTTTTTAATCAATACACCATCCGCGTTAAACGCCGCGACGCGCTACGAAAATACCTTGCTGATGCAGGAATTCCCACGATGGTTTATTATCCCCTTCCACTTCATCTGCAACCGGCTTTTTCATATCTGAAACACAAAAAAGGGGATTTTCCGGAAAGTGAACATACCGTAAGAGAAGTATTAAGTTTCTCAATTTATCCAGAGCTCTCTTTAAAAGAGCAACGCTCTATCATCCAAAATATCAAAAAATTCTTTGCGAAATAAAAAAATTCTTGCCAAGACTGGTACCGACTTCCTGATTTCGAATCTTAGCCAGCTTGAAAAAGTAATATCTTCAATACGCGCATAAACATCTACCGTTACACATATGCTAACAAGCACTATAACGAATAAAATAATTTTTATAACCGGAGGAGCCGGTTTTATAGGAACGACGTTAAGCAAAATACTTATTAATAACAATAAAATCGTTCTTTACGATAATTTATCAAGAAATGCTCTTAAAGACACCGAACTATCTAATCATCCAAACCTTAAATTTATACAGGGAGACATCCTTGATGAAGAAACTTTGAAAAATACACTCAAAAAATACAATCCTATGATTGTGCTTCACATGGCTGCAATTGCCGGCATTGATACCACAATTTTAAGCCCCACGAAAACTATGATTATTAACATGATCGGAACGCATAACATTCTGCAAGCACTGTCTAAATTAAATATTATAAGTCAAATAGAACGCTTTATAAATTTTTCCACAAGCGAGATATTTGGTATAAAAGCATTTAAAGTAAGAGAAACGGAACCGAGCCAAATACAGCCAGTAGGGGAAGCGAGGTGGACATATTCGGTAAGCAAACTTGCAGGAGAACACCTAACCCACGCCTACCACAAGGAATATGGATTAAATTCCGTAATACTGCGTCCTTTTAACGTTTATGGACCAGGACAGGTCGGCGAAGGTGCGTGTCATTGTTTTATCAAACGAGCTCTAAAAAATGAACCGCTGGAAATTCACGGCGATGGAACTCAAATTCGCGCGCTTTGTTATATAGACGACATGATTCAAGGAATAGTGCTGGCTCTTGAAAAAAAAGAAGCAATAGGAGAAACATTTAATATAGGAAATCAGGAAGGGGTAATTACGATCCGAGATTTAGCCGAACGCATTGTGAGAATTATACAGTCCAAATCTCCTATTATTTATGCGCCCAAGCGCTTGGCTGATGTTGATCTTCGCATCCCAAACACTCAAAAGGCCGAGGAGATGCTAGGTTACCGCCCCTGTTTTGGCATTGACCAGGGATTGGGGAAAACAATTGAGTGGTATAAAAATAAGCCAAATGATTAAATTGACCGATCCTTGCATACCAAGCGAGGTTTACGAGGACATAAAAAAAATTCTGCAATCAGGATTGCTTGTGCATGGAAAGATGGTTGAGCTATTTGAAAAAAGCGTTGCGGCTTGCATAGGCGCACGGTGGGCAATCGCTGTGAATTCCGGAACTTCAGCACTGCACCTGTCTCTTCTTGCGCTTGGCGTACAAAAAGGAGACGAGGTCATCACATCTGATTTTACTTTTCCCGCGACCGTTAATGTAATTGAGGCTGTCGGCGCAAAACCGGTTCTTATTGATATTAATTTAGCCACCTTCAACCTCAATGTTGATCTCATAAAATCAAAAATTACAAAAAAGACAAAAGTGATTATACCTGTACATCTTTTTGGCCAGTCTGCAGATATGGAGCCAATTCTTGAAATGGCAAAACAATTTAGGGTTGCTGTTGTGGAAGACGCCGCGTGCGCCTTTGGTGCTAAGTATAAAGGACGCACATGCGGGACTTTTGGAGATTTGGGCTGTTTTAGTTTCCACCCTAAAAAAATAATCACAACAGGAGAAGGAGGTATTGTCTTAACTGACAATTTTTCACTCGCTCAAACCATACGTTTATTAAGAAATCATGGCATGACTTATAAGAATGGAAGGGTCAAATTTATTCTTCCAGGCTTAAATAACCGCTTAAACGAAATCCAAGCCGCGCTTGGTATACGGCAAATGAAAAATCTTCAAAAAATAATAAAAAAAAGGCGACAAATCGCGAAGTGGTACGATGCATCTCTTGCTGAAAGTCCGCTCGTGCGGATTCCAAGCTCTCCTAAATACGCAACTCATATTTATCAGGCATATGTGGTTCTTTTAAACAAAAAAATAAAACGCGATAGCGTACTTAAAGCGTTAAAACTTAAGGGTATTGAAGCAGGAATTGGAACATATTCTGTACATCAAATTGAATACTACAAAAAGAAGTACCGCCTCGTGGCTGATTTGTTCAAACAATCGCGGGAAGCGTTAACACAATCTGTATCTTTGCCAATCCATCCGAATTTAACAAAAGCGGAGGTGAGTTTTGTAGCAAAATCCCTTTTAAGCGTACTTAAAAAAACTCATTTATAATTATGAAAATCGTTTTTATGGGCACGAGTTCTTTTGGTTTAGAATGCCTGCAAAAATTAATAGCAATGAAACAGGATATATCCGCAATTTACACCCTGCCAAGCGTAATTAATATCTCTTGGTCAAAAAATCCAATACATCTTGCTACGCATAAAAATTTTACTCGCATCGCTCACACCAACAGTATTCCTATTATAGAGGTAAAAGAAAAAATAAAATACTACGCTCAATCCATAAAATCTTTCAGCCCGAATTTTATTTTAGCGGCAGGGTGGTATTACATAATACCAAAAGACATTTTACGTATTCCCGATCTTGGATGCGGGGGGATACATGCTTCGCTCCTTCCACGCTATAGGGGAGGAGCGCCTCTTTCGTGGGCAATTATAAATGGAGAAAGACAAACGGGTGTTAGTTTATTTTACTTTGCTGGTGGAGTTGACACGGGCGATATTATAGGGCAAAAAAAAATAAGCATAACTGAGCGAGACACTATACAAACTGTATATAAAAAAGCCGCAAAAACCGCGCTTCGCTTGATAGAAAAATATATTCCTTTAATTGAACAAAAAAAGGCGCCTAGAATAAAACAAAATGATAAACTCGCGACCTTCTTCCCGTCACGGATTCCGGAAGATGGAATTATTAACTGGAATAAAACCTCAGTAGAAATATACAACTGGATCAGGGCGCAGACCAAACCATACCCGGGCGCATTTTTCTATACACCAGAAAAGAAAAAAATTATTGTGTGGGCTTCTAAAGTGCCGGTCAAAAAAAAAATTAGGTCCGCTCCTCCAGGCGCTATAATCTATAAGGATAGTAAAAGAATTGATGTAGCCACGAGCGATTATTATATCTCAATCACCCATTACGATACTATATGAGATTATGCCTGATCGGTCCTGCAAACTCAACTCATATCACACGATGGATGGAATACTTTTTGGCGCACGGCAACGAAACACACATCATCTCCTATGAAAATTTTTGCGACAAACCCCCGGACGGCGCGGTTATGCACCGAGTTAAAAAATTAAAATCTTTTCCTATTCTTAATTTAATTATAAACGGGTTTCGCATTAAAAAAATAATTGAAAGCATAAAGCCGGACATCGTTCATGTTCACTGCATTGGAGCGATCACAGCGGCGTTTGCGTGGTTCACTGATTTTCAGCCCATTATACTTACGCCTTGGGGGGACGATATTCTCCTGCGCCAAAACAGAATTATATTGCGGCAATTTCTGCGTTATGCTCTCAATCAAGCGGCACTGATCACATACGGAGGAGAGCCGATGAAGAGAGAAATAAAAAAATTCGGCATCAGCGCGCAAAAACTATTTCCGTTTTACTGGGGTATTGAAACCGAACGATTCCAGCCGCTCTCTCCAGACATGGCGCTAAAAGCGCGGCTAAATCTTCCGTCCGATTCTCGTGTGATTATCAGCACACGTTCTCTTGAACTGGTATACGACGTAGAGACGCTTATAAGAGCGGCGTTGGAGATTACGCGAGCTGTTCCAAATACTTACTGCATAATTGGCGGCACCGGTTCGGAAAAAAAACGATTGCAAAAATTGTCCCGCGAACTGGGAATCGAAAATCGCATCATGTTTATTGATTGGATCCCATACGAAAACCTGCCGTCTTATTTGTCCATAAGCGATATTTTTTTATCCACATCTCTTTCAGACGGCGGGCTTTCGCAAAGCACAGGGCAAGCGCTCGCCTCTGGCGTTCCGGTAATTGTTACGGATTTGGAGGTGAACCGTGAATGGATTCAAAACGGAAAAAACGGCGTGCTTGTTCCAGTTAAAAATCCTGAAGCCCTTGCAAAAAGTGTCGTCCGTCTTTTACAAGACGAGAAACTCTGTAAGACGCTTGCTGGACAAGGACGAACCCCAATAGTTGAGAAACTTGATTACCAAAAACAGATGCGCTCTATAAATGAACTGTACAGACAGTTAATAACCCTCTATTCTCATGACGAAAAAAAACTCTGAAATCAAAATTCTGGTTACCGGAGCGGCTGGTTTTATAGGATCGCATGTCGCAAAAGCCCTTGCAAACAAGGATTACACTGTTTACGGACTAACTCTTTCACGAGCTAAGTGCGGTAGCCGAGTTCATTGTATCTCGGGAGATATTCAGAAAATTGAAACGCTGTCTCGCATCATGAAACGATATCGCATCAATACCGTCTTTCATTTCGCCGCACTCCTTCCCCATTACGACAACCCTTTGAATGACCCATTCCATGTCTTCAGTGTAAATTCGCTTGGGACGCTGAACATTTTGAACGCCGCGTACCGACACGATGTCAAACAATTTATCTACGCTTCAACAATGAGCGTATATGAAATTCCTCCCAGTTCCATTCCGGTTGACGAAGAACATACGATAAAACCCGCGACCATGTACGGAGCGAGCAAGCTCTCGGGAGAACTCTACTGCCACGCGTATGGTTCCGCAATGGATATTACCGTCCTTAGATACGGCGGCGTCTACGGCATGGGACAGCACGAGCATAACGCGGTTCTACGATTTATAAAACAAGCGAAGCAAAACGAACCGATCACTATATACGGGTCAGGGAAGCAGTCAAGCGATTTTACCTTTATTGATGATATCGTTGACGGCACTCTTCTTGCCTTTCGCAAAAACAAACCGGGAATTTACAATCTCGGATCAGGCGAGGAAACCAGCATAAAGAAACTCGCAGAAAAAATCATCGCGGCCACAAAGTCAAAATCAAAAATTATTTTTACCGGAAAAGACACCGACCGTCCGTTTCGATTTTTTCTTAACAGCGATAAAGCGCGGCGCGACTTCGGTTACCGTCCACGATCGCTGGAGGAGGGAATAGCCGAATATAACACGAGCTTTTTTACAACGCCATGAATTATTTATCATCAGGAAAATCATTAATAAAAAAATTGCTTCCAAAAAAATGGGTAAGCGCATGCGGAGAATTTCTCTACAGACAATTGCCAAAAAAACAGGACTCGCTGTTTTTTTTATTGGCTCGCGTCTGGTATACGATACTGGGTGATAAATTAAACGCGCGGAAAATGCGCATTTTAGGCATAGCGCGCCCATATTCAATGGTCGGAAGAAATGGACTTGTTGTTACTTACGATCTTGCGGAATCGTTGGAACAAAAACAAATCCAAGGAGCTTTTGTAGAATGTGGAGTCGCCCGCGGCGGATGTTCAGCTATTATGGCTCTCATAAACGCGCATCATAAAAGCGATAGAATCACTTGGCTCTTTGATTCTTTTGAAGGACTACCGAAACCAACGGCGGAAGACGAGTTCAATCCGGCCGAGTTTACACCCCCCGGCGACAGGCACTCAAGCGACGTGCAGGAAGGATGCTGTCTTGGAACCTACGAAGAAGTGAGCGCCCTTATGTTTTCCAAGTTAAAATTTGCTACGGATCGCGTGCGTCTGGTACGCGGCTGGTTCCAATCCACTCTGCACCGAGAAAAAAACAATATCGGCAAAATCGCATTTTTGAGAATTGACGGAGATTGGTACGAATCCACAAAATGCTGTCTTGAAAATTTATATGACGCTTTAGCGCCAGACGGGTATGTGTATATTGACGACTATAACAGTTGTATCGGATGCAAAAAAGCCGCAGACGAGTTTATGCAAAAAAGAGGCATACAAGCAAAACTAATAAGCGACCGCCGCGGCGGGGCGTATTTCCTGAAATCATCATAACTTCACGTACCAGCACATGCGTATTGCCTCGTTTCTTTTCAATAATCGCACCGTCAAACAAACGCTCTTGAAAAATAGTGTTTGGCTTGGATTTGTTAAAGTGGCAAATCTTCTCACTATGCTCCTTTCAGTGATTGCGGCTAGAAAGTTTGGAGCAGATGAATTCGGAAAATTCAGTTTCGCGATGGCATTTGTTTCACTCTTTTCTGTTGTTGTAACGGCTGGAATTCCGACAATCATTATCCGAGAATTTGCGCGCGAGGAAAAGAGAAAAAATTTGTTTGCGCCTTTGATACTTCTAGGGGTGTTCCTCGGTGTGCTTGCCTTTTTCTTGATTCTCCTCTTTTCCATATTCATAACAGACGATGTACGGACGAAGAGCATCATCATACCTCTTGGCATATATATTATTATCCAAGGATTTACCGGAATTTTTTTTGCGTTCTTTCGAGCCTATCAAAAAATGGAGTATGAAGCGTGGATTAAGATTCCTTTTCTTCTTGTACTATTTTTTGTCGGTATGATCGCACTTTTTTATTTTCCGTCCATTGAATCTTTAAGTGTCAGTTATCTCATAGCAAGCGTCGTCATTCTGGCGTTGACGGTTATTTTTTTCTCCCGCCGCCTGCACCCTATTTCACTACGCTTTGATATGGGCGTGATGAAACATTTTCTTCTACTCTCATGGCCGCTCGCGTTTGCCTCCGTTTTCAACATGATTTACATATACATCGACTCTGTATTCATGGGTTATTGGGGAATGACGCAAGAAATCGGCTGGTATAACGCAGCGTATAAAATCGTGAATTTCACTACAATCCCAATGTTTTTAGTGACCGATGCTTTCTATCCGGCTCTAAGCAGTCTCAAGGAAACAGCAAAAAAAACTCAAAAAATTTGGGATCAATTTACCGGATTCATGATTATTGCCGCTGTCCCTCTTATCGTCGGAGGAATCGCGATCGCTCCAAAAATTATCCGTTTTTTTTACGGATCTTCATACGATCCATCTATTCTGGCCTTTCAAATTCTCATCTGTGTTGGAGGAATTATGTACCTTACCGCTTCCTATAATACCGTGCTTCTTGTGGCCAATAGGCAAAAAATTCTCTTCTTAATAACCGCTATCGGCGGCATCATGAACATCGTGCTCAATTTCATACTTATCCCCCGCTTCAGTTTGTACGGCGCCGCTTGGGCTACACTCATCACATACTTCTCCATGCTTGCTCTTTTTGTGCTGTATGTCCGTCTTAAAACCGAGGTAAAGCCAATAACGCGAAGAGTGTTCTCAATCCTTATTATGAGTATTCTAGCAACCGCTCTCATGTACGGCATAATTACACACTCTATAATCGCCAAACTTCCGATGCTTCTTCTTGCGCTCATAGGCTTTCTCTCGTACTCTCTGTCATTTCTCGTTTTCTTCAAAATACATCGTCGCATTTTCCATACTATATGACCAACCGTTCAAAAAACACCAAAACTGTTCTTATTATAGCGAATCTTCTACAAACGTCTCCACTCATCCCTGGTCTTGCTCGGAATCTTCCGGAATTTGGATGGAAAACGGTTATCATCACCGGCACGCCTTTGCAATCAGCTGATGAGAGATTTTCAGTCATACAAACTCCATATACAGACATGACCGCGTATCTGAAAAAATTATTAGGACTGAAGAGTGAACAAGGATTTCAAGAACAGATCGGAATTCCACTCTCTATGCGCGAAGGGAAAAAATCACTGCCGGGATTGATCATTCGCACTTTACGAGAATTGCTTGCCTACCCGGACGAACAAAAATTCTGGAAACCACATGCCTTGAAAGCAGCCAGCACGTTTCTCAAAAACCACGACACCGCGGCGATTTTCAGTTGTTCACAGCCCCCTACAAGCCACATCATCGCAAAAACCCTCAAAAACCGCTCTCACCTGCCATGGATCGCATATTTCTATGATCTGTGGTCGGAAAATCATAATTATCCATATCATGCCCTGCGGAAAAAACTGGATCAAAAATTGGAACGGAAAACTTTGAAAACAGCCAACGTCCTAATTGTTTTCAGCGCATTTGATCAAAAAAAATTGCGCGCCGTAAATCCAAAATCTAATATTGAAATTATAAGCGGTGGGTTTGAGCCGGAAGAAATCAATGATCAGCCAACGCCGCTTGAGGAACATTTCACGATTACATACACCGGCACCATATACAAAGAACAACAGGATCCGTCAAAATTATTTCTTGCGCTTTCTAATCTCATAAAAAAATGGCGAATCAATCCTAATGATCTGCAAGTAAATTTTTACGGACACAAAACAGAATGGCTGGAACAAAAAATCAACTCATACGCTCTATCGCGCTATGTAAAGCAATGCGGTTTTGTGCCGCGTGAACACGCGCTTCAAAAACAGCGATCCTCGCATATTCTGCTTGTATTTAAGTGGGAAAATAAAAAAGAAAAAGGCGTTTACTGTTTGAAAACATTTGAATATCTGTCGGCGCGGCGCCCAATTCTTGCAATAGGAGGATCAAAAGACGATGTAGTGTGCAAACTTCTTTCCGAGACAGGTTCGGGAGTAGTCGGGCTTGATGTTCCGAGTATAGAAAAAAAACTTGAAGATTTTTATCAAGAATATAAGCAGACGAAAAATATTGTATTTCATGGAAAGCTCGAAAAGATCAATCAGTATAGTTTTCGTGAAATGGCGCGGAAGGTCGCGATTATCTTAAACAAAGCAACAGAAACTTAGTAAAAACTATCTTATTATGTGCGGCATTGCGGGCATCTATAATACAAACGGAGAATCTGTTTCACGCGATCACATCCTTGGCATGACCGATATTCTTCTCCACCGAGGACCTGACGCAGATGGGCTTTATTTTGAGAATGGGCTTGGGCTTGGTCATCGTCGCCTTGCTATACTTGATCTTACGCATGCCGGAGAGCAACCGATGAGCAATTCGGATAAAACTATATGGATCGTTTTTAACGGCGAAATATACAATTATCGCGAATTAAAACGAGAACTAACCGCTTTAGGACGCTCGTTTTCCACGAATACGGACACTGAAGTAATTATCGCGGCATATGAGACATGGGGAGATGCGTGTCTTCAAAAATTCAATGGCATGTGGGCGTTTGCTTTGTGGGATACGATAAAAAAACGGCTCTTCTGCGCCCGAGACCGTTTTGGAATCAAGCCGTTTTATTATTTTTTTGACGGCAAAACGTTTGCGTTTGCATCCGAAATCAAAGCATTGCTTACGCTTCCTTTTATTAAAAAAGAGCCTTATGAACCAATGGTGTATGATTATCTAGCGCTCGGGCTAGCAGATCACAGCCATGAAACGTTTTTTACAAATATCTTTCAACTTGAACCGTCGCACTCTCTCACAATAGAAAACGGTCGCGCAGATATTAAAAAATACTATGAACTTGCCTATACTGATCGTTACTTCGCATTTAATGAAACAGACGCGAAAAAATATAGCGAGGAGATTATTGAACTTTTGCGCGACTCCGTGCGCCTGCGTCTTCAAAGCGATGTGCAGGTCGGATCGTGCCTGTCTGGCGGGCTTGACTCGTCAACGATAGTATTCCTTATTAACTCACTGCTGAATACGAATGGATTCAGCGCTAAAATGATCGGAGAACGTCAAAAAACTTTTACCTCCGCTTTTTCTGACAAACGTTTTGATGAACGCAAGTTTGTGAAAGAGGTTATTCAGGCAACCGGCGCAGAAGACGGATATGTTTTTCCTTCCAGCGAGTGTTTCAAAGAAGAGCTTGAACAGCTCGTGTACCATCAAGAAGAGCCGTTTGCGGGAACAAGCGCGTATGCGCAATGGTGCGTTATGCGGCGTGCGAAAGAGGGAGGCGTTACCGTACTCCTTGACGGGCAAGGCGCGGACGAACTCTTCGGCGGCTACCCTCGCTATATTGATTCATATTTCAATGAACTGCTTTTCCACGGTAAATTTTTGACTCTCGCGCGAGAATTTGCAAAAGCGTCTGCCGTTTCAACACAGACAATCCCTTCCCTTCTCTTTCAGCCGATAAAAGAACTAGCCCTCGCTCTTCCGCAAAACTTGCGCATAATGCTACGGAAACGTATGGATCCAGTTCTATCACTTGTACTTCCACCACTTGCTAAACGTTATATTAATAGGGAAACGCAACGGGCGAAAAAACGAGACAAAGCGAATTTGCAAAGACGTTTATGGCAAGACATCGTAAATTTTAATCTGCGCAGTCTTCTTAGAAACGAGGACCGCAATTCAATGGCGTTTTCTATTGAGACGCGTCTTCCTTTTCTGGACTATCGCCTTGTTGAACGCGTCTTCAAAATTCCCTCGTCATACAAAATACATAACGGCTGGTCTAAATATCTTTTGCGCTTGGCGGTAAAAAATATGGTTCCGGAATCAATCCGATGGCGTCGTGACAAGATGGGATTTGTGACACCGGAAAAAATTTGGCTCGCTCACCATTATGCCTTTTTTGAAAAACTATTTTCCAAAACAACGTGCCTCTCGGCGCAATACATCAATTCAATGAAAGCGCATGAAATGATCACCCGCCTCAAAGGAGATCATAAAACAGGAACCTCGTCTCTGTGGCGAATCATCAATCTTGAACTATGGCTAAAAAAATTTTTCTGATTGCCGGCCTCACTGGAGTGCAAAAAAAAGGCAACCAGACAATGAAAAATACTATTTATTACCTTGCGCGGGACGGATTCAAAATCACTTTATTTACCTTTCTACCCAATCGCTATCACGACCTGTCCCCCATGTCTTGCGGGATGTTTGACGAATCGCGAGACGTTATTGAATATCATCCAATTCCTTTATGGATCACACCTTTCTTTTTTGCGGGTTCGTATATGAAAAAAAGAATCGGCAAAACATCTATTGCAGAACACAAAAAAACCTTGCTTCCATCTGATGAAGTGCCAAATTATTTTTCACAAAACAACCTCTTCGCTCGACTAACTTACCTTGTCTTTTGGTACCTGTATGTTATGTTAGAAACGCCACGCATCATCCTGTATTCGCTCAAAAAAAAGCCGGATCTCTTCTATGGTTACGAAGTATACGGCGCGCGTGTTGCAAGTATTGCTGGCAGAATCCTGCGCAAACCGGTTGTTACCAGATTCCAAGGAACCCCTCTCAAGATAAATGAACAGCGGAATTGGAACACTCTATATCCGCATGGTGTTTTAGGATTAAAATCAAAAGCCGATGCGGTGATTATGGCAAACGACGGAACACACGGGGATGCGATTTTGGAACGGCTCGGTGCTCCTAAAGAAAAAATTTTCTTCTGGCACAATGGCATTGACATCAATTTTGTCATCAACACACAGCACGGAGAAGAGCTGGAAAAAAGGTACGATTTGAATAAAAAAACAGTCCTTCTTTCCGTATCAAAACTTGTATTGTGGAAACGTGTTGATCGGGCAGTATGGGCTCTCTCCGCGCTAAAAACAGATTATGGAGTTAATAACGCGTTCCTCTTTGTGGTAGGAGACGGAACTGAACGAGCGTATATAGAATCGCTTGCCGTAAAATATGACGTTTCTGACTCTATCCACTTCGCTGGCGCAGTGCCGCACGAGAAATTGTGGACCTATTTTACTCTTGCCGATATTTTTGTAATCCTGCAGGATGTTGGAAACTTAAGTAATCAAGTGTTTGAGGCGCTTTCTTTCGGACTGCCGATTGTTTCGCTTGACGATGGATCAACAACAGGAATTCTAAAAAATCAATATAACGCGCTTTTAATCAAAAAACAAAACATTGAGACGGATGTTCCGCGCGCGCTTGCGATGCTTATTAAAAACAAAAAGATGCGAGAGGGACTTGCGAGCCGTGCCAAAGAAACATTTGCATCATCGGTCTGTACGTGGGAAGAACGCATGGAACGCGAACAGAAACTATTGAATACACTCATAAACAATGAACATAAAACAAGCTATTAACTATCCCGATTTAATTCAACTTGCAATTCTCGCTGGGGCAGTGGCATTTTCGCCAAGATTTACTGCTGGAATGCTTTCAGGGGGGCGTCCGCTTGCTCTGCGCATTGAAGACATAGCGCTCCTTATTTTTTGCTCGCAATGGATAATACAGACGCTTGCGAAACAGAAAACAAATTTTCGTGTTCCTCCGTTTTTTACGCCTCTTTTGATTCTCACAGCTATTGAAGTCGTATCAACGCTAATAAATCTTGCTATTGGAACGCTCAACCCTCTACGCGCTCTTTTTTTTACCATGAAAGACATAGAGTATATGATCCTGTTTCTTTTCGTTTTTTCTAAACTCGGGAGCCGCGCCATGATTGAGGCGATGTTAAAAATATGGGTTCTTATTAGCATAGTCGCCTCTTTGTGGATTGGATATCAAATCATAACCGGTGTGGGAAAAGGGTACTATTTTGCTTCTGGAATAGGGGAGATAAGCCCGTTTTCAGTAGGAGGATCAATGCTTATTCTCTCTATATACATAAGTGGAATTTTTCTTTTCTCGCACTTGTGGCTTCCAATTTCAAAAAAGAAAAAAATCTCCTTCGGACTGCTAGCGCTCGCGCTCGCGGCAAGCGTTCTTGCGACGCTTTCAAGAACAGCGATTCTTGGGCTTGCATTCGCGCTTGGGCTTCTCGTCGCCGGGTGTATCGCAAAAATAAAAAAATCGCCCTCTATGCCAGCGGTTGTAATGGGGCTTTTGTTTGCCTCAACTGTAATTATTGCGACATTTGTTCAGGTTCCGAACTTATTCAAGCGGATGCAAGATTTTTCTTGGCATTCTTCCTCAATCACTGTTAGATACGACCACTGGAAAAATCAAATCTCATCAATATCCCGCGACACTCCTTATGGAATGTTTATCGGAATGGGAAAATCTGCTCTTGTCATAAGCGATGAAAGCCATAACCAATACGTTCAATATATTGTTGAAACAGGACTGCTTGGACTTTTATCTTTTCTGTTGTTGATTGCCGTTATAGTTAAAGAATCGTATCGCCAATTCGCATACTCACGCGATCCTTTGATTATTGCGCTTTCAAGCGGTTTGTTGGTAACTACCATCATTATGTTAAGTATTGTTTCGCTATCCTCTATACCTTTCAGAAGCGTCCGCGTGGCTGAAATTTATTGGTTTTTTGCCGCGATCACAGCGGCTGTATGGTCAACTGCGCCAAAACCTTTGAAAACCGATACTGAAAATCATGATCAAATTTGAATTGTGCGATAAAAATAATATAGAAGACACGGCAAACTTGTTTTATAGTATGTCGCCTGCCGGGTGGGTCCGCGCTTCTGCCCCTTGTTTTAAGAAGAATTTGCTTCATGCTCTTGCGACTGATGCGAGAGGAACGCTTGTGGTTGCGAATGATGCTGACGTTCCTATCCAAATCGGATATGTTGCCGCAATAGAATATCCTGTCTTTTTCTGGGGGAAAATCATTTTAGATCATCCTTTATCCTTCTTATCTGCAACCCTTCCTTATATTCTAAAAAAACTACGCGGCATTATGCTATTGCAACCTAAAACATATTCAGAAAATTCCCCCCCGCGCTTCCAATGGTCAAGAAACAATGAACGTACTGCTCGTGTGTTATTTATTGGAGTTCTTGAAAAATATCGCGGACAGGCAGTTGGCACTCGTCTATACAATGCATTATTCAAAGAGCTCGCAAAAAAGGGTTGTGAAATATTGGAAGCGCATATTGACGCTGGAAACGACGCTTCGCTTAAACTCCATGCGCAAGCCGGGTTCTCTATGACCAAATGCGCTATGGGAGAATTCCTAGCTCATCACCGAGTTAATCATAGAGAATAGTTCCTATGACATCGCCCGTAAAACAACTTTCTTTTCCTCATGGAAAAAAATTCGCATTCAGTATTTTTGATGATACTGACGATGCTATAGTTGAAACTGTACAGCCAATATACGATCTTTTATACAAACTCAATATCAAAACAACAAAAAGCGTCTGGGTGTTTCGCCCAAAAGAACCGAAAAATATATGGCGTGAAACAGAAACACTGGAAGATTCAAAGTACTTGACATTTATAAAAACCCTGCACGATCGCGGTTTTGAAATTGCGCTCCATAATGTATCTGCGGATCCAAACGAACGCAAAACATCACTTGCAGGTTTAGAAAAATTTCGCGACTGGCTTGGCTTCTATCCAACATCCCACTGCAATCACGTAACCTATAACACACATCAGAACGACGCTCTTTATTGGGGATACGAACGTATATCGAATCCGTTTTTACGACAACTTTTCAAACGAACTCGGTTTAACAGCGACTCAAAAGGACACGATTCTGGAAGCAAATTTTTCTGGGGAGACATTGCCGCGCGATCAGTCCGGTATGTTAGAAATTTGACCTTTAACGATATTAATACTTTGAAAATCAATCCTTCTCTACCATATCACGAACCCCAAAAACCATATGTGCCGTTTTGGTTTTCATCGTCAGACGGACGAGATGTTACGCAATTCAACAAACTTCTCTCCATACATAATCAGGAACGTATTGAACGAGAAAGAGGAGTTTGTATTGTCTATACGCACTTTGCGTATAATTTTGTCAAAAACAAAACAGTGCATCCGGAAACACAGTTACTCCTTGAAACGCTTGCAAAAAAAGACGGTTGGTTTGTTCCAGTAACCGAACTTCTGGACTGGCTGAAAGAACAACGCGATAATGAAACGATTCCGAAACAAGAACTGACGCGCATGGAGTATCGCTGGTTTTGGGAAAAATTTTTAGAAAAAATTGTGAAACTCTAACCTCTTATGGAACTTCTGCCGCTTACTATCACTGATCATTGTCTCTGGGACGACACGCTCGCGCAGTTTGAATCAGCCGCTCTTTTTCACGAATCAGTGTGGCTTGATTTTATTGAACAAACACAGAAAGGAAAAAAATATCTTTTTCGCCTTGTGGAACAAGGACGCGCTATCGGTTACTTCCCTGCGTTTATATTAAAAAAGTGGCCGTTTGCCATTCTCGCAAGCCCTGCCAACGGATGGAATACTTCGTTTATGGGGCCTGTAATGGAAGATCCCAAACGCCGCACCGCTCCATTTATCAAAACGCTTGACACTTTCTGCCAATCGCAAAGAATTGATCACGTAGAAATAGCTAGCCCGATCCTTGATGCCTCTCTCATGCTGGAAGCGGGATTCTCTTGTAAACGAGGAAAAACCATGCTTGTTGATATAGACGATCCAAAAATTATGTTTTCGCGCCTGAAAAGCGAAGCGCGCACGGCGATAAGAAAAGCCAAAAATCATGGACTTATCGTCAAGGAAAGCAACGACCACGCGTTTGTTGACCGTTATTATAAACAGCTAACGGGGGTCTTTGCGCGGCAAAAACTTGCTCCCACATATCCAAAGGAACGTGTCGCCTCTTTATTCCGCCTTCTCAAGGCAAAAAATCAACTGCTAACTCTTGAAGTTCTCTACCGTGGCATTTCAATTGCGAGCGGAGTCTTTCCTTATGGGGAAAAAACGGTATATTTTTTTGGAGGAGCGGGCATTGACGCATATCGCAACCTTCGTCCTCATGATCTTCTCCACTACACTCTCATGACAAAAGCTTTGGAACTTGGCATCAGACATTATGATATGGAAGGAACAAGCGCTTTTAAGGAAAAATTCGGCGGATATCCCATTGAACGCCTTCACTTCTATAAAAGCTACACGACTGCGGCGCAAACGGCTCGCGGGCTATACGAACGATATTTCAAGATCAAACAAAAAATACAAGGTTCGCTTATTCACCGTTAATAAACAAAAAATCACGCTTTATGCTTCAACAAACTCCCCCTAAAAAAAATAACATCGCCTCGGTCATCATAACGTTTAATCCGGATGAACATTTTCCTTCGCATGTGCGCGCGCTTTCTCCGCAAGTGGAGCAGATTACTATTGTTGATAACGCATCAACCGATGAAAACTTTACTTTTATTTCAGAAGCGCAGAAACAAAACAGCAATGTTCTAATCATGAAAAACAGCCAGAATCAAGGCATTGCTCAAGCGCTTAACAAAGGTATGCGGTACGCACTAGAAAATGGTTTCTCATGGATACTTCTTATGGATCATGACAGTCACGCGGCAGATTATATGGTTAAAGCGCTTATAGAAGCGTATCAAGAAGCAAAGCGCCAGAACCTGATTTTGGACTTAATCGGCGTTAACTTTACCCATCAAAAAACCGGAACAGTTGCTTTTGCCAAGGAATGCAACGATTGTATCTTTATAAAAAAAACAGGAATTCAAACATCAGGCTCGCTTCTTTCGCAAAATGCGTATACAAAAGTTGGGCCTTTTAGAGAAGATTTCTTTATTGACTATGTGGATACCGAATACTGTCTCCGGTTGAAACATAAAGGGTTCCATTCAGCGATCTCGTGCCGAGCGCATATGAGCCACACAATAGGAGTCCCAAATGAAATAAAATTTATGGGTAAATCCGTTTCGGTCAAAAATTACAATCAGTTGAGGCGCTATTACCGCACGCGAAACGGCTTTACACTTATGAGAGAATACGTCTTTAAAGAACCGCTGTGGGTATTTACAAAAATTCTGTTTCTTGCGCAAGAATGGCTTATTTTATTTACGGCTGAAAAAAATAAGCGTGAAAAATTAAAAAGCATACTGCATGGCGTAAAAGATTATATAAGCAAAAATATGGGGAAACACACACTATGATAAAAATAAGAACTGATAAAAATACAAACTGCCATCTCTGTGATAACCAGGGAATAATTTTATACAAGGATCTTACGGACTCGCAAGGGTTGATTGACGGATCTTGGGATATGTATCAATGCAAAGAATGCTCGCTTCTTTGGTTAAACCCTCGCACAATACCAGAGGATATACCTAAACTTTATCCGCGCACGTATTACACTCACGCAAAAGACCACCGCTCAAAGCTAGGGCTCATATACGATGCGCTTCTGTCATCTGTCGTAAAAACGCACGGCGGCTATGGCAGGGATGCCGCTATACGATCGCGAATAGGATGGTTCTTAGGACTTATTCCTATTGTAAAGACGGCGGCGCTACGCAGTACTCTTTTTGTAACCGGTCCTCCGCGAGGAACTCATTTAGATGTCGGTTGTGGTAGTGGCTTATGGTTAAAAAAGACGAAAAAACTAGGATGGAATACGCTTGGCATTGATCACGACAAAGAAGCGATTGCAATTGCGCGCAAATTTGGACTGCATGTACTCTATGGAAATATGGAAAATTCCGCCATAGAATCCAACTCAATAGAAATAGTAACCGCTCGCCATGTACTGGAGCATGTTTTGGAACCGCGAACTTTTCTCAAAGAATGCTTGCGCGTACTGAAGCCGGGAGGACGAGCTATTATTATAACTCCAAACATAGAAAGCTATGGTGCGCAAACATTTTCCAGACATTGGCGAGGATTTGAACCTCCGCGCCATCTATACCTATTCTCTGTAAAATCACTTGCTCTGTGCGCCAAGTCAGCTGGTTTTAATATAGAAACCTGCACAACACTTACGATTTCCGCCTTCCGTATGGCGATGAGAAGTTATCAGATAAAAAATCAAAAAAGAAACGTTTCATGGAGCATTAAAATACGTTCACTTATTTTTATGATGCAAGAGGCAATACTTAATGCCTTTGAAAAGCGGCGCGGGGAGGAAGTGCTTTTAATTGCGACAAAGCCCGATGCTCAAGTAAACGAAGTTTTGACTTCATAACCGTTAATGATAGCAAAAAATATGAATAACCAGCCCTTTGTATCCATTATAATTCCGTGCCGCAATGAGGGAAAATTCATCGTGGCATGCATTGAATCCATTCTAGAGAACGACTACCCAAAAGACAGAATGGAAATTTTTGTGATAGACGGCATGAGCACTGACCATACACGAGAGACAGTCAGACGGTTTGTGAAACGATATCCATTTATTTTTTTACTTGACAACCAACATAAACATACCGCCGCCGCGCTGAATATGGGGATTAAAAAATCAACCGGCTCTGTTATTATGCGTCTGGACGCTCACACAACCTACACGGCTGAATATATATCAAAATGCGTTTATTACCTGCAAAAATATAACGCCGATAACGTTGGCGGCGTTATTAAAACCATTCCTGGCTCATCAACTGTAATCGGAAAATCTATTGCAATCGCTCTCGCGCATTCGTTTGGTATCGGCAATTCTAAGTTTAGAACAGGGATCAAAAACTACCGTGAAGCAGACACGGTGCCTTTTGGTTGTTTTAAGCGTGAAGTATTTAATAACATTGGGTTGTTTAATAAAAACTTACATCGTAGCCAAGATATGGAGTTTAATTTGCGGCTTAAAAAATCCGGCGGAAAAATTTTGCTTTTTGGAGACATTTCGGCTAATTATTATGCCGATAAAACTTTGCTTTCTTTTATTAAACACAATTTCCAGAATGGAATTTGGGCAACTTATCCATTAAAATTTACAAAACAAACGCTGTCCGCCAGGCATTATATCCCCTGCTTGTTTGTATCTGCAATTTTGCTGACTTTGATATTAAGTATGTTTTCCGCTGTGTTTAAAATAATCCTGTTGATTATTTTGGCTCTGTATTTTACACTGCTTATACCCACAGCGGTGCAAATCTCTGTAAAGCAAAAAAAACCTGTATTTATCCTCACAATGCCGATAATTTTTAGCAGTTTACACATAAGCTACGGCCTAGGATCAATACTTGGTTTAATTAAAATTTTACTTGACACATGGAACCAAGAAAACAACAAGAACTCCAGCACTATGATCAGCTAGCTAAAAAGTGGATTAAAAACAGAGCTAATGACAAATGGTTTACAGACGCGCACGGATTGCAACATAACGTATACTCTAGTTATCATTTTTTAAGCGACTTGCTGGCCAAGTATTGTCCTCAAAAACGGGTGCTGGATTTTGGTTGCGGCACCGGTATTCATTCAATTGAGCCGGTGCGTCTTGGGGCTAGCGGAGTGGTTGGCATAGACATTTCAAGGAAATCTCTTGCCATTGCGCGAGAACGCGCCAAACGAGATGGTGTTGCGGCTAAAGTAAATTTTCTAGAAATGGACTGCGAAAGTTTAAAATTTCCAGACGACAGTTTTGATATTGTGTTAGACGGCAGTGTTTTTTCTTCGTTAAATTTAAATGCCGCCTTAATGGAAATAGCGAGGGTGCTTAAACCGGACGGAAAATTAATTGGTATAGAAACGTTGGGGCACAACCCAGTCATTAACTTAAAACGACGGCTGAATATAGCCACAGGAAGCCGTACGATATGGGCCGCCAACCATATTTTTAAAATGTCTGATTTTAAGCTTGCGGAGAAGTATTTTCAAACTATACAAGCTAAGTTTTTTCACTTGACCGTGCTGTCAGCCGTGCCTTTTAACAACATGCCCGGACTGAAACACGCGATTAAACTGCTTGATAAACTTGACGAACAAATACTCAAACTGTCTTTGTTAAAAAGATACGCCTTCAAAACTGTGTTTATATTTTCAAAACCCAAAAAATAAAATGTACCTCTTCGAAAAACAAATTAAATCAGATTCAGCTTTCTTTTTTTACCGCGGACGTGTGGCGCTTTACGCTATCCTTAAGTCTATGGATATTGGCCAAGGGGACGAGATTATTATTCAGGCTTTTACATGTATTGCCGTACCCGAACCGATAATCAAAATAGGAGCTGTGCCCATATATGTTGATATTAACAGTCAGACATATTCAGCCAACGCCTCTCTCATTGAACAAAAAATCAATCAGCTCACCAAAGCAATAATTGTTCAACATACTTACGGCATTCCCGCGGATGTTGACAACATTTTAGCCATCGCTAAGAAATACAGATTGTTTGTAATTGAGGATTGCTGTCATTCCATTGGTTCTGTATATAAAAAACAAATGATCGGCGCATTTTCGGATGCCAGCATTTATTCGTTTGAGTGGGGGAAGCCACTTATAATTGGTCTTGGAGGATGCGCTATAGTACATAATAAAAATATATTGAATAAAATGAGAATCATATATAATACGTTTACTTATCCGCCTGTTACGGATATTTGGAGAATACACATGCAGTACATACTTTATAAAATTATTTTCAGACCCTGTGCGTTTTGGACCATACGCCGGTTATATAGAACATTTTCCAAGTTAGGGCTTGTTATCGGGACATTTAAATTTAACCAGTCCTCTATCACGTCTAGCGCTGATTATAATAAAAAAATGTCTTTGTTTCATAAACATCTGCTTATGAAAAAAATAAAAGAATTGGATCAAGATTTTAGACGCAGAAAGATATTTGCTTCTTTCTATGCAAAATATCTAAATAAAGCAGGCATAAAATCTCTTTACGCGCCGGCCCACTGCCAAACGGTTCTTTTGCGCTATCCTTTGATGTGCAAAAATAAAGAAAATATACTCTCTCTTGCCAAAAAAAAGCGTATAGAACTGACTACATGGTACGATTCTGCCATACACCCATTAAACGAAAAAGATTTTCATTTTGTTAAATACATACAGGGCTCATGTCCGAACGCGGAGAAGACAGCGCGCTCGGTGGTGTCTTTGCCCATGCACGACCGGGTTACCCTTAAACAGATTAAAAAAACTGTTGCATTCTTAAAAAATGCAAATATCATATAATTTGTGAAAACTTTAATAGCCTTATCGTCTGATCCAATTTTCAAACCAAAACTGTTGCTGGCAATATTGAAAAAAAAGCGCGCCTCCATTTGCGCAGTTGTAGTGGTTGGAGAAAAAAAGTACAGTAAAAAATGGCGACACATAATTAAAAACGCGCAATTTTGGGGAATAAAAGCATCTCTGTACATCAGCTCGGCAAAGATTTGCCATAAAATGATCAAGCACCTTCCATTTCCCATATCAGTTAAAGCGCGATCAGATATACGGCAAATATGCAAACTGTATCAAATCCCATGTTACTTCACACAAGATATAAACGATGCCTCCTGCATTAAAACAATCAAAAAAATTGAGCCGGATGTCATTTTATCATTTCAGCATCAAATATTTAAAAAGGATCTGCTCCGTATAGCCAAAAAAACGACTCTTAATTGCCACCCTGCGCTTTTGCCTAAATACCGAGGCGTTAAACCAATCTTTTGGGCAATGTTAAACAAAGATAAAAAAATCGGAGTAACTGTGCATACTATGGAACAGACAGTTGATACAGGCTGGATCGTTTCTCAAGACGTCTTTGACAATAGTCCAAAATCTACTCTTTGGAAAAATTATCACAAGGCTTATCAATTAAGCGCTTCAGTTATCTTAGACGCTCTTGAAAAAACAGAACGCAATCTGTATCATAACCTTTTAAAAATTGATCAATCCTCTGCTTATTATAAATTTCCAACCAGTCAGCACAAAAAAAAATTTATCCAACATGGGAGTAAAATGATATGATAAAAAATATCTTTGATAAAATACTGGCATTGCTGGGGCTTATTTTTTGTTTACCAGTTTTTCTAACTATTGCCTTTTGGATTAAAATAAACGACAAGGGGCCGATTTTGTACAAAAGCGCCCGCGCCGGTCTGAACGACAAATCATTCAAAATGCTAAAATTCCGCACCATGGTTCGGAACGCAGAAAAAATAGGAGGACCGTCAACATCTGACGATGATCCGCGCATAACTCGCGTCGGACATTTTTTACGGAAATATAAACTGGACGAACTTCCGCAACTGATAAACGTTCTTAAAGGTGAAATGAGTTTTGTTGGCCCGCGTCCGGAGGTGCTTTCTGAAATTAACGCGACGCCTGAAAAATATACGAAAATTTTATCCGTCAGACCCGGCATTACGGACTATGCATCGCTACGATTTCCAAACGAAGGAGAAATTTTAAGGGGCGCTGATGATCCGCATCAAGCATACAAAGAAAAAATCCAGCCGGAAAAAATGCGGTTGCAGGAAAAATATGTGGATGAACGATCTTTCTCTACAGACTGCCGTATTCTAACGCAAACCATTCTCACGATTCTGAAAAAATGAAAAAACTACATCTACTCTTCACAATCAAAACATTAAGCCGCGCAGAGCATAGAGGAAAAGAAAATGGCGATGCTTTTTTTGTAAAAAAGGTGAAAGGAACGCTTATCGCTGGTGTGTTTGATGGCGCAACCGAGCTGAAAATCACAGACGCAACTCGTCGCTTGCCGCACTCGTCTGCAACGTTTGCCGCTTTACATTGTAGTCAATCCGCCGCGTGCATGCTACAAAAACCTGCAAGCACTCCTTCTAATGCTATTCTTTGCGCAAATCGCGAACTCAAAAAACAAGCAATCCGTTACGGATTAAATCCTGACGATAGCCTTACCGTCCCAAAAACTACGGCAACGGTCATAAAAATTGATACAGCACAACGTTTTCTCACGTGGGCGCATATCGGAGACAGCATCTTGCTCATTGCATCTAAATCAATTATTTCCAAACTTACGACAAAACAAAATAAAATAACTGAAAATGAATTTCTCGCACAACTAAAATTCCTTGCCGAAAAAACTGGAAAGCCGCCGATCGCGCTCATTCACGATCCAACAGCGCAAAAATACATAATCGCCACCCAAAACCAAGCAAATAATTCAAAAAACCCCAAAAGTTACGGTGTCCTCACTGGCCAGAGCGACGAGCGCATACGCCCATTTATTGAAAGAGGTGGCTTTACAATCACGGAAAAAACTGACGTTATCCTAGCAAGCGACGGCGCAATTCCGCACCACATGAACGATCTTGAAACGAATGATCAACAAAAAGCATATATGACACTCATTCGCGAGAAACGACTCGCAAATCTTTACCGATTCATTCGCAAACAAGAAAACTCTGATCCGCTCCACATCCTCTATCCGCGCTATAAAACGCATGATGATTTTACTATAATATGGATTCATTGCGGGCGCTAAACGCGTCTAAATAGAGCCATGCAACTTATGAATTCTGAAACCATGAATTTTGATAAAGAAACAGAACAACTCCGCAGTGAATTTCAAAAACTAATGCGCGGAACCATCGCTCCCAAAAACGGCGAAACAATTTTTGATGCGGTTCATCGTTTCCATCCGGACGGCTTGATAGTTCTTGACGGAGATATAACAAAGCGAAATCTATACCAAAGACTACCCGCAACAAATCCGGTTGCGCTTGCAACCATTGCCGGGAAAAAAGGTGAGGCATTTCAAAACGCTCGCTATACCCCTACATCCTTAACTGAAAGTGATATTCACGGATCTGTTACCGGCGCGAAAACACGCTTTATTGCCGGGTCGGAGCTATATGCCCAACTAAAACAAAATGTGGCAGATTATGAGCTTACAGTTATTACCAATACAGGAAGTATTAAAGGTTCTCCCATCCACGCTGAAGTAGACGCAAAGTATCTAGAAGGGCTTGGTGTGAGAGAGACAGATATTGCAATGGAAACATCCTCAACGAACACGGTTGAGAATATCGCGGAAACAATACTTCTTGCGCATGATCGGAACCTTCACAAACTCATTATTCTCACGAACGGGTACCACCTCCCAAGAACAATCACATTTTACCGCTCGCTACAAGACGACGATCTATACGAAAAACGCTTGGACCATTTTTTTACACAAAAACTTAACGAAACGCTCGCAAAACGCGGAATGAATATTGATGGATTTTTTACGATCGTGCGAGATATGGAAATTGAATTTCTATCCGCAGAAAGCATCTTGCCGTATCGCAACAAACGATACTTGAACCTCATTGCACAATGGAAAAACAGCGAAGAATATCAAAAACGTCTTAATTCTGAATTGCGGGGTTATACGCAACTTATAGGGGGAACATATGGGGAAAAAATAAATCTATGACCAGTGTCACCTACAAAAAATACGCGACAAGCATCCGCATTGAGACGCTCAAAATGATCGCGCGAGCAAAATCAAGCCATATCGGATCAAATTTCTCGGCGATTGATATTCTAACCGTACTTTACAATGGGATATTGCGCGTCAACCCCAAAAATCAGCACGCGCCGAATCGCGATCGCTTCATTTTGAGTAAGGGCCACGCATGCGCGTCGCTCTACGCTATCCTTGCGGACAAAGGATTTTTTTCAAAAAAATTGCTTGAAACTTTTTACCTTCCTGGAGGCATTCTTGCGGGACACGTTGTGCACTCCGCGCCGGGAGTTGAAATTTCAACCGGCTCCCTTGGTCACGGGCTTCCTGTTGCAGCCGGCATGGCGCTTGCGGCAAAAAGAGATCGCAAAAAATGGCGTGTGTTTTGCCTTCTTTCTGACGGAGAGCTTGATGAAGGGTCAAACTGGGAATCGATTCTCTTTGCTCCGCACCACTCCCTTGATAATCTCACTATTATCATTGACTATAATAAAATTCAGAGTCTCGGCGACACGAATAAAACTATAAATCTTGAACCTCTTGCGGCAAAATTGAAAAGTTTCAACTGGGCGGTTAGAGAAATTGACGGCCACAACTTTCAGGCGATTGAGCGCGCGCTAACATCTCTGCCAAAACAAAAAAATAAGCCGACTTGCATTATCGCGCACACTATAAAAGGCAAAGGCGTGAGTTTTATGGAGAACTCGCTTATCTGGCACTACAAAAGCTCGAACGAAGAGGAGTTTGAGCGGGCGCTAAAAGAACTTCAAGAAAAATAAAAATTATGCGCAACGTATTCATCAAAACCTTAACCAAACTCGCTCCAAAACATCCGGAGATTTTCCTAATCGTCGGCGATCTTGGCTACGGCGTCATTGAGGAATTCGCGCAAAAATTTCCGCGCCAGTTTTTGAACGCCGGCATCGCTGAACAAAATATGACCGGCATGGCCGCAGGGCTTGCGCTTTCCGGAAAAACCATTTTCACCTACTCCATCGCGAATTTCCCAATCTTGCGCCCATTGGAGCAAGTGCGAAACGACATCTGTTACCATAACGCAAACGTGAAAATCGTAAGCGTGGGCGGAGGATTTTTTTACCATTCGCTCGGATCCACGCATCACGGAACCGAAGACATATCCATTATGAGAACACTACCAAACATGACGGTGCTTGCCCCGGGAGACGCATACGAAGCTGAATGCGCAACTCGCGCGCTTATAGAACACAGCGGCCCATGCTTTCTTCGCCTGACAAAAGCTCCAGAGTCCACAGTCCACACAAAAAAACCGGCATTCAAAATCGGCAAAGCGATTCAAATTGGAAACGGAAGCGACGTCGCGCTGATTACTACAGGCGGCATGCTTGAAGAGACAATAAAAACCGCGGAATTTCTTAAAAGGCAAAAGATCTCGGCTCGCGTCATATCAATGCATACTGTAAAACCATTGGATGCGGCGATCATTAAAAAAACCGCGCGCGAGGTGAAAGCGATCGCAACGATTGAGGATCATCAGATTACCGGCGGGCTTGGGAGCGCGGTTGCCGAGGTATTGGCAGAAACCTCTCCTTCTGCTATACTGTTCAAACATTTTGGCATACCTGACATATTCATTAAGCACATCGGAAGCGTTGAATATATTAAAGAAAAACTAGGTTTAACAGCTGAAAAACTGTCAAAAAAAATCCAAACATTTCTTGCACATGACATATAAAGTACCTTTTGTCAATTATAAAGACCAATACAAAGTACTAAAAATACCGATCCAAAAAGCGATTTCACGCGTTCTTTCAGAAGGGCAATTGATTTTGCGCGAGGACGTTTTAGAATTTGAAAAGAACCTCGCAAAATTTGTCGACGTAAAATACGCGATCGGAGTTGCAAGCGGAACAGACGCGCTTATGTTGTCGCTTCGCGCGGCTGGCATCGGGCCGGGAGCCGAAGTCATCACGGTGGCGCACACATTTCTTGCTTCTATTGCGAGTATAGTTCATACTGGCGCAACGCCGGTCTTGGTTGACATCGGAGACGATTATCTAATGGACGCGCGCCTTATTGAGAAGGCGATAACAAAACGCACCAAAGCCATAATGCCGGTGCACTTAAACGGACGCGTGTGCGAGATGGACGCAATTATAAAAATCGCAAAAAAATATCGCCTATCAATCATTGAAGACGCATGCCAGGCGCTCGGAGCATCATTCAAAGGGAAACGAGCTGGATCATTTGGCATTGCTGGATGTTTTAGCTTTTACCCCGCGAAAATCCTTGGCGCGTACGGAGACGCTGGTGCCGTAGTAACGAATAACAAACGCATATACGAACGCATACGCCTTTATCGCGACCACGGAAGAAAAACCAAAGACAAATTTGTATGTTACGGCGTAACGAGCAGACTTGACAACATCCAAGCCGCTGTTCTGAACGTAAAATTCAAATATATAAATCAGTGGATTCTACGGAGAAAAATGCTCGCCCGCCTTTATGCAAAAGAACTCGGAAAAATAAAAGAGGTTACACTGCCTCCGTTTCCTGATAAAAACCGCGACGACGTCTTTCAGAATTTTGTCATAAGAGCAAAGCGCCGCGATGAACTTAAAGCGTATTTAACCGAGCAGAGAATTGAAACCATCGTGTCCAATCCGATTCCATTAAACAAACAGAAGGAGTTAAAATTATCACAATTTTCTCTTCCAAAAACAGAAAATTTTGCAAGCGATGTAATTTCGTTGCCGATGATACCGGAGCTGACAGATAGGCAAATACAATATGTTATGAAACAAATACGAACTTTTTATCATATATGACTATAAATACCTATCGAGAAGTTGATCTTGTAGAATATATTAAAATTTTGAGGAGAAGAAAAACTTTCATTCTCAAAACAACAATGGTTGTTGCCATTTTAGGTGTCGCTGTAATGCTTCTGCGTCCTTCATCGTTACGCTATGAAGCCAAAGGTATTATTAAAATAGGAGCGATAAGCGATGAATTATTGATGACTCAAGCAGAGGTCGCGACTGAATTTTCCACAGAACAAACCGCATACGAAATTCTTTCAGAATTGCGCGCGTCGGAACAGCCGATTTCAGAACGACAACTTCGCAATTTCATCGGCAACCTCAAACTGGCAAAAAGTGAAGACGATTCATTGCTTGCAAATTACCAATATACAGCGTTTCAGTCAGTAGATAAAATGGAAGCAAAAAAAACAGTTGAGGTTGTGCAAAAAGCCATACTCGCCCGCCACAAAGAACAGCATCAGTTAAAAATAAAACACCGCGACGAAATCATCACGCAAAAAGAAAAAGAACTCGCAGTTATTGCAAGCCGCCTTGCTGAGATGGATAAAAAAATCAATGAATTATTCACTCTCCGATATCCCGCAAGTTACGCCGAAGCGCAAGGTCGCGGGCTTGCTGAATATGTCGTCATACGCGCCTCGCTTGACAGCGCCGTTAGAGCTCTTGACATAGAGATTCAAGCAAAAAAACGAGATCAGGAAAACGACTCAATGTCAAGGGTAATCTCTCCTCCTCGGATCCCAGACCCTCTCATTGAAGCAAGCACTCTTGCGCAAAGCGTTATAATAAGCATCTTCCTTGGCATACTCTGCGGCGTCATTGGCGCATTCATTAAAGAATGGTGGCAAAAAAACAGTGTCCTCCTGCGCCCATAAGTAAAATGAAATTGCACTTTAATCCAAAGTACCTTCTGCCGCGCTTAAAACGAACGTCTCATACGCGTTTTTTATTTTTCTTTTTGAGCGACGTTTTGATTATAATTCTATCTTTGTACGCAAGTTTTTTAATCCGTTTTGACCTCACTGTTCCAGATCAATATAAGCAGTTCATCCCCTCCTTTCTCCTCATCACACTTATCGTACTGCTTCCGATTTTTATCCTGAAACGACTGTATCATTTTACATGGGTGTACGTAAGTATTGATATACTCATCTCCGTATTTAATGCCGTCACATACGGCTTTTTATTTTTAGGATTCTTGCTTTTTATCGGAAGAGCGCACTACCTCACGCTCAATCTGCCTCGTTCTATTGTGGTTATTGATTATGTTCTTGTTTTTATCGGAACAAGCGGAATACGTGTTGCAAAACGCGTATATTATGAAATGTTTCGCAAAGCAACGCGCAAAAACGAAAATAAACCGCGCCTCATCATTATCGGCGCCGGAGACGCTGGAGAACAGCTTATTCGTAGCATCAAACAAACAGAGTACCCATTCACTATTGCTGGAATCTTGGACGACAGCGACATAAAACAAAACACAAGCATTCACGGCGTATATGTACTGGGACGAATAAAAGACCTTCCAAAAATCTCTGCAAAAGAAACGGTTGCAAGTATTATCATCGCTCTCCCTTCCGCTAGTTCTTCTGAAATCAAACAAATTGTCGCAACAGCTCAAGAAGCTGGCGTCGCGCACATAAAAACGCTTCCCTCGCTTGCGTCGTTTATTAACCGCAACGCAAGCGTACAGGATATACGCGACATTGACGTTGAAGACCTCCTCGGCAGAAAAAAAGTGAGCGTATCGCTCACTGCGCTTTCTGAACTCATAGCTAAAAAAACAGTTCTTATTACAGGAGCCGCGGGGTCAATCGGCTTTGAGCTGGTAAAACAAATCTATCGCCTCTCTCCGGCAAAACTTATCGCCTGCGACATGGATGAAACCGGCGTCTTCATGGTTGAGCAACTCTTCAAGGATGAATCGGCAACACTGCCAAATAATTCAGTAAAAACGGTTTCTGTAGTAGCCAATATCCTACATAAAGAAAAAATCGGCTCTCTTTGTGCGGAACATCGTCCGGATATCGTATTCCATGCCGCCGCGTACAAGCACGTAAGAATAATGGAACGCGAACCGGATCAAGCAATACTAACAAACATCGCCGGCACATGGAATGTTATTGAAGCCGCTCGCGAAGCCGGAGTAAAAAAATTTGTCCTCATATCAACCGACAAGGCCGTTAACCCGTCGTCTGTGATGGGGATGACAAAACGGGTTGCAGAAATGTTAATTATGTATTACGCAAACGCCATAAAATGTGTTGCTGTGCGCTTTGGCAATGTCCTTGGCTCGCGAGGTTCTGTCGTGCCTCTCTTTAAGCAACAAATTCTCTCCGGAGGGCCAATCACTATAACGCACCCAAACATGCAACGATATTTTATGGTTCCATCTGAAGCGATTCTACTTGTTCTTGAAGCGGCGGCTATTGGCAAAGGCGGTGAAATTTTTGTGCTTGATATGGGAAGCCCTGTGAAAATTATCACCCTTGCGGAAACCATGATCAGTCTTGCCGGGCTTGAGCCGTACAAAGATATCCCCATTATCTTCACCAAACCATCCTCCGGAGAAAAACTGTTTGAAGAACTTCTCACTGATAAAGAACATGTCGGAGCAAGCACAGAGCATGAAAAAATTTTTATTGCTAAAAATCATCATCCATCGGATACAAAACTATTCTTTGAAAAACTGCAGAGTATAATTACGCATGCAAAAGAAGGCGGCGCGACAGAAATGTTAAAAACGGAACTCACAGCGCTTGTGTCTGCAGTTTAGTCCTCCAAACTTTGCAAAAATTTCTCCACGTCATGCGCAATAGACGGATCTATCGCAAGCATCTCGCGAGCGACTCCGCGAGCTTTTTCTTTTTCGCCCAGTTCTTTATACAATGAACCGATTGAACCCAAAAGCGCGATATTCTTAGGATCATTCACCCGCGCTTTTTCGTAATATACTAGCGCTTCTTTCAGGTGATCTGTCTGCCCAAGCACAAGGGCGCTCTGTAGAAACTGCCCGGTACTGTACGGCTCAAAGCCAAGTTCGAATGCCCTTTGTAATGCTTGATATGACTCTTGGTATTTTTCTAAACCAAAATATCCAAGCGAAAGTTCTGTGTAAAATTGATGACGGCTTGGCGCAAGTAAAGAGCCGTTTTTTAATCGTTCAACCGCAAGTTCAAAATACCGCTTGTCAACGGCTCCGAGCGCGTTGTAAAAAATGCCGAGCAGTAATTGAGAAAAATAATTGCGCTTGGTGTTTTTTTCAAGTTCTGTTGTAACATACAACAGCATCTCCTTATACTTTGGCCCATACTCTTTTATTTTGTTTGTCATGTCCATCCCAAGCATGGAGCGGATTTCAAACATATTTACCGGCTTGTAACTTAAAGCCTTATAATAAAGGGCAAAACTCGTCTCAACCGGCTCCTTTTCTGCGGCTTGAGCCACAGCGGCAAAATGCGAGGCAAAAGATGACCGAACATGCGCGCGATAGATAATGAGCGGCACAATAATGATCATCGCGGTTATAATAATTGCGGCTGTAACCGGATTCGACTTTACGGCGCTTATACGCGTTTCTGTTTTAGAAAAACAGCGCGCTAAAACAAGAGATGAAAAAAACAAAAGCAAACTCAACGGTGTATCAAAGGTGAAAAAAAGATGCGCGCCGTAAGCAGTTAAGAGCGTGAAAACCAAAAATGAAAACGCGCCTTTTTCTGAAAACAGCAAAAAAATAGCAATAAGAAAAACCGCTCCGTACGCGGCAAACCCGACAATGCCTGAAACTGCAAGAACCTCAACCCACATATTGTGGGCTTTATCAAAATCAACCATAGCCGACCCTTGCCGAAACCCTGACACTTCAAGGCTAAAAGAACGATTATGCGCCATATAATAGTTCTCTGGACCATAACCGAAAATCGGACGCTTTGTCCATGAGCGAAGCCCATTCATCCACGATAAAATGCGCTCATTGTGAGAAACCCATACTATAGTTGTCGCGCGTTCCAAAAGCGGAACTTTTTTGTAAAGCTCGTCAGGCATTTTATGAAATACGACTAATGCGCCAAGCGCAATCATAACAACACCTGCGCTTGCGCTAATCAAAAAAAATCGCGATCGCGCGCGAAAGTCGGAATTTAAAAATAGAGGAGCCATAAATGCTCCAACAACAACAGACACAAACAAACCAACCCACACCGCCCGAGTGGCGTTTATTAAAACTGCTAAAAGCACGATGATTTCTGCAGAAATCGCAAAACATGCAATAGTCAGTGCGCGAACACGTCTTCCAGCCGAACGCGCGATAGTAAACTCGCTTTTGCCTAAGAGCGCGATAAAAAAAACAATGAAAAGTAAAAAACTCCCAAGAAAGCCGCCGTTTCCAAACCATGGAGATGGCTGAACAACATCGTGAAAAAAGCCTTCATAGAGAACATGCGCGCTTACGACAAGCCCAGAGAGCACGAAGGGAATCAAAAAAAATCGCGCGTCGCGCGCATTGCGGATCACGCTTAAAGACATAAAATAAAACACGCCGATATGCAAAATTAGAAACACGCCTGTCATACGCTCTTGCGTTCCCCAAAAACTTCGCACAGGATCCGCGCTAAAAAAAACAGCCGCCATAAGCGCGGCTAAAAAGACGAACACAGCGGTGTTCAATAATGATCCCCTTTTCTTAAGCGAAAAAATCGGTCGGTACTCGGGATACAAAAGAATAAGCGCGGCCCAAACAATAGATAAAATTTCAATCAAAATCATCAAAAAAAGCGACCTTCCATAGATATAGGGAAATAAACTCCAGATGCTGATTAAGAATGGAGTGAACCCTGTTGCAGAAATGCCGATGCGTATTGCAAAGACAAGAACGGTTTCAAGACGAGGTTTGTTCATAAATGATAACGCTATTAAAATTCAATTCTCGTAAAAATTGTACTAGTTCCGCGTAAAAAAAACAACCCCGCCCTTTTAAGAGAAAGAGCGGGGTGTTTTCGTAAAGCCAAGCGTTAAGAGCATGCTATCTTAACTCTCTGGCCTGCCTAACGGCAGTCAGGCTATACTTCTAAACTACTAGGTTGCCGGTTTGACACGTGTTTGGCCAAGGACTTTATTTATAGTAATTCCAGGCCATGAGACGAACGATGTTGTGACGTTGTCTGTGGAATCATCATTGTCAGACCAGACAATATCTCCGGCAGAAAGATTAACCGTGCTTTCTGTCCCAACAGTGCCAAGGTTTGTAATAGACACCTGAACGCTTTCTCCTGCGCTACTATCAGCAATTGTGGCTGTCACAACAAAGATTGCTGATGTGCCCGATGCAATATTTGGAAGCGATGAAAGCGCAGAGGTATTGGTTGAGTTGAAAGTGATATTACTAGTGCCAACAGATGAAGCGTTTACGACTATATTTGAAGCGTCAGTACGATAAATCTGAACATCGCTAAGGGTGACATTGGTCGCGCTTGTTGTCAACTCTAAGTCGGTCAAGTCAATCGCTGCATTCTCATTTCCGCCGGTGTCAACCGCAGCTGTTATCTTAAAGCGAAATATCTCAATGCCAGTTCCGTCACTTAGTGGAAGAGTTAACCCATTAACTGGTGCGGAAGTCTCAAGTTGCAATGCTGTGATATCCGTAATAAGCGACCGGCGAACATGGAGTGTGTTGCTCGTAATATCGTTATTCGCCTGATTGGTGTCGGTTGTGGTAGAACCGAAGAAAATCTTGTTCAGAGTTGCTGTGTTGTCTGTTTTATACGCGAGCGTTGCATTGGAAGACACGCCGGTTGCAACGATAGAATCGTTTGTATCAGCCGCTGTTTCCGCGTCAACATACCACGCGATTTTATCTCCGCTGTCTGCGGTTGAATTTGGACCGGTGCCGATCGGGCGAACGTCAGTTACGACCCTTAACACTTTGTCTACGTTTTTATCAAACGTCATAAAGGTGGTCTGACCGTTACCGAATGTTACTTCAGAACTGCTTTGCACATACGTTCCTGGAAGTGTGAACGAACCGCCGTCAGTAAGATACACCGATTCAACTGAATCATTCGCGCTTGTGTTTACAAGATCAAGTATTAATGTCTTTAAGTCAACATTCTCGTAGTCGGCGTTGAATTTCAGATACAGTGTCTTAGCGCCTTTTGTTCCGGCAAGAACTTGTGTTGAAGCGGCATTGGTATCGTTACTATCATCTTCACTGACAACAAGCCGTCCGGATGCGGTAGCGGTTACAGATCTTCCGGCAATAGCAGTTCCGTCTCCAACTATAGCGCTTGCTAGAATTGTTGATGTATCAGTATCAGACATTTTTTCCGCGCCTATGAAATCAGCTGACAAGCTGATTGATGCGAGTTGCGTTGTGATGGCTCCGGAGAAATCTGTTTTCACAACCACATATTTGGTCTCGTCTTTCTTAACAACCAATCCCTTGCCGCTGTTTAAGCTGGAGAACGTAAACGCAAAGTTAGCTGTGCCTGTAGTCGCTGTTTTACCTGTCTCAAGAGTCGCAAGCGTTTTCCCGCTCGCATCCGCCTCATATAAAGAGAAATTCGTCAGGTGGTTGGACCCTAAAGCGGTATTTACTGTATCAGTATCCTCAAATACCATTGAGGTTATCTTTGCATCGCCGCCGCTTCCGCCAATAACTTGCAACATAATCATCGGAATATCTTTTTGGTTTGCAACCGCGCTTTCATTTGCAAGCGGAACGTTTGTAACAGTTAAGGTCGTGTCAAGCAAGGTAACTGTTCCAGCATTTGAGATGGCCGCGGCCGGCTTGATGTTTGTTACCGCTTTTCCGGCGCTGTTTTGCGCATCAACTGGAGTAATGGTTGCGGCAGTATCTCCGACTGCTCCGGCTGTGCTACTTGCGGTCATTATGAACTTCCATGTGTCGTTTGCCAATGTTCCCGCATCGTTTGTGTCGGCAATCACATCCCATGTAGTTGCGCCTTTTACGTCAAAGTTCGCAAAGTAGAAACTCTTTTGGGTAGCGACAGCTCCAGCGTCTGCGGCAGTTGCATCAATCACTTGAGTACCTCCAGTTTTTTGTATAAGCTGAATGTTTTCAATGTCCGTTTCTGCCGCGGTTCCGCTAATTGATATATACCCATACATCTTTTTGATGTTAATGGTCTCTCCTGTGGCGGCGAGGATAGACAGGTTTGCAAGCACAATATCGTTTTTCTTGCGGTCAATTGAATACGACGCGGGACCTGTTGCTGAAATGGTTAATTCTCCGGCGCCGATAGTAATCGCTGTGCCGCTAGATTTCTGTTCAGTCCATGTGGCTGTTGAGTCGGCGGTTGGGCTAGCTGGAAGGGCAGTGGAATCCACAGTTACGCCATAGCCAAAGGAAAGCCCAGTGGCGCTCACATCAGCCGCCTCTTCAATTGAGAATTGAATCGTTGAAGTTGCGCCGCCTACCACGTCTCCGTAGAGTTTAATAGTAAGGGCTTCACCTTTATCAAAGGTAAGGTTGATGTTCTTCAAGGTTACATATTCGCCGCTTGTTACCGCTTCCGTGCCTTCAATTTTTGTTCCGCTCTTGTACAAAGCAAAATTGATATAGTCAGAAAGTTTTGCTGAACCGGTGTTTCTGAAGCGTATGCTGTTTAAGCGGATTTTTTCAGCAGAGCCAGCGGTAAATGAAAAACGAGATAATTCCTGCTGTTGCTCGCCGACAAAAATATCAGTATCTGAAACCGTTCCTGATGTAACTGTCATTTCACCAACTCGGGTTGTTGAAGTGGACACAAAATTGCCCATTATCGGGAATGTGCCGCTTACAGTGCCGTTTGATGTGATGTCTCCAGCGGCTTTAATGCCGAGCTTGTGCTGGCCAGTTGCCGTGATTGCCGCCATGTCGCCGACAATAGCAAGCGATCGCGGTGTGCCGGCCTTGAGCATCAATCCGGAACCAAAACTGAATAGCGCTTCATTGTCAGAATTAAATGTGCGGGCTGTTGTATATTTCACACCGTCAACATAAATATAAACGGATGCAAAATTTTCGCGCGCGCCAAGACCATCGCGAAAAACTTTAATTGAACTTATAGTTGTATCAGTTCCTGCTGACACATTCAACTTCGTGAACACATTGCCGTATGACAAAGTCGGCGCTAATGTGCCGGATGGCGTGTCGCTCGCGAGCGAAATCGCGACTGTTCCTCCCGGAGGAGTTACAGTTGTTGTAACCGCGACTGGCCGATTGATTGAAGTGTCGGGCCCTGTAATCTGCGAGGCCGATGTCGTGTATGTTTCAGTCGCAGGAATTGTTACAACCGCTTTCCATACGCCACCGAAGTTAGAGAAGAACGCCTCTTCGTTTACGATCTCTTTTTTTAGAAGAGCGTCGCCTTCTTTGGCTGTGTAATAAACCGTCTTTGAATCCGCGTATTTTGTGAGCTGTCCTTCGCGGATTTCGGCTGACATTGTTGCAGAGGTAAGTTTATTGCCGGTTGAGTATGCTCCGATCACTTCATCGGTTACATAAAATACTCCGGCGCTGGTGTATCCAAGACCGGTAAATGTCGCCATCGCGTCAAATCCTCGTTTGGTAGTTCCAGGCTGAATGACAAATACCTCCGGGTTGCCTGTTGTTCTGACAAGCGACCCTGTGCGAAGTCCGCACACGCCTTTGTCTGTATATGTTGATGTTTCAACGGTCATGATATCCTCCCACATTTTTAAGCCCTTTGAACGAAACTTTGACCACATAACATAGTGATCCGGGGATGTGAGTTTGCAAATGGATTCGCCATCGCTCAAAATCACATACACGGTTCCGCTTGTGGGGCCCTTGATGATATCGCCGGCTTCAGCCGAAGCGATTGCAGGAGTAACCAAACCGGTTATTAAAGAAGCGCCAATGCTCCACAAAATGGTTGTGGAAGCTACAAATGAGGCGACTCCTTTGTGAAGTTTATTACTCATACGTATTGTATGCTTGAAAAAACCTTTGCGATTCGCATTAATTTTTTATTTCAAAAATATGAAACGAACCGCTGGCTTTATTTTTTTACCCTGTTATCGTTAAACGCATATCTTAAATGCCTTTTCACGATCGTCCGATTTTAACGGACTCGACCTAAAATCGCGAAATATATTGAAAGACATTTTACTGATATGCATTTTGTGCGATTCAGGGGGTGTTACGCTAATAACACGCTAGGAATAAACGCTCTTTATTATACTGTTCATGAAAAAGAGCGTCAACTCTTAAAGTATTATTTCTAAACTTTGACAAATTTCCCCCTCCTTACGAAGGAGGGGCTAGGGGAGGTTTATTTTAAGCCGTTTATAAACCCCTCCCAACCTCCCCTTCGTAAGGGGAGGAATCTATTTAAAGCCATTTTCACAAAATTTACCAAAGTTTAGTTATTTTAATTGTTATCTGACTGCACTAATTTCTGCGCCTCCTTGATTGCCGACCACGCGCTCTTAAACTCGGACTGCAAAACAAATTCTTTTGCTTGCGCAATAAGATTGTCTATTGTCTGAATGCGCTCTTTTTGTTCTCTCTCACTGGACTCTTGATCAATAATTGCTGTAACATCTAATATCACTTCCTCTGTTTTTACTTCTTCTTCCGAAGGGACTGGCGCGGGTTCGCTCTTTGATTCTGCTTTTAACTCTTGCACAGCTTTTTCAAGATCGCTCATAGCGCTTTCTAAATCCATTCGCACTTCCTCATCTGCGCTTTCCGGTTTGGTTGGTTGTTTTGGAGATGTTGACTCTTGCGGATTTTCTTGATCTTCAGCTTCAATAAGAATTCCCAGTGTCGTAAACTCCGCGTCAGTAATCTGCAAACTTACTTTTTGTGTTACTTCGCTTGTCTCTTCCGATAGCTCTCCTTCAGCGACTGCCGTATTCAACTCTTTTATTGACTTTTTAATATCAGCCACGCTCACTTTCACAGCTGAAACAGCATCGCGAACTTTCTGTGTTTCATTCTTATTTTTCCCAAGCTCGTTTATTTGTTTACTTGTCTCTGAAATGTTGCGCGATAAATGTTTCACCACGCTTTCAACTTTTTTTGATTTATCTTCAGCTCCCGCGGAACTCGCGAGAATTGTGTCAACTTCATTCTGCCTTTTTTTTGCAAGCGACGCCTCTTTGACGACCTTGTTCTGATCAGACATAACTATAAGCGGCATCCGTTCTATCGCGACTCGCGCATTGTAAAGCGGCTCTCCCGGGTTTGCTCCGTATAATGACGGAATGATATGCGCGCTTGTTGCGATTACTAACAAACAAAAAACCCCGACAACCGCGTACGCGACGCTTTGCGGGGTAAATAAATTGGCGAAAAAAATAGAAAAAATTGTGTATTGATGAGTTCTAGATTCATTAAACTGACGGAACGCTATTTTATCCATTAACCGCTCTCGTAAAAAAAGAAAACGAGCCGTTTCCGGAACATCGTTTTTGAGCTCTGCCAGTTGTTGCTTGATATTTTTCATTGCACTTAATAAGACGAGGAAAAGACGATTTTGTTACAGTTTAGCTTAAATGTCCTAAAATTCGTTTCAGTTCCTTCAGACCGCGAAATACGAGAATCCGCACAGCTCCGCTTCTCTTCCCTAAAACAACGCCGATCTCCTTGTAGGAAAGCTCATGAATGTAGCGCAATGTTACAGCCTCTTGATGCTCTTCCTTAACCTCTTTAAGAGCCTTGTATAAACGCTCGCGCCGATCGCGCTCTATTGTTGTCTCATATGGGCTTTGCGCCTTAGAAGGAAAGGTTTCACTAACTTCGTTGAGCGAAACAACTTTTCGTTTCCGATGATGATCAGCTGTTAAATTTCGCGCGGTTTCATAAAGGAACGCCCGCACGTTCTTCACCAGTTTCCCTTTCTTAATATACTCCCATACCTTAAAAAATGTTTCCGCCGCGATGTCTTCCGCGGTTTCCTGATGCGATGTTCTGAAATAAATGTACGCGTAAATATCCTGAAAATACCGGTCGTAAATTTTTCCGTAGCTTTCTCTAGAGCCGATTTTTGTCCTGATAACGAAAAACGTGTCCTGGGTTTTCCGGATAATGGATGGCTTTTTAGACATTATTTTGCTATATTACTCTTCGCTATCGCTTCTTGTCAATCAATATATGCTGATTTCAATTATTACTTCAACTTATAATGAATATCAAACAGGCGAGCTTAAACTGGCGATTGCATCCGTGCTTCAACAAACATACAAGCATTGGGAGATGATTATTATCGGGGACTGCACTCCGTATGGAGAAAAAATAGAACGCCTGATTGCAGAATTAAACGACGCCCGCGTGCAATTTTTTAATATGGGCAAACGCTCCGGACTTGAATCCCCCGGCACAATTCCGAAGATAAAAGGAATCTCGCTTGCGCGCGGAGAACTTTTGGCATTTTTGGACTCGGACAACGAATACTTTCCGGATCATCTGGCGCGATCTCTAGAGGCATTTGTAAAAAATCCGTCTTTGGATTTAGTGTATGGAGACACTCTTGTAAAAATATCAAATGTCAAATATCAAATGTCAAATCTTTGCGCATTTATATGGAGAAAACCGGAGTGGAACGAAAAAGCCGCGACAATGCTTGAACGAATTAATTTTCTGGATATGTCAGAGCCGGTATTTCGCAAAGAGGCCTACATCGCCGCCGGAGGACTGTCTTCTACGCATCACGCTTCTGATTGGTTCTTGTGGCGCGCTATGATTCGCGCCGGGCGCGGACGATTTTTGCATATCAATCATCGCGGGCTCATTTACAAAACGCATTCACTGTTGCATCATTTATCCTATTATATCTTGATGCTGGGAGTAAAAAGTGATATGCCGTATAGATCGCTCAAGTTAGCATGGATGCAGAAACATATTCAAAAAAGATTTCAAAAAAAATATGGAAAATCATAAACTCAAAACTGTAAATCAAATCTCAAGACTAATCTGTGTTTTGAGCGCCGCGCTCTTCTTGATTATGGCGCCTGATGCCCTTTCTACCACATCAACTACAATTTCATTAAATGATTACATCGCTTATTTCTACAATAAACACAGCGCGTTTCTTAATGAAACATACCAGACAACATTTCGCGCATGGCACTTTGACATTCCATACTATGAGCCTGACAAACGGTGGATGAAAACAAATATGAGCCCGCGTTATCAGATGAGCTCTGCGGCGTTTTACGCCTATCAAATGCAAGACAGTTCCCGCGCGCGCGTTCTTGTGCGGGATGCAATTTTGGACACGACAATACGCTATGAAAAACAGGGGCCGTCTGAATCGTTTGAAGGAGCGATCGCCGCTTTCCTGACAGTGCGCCTTCTGGAACGAGAAGAAACTTTTCCAAAACATAAACGGCTCTTCAATGCGGAGGAGAAAAGAAAAATTCTTAGCATACTATCAAAACGATTATTTCTCGGACTTCCGACAAAAGATACGGAAAACCGAGCGGCTCTTGCAGGCGTATACTGGTACTATACTGGAGCTTATCTTCAAAAACATGGGATACTTAACGATTCAGAATTTCAAAAAGTCAAAGAAAGAGCAAAGGCAAAAATTGATCAATCAATCAAAGAAACTCTTGCTCGTCCTGATAATAGATATCGTGAAAAAGGGCTGTTTTCACTGCACTATCATATAGTTGAAACATTTATGCTTCTTATGTACGGACACCTCGCGAACGAACCAGTTTATATGGAAAAAGCTCGCGCGATGACTGATGTTATAAATTCTCTTGCGCAAGACGATGGATTTCTTGACGCTCATATCGGACACAGACCAAGCGGAATAGGAGCGCAAGGGTACTTAATGGCAGGAGTTCTGAACCTTTATTTCAAAAATAAAACGCGCGCCGAGAAATTTTTTAATTATTCTTACGGCGCGCGATTTTTTAAGGATTTGCGTCATCCAAATCGTCTTGTATGGTACGATACAAAATCATCATCGCCAATTTTTAATGACGACATTTCTTTTGTAAATATGGCTGAATTGGCTCTAATTCTTTTCCAAAAAGACGCGCCAATTTTAATTGCTACATTGCCCTAACTTGGAGTTTGAACAGCTGTAGTTTGTTCAATTGTAGGCGTAATGGATGATTCTATCGGGATTGGTTGAATTTGCGCAGGTTCTTTAGCCTTCAGTTCTTCCATCATTTTCTCTTCGCCTATTCTTTCCATCTCTTCCCGCTCTTCCATTTTTGAATTCATCTTTCCTTCAAAATCAGACAATCGTTTCAAAATATCAGTTCTCGTCTTTGCGCTAGCCTTATACGATTTGCGCGACACGTCAGTCACTAATGGATGTACTTCGTTCAAAATTTCATTCGCGACGCGAAAATCGCCTTCGTTAATTGCTTCTGTTATAGGAAACAACATTTCGGAAAGTTCTTTCTGAATCTGTTTATCGCGCACGCGTTTAATAAGATCGTTTATCTCCTTTAAGCGACGGATCGCTCCTTCAAGCTCGCCCGGATGCCCGCTTTCCTGAATAAATTGTATCTCCTCCATTGCGCTTTGCGTGTCCCCTGCTTTATACAAACGATCTGCCTCTGCGTGAGCTGTTTTTAGTTCGGACAAATAATTTGTAACACCTTGCATGTCTATTCCTAAAGTTTGATACGCTTTGAGTTTTAATAATTTTTCAATACGCCGTATGGCAAGAGGAATATCTTTTAATATCTGCGGAAGTTCAATTTGGGCCCTGACGGCGCCTACCTCCTCCCACATGCGCGCCTCGTAAAACTCCATCAATACCTCGCGCTCTGTGTAATCAGAGGGCGGGTTTTTAATATTTGCCGCAAAAGTATCAAGCTCTTTGATAATCTCATTTAATTTATGTTTCACTTCTTCTCTGTTTTTCAGCCGCGCGACGCGTTTTGAAAGCCCGCGGGCTTCTATTTTTAATCGTCCTATTTCACGAAACGCGTTTTCAACTTCGCGCGGATCAACAATATCTTCCGGAAATACTTGTTCCTCAAATTTTTGAGATTCGTCCGGAGGCGGCTCTAAAATAGGTATTGCGTCATTTTGGGCAAGGAGCACTCCCAACCCAAGAAATAAAATAGCAGAGGTCGTGTACCCGACGTGATGACGTTTTCGTTTCAGAAGGTGTTTAAATTTTTTAAGATGCTTTTTCATACGTCTAACTTTGCAAGGGCCCGGGTGGAATTTCCGAGCCCTCGCTAGTTTCTCTTTACTGTGAAGCTGTTTTAACTTTTGAAGATGGTTGCTTGGTCGCCGGTTTGCGCGTTGCTCCGCTGTAGGCGATAGCGCGCGCCTGATCCCATTCGGCTGAAGTAGAAGGATTGCGTCCGTAAATCGCCTTGAAAATTTTGATGGCGGCTCCTTCGCTTCCCAAGTTGCGTTTTCCAGGGCGCAAACCGTACGCCATAATCGTTACCGCCGCGTTATCGTTTGCCGCTTTCATGTCCGGCGCGCGCTTGTATAACTTCTCAAAGCTCTTTTTTGCAAGATCCTCTGCCGTCTTTGAGGTTGCGCCGGGCCATCGGCCCTTTGCTATCTTTACAACGTCGGCCCACGCGATTTCAGTTTTTGGCAAATCCCCAAACGCCGCTTGATAACTTCCTATCACTCCCGCGCGCTCGCCAACTCCAAGCGATATGGTTTCCGGAGTGCCGTATGTTACAAAGGCGTCAATGGTAGTTCGTTCTGCCGAGCTTAATTTTGTCTTCCCGACAACTTTATTAACGATGCTCGCGAATTTCTTTTCAAGCGAAGTATCGCGTTTTGCATTGACAAGTTTCACAACATCATCAATTGATCCTTTTATAAGCACTTTTGCTTCGCTTAGTATGCGTTCAATTTGTAATATCGCGGCTGATTTTTGAGGGGCTGATGGCGCATAGGCGATTGGTTTCTCCGGCGTTTTTACAACTGGTTTATTCTGTAAATCCTCTACTGTTGATGATCCTCCGCTACTACCGCCACTAATGGTCCCAGGACTCGTGGTTCCACCTGTTGTGCCAGTAACGGTCGGGGTGCTACCAACCGGCGAATACACAATCGCGAAATCTGTGAAGTGATCTGTTTGCCCTGTAATTTTATTATTTGTGGTGTCAATAGTGAACCCTCCTTCAACCGGCACATACGTATCATCTTTTTTATGGGTTAATTTCAAATCTGATTCTGAAACGCCGACCGGGAGCTTGGAGAGCAAATGCTCGTAATCAAAGGTTTCCTCCACATTCCCTTTTGTCTCTTTCACGGCTGTGCCGGAGGAATCCGCGGTGATGGAAAAAAGCGCGTCTCCCAATGGTTTAAGAGTAGTTGTGTCCGGCGCGGTGAATGTCTGCTCAAACGTTAAAGTTACATTGCCTGAACCTGTATCAAGCACGCCGGCGCCGGCAGTAAGTTTAATTTTTGTGGTGTCAGTGTCGTCAACCGATCCGCCAACGCTTGCTGAAATGGATTCTGTTGTAGCAGATGACGTTTTTGTGGCGTCCGCGGTAAGCGTGATATTTTTTGCTGTGGAATCTGTCGTTCCTGCGAGAGTAACGTTTGATGAAAGCGCTGTCTTCGCATGCCCGGAAGTTGCCGCTTTAACCTGATATGTGCCGTCATCAACCGGAAGAGAGTATGTTCCGTCTGACCCGATCGGCGCGATGATTATTGCGCCTGTTGCGGTATTCTCTGCTTGCACAAATCCGTCTGTTACCGGCGTCGTGCCGTTGGACTTATAGATTGTTCCGCTTATCACCTGATCTGATTTTTTCAGAGCTGTTTGATCTGGACTCGCGCCGCCCCAGTCGTAATTGGATGTGCTTGAAGTAAGGGTAACGGTTGCGCCTTGCGGAGGCAGGTAACCGGCGTTTGCCGCGCTTACTGAATATGTTCCGGCTTTCACTGTAGCCGAGTAATTTCCGCTCGCGTCCGCAGTTGCGGTTGCTATCGTCCCATCGCTTCCTTTCAAAGTTACGAGCGCGCCTGTGATGTCAGTTCCGCTTCCGTCGTTAATGTTCCCGCTTAAGGTAACCATATTCGTTGCGGAAAGATCAATCGTTGCGGTCGCGCCTGTTGCGACAACGCCAGTATACTGTCCGATCCCGGCAACATTCACAAAATAGTTATATGTTCCGGAAGAGACGCTAAATGTCGCGTTCGTGTTCAATCCTTTTTGCGATTTTGTAATGCGCTTGAACTGATCTGTCGCGCTCTTCAATTCTAGAAGCGCCTCTTGAGTAGCAGTGCCGCCTGTGAATGCAAATGTTACGGTTCCGAGTGTGCCGGAGTTAATGTCCGCGTCTGTTATGTTACTTGTTGTTACAGCCTTTGTGGTTGAGATTTCGCCGTAATCCTGACTAAATGTGCCGACGCGATATGTTTTATTCCCGGCAACCTGCGCGCTGTAAACTCCACTTGAGTTTGTGCTTGTCGGACGGAAAACCCCGGCCGCGGCTGGACGACTATTCCCAGTGTCCCACTCTGCGATAAATACAGGAGCGTTTGCAAGAGTTGATCCTCCGACTGTAACAGTTCCGCTTAGCGTGTAGCATGTGCCTGTGGAAGGACTGATATTCTGGTTTGCCTGATTTGCAGTTGTAACAGTTACAATTTTAGAGAATGTTCCGCAGGCGTCGGTTTTGTCCGGCGGCAACATGCTTCGCACTGTCCATGTTCCGGCGTCAACAAATAAGGTGTAGCTTCCATCCTGCGAGGATCCGCCGTTAACGAAATTGTTTGCTGTATCCTCGGCAAACACAGGCGCATAAGAAATTGCGTTACTGCTGGAGTCTAAAATCTTTCCGGAAATCGTGTACGCGCCTTTTTTCATTCTGATCACAAGCGGATTGCTCCCGGTAATTTGTTTCCCTTTGAAAAAAATGTCTATGTCTGTCCCGGCATCGCTTCCGTCCGGCTGAACCTCAATATGATTGCAGTTTGGCGGAAGTCCGTCTTTGAATGCGCAGAGCTCGTATGATCCGTGATCGCCGACATTTAATGAGAAAGTGCCGTCGGACTTTGTCTGCGCGAATGTCGCCGCGCCAAACCCCTGGCTGTGCATATTAATATGAACATTTGCCAATCCAGTCGTACCGTCGTTAACTGTGCCGGATATTGCCTTATCCGCAGTAGTGCAGGAGAAGGTGATTGTCTTATTCGCCGCGTCAACGGTTACGCCCTTTGGCGTCTGGAAACCTGTTGCCATTGCGCCGGACGCGCCCAAACTCACAACTTTAATGTCAACAGGTGACGGCGGGTTGCATGGAAGAGATTTAGGGGTGCTCGTTGACGCGCCTTTTGGCATTCCAGGACCCATACCGATAAACCACTGGCCTGTTGAGGGAAGACGGAGAGTATAACCGGCTGACTCCGGCGTTCCAACACTTGTAAGATTCTTTACAACAAATCGCCCGGGACCGCCTGCAAAAATATCAACATCAGATCCGCCTAAAGTTGCGGCTCCTGTAATTTTTACAGTTACAGCAAGAGATGCTCCTGACGCGCTTGCAGATGAAAGTACGATATTCTTTGTGGGTGAAGAGTTAGAAGAATTTACACAGATCGGTTCCGGCGACATCTGCCCGAAGTAATCGTTGCCACCAAGAGAAACAAACGGTTCAGTGCCAAGGAAATAACAGCCGTCTGGAAGACTTGAGTACACAACGCCCGCGTCATTTGCTATTGAGACGCCGTCTGCGGCGGTAATTTTGCCGTCAGTAAGCGTTAAATTTTTGTCCATCGGACCTCCGGGCCCGCCGCCGTGCAGAAATAGAGTGCCGTTCGCGCCGGAGGTTCCGGTGCCGGAAGTGCCGGCGTACACTTTCACTGTAATAGAGCGCGAGCCGCCTTGGTTGATAAAGTACGGCATACTGGTTTTAGTCGCAATTGTGCTGGTGCCGCGCTTTACTTTAATAGATGCGGTGTATCCGCCTGTGTCCGGGCCCTTTGGAATGGCCGGGTTTGTAATTTTTCGCAAATCAACAGTGTATTGATCAGTTGCTCCGGGAGTGCCGGTAATGCTTAATTTCGCGGTAACCGCGCTGGAACTTTCGTCAACTGAAACGCCGTCGCTGTCGTACGTTGTATCAAATGTTACCGTGCCTGCGCCAAAGGATTCATTCATATCGTTCTTAAACGGAGAAAAATTATCAGGCGCGGCATTTGCAATTCCAGTGCCGGTCGGGAAAGTAATTTCAATAAGATCATCATCTAGAAGAGCCACGTCCGGCTTAAAGCGCACCTGAAACACATTCACGTCCGCGCTTGCCATTTGATTGAAAGGAAACGCGCTTGTTGCATCTCCAAACGAGGCCTGCTCTGCGGTAAAGTTACCAAAGCCCTCGGGTGTGAAGGCAAATCCGCCTGTGGTTGCGCCAGTTCCTCCAAATGAGGTGGTTGGAGGCCCGAACATCCCTCCTTCCCCGCCAAAAGTGCCAAATGTTTGTTTGCTGTCTTCCACTTTGCCGATGATCACATTACCTGTGTTTCCAAGCGCATTGCTTGCTAAGTCAGCCGCTTCTTGCTCTATACGAAGGGCAAAATCGCCTCCGATTGTAAGTTGACCGGTTGAAAATCCCTGCACCTTCATCCCAAAGCCGACAGGGTCGTACGAGAGAGTGATTGCGGTTGAAGAGGCGTTCACTAAATCGGTTGCCCCTTCTTTAGTAACCGCGCTCGTACCTGTTGCAAGCGTGATATTTGTTCTGTTTAATACGCTTGCGGCAAAACTTGTTGCCCCGTCTGCCTGCACTTTGCTGTTCATGGGCTCGTTAAATTTCACATTGCATGAATACTCATCGCATCTCGCTTCTATAATTTTTGGAGCGGTAGTGTCTGCTGAACCTGTTGTAAAGGAAAATGTCCTCGCGCTTGCAAACGCATTGCCGTATAAATCCTTCACGCCGGTGCCAAATGTTACAGAGTATGCGGTGCTGTTTGCGAGAATTGTTGTCGGAATTACATACAGGTTATTTTCGCCGGCGCGATATTCTACGCTCGCCGGCACGCTCGTTGATCCTCGCGCCATAGTGATGGTGCTTGTAGTCGCGGTTGTTGGATCAAGTTGTTTGCTAAAGCCGTATTGCAAAGCTCCTTTATTGACCGCAACCCCGGTTGATCCGTCAATTATTGCCGGGAATATGCTTGGCGGAGTTGTGTCGGCAGAGCCTGATACTGTAAAGAATCCGCTGAATGCAACGGATGTCCCCTCGTTTGGCGCGCGCATAGTTACGCCTTGGTTATTTGCAACCGCGCCGAGCACGCGTATTTCGTAATCGCCTAGGGCAAGGCTTGCAGAAGGAGTGATAGTTGCGGTTTCACCTGTATTGCCGTCCGGCGTTACGGTAATTGTGATATTGCTGTTGTCGCTTTTTTTCACGAGCTTAATGTTTGTCGTAGTAAGAGTCGTTGTATTCATTCCCTGGTTAAACGAAATCAGAGGTTTAATGTTTGGAGCGGCCTGAATTCCTGGGCCTGGAGACATTGACTGCACATACGGAGGCATGCTTGCTCCTCCGGCTCCATATTGGTCAGGATTATCGCTGAAGTTAAAAGTATCGCCGCCGGTGGTAAACCGTATCTGATGCCCGCCGCCTGAACGATTACCTTCAACAGACTGCCCTGAACTTGAGGTAACACCTTCAGTGATCACTAATGTATAGAATATATTCTGCGCGAGAGATGATGTTGGAGTAAAGAGAATCACATTTTGATCCTGCGGGAAAATCGTACTGCACCCTACAGAACTTTGGTTTGCGCAATAGGTTACGGTTCCGGCTACTTGATCTGACCCATTTGTCGTTAGATACACCTTGCTTCCTGCGTCTGATGCGTCGGAATCATTTACCGTAGAGCCGTTTAACGCCTGATCAAACCCAACGCGGATTTTTTCGCTTATAGACACAAATGTCATATTATCTGGAGGCCCTGAAAATACCACATGGGGTTTACCTCCACTATTATAGGTTCCACCTCCGGTTGGCGGCGCCACAAAACTGCAATCGCCTGCATTAAGATTTAGATCCATGCCGGTGAGAGGTGCTGATCCAAGAAACTCAAACCGCTTGTTATCGCAATAGCCATTTTTATAGGCGGTAATTTCAAACGAGTTGTTGTCCGGCAACCCTGTTACTGAATACGCGCCTGCGCCATCTGTTGTCGCCGCAACTTTCGCGTAACCGCCAATAAATACTTTTGCGTCAGCAAGAGCGTCTCCGCCTGAACGAATCGTGCCAGCAATACTTCTCGCGCCAGCAGTAACAACATTCACCACAAACGGACTGCTTGTGCAATCAGCGTCGCTTGCAGGATTTGGATTCGCGCATGTAAACGCAGTGTTATTGGCTTTGTCTGTTGCCTTTATATAATATTGAAATGTACCCGATGCTCCAACAGTCGCTGAAGGAACAGTAAACTGAAAGAGATCGCCGGCTCCGGAAATCACCTGTACCGCGGTTGAGGACGCGGAAGATAAGGAAAGATTGGTTCCGTAAAACAATCGTATTGCGGCGCCGGTTGTGCCGTTAATAAAATCTGCCGCAGTTGACTGATCATCGCGTATGATGGCGTTGATAATCGCGTTTGCGCTAGCGGTTGCGGCAATCACCGGAGTATGCTGAATAAATGGACGGTTGGTGTCGGTAACGCTATCGGAGGTTGGAGTCATCGCGGAAGAACAGGCGAGCTGATCAGTTGTCGCGTCAATAAGCACGCATGCCTTGTATGCCTGTACCGTAAACGGATTGTTCGCGCTATCTGCCTTAAAAAAATCAGGAACAATAAACATGTTCGCCTGATATTGGTTAAGAAATCCTCTGTCTTGGCATGCCGAGCCTCCACAACCATTCACAAGGACATTTCCCGCTGTAAGAGAAACTCCGTTTGGAACAATAAAAATCTTTGTTCCCATATATCCAGATGGACCTGTGGGCGTCGCTGGATCAGGCACCCACGTTATATTAAAATCGCGCCCATCCAATCCAGGGCTTGGAATGTTAGGAGATACAGAGTCTGTATCAGCGAGCGCTACTCCAGTTATATCCCCTGCCGCGGCTTTTGCAATAGGGAGAGCGATCGGAAAAAGCGAGAGCCCTAAACTCCAAAGAATGGTTGCGAATACAGTAAATGCTGTAAACGCTTTTTTGAGATGTTGCATAGAGAAACGTCTAACGCATAAACTCATGTACGAATACCTGAACTCATGCGTTTGGTTTATATTGAGAGTGAAAAAAATGTCTTAATGTCATTGCGAGCGAAGCGAAGCAATCTATTTATAGCTTAAACAAAAGATTGCTTCGTCGCTCCGCTCCTCGCAATGACAAAATACTGTATTCTTCTACACTCTCATATTCATATTATTAAAAATAAAAAAAACCGCCTTTACCTTTTGAAAAGACGGTCTTGTTCTAAAAACCAAAAATGAAACGTAAATAAATTGTGGGCAGTTATGATAATGGTTCACACCTCCTAAAAAATATTAAACCACTTATATTTTTTCTCACACGCATTGTATCACTGTCGCAAAAAGCGTGTCAAGACCAGCGGGATGTTGCGATAATCAGAAAAAATCCGGAGAGGCTTATTATAAGATAACGAGATACAACTTTCCTTGTTAATTCCTCGCGTCCAAAAAGCAGATAATGGCGGCTTAGCCCGAGCGTCGCATAATAGAATAATGTTGTGAACGCGCCCTGGCTGTACACGGAAACCGGAAGAAGTTTTGCCGCCCAGAACATCTCTCCAAGCGCAAGTGTCATAATACTAATGAAACTCGCCGCGCGCCAGTTTATTAAGTTAAAAATATCAAGCGCGCTGTATGAAAGAAGAACGGAGCCGAGAGTGAAAATAACTAGAAACAATAAAAATTTTTGATTCGTCTGCAAGTCCAGATAAAACAGGTCAACGCTTAAAAAATAAAACACTGCCAGATTGCAGTACCCTATGATATTTTGCAACGCATAGTTAGATTCAGACGGCGAAAGTTCTCTGTAAGGCCTTTCATGTATACTCTCTAAAAGCGCAAGCAGAATCAATGATGTAAACGCAATGAATCCGTGGGCGACAAACGCGTTCTCCAAAAATACAAGGAAAACATAATGCGTGATTATAAGAAGTATCGCCGAAAACATCAGCGCGAAAGTATGTGGCGAATCCCCGGCCTTGTTGCGAAGAATAAAAAAAATAATAAGACCTATTACAACGAGCCCGGCTCCGTAAATAACCGGAGGATATATAAGGTAAGCAATTTCAAGCCCAAAAAAATTTATGAGCGGAATTACGAAGTGCATATCGCTAAAATACCGGAGTAAAAATCGCCGGATTCCCGACGCGTTTTTCAACAATTTCGTTTATGCTTTGGTTTCCGTTTTTGTCTTCGCTTTTCAAAAAATAATAATAGGTTCGCCCATCTTCAACTCCCGCGTCAGTGTATGTCTGAACTCCGGGCAAAACTTCGTAAATTTTTTCGCCAACATCCCCTTTAACGCTAGAGCGATAAATTGAAATATGATCCAAATCTGTTGCAGTGGGATCGCTCCACTTTAGAATAACGCCGTTATCCTCAAAAGTGTATGTTATCAGAAAAGGTGGCGTCGGAGGAACGAGATCTTCTATCGGTCCAGTAATAATGGGGCCTGCAGTTCCTGATTTTTCTCCGTCCTCTGACAGGCTCTGCAGTGTATACGAGTAACGGCTTCCGATTTTGATAGCAGTGTCATGGTATCCTGGTTCAGTGCCTGCCACCTCTCCGACTAGTGTTGACGCGCCACCGTCATCGCTACGAAAAATAAGAACTTTTTGCGGAGGCGCTATAAAAATGTCCCAGGTGATTGTAACCAATTCCCCGTTTTTAACATCAGTAATCAAAACATTGCGGGGAGCGGGCGCTACGCGCGAAACTGCCACCTTTGTCTGCGTTCCTATTTCGCGCCTCTTTTGCAATATGAGGCTTTCTTCAATGCTTAAAAACGAACGGTCAAAAAATACTTGAGCGATCGGATCTTTTGATTTCGCGCCGGCATTTTCAGGCGCATCATTCAAAGGAGTGTTCTCTACATTTTCCTCCGCGCTCGCCTCTGTAAGCAATGTCCGCGGGAGAGGAACAGTTCCGCGCGTCTGAATTATCTCTTCTCCTAAAATAATGCCGACGGCGAAAAGGAGCGCTGTTACGAATAGATAAACTTTGTTAAATGTGTGCCGCATATGTATTTATTATTCCGCTTGGGCATTATCGTCTATAAAAAATAAATCAATTGTAAGCGTAATCTCGCTTCCGCCCGCGTTTTCAGTTTTTGCGCCGGATACTTCATCTCCAAATTCCAGCTCTCTCATATTAAAAATGCCGTACTGTTCATGCAATGCGCCAAGAATCTTTTTTATCTTTTCGTACGTAATCGTCTGCCCTTTAATAGTTACAGACACCGGAACGACCGAAACCGCAAGCGGCACATCCAGTTTCGCTCCGAAATATGTTTCAGGAGTTACAGCTTCTTCAACTTTCAGCGATGTTATGTAAAAATTCAATGACGATGCAAGAGCATTCAATGAAAACACCGCTTCCTCTTTGCGCGAGATTGGGGGAAGAATCCGCTCTAAAATCTCGCTCTCATGTTTCTGCAATATCAGAAATTCATTTAATTGACGTTTCAAACGATTTAATGTCGCTTCCTTAATGTGTTTTTCCTGCGTCACGCGCGTGATATCATTGGTAACTTTTGCCGAAAGTTTCGCGCGTTCAGGCTGTATAACGAAAAAATATCCGGCCGCAAGAAACACAATAACAAAGAACCACGCAATTTTTTTGAACTGTTCAATAATAAACGCGCTTAACGCGGTTTGTTTTTGTTCTTCAGTTGTTTTCTGTTTTGGCATAAAACCAATCGTCTGCAAGAGTGAGAGAAAGAGGAAACTCAACAAACGACGCTGTAACCGATTCTACGTTTTCAATACCTGCCGGAGTAATTTGTTCTTCAATAACGGAAAATTCATCAACATCAACAGATTTAATAAAATTGTCCGCGTTATGAAAAATCTGAATTTGCAGAAGCGCGTCTTCAAGCGTTTTTGCGCGCGCCGTAAGTTCAATTGCGCCGTCTCCGTCTGACTGGAACTTTGTATAATATACGGCTGATAATGTAAGCGATTCCATGCGCGCGAGCATGGCGTTCCAGTCTGTCCGATTCTGAAGTATGGCATCAATTGTCGTAACTATATCCGCTGTTTGTTTGCTGTGCTCCAAATCTTTTCGCGCAAGGGCAATTGATGCATCAAGACGCGTATTCTCATTTTCGGCTTCATCCGTCGCAGTCTGAATTTTTTGTATGCGCCATTCGTAATACATATACGCGCCGATAAACAAAAAAACAAAACTCGTAACGATCGCTACGAGTGATAATAATTCGCGCCGGATGCTCCGCGGGCCTAAAACTTCTTTAGTAAGTAATTCTGCGCCAATCTTTTCCGGAGCGAGCGCATGTTCTTTTTTCGCATTCATCAATGTTTTTATCTGCGCTCTAAAACGAGTAAGCAATCCTTCTCTTTTTTTGACGCTGACTTTTTTTTCAAATTTGCCGATTGCGAGTTTTTTTTCTTTCTCTTTTAATACCGGCGCGGGCGCGCTCTCGCGAATCACAGGCTCGGTTTCAAATTTAGAAGGAGCAGATTTAAACTGTTCTTTGGATTGCAAATCTTTAGGAAGCAAATTGATATTTGGTTCAAGCATACAACGGCAATTTTATCCCATAAACTTTTTACACAGTATATCATATAGTGAAAGCCGCGCGCAATCTACTGTGATTTAGCAGGTTCAACGAATCGCAATTCTTCTAAAAATTCAACAAATCCTGGAGGCGGGTTAATAAGAGTTCTGCCCTCATAAATCACATCCTCAACTGGCGCATCAGGCGAAATGGATACAGTTCTTGCTTCTCCGTTCAGAGCAACATTGATGTTCCCGTTAAGAGAGTCCGATGTAATTGTAAACGTATCACCAAATATGCCGTCGGAGACAGGGGAAAATTTAAGCGTGATGAACTTGTACGAAAGCGCGTCATTATTTGCCGAACACTCCGGAGGCGGACCGTCTGCGTCCGGAAACAGAGTAAATGACGGCGGAGTTCCGGATACGCTAAACTCTGCGCCTGCCGCAAATGAAAGAGAGCTCACATTAAGCGACCCTCCGCCAAGATTGCACACCAGCATTGAAAGCGATTTTGTGTCGCCTGTTTTGATCGCCCCGAAATTATAAACGTACGGGACGTTTGTCGCGGGAAACGACTCCGGATAAATAGCTATAATTTTGTCGCCGGCATTTGAGATGATAATGCTTTTAGAAATAAACGCTGATTCCGAACCGTATTCATCTTTCGCTTGAAGCGCGATTGTGTAAACGCCGTCCCCAGTCGTGTACGTATGCGAAACATCACCTACTCCAGAAATATATGAACCCCAATTCGGCGCGCCACTGTACTCAAAATCCCAACGCGTCTCAAGCGATGAGGTCGGTGTGAGATCATCAGTAGATGTCTCCGCGCTTACTGTGATTGAATCTGCGGCATGATCAATTGATTTTATAAGAAGACTGGCAGACGGCGGAAGATTACAGGCAAAAGCAGTCCCATCCGCAACGCATATTCCGTCTGTGGCTAATACGTTAAATAATTTATTGCACCAGGCGCCGAGCTCACAGTAGTTTTTCGGCTTACATGTTTTAACCGCCCCCAAAAGAGCGCAAATTTGGTCAGCGCCGCAGTCAAGCGCGGAGAGGCATGTTAACGAACAGGAAAGAGCTTCGGCATAACCTTCAACCCATGAGGTTGTGTCGCCGTCGCGATTGGACGCCGTAACTCTTCCTGTAAAAGGCGCGCCGCAATTCGCGTTTTGCATGGTCCATTCGGAAACGCGATTTTTACTGAACAGTTGATGATCATCGTCTACCCAGTGATTCAAAACATAAACGCCGTCAAAGTACGCATCAGATTGATTATGAGAATCGCTGTCGGTTCCTATAAAAATTGTGGAACCGGAAAAATCGTCAAGAACGCCAGGAACAGGCGCCGGCACTCCCAAAAAATTGCCGTCAATGTAAATTCTTCCTTCATTCCGCGCGTATGCATCCCACTGCAAAACTATAGAATGCCATTCATTTGCGGGCCATGAGGAAATATCAATGCTCCCGATTGTCGCATCTGCTCCGGCTGAATTCGTAACAATATATCTAATCAGCTGATTGTTCGCGCCGTCATGCCCTAAAAACAGACGGCTGACGCCGGCTTTAGCGTCCAGAAAAACCGGAGAATATGACGAACCCGCAAGCGAGCCCGGCAGAAGTAATTTTACCGAAAGAGCAATAGTGCCATCCTTGTTTGATAAGATATTTTTTGCCGGAAACGTTAATGCGTCATTGCCGTCAATCAACATCCCAGCCCATTCGCGAACAACAGGATCATTTGGGCGATCTCCCGGGTTTACGCCTGTGTTTGTTCGTTGTATAAACGCGCTCATCTGCCACTCGTTAATACTTGTCAATTGCAGGTCATGCGCTGGAGAAGAGACGCCTGCGGAAACTGTTTTATCCGGCGAACCATTAAACAACCAATACTCGGTGTTTGTTCCGTTTGCGTTCGCCTGCCACGGATTTACAGCTTGCGCGGCAATTTCTCCGGCAGACCACAAGCCGCCTCTCAAAATTCGCGCGTCGCGAATGGCGCCGGTAAAATTGCGCTTTCCGTCTGAATCAGCTCCGACCGTAAACTTTGCCGCATTATCAGCTGAAGCGATCGGCAACGGATTCCCGTCTATGTCTTCCGGCGTAATTTTCAAAGTCCCGTCTGAAATTCCGTCTTTATAAACAGTTGCCGTGCCATCGCGATCAAACGTTACCGCAATATGATGCCATGCTCCGTCATTCACAGGCGCGCTACTCACGGTTCCGCCGGAAACATTGCCGCTTATATCCCCGATAGCAAGCCCGATCTTTCCTGAAATATCATTCATATATATTTCATAACCGACGTTGCCGTCCATTTTTGATACTATGCGATTACTGCCGTCGCTTGTCGCGTCCGCTGTTTTTATCCATACGCTGATGCTTATGTCTCCTGTTCCGATGTTAAGAATATCAGAGTCGGCAGACATCTGCGCCATTTCGCTTCCGTTAAACGTCGCATGTATGCCAACTTTTTCGGTTTGAGGGTTGCCTCCAAAGCCATCGTCAACAATAACCGTCGTGTCGGAAAGGACGTTCGTGATGCGTCCGGCAACGGCGTAGCTTGTTCCATCAAATACCTCTATAGGATCGTTCGTTTGAAACGCGCTCACTGCAAGAGAGGGCACAGTGATAGTATCCGAGGAAGAACCATTTGAAATACTCACGATTGGAAGTGATTGATGAGGTACTGCTTGCGTAGCCGTTTCAATAATCCCTGATTGTTCTCTTGTTGACGGCGTTGCTACAGTCGGCGCGACGCGTTCTGTTACGCTCGCAACTTGATAAATCACTGCTTCCTGCCGATACGCCGCGCCGGTTATAGTTCCGTTGTTTCCATTTGCGCTTGCATCTGTAACCGTTGGGGCGGTATTTTTGTACAACTGCCACAGTCCGCGGACATCGCTGTCTGTAAAACCAAGAAGCGTTTTAATCTCTGCGAAATTTTTTTTCGGGTTGTTCCAAAGCGATTGAACTTGCGCCAAAGTGAGAGCTTGGTTATACGCGTGAACTTCGGCGATATCGCCGTCAAACAATTCAGATCCAAGAAGCCCGGCAGAGCCGATTCCAGCTTGAAATGAATTTGAAATATCAACGCTGTTTAATGAGCTGATAACAACAGGAGTCCCTGTCGCGGTTCCGTCAATATATCGCGTGAGACTGCCGTCTCTGTCAAAAACCGCCGCAACATGGTGCCATAGTCCGTCGTTTATGGTATCTCCGTCATCCGCATTGTATTTAATGATTCCGTCCGCGATTCCGGCAGACACGCGCCCATCTTTGAGGGCAAGCCTGTACCCTTCGTCAATTCCACCGCCCTGCTTTTTGCCAAAAATAACTCCTGTGCCGTTTGCGTCTGTTGTCCGTATCCACGCGGCAATAGTCAAATCAGCAGTGCCCATGTTTAATGTTGGTTGATTCCCAAAAAGTATGTAATCTGTTTGTCCGTTAAATGTTAATAAACCGCCGACATTTGCAAGCCCGTTTAGCACTCCGCCGATTCCGTCATCAATCGGAATCACAATCTCTGTTCCAGTAAGCGAGCCGGCTATAAATCCTTGCGCGCTATAAGCGGTGCCGTCATACACGGAAACCGCATCATTGTCCGCCCAACTCCGCAAACCGATCACTTCAGCTAAAGTAACTTGAGATGCCGTAGAGCTTATTACACCCTGCCCTTGATGATCATACACCGCATCGATTTTGTCGTTTGAAGAATCTAAAAGCCATAGAGTGTCTGCGGTTATTGAAAACGTCGCAGGAGATCCGTTTCCGCCCGCATACAAAAGATCAATCTCCGATTCCGAGAGAGCGCGGCCGAGGATACGGCCCGCAACAAGCGCGTCAATTGAACCGGTTCTGTCTGTATTATTTCCGATGATAAACTCTCCGCTCGCGACCCCGGGCGTTAATGCGGATAATCCTCCGTAAGCGTGCGCGCCGTTAATTGTTAACCGTGCATAATTTGCGCCATTCAGTTTTGTGTCAACATCAAACGAGGCGACAATATGAATAAAATCTCCGGCGGTATGCGAGGCTGAAACTGTTACAAGATCGCTTCCTCCGATCCATCCTAAACGCCACGCATTGCTTGCTGTTTTTTCAATGATCGGAAAATTGTCCGCGCCGCCGTCAAAAAGCGTGTGCGTTTTCCCGTCATTACTATCCCAGTGCGTCTGTATCCACGCTTCAAGCGTGCCCTCTCCAGGGTTAAAATTTTCATATACTCCGTCCAAAAGTTTACTTCCATAAGAATACCGGAGATCATCATATTGGGTAATAAGAATTCCTTTTTGCGCCGCAATCGCTGATGAAGGCCATGCGAGCAAGCGATACCCGAACGCTCTCGTAAATGAACCGTCCGAAAACCTGATCGGCATCCATCCGCTGTTCTTTTCAGAATCAGTCGCGAGTTCGGCAAAATAACCGGAGTCCCGTCCTCCGCTCTGCCAGCTCCATAATACCTCGCCTGCATTTGCGCTTGGAGCGCCGGCAAAAGCCATCGGCGCATTGGCGGAGGTCGCGGCAATGCCGATATCGGAAAAATCGCTTTGCGGGCTTTGCCCCACGTCGTCAACAGCAATGACCTTAATATCATATAGAGTGTCTGAAACAAGAGGCGCTGTTATTAACGGATTGTTTGTGGTTAAAAAGAATGACGGCGTATTCGTAATCCCGGCACGAGTCCAGTTCAAATCTGGAGTTAAAACATACACATAATACGTTGTCGCAAGCGGCACGGGATCCCAATGGAAAATGACTGAAACTAAGGTATTAAACTCTGCGCCAGCCGGATTTAATACATTCAATGGAGTGGCGAGCGGGAACGCGGCGGCGTAATCAAGACGAATCTCGGACTCGCTTCGCGCGTAATTATACACGCGCACATCGTCAATATATCCTTTGAACTTTGTTGTCGCGCTTCCGATTGTAAAATTCTGCCATCCTGAAATTGACGACGAAAGCGACGCGCGAGCTTCCTTGATCTCGCCGTCTACGTACAAGGTCATTCCTTCATCGCCTGTTGTTCCGTTCCACACGCCGGCGACGTGATGCCACGCGCTGTCAGATGGAATAGCGGATTTCAAATTATTCGCTCCGCTGTCTATATAAAACCACACCTTGCCGTCGTTATTGTATGTAAGCGCAAAACCGCCGATTCCAGTGCCGGCTATGCCGGAGTCCGCGCCAGAGGGAACTGCGTTTGGTTTAATCCACGCCTCAAGCGTAAGAGCTTTTTCAAGTTTTAATGATTGCTCGCTCCACGCGTCTACATAATCGTTCGCGCCGTCAAAAGAAAGACAGCCGCCGAAGACGCACTCGCCGCCCGATCTCCAGACTGGCCCGAATAATTCTCCGTCGTTTTTATTTTCTGATTCGTCGCGCGCGACAGTTCCGGATCCGTCGTCAAGTTTCCACTCTGAAACCGGGGCAAATCCTTTTTGATAATCATCATACATCTGCTCTATAGTAAGCGCGGACGAATACAACCGCACTTCATCCAGCATGCCGTTTATACTCTCTTCGTTATCATTATATGATCCAATAGTAAGAGAACGCGCCGTCTGCGCGAGCGATCCTGTCATTGGAGCCGAGGATACTGCTACGCCGTTTATATATAATGTAAGCGATGCTCCGTCATACACGCCGCCGACGTGCGTCCATGAGGTTATAGGCAACGCCCCGGAAAAGGTCGCAACGTACACATCGCCTGCGCCGTTTCCGACGCTCAAACGCACAGTACCGTCGCTGTAATAAAAAAGGCGATAACCTTCCGCGGGGTAGTTCATTTTAGAAACAATGTTTTGCAAATTCTGCCCGCCGCCGTTCCAATACACCCACCCGGTAATCGTAAACGTTGTTGGATTAAGTGAAGGAGCATCTGCGACTGTTAGGTAATCATCAACGCCGTCAAACAAACACGCTCCTCCCTGCCTCCCCAAAACCTCGCAATCCATGCCTGCGGCGTTTGCTCCCCAGTTTGCGGTTCCGTTATTGCCGTTTCCGGAACTGTCAGTAATCGTTTTTCCGTTCCCGGCTGTGTTATCGTCCATTTTCAAACGCAGAACAAGATTTGACGAAACCGAGCCAAATTCCTGCGCGACTTCGGCGGAAGAAAGCGCGCGGTTGTAAAGTTTTGCCTCGTCAATAAATCCGTTAAAATCGCTCGTCTCTTTTCCAAAAAGAAAATTTCTGGACGGCGATATCGCTGAAACAAAAGACGACCCTCTTCCGGCAAGCGCGCCGTCAATATAAAGTTTCATTCCGTCTGCAAGCGTAGTTCCATCCCAAACTCCCGCGACATGATGCCAGCGGTTTGGCGATGCAAACGCGCTTATTTTGTTTGTTCCGTTTCCGAGATAAAAATACACGTTGCCGTCTGTATGATAGGTGAGTGAATACCCGCCATTGATGCCGGTTCCCATGATACCGGCGTCAGAGGATGCGGGAAAACCTATCGGATATATCCAGGCGGTTTCCGAAAACGCGCCGGTTATTTTTAAGTCCGAATTAATTCCGGCATCTGTATAATCACCTGCGCCGTCGTAGAACAAACACTTCCCTGCGCGGCATAAACTCTCATCGCGCCACGAAGCGCCGGTTATCGTTCCGGTATGCCCGCGCCCTGATGAATCATTCGCTACTGTTCCCGCGCCTTCGTCAAATGTAAAGTGAGCGACAAGTCCGCTATATTCGGCCAATATCTGATTATCGGAACGCGCATACGCGTACACTTTGCTCTCATCAAGAAAAATATCAGGCGTTCCGTCTGTTAGACGTTCGGCGAGTTTCATGCTGTTTGATCCGAGCGGACACAACCCGCCGGCATGCGTAGCTTGATTTTTTAAAACTCCGTCAAGGTAAGTTTTAACAGTGGCGCCGTCGTAAGTTGCGGAGGCAAAATGCCATGTATTATCAAGCAGATTTGAACCGAGTGTGAGCGACGAATACAACGAACCATCGCATGGACTATTCCCCCACTCAAAGTAAAGATGACCGTCATTTCCGGTTGAGTTTGCCGGAACCCAGTATCTCAAACCATAACCTTTATGCGTATCGCCATTGTAGTTTGCCATAACGCGCGGCCAGCGGTTGCCGGAGTTCGGTGTATAGACACTGTCTAACTTTACCCATGTTGAGTATGTAAACGCGGAAGATGTATCAAAAATAAGCGAAGATGGGATTGTTATGAAGTCATTGTCGCTGTCTGTTCCGATGCATGCGCCGAGCTTGCACGCGCTTTGGTTCTGCCACTCTAACCCGGTAACCGTAGCGGTAAGATTATTGCCCGAGGAATCCGCCGCGCTTGTGCCGCTCCCATCATTAAACTTCCAATGCGCGATCGGCGCAAACGGCGATTTCACGCTGTAGGAAACCGTGCCGCACGAATTCGTGTTTGCGCAATTGAAACTGATCCAGCCCAAAACATCGCCCCCAAACGCAAAGCCGGTAAACTCGCCTGTGTCGTCGTCAATCGTAACGCCGTACGAAGAGCCGTCCTGCGCCGTGCCGGCAAACTTGATCCACCCGTCCCAGCCCAAGTCTTGCGCAAGCGCCCGCGCCCAGCCGGTGATTTGAAAAGATCCCAAATCCATTTTTGCTACATATGCTTCACTCCCATTATACGGAGCTGTGGGAGGCACTCCGGTGTCAGCGCGATTAAAACTGATCCAGCCGATGTTCTCGCTCCATGCATAGCCTGAAAATATACCTGTTGTCGTGTCAACATTCACGCCATAATCAACCGCACCGCCTCCGCTTGTGTTGTTAAAACTGATCCAGCCCATGTTCTCGCTCCATGCCCAGCCGGAAACATTCTGGCTTGCGCTTGCTCTAACTGTATGCGGAAACATAAGCAACGCGCCGATGGCGGCTGAAAAGATGAGTGAGTGTAAAAAAATTGCGCCCGCGCTTATTCGCATATTTATCTATTTTTTTTCTTTATGCCCTATAAATTCTTCCATGTTGGCGTGGCACCTGTTTTCATACATATTTGTAAGTCATCGTTGCCCGTGCCTCCGTTCGTAAACCACAACATACCGCGCTTACTATCGTCGCATCCGGGTCTCGCGTCAGTCGTATTCAGCCGTACTCCGCCATTCACTTCCAGCTTTGCCTCCGGCGTCGTCGTCCCGATGCCGACGTTGCCTGAAAAATAACCATTCTCAAACGCATTCGTATACGGAACAACAACGGCATTTATTCCAGTTATCGGTTCTGGGGCAAATGTC
>Ga0209212_1000432_pt1 | contig 82933 bp, 66 predicted proteins | sample RifGroC2_FD_183996 | JGI IMG/M metagenome (GOLD analysis project Ga0209212, IMG submission 183996) | Groundwater microbial communities from Rifle, Colorado, USA - Groundwater C2 (SPAdes) (version 2) | ecosystem: Environmental > Aquatic > Deep subsurface > Groundwater | place: Rifle, Colorado...
GTAGCTGTTCTGCTCGAGCAGTATAACTTTAGCTCTCAACAATGAAGATGCATAAATTGCCGGACCGGCTGCGTAACCACCGGAACCGATTGCAACCTGCGGTTTGAATCTCATATTTATTGCTATTGACTGCATAAGTGAAACAATCAGCTTAATTGGAAATAAAATATTTTGAACACTAAACCTTCTTCTAAATCCTTTAATCCATATCGGACTGAACCTGAAACCAAGTGCGGGAACAACCTTTCCTTCAATCTTAGATTTTGAACCGACAAACAAAATTTCAGCATCGGGAATTTTACTTTTAATCTTCTCTGCAACAGCAACAGCCGGAAACAAATGTCCTCCGGTTCCACCACCGGCAAATAAAAATCTGTATACTTTCTTCTTTCCATCATACTCTGTCATTTGAATTTGAAACAACCTCGATATTAGATTTTCTATCTGCTGAATTTGAAATAGCAATGTTTATAAGAATCCCGATTGAAATACACAAAAAAGTCATCGAGGTACCACCATAGCTAATAAACGGTAACGGGAGCCCGGTTGTAGGAAGCAGTCCGGTTGAAACTGCTATGTTAATAAATGCATAAAGAATTATTGAAAAAGAAATTCCAAATGCCAGCAACTGACCGAACCTGTCTTTTGTTTTCTTTGCTATTACAATACCCACAAGGAAAAGCGCAAGGAAGCTTGATATTATAACTATTGCCCCTATGAAACCGAGTTCTTCTCCCATCACTGCAAAAATGAAATCGCCGTAAGCTTCAGGTAAGAAAAGATTACTCTGTTTTCCATGTCCAATACCAACACCAAAGATTCCGCCGCTACCCAAGCCAAGCAATGCCTGCTTAACCTGGAGATTTAGATCTCCCCCGTTGCTCAGATTATTAATAAAAGCAAATATTCTTTCTCTGGAATGAGAGAAGATCATTGCACCTGTTCCACCAGCAAGTAAACATCCAAATGAAGAAGCAATTATATGAGTTAACTTTGCTCCACCTACGTAAAGAAGAATAATTGAGATAAAAGCAAGCAATATTGCATTACTTATGTTTGGCTGTATTAGAATCAATCCGCAAACAATAACCACCCAGATAAAGAGATAGATAAAGCCATTTTTAAAATCACTTATAAAATTTCTTTTGGATTCTAATAAAGCTGCCAGGTGAATTACAAGAATCAACCTTGCAACATCTGCAGGCTGGAAAGTAAAGAGTCCGAGACTTATCCATCTTCCAGCACCCTTAACCGTAGGTGCTAAGAAAAGAGTAAGGAAAAGTATAATTGTCGTAAGAATTATTGCCGGTTTACTGTAATCCTTGTAAATCTCGTAAGGTATAAATGAAAACAAAACCATTAATCCAAAGCCGAATAACACTTTGAATAAATGTGAATTGAACAGGTGATAAACGCTGTCAAACTTAAATTCACTGTAAGCGCTGCTCGCACTCATTACTACGATCAATCCCAGTAACAAGAGTGCCGTAGATTCAAAAAATATTGTTGCGGCTAATTTTTTCATTTATAGATTATTTACTGCTTCTTTAAAAACTTTTCCTCTGTGTTCGTAATTATCGAACATATCAAAGCTTGCACAGGCAGGAGAAAGCAAAACCACATCTCCGCTTCTTGCTTCTTTACTTGCACTGCTTATAACTTCTTCAAGTGATACTTTCAATTCTACCTTAACAATGTTGTGAAAGAAATTGAAAACCTTTTCTGCTGAAGAACCGATTGCATATATCTTCTTTACTTTTTCTTCAACAAGATTTTTTATCTTGTCATAATCATTCCCTTTATCCTGTCCCCCGAGAATCAGGAATAAAGGTTCATCAAAACTTTTCAAAGCATACCAGACTGAATCAACATTTGTCGCCTTAGAGTCGTTTACATATTTAACACCATTAATCTCTCTTACAAGTTCGAGGCGATGCTCGACTCCTTTAAAGGTTCTTAAGCCTTCTTTTATTTTTCCATTGTCAAAATCAAATACTTTAGCGGCAGTTATAACTGCCATTGCATTTGCAATGTTATGTTCGCCTTTTATCTGCATTTCATTTATAGCAAAAGAAAATTCGGGTTTGTAATCTCTGTTAAATATTACCTGATCATTGCTGAGGGAGCAACCGTTGCTGATATCTTCATTCAAAGAGAAATAAAAACTTTTACTTTTGTAACCGGTTATATTTTTGTTTATTGTTTGATCATCTTTGTTGAGAATCAGGTAATCATTCTCATCCTGGTTCTTAAAGATTCTGAATTTGGATCCGATATAATTCTCAAACTTATTTTCATACCTGTTAAGATGATCAGGAGTAATATTAAGTATCATTGCAACATCCGGTTTAAATTCATTTATCAAATCCAGTTGAAAGCTTGAAACTTCGAGAGCGACAAATTCATCTTCTTTTACATCAGTAGCTATCTCAGAAAACGCCAGACCAATGTTGCCGGCGGTATATGTTTTGTGCCCGCAAACATTAAATAAATGCCCGCACAATGACGTTGTTGTCGTTTTTCCGTTTGTTCCGGTTATCGCCACTATTTTTCCTTTACAAAATCGTGAAGCAAATTCCAGTTCACTTATTACCTTTATATTCCTTTCTTTAGCTTCTTTCAGAACAGGCGCATCCGATGGTACGCCCGGACTTGCTATCATCAGATCACATTTATAAACTTTATCCGAATGTCCGCCTGTTTCATATTCAATTTTATTTTCCTTTAATAAAGAGACTGAACTCTTAATTTTACTTTCCGACGCCGAGTCACTGACAAAAGGAACACCTCCTAATTTCTTAATCAACTTTGCGGCGCCAATTCCACTTCTCACTGCGCCAATAACAGAAATCCTCTTGCCCGAAACATTCATCAACGTATTTTGAACGATGTTAAACTGACTATTGCAAGTATTATTGCAATTATGTAAAACCTTATAACTATTTTTGGTTCGGGCCAACCTGCAATTTCAAAATGATGATGAATAGGAGCCATCTTGAAAACTCTTCTTCCTTCACCGTATTTCTTCTTTGTGTATTTGAAGTAAAGCCTTTGCACAATAACTGAAAGTGTCTCGACGAAAAAAATTCCACCGAGAATAGGAATCAATAATTCCTTCTTAATTAAAACTGTAAGGATTCCGAATGCACCGCCGAGAGCGAGGGAACCTGTATCCCCCATAAATATTTGTGCAGGATAACTGTTGAACCAAAGAAAACCGAGTGCTGCACCAATTAATGCTGCCACGTAAACTGTTAATTCTCCGGAACCCGGCAGATAAATTATGTTCAGATAATCTGAGAAAATTGCATTGCCGCTTATGTAACTTATTATTGCAAGAGTAAGCATTACTATTACAATTATTCCGATCGCAAGTCCATCTAATCCGTCAGTCAGATTAACGGCATTGCTTGTTGCAGTTATTATGAAAACGACAACCGGTATGTAAAGGAATGAAAAATCAAAATTCACATCCTTTAAGAAAGGAACCGTAGTAACTGTGTTTATTCCTTCAAACTGCGGCGAAAAATAAATTACCGAACCAACAACCAAACCGATAAATATTTGTCCCATCAATTTATATCTTGCAATAAGCCCCTTGGGATATTTTCTTACTACTTTAAGATAATCGTCTACGAAACCTACGCCGCCAAGCCAGATTGTTCCGAAAAGTATTAATATGATGTATAAACTTTTAATATCTGCCCAAAGAATTACGGGTACAAAAACAGAAATAATTATGATCAGTCCTCCCATTGTAGGAGTACCGGCTTTTGACCAGTGAGACTGCGGTGCATCTACTTTTTTTGCCTCACCTATCTGGTTTTTCCTAAGCTTGTTTATAATTTTAGGTCCAAGGTAAAAAGAGAGAAACAACCCTGTAATTGCAGCAACCGCCGACCTGAATGTTAAGAATCGGAATATCTCAAATCCCGGTGGATCGTAAACTTTATTTATATAATCAAACAGGTAGTAAAGCATCCGTTATTTTTTCTCTCTGATTATTATTGCAAATTCTTCCATCCTCATCCCGCGTGAACCTTTTACAAGAATCGCTGAACCCGAAAGATCATTTTTCCTTATAAACTCAGATAAAGTATCTCTCTGTAAAAAGTGTTTACATTCAATACCTTCTCTCACCAATTCTTCATTTAACACTTTCATTCTGTTCCCAATAGTGTAAACAGTATTTATCCTGTTTTTCTTTATAACTGACGCAAGACCTTTATGATATAATAACTCCGAGTTTCCCAGCTCAAGCATATCTCCGAGGATTGCAATTTTTTTCGTAAAAAGATTTATTTTTCCAAGTAGTTCAAGAGAAGATTTCATCGATTCGGGATTAGCGTTGTATGTATCATCTATGAGAAGGAAATCAGAATATTCACTTACATTTAATCTTTTATCAGGTGAAGAAAGTTTTTTCATCCCGCCGAGTATTTCTTTTTCATTCAGTCCTAATTTGAATGCGACACTTGCGGCAGCAAGAAAGTTTTTGAAATTCTGTTCACCATAAAGGTTGAAGTGAGCCTTTATTGTCTTCCCTTTATACCTCAATTCGACGAAAGGTTTTCCATCTTCGGAATAGCTTAATATTTTTCCTTTTATATCTGCCGTTTGTTCACTGCCGAAAGTAACTCTGTTTTTATAATCCGGATATACATTTTTTAGAAGGTTGTCATCTTCATTAATTAGCAAAGTCCCATCTCTTTTTGCAGTCACATCAAACAAAGATTTCTTTTCTTTCAGAACTCCACGTTTATTCTTTAAGAACGCCAGATGTGAGGTCCCAATATTTGTTATGAGAGCATAATCCGGTTGGGCTATATTTGCAGTATAATCGATCTCTCCAAAATGATTTGTTCCATGCTCAAGGACCAGGACTTCATCATTCTTATCTGCACTAAGAATCGTTAATGGAACGCCGATATGATTATTATTGTTCCCCGAAGTTTTCTTCGTCTTATATTTCTCAGAAAGTAAAGTTCCGATTATATCTTTTGTGGTTGTTTTACCAGCACTTCCGGTAATGCTTACAACTTTTGCGTTCAATTTACTCCTCCAGACTTTCGCCAATCCGCCGAGAGCATCGACCGTTTTATCAACGAGAATAACCGGTATGTCGAGATCTCTGAACTGCGAATATTTTTTTCTTTCAATAACAACTGCTGATGCTCCATTCTTTATAACCTCACGAACAAAATTATGTCCATCAAACCTTTCACCTTTAATTGCAATAAAAAGAGAACCTTTATCTATCTTCCTCGAATCAATCGAAATCTTCGAGACCGCTTTATAATTATCAGGATTAACAATCTCTGAAGCCGGTAAATTGAACAAGTCTTCAAGAGTAATCCTGACTGCACTCATTAAATCAAACCAGGAATTTTTCTGCTACTTCCCTGTCGGAGAAGTGATTTCTTATTCCTTTTATTTCCTGGTAATTCTCATGACCTTTACCGGCAACAAGTATAACTGCATTCTCTTCGGAATTTTTTATCGCGTAAGAAATTGCTTCTTCACGGTTTTCAATAACTCTGTAATTATCTTTTGCAATGCCGGTCTTTATCTCGTTTATAATTTCAAACGGGTCTTCAAATCTCGGATTATCGGAAGTAACCAAAACATAATTGCTTAACTCTGTGGCAATCTTACCCATTACAGGTCTTTTTGTTTTATCCCTGTTTCCACCGCAGCCAAAAACAGTGTAAACTGGCGCCGAATCTTTGACTATATCTTTTACAGCAAGTAAAGCTTTTTCAAGACTGTCGGCTGTATGAGAATAATCAACAATTACTTTTTTATTTCCCTTGCTGATTATTTCAAATCTTCCCGGAACCTGTTTTGTGTTTTTAATTCCTTCGATAATTTTTTCTTCTTTAATTCCAAAAGTAAAACCGACGGCAAAAGCTGCGCAGGCATTGTAAGCATTGAACTTTCCGATCAATGAAGTTGAGACAGGAAATGAATTGCCTTTATACTCGACAGTAAATGTTGTGCCTGACAAATCGTAGCTTATGTTTTTCAGTATAAAATCTGAGTTCGATGAAGTTCCGTAAGAAACAAGATTAGCTTTAGAATTGCCCACAAGTTTTTTGCTGTGCGAATCGTCTGAATTATAAATTGCAAAAGAAGAAGAGCTTAACGAATCAAAAAGAATTTTCTTGGCATTTAAATAATTTTCAAATGTAATATGAAAATCGAGATGATCGGATGTTATGTTTGTAAAGATTGCGGAACTAAAATTAAGACCGTAAACCCTGTTCAATACAAGCGAGTGTGAAGAAACTTCCATAACTGCATAACTGCATCCTTCGTTATACATTTTATAAAGAAGTTCATTCAGATCGTTTGATTCGGGAGTTGTAAGAGAAGATTTTATCTCTTTATCACCTATGTAATTCGCTATCGTTCCAATCAAACCTGTTTTTTCTCCCGCAGTTTCTAAAATACTTTTAATAAAATATGTTGTTGTTGTTTTTCCATTCGTACCTGTAATTCCAATCAACTTTACTTTCTCAGAACTCTTTTTGTATAAGGCACACGAAATTTCAGCAAGAGCTTTTCTACTGTCTGCAACAAGTATCTTTGCCATCTTTTCATGAATAAAGATATCGTCGGGAATCGCACTGTTGTCCTCAAGAATGATAGCAATTGTACCATTATTAATTGCGTCGAGAATAAAACGGTGTCCGTCAGTATTTACTCCTTTTATTGCAACAAAAACTGAATTCTTCTTAACCTTACGTGAATCATAGCATATTGAAGAAACATCTTTCCTCTCAACTTCACCTGCAACCTGGATTGCATTAACACTGTTAATTAATTCGGTTAATTCCATTAATAAACTATAGTTCCGGGAACAGTTACCTCTTTACACTCCAGTACACAGGTGCTTCCCTTGATAATTTTATTGCCGGGCAAAATACTCTGCGATACAACAACACCCGACCCTCTGACTTTATATTTCATTTCAAGCCTGGTTAAAATCATAATTGCATCTCTCAGAGAATAATCTTTTAACTGCGGCATAACTGTAGTTTTTGAACTGAATTTTTGAATCTCTTCAGGTTTCTTTACTATTGAGCTTAAATGATTATCTCCAGAATAATTACTTGTGGAAACGAAATCATAATCTTCATTAGTCATATGTAATTCTTTAGGTAATCCTATCAAGTCGGGTTCGAGTCCTATCAGTCTACCGGCTACTTTTTTAAAGATTGGAGCCGCAACAAGACCACCATACTTTCCTACATTCGGAGAATTAACAAGAATAAGACAAACGACTTGCGGATTTTCTGCCGGAAAGAAACCAACAAAAGAGGAATTATAATTACTCGAATATTTACCATCGACTATTTTCTTGGATGTTCCTGTCTTTCCACCGACGGAAACATAATCCAGCTTTGCCCGTTTTCCTGTTCCGTTATCAACAACAGATTTTAATAACGAACTCATTCTTTCAGAAGTTTTTTCAGATATAACTCTTCTTACCTCTTTTGATTCACTATTTATAACAATATCACCATGCGCATTAGTTATTTTCTTTACTATTTGTGGCTTATATAAAATTCCTCCGTTCACAATAGCGGAGTAAGCAGTTACAAGCTGAATCGGTGTAACAGAAATTTCATACCCGAAAGAGATAAATGCTTTTGTTAACCCGGACCACTCTGTGGGCTTTTTAAGATTCCCTTTTACTTCGCCTGGAAGATTCAGTGTAGTATAATTGCCGAATCCAAAACCTCTCAGGTATTTGTAGAATAACTCGTCTTCTATTCTTTGTGATAATTTTGCAATACCTATGTTGCTCGATTGTTCAAACACACCTTTTACGGTAAGGCGTTCGAACTTATGAGTATCGCTGATATTTGCATTCCTGAATTTGTAGTTCCCATTTTCTACGTTAACTATTTCGGATTCATTGCAAAGCTTCTGGTCAAGTAATACGGCAAGAGTAAAAGATTTAAAAGTAGAACCGGGTTCGTAAGTATCGGTTACAGTTTTGTTTCTTCTCGCTTCGTCACTGAAATCCCAATACGTATTAGGGTCATAATCATTAATATTAGCAAGAGCCAGTATTTCTCCTGTGTTGGGATTCATCATAATTCCGATAGCGGAGGAAGCGTCGAATTCAGATATACCTTTTTCTAATTCTTCCTCAAGAGCATTCTGGAATGATCTCTTTATTGTCAGATAAATATTATCCCCCGGAACAGCTTCCCTTGTTTCCTCCTCTGAATACGTAATTACATCTCCAACAGCATTTCTTTCAACAAGCCTTATTCCTTCTTCCCCTTTTAATAAATCATTAAACGATCTTTCGATGCCGTTGACACCTGAATAATTTTGCCCTGAATATCCAAGAACATGAGAAGCAAGGTTTTTATAATGATAAACTCTGGTAGGATCTTCTCTGAGAAATAAACCGGCTGCTTTGAAGTTTTTAAGAAGTAAAGCCTTTTCGCCCGGAGCTTTTTTCTCAATACAAATTGTTTTGGGTGTTTGGTTCATCAGCTTCAAATAATAATGTCTGCTTTTACCAAAAACAGATGAAAACTTCTCGGCTATTTTTCTCCTATCATCTTTAGAAGCCATCCTAAGATCAAGATAAAAAGAGACATCATTTTTATTATAAGCAAGAAGAACTTCATCGCTATCGTAAATGAGACCCCGTTCCGGAGCTATTTTTTCCAGCTTCATTTGCTGGCGCTCGGCATAATATTTCAGCTCTTCGCTTTTGATTATTTGTATATCAAATAACTTAAAAATGAGAGCGAAGAAAAAGACGACTACACAGATTATTACAACTATTGCTCTTGAGTTATTCATATTTTTCTCCCAACGCCTCTTTCACATCTTTAATTTTTTCCTTACTTACCTTTAGCAGTATTTGAAGTTCGGTTCTTTTTATCATATTAAGCTCTTCCGAAGCAATCTTCACAATTCTTTCTTCTGAAGAATATAATTGTACGTCAGCTATCAGGTTAACCTGTTCATTAAGTTTCGAATCAAGAGTTTTTTGGTTTTCAAATTTTTCTTTTGTAAGAAGTTCACATTCCTGCTTTACTGCTACATAACCGAGTATCAGCATCGAATAAACAATAAGTAAAAAGAGCATAGAAAAGATGAGAGGTTTTGATCCTTTCTTCATACTCTCTCCGCCGCTCTTAGCTTGGCGCTTCTTGCACGCGTATTAAGATTTATTTCTGCCTCCGAAGGTGTAACGGGTTTTTTAGTTAGTATCTTTAATCTCTGTTCTTTGTCGCATTTACAAACGGGATAATCCTTCGGGCAGATGCAATCCAGAGTTTCATATTTAAAATGTTCTTTAACTATCCTGTCTTCGAGAGAATGATAAGAGATGATTACAATTCTTCCGTTCACTTTTAAAAGATCAACGGATTTTGTTAAAAAGCTTTTTAATGTTTCAAGTTCGTCGTTCACATAAATTCTTAAAGCCTGGAAAACACGGGAAAGAGTTTTACTTAAATATTTCGGTGATGTTACTTCCTTGATTGCTTCTCTTAATTCCGAAGTTGTTTCTATCTTTTTATTTTTTCTTTTATTGATAATCGCTTTTGCAATCTTTCTTGAATTCTTTTCCTCACCATATTGATAAATAATATTTGCGATTTCTTCTTCGGAGTAAGAGTTAACAATATCAGCAGCGTTAATTGCTCTGCTTTTATCCATCCTGAGGTCGAGCTTTGTTTCAGTCCGGTAGGTAAATCCCGACAAAGGATTATCGAGCTGAAAAGATGAAACGCCGAGGTCAGCTATAATGCCATCAAAATAAGGAATAGATTCTATCTTAGAAATCGAATCGATCAAAGAAAAATTGAAGTTATAAAGTCTTGCACGCGAGTCATCCTGAAATTTCTTTCTTGAGAATGTGAAAGAATCTTTATCAACGTCTGTGGCTACCAATACTCCCTCGTCGCTTAATTTATTCAGTATTGATTCAGAATGACCTCCGAAACCTAAAGTACCGTCGAAGTAAACGCCGGAAGGATTTGTTACAAGATATTTAATGCTTTCTTTTAATAATACCGGCGTATGAAAGTTGTTCATTCTCACGACATTACTTTTGCTGCTATTTGTTCGTAGGTTTCTTCCGATTGTTTTAAGTATTCTTCAAAAATTTTAGGATTCCATACTTCTATCTTCTTTAGTGCACCGAGTATGAGTACTTCCTTTTCTATTTTTGCATATTCAATAAGATTTTGCGGCACAAGAATTCTCGATTGTGAATCGAGTTTATCTTCTGCGGCATGCTGAAGTATCGTCCTGATGAATCTTACATCATCAGGTTTAAACTGGTTCAGGTTTTTTAATTTATCTTCAATTAATAACCATTGGTCTAGAGGGTAAATATCAATACAGGTCGAGGTGCCTCTCGTCATGACAAAAGTATCGTTAGCTTCAGCAGAAACATGACGTCGCAGCCTGGCAGGAATGCTTATCCTGCCTTTTGAATCTATCGAATATGTAAACTGTCCTTTAAACATATTTATGGTCATCCATGGGAAAATTTACCACTTTTCCCCACTGTGCCCCAAAAATAACTCAAAATATGTCGTAAAGTCAAGAAAAATCTTCAAATAATAATTTTTTTTATAGAGTTGACTTTGATGAGTACAAGTAATGTTTCAATAAATTTTAAATGAATTAAAATGGAACTGGCGTGTTGAAATAAAAGTAAGGAAAAACTTTATAATGCAACATTAGTCTAATGGCATATTAGTTGGGTTAAGAAAGGAAAGAAAATATTTAATGAAAATGGAATCTTTTTTAATTTTATTTTGCTTTGTCGTGCTGGTGGTTTTCTATTATAGGAAACTTCAGTAGAAAATTGAGAGCTCGCTTTACATTAAATCTTTACCTATTAATAACTTCAATATTCTCCCTTCAGAGTAAAATTATACCCTTCATACTTTATAAACGTTAAAAAATTGTAAGATTTCTAAATTTAGCTTGACAAAAGATATTTTCAGGTTTATATTCATTCTCAATTTTTGAACGACATAATGTACAATACGATAAAAAATAGAGCCACAAGTCTAATAGCTGTTTCACCCCATAACGGCAATCGTATTGTTGTGTTGATTTCAAATAATGTCCTTTCTTTAGATATCATTCTAGGGATTTCTATCATTATTAGCATCCTAGGAATTGTAATCCTAGGTTAATACATAATGGTCAATCCCTGAATCAGGCTTAAAGAAAAATCAAGATAAAAAATAAAAGAAGATAAGGGATTGACCAAGTCCCTGATCTATATTCTGAAGATTAAGATTAATTAATCTTTAGAGGAAAAAGTGAGATCAGATTTAATAAAAAAAGGTTTTGACAAAGCTCCTCACAGAAGCCTGTTAAAAGCCACTGGTGTCATTAAAAGTGATGACGATTTTAAAAAGCCTTTCATAGGTATCTGCAATTCTTATATAGATCTTATCCCCGGGCATGTCCATCTCCAGGAATTCGGTAAAGTGGTAAAAGAAGCTGTCCGCGAAGCAGGCGGTGTTCCATTCGAGTTCAATACAATCGCTGTTGATGATGGAATTGCTATGGGACATATCGGAATGCGATACTCACTCCCCAGCCGTGAACTTATAGCTGATAGTTTTGAAACCGTAGTTGAAGCACACCGACTCGATGGAGTTGTTTGTATTCCTAATTGCGACAAGATTGTACCCGGTATGTTGATGGGCGCTGTCCGAGTAAATATTCCTACAATATTTATTTCAGGCGGACCAATGAAAGCAGGACTTACTCCTTCAGGAAAAAAAGTGGATTTAATTTCAGTGTTTGAAGGTGTTGGTGAATATCAATCAGGAAAAATAAACGACACACAATTAAAAGAGCTTGAAGATTTTGGCTGTCCATCCTGCGGTTCCTGCTCGGGAATGTTTACTGCAAACTCGATGAACTGTTTAATGGAAGCTCTGGGTCTTGCGCTGCCGGGCAACGGATCAATTTTAGCAATTGATCCTAAACGCAAGGAACTTGCAAAACAAGTTGGGCAACAAATTATTTATTTAGTTGAAAAGAATATTAAACCGAGAGATATACTTTCGAGAGAAACTTTCCTTAATGCTTTTGCATTAGATATGGCAATGGGTGGAAGTACAAATACGGTTCTTCATACTCTTGCAATTGCAAATGAAGCAGAAATGGGATTTGAATTAAGTGAACTTAATGAGCTTGCTGAAAGAGTTCCTTATATCTGCAAAGTTAGTCCGGCAACAAAAAATGTTCACATGGAAGATGTTGATGCCGCAGGAGGAATTTCTGCGATCTTAAATGAACTTTCTAAACTAAATGGAGTGCTTGATCTTTCCCGCCCTACTGTTACAGGAAAAACTCTCGGAGAAAATATTTCTTCTGTTGAAATAAAAAACAAGAATGTAATAAGAAGCATCGACGATCCTTTCTTAAACAAAGGAGGACTTGCAGTATTATTCGGCAACTTAGCGCCTTATGGTTCAATTGTAAAAACTGCAGCCGTTGACCCGGCAATGCTTGTTCATACCGGTCCTGCAAGAATTTATGATTCACAGGATGAAGCATTAGATGGAATTTCAAATAAAGAAGTTCAGCCCGGTGATGTTGTTGTAATAAGATATGAAGGACCAAAAGGCGGACCCGGGATGCCTGAAATGCTATCTCCAACAAGTGCCATAATGGGAATGGGACTTGGTGATAAAGTAGCACTAATAACTGACGGACGTTTTTCAGGCGGAACAAGAGGAGCTTGTATAGGACATGTCTCTCCTGAAGCTGCAGAGAAAGGACCGATAGCTGCTTTACAAAATGGTGATCTTATAACAATAGATATACCAAATAAGAAATTATCAGTAAACCTTAGCGATGAAGAAATCAATACAAGACTTGATTTACTTCCCGACTTCGAGCCTAAAATCACAAAAGGATATCTCGGCAGATACACACAAATGGTAACGTCGGCAAACACAGGAGCAATAGTAAAAATACCAGGAACCAAAGAAACAAGAAAGGAAACTGTATGAAAGGACCCTTTTTGTCTGGCGCAGAAATATTTTTTGAATGCCTGAAACGCGAAAAAGTTGAAGTTGTGTTCGGCTACCCGGGTGGGGCTGTTCTTAAATTATACGAAAAACTATATGATGTGGATTTCCTGAAGCATATTCTTGTTCGTCACGAACAAGGTGCAACTCACATGGCAGAAGGTTATGCAAAAGCAAGCGGTAAAACCGGTGTAGTGCTTGTAACATCCGGTCCGGGTGCTACAAATACCGTTACAGGTATCGCTGACGCATATATGGATTCAGTCCCTATAGTTGTTTTCACGGGTCAGGTACCAACTCATCTTATTGGAAATGATGCTTTCCAGGAAGCAGACATTGTTGGAATTACCAGACCTATTACCAAACATAATTTTCTTGTAAGGGATGTACATGAGTTAGCAACTATAATTAAGAAAGCTTTTTTCATTGCCAGTACTGGAAGACCGGGACCTGTTCTTGTCGATCTTCCTAAAGATGTTATTAATTCTCTTTGTGAGTTTGATTATCCTGAGAAGATTGAATTACGTGGTTACAAACCAACTCTGCTTGGTCATCAGAACCAGATTAAAAAAGCTGCCGATATAATAAGGAATGCTAAACGTCTTTTATTCTATGTAGGTGGTGGAGTAATTATGTCCGGCGGTGACCGTGAATTAAGACTTTTAGCAAAAGAAAATAATATCCCTATTACAATGACACTTCAGGGACTTGGCGCTTTTCCAATGACTGAATCGCAGTCACTTGGAATGCTTGGAATGCATGGTACTTACTGGGCAAACCAGGCAGTTAATAATTGTGATGTTCTTGTTTCTTTAGGGGCAAGGTTTGATGATAGGGTTACTGGAAAAGTAGATGCGTTTGCGCCCGGAGCTTATAAGATTCATGTTGATATAGACCCTACATGTATAGATAAGAATGTAATCGTCGACCTTCCTATTGTAGGTGATGTAAAACATGTTATGGCTGAACTTGCAGCAGAAATAACTTCCCCACCTGATCTAGATGATTGGTGGACACAAATTGAAAAATGGAAAGAAGAATGTCCATTGACTTTTGAAAACAATGACGGTAAACTTAGAACACAGTATGTGCTTGATCGTCTTAACGAGTTTACAAAAGGTGAAGCTGTTATTGTAACGGATGTAGGTCAGCACCAAATGTGGACTGCACAATTTTATAAATTTAATCATCCACGCTCTCACATTACCAGCGGAGGATTAGGAACAATGGGATTCTCAGTTCCGGCTGCAATTGGAGCTGCATTCGCAATAAAGGACAGACCTGTAATCTCAATAAGTGGCGACGGCGGCTTCCAGATGAATATTCAGGAATTAACGACAGCTGTCTATAATAAACTTCCGGTAAAATTTATTATTATCAATAACAGTTTTCTTGGAATGGTAAGGCAATGGCAGGAATTATTTCATGCTGAAAAATACAGCTTTACAGACCTCGGAGACAGTAATCCCGATTTCTGCAAAGTTGGTGAAGCATTTGGGTTGAAATCATACTCTACAACAAAACCGGAAGATGTTGATCCCATTCTTGAAGAAGCTTTTTCAATTAATGATGGACCGGTGTTAATCGAATTCAAAGTTGAGAAAGAAGATATGGTTTTTCCTATTATCCCTTCCGGTGCAACTTTGAAGGAAATGATGACTAAACGCCTCGATCCAAAGGAGATGACTTAAAAAATGAAACATACAATTTCTGTTCTCGTAGAAAACCAGTTCGGAACATTTAACCGCGTAGTTACAATGTTCAGTGGAAAAGGATTTAATGTCCACAGCCTTTCTATCGGTGAGACTGAAACTGCTGAAATATCGAGAATGACAATAGTGACTGAAGGAGAAGAAAAAATTATTGAGCAGGTTGTTAAGCAGTTGAACAGGTTGATTGATACAATTAAAGTAGTTGATCTTACTGCACAGCCAAGAGTTGAAAGAGAACTTGCGCTTATTACGATCTATTATCAGAAAGGCAACCGCGCCGATATCGTTAGTGTTTGCGAGATATTTCGGGGAAACGTTGTAGATATTAATAACAAAACTATAACTTTGGAAATTACCGGTCCGCCGGATAAAATAGATGCTGCAATAAATGTTCTTGAAGCATACGGAATTAAAGAAATGGCTCGGAGCGGCACGGTCGCTCTTAAAAGAGGTGAACAAACTAAAGCAGATAAAAAAGAATTAGTCCAAAAAAATAATTTACAGGTATAAAAATGAGGTTTATTATGACAACGATGCTTCCTTAACTTTATTGGAAGATAAAAAAATTGCCGTTCTCGGTTTTGGGAGTCAGGGACATGCCCACTCTTTAAATCTCAAAGAAAGCGGATTGAATGTCTGCGTCGGCTTAAGAAAAGATAGTGCCAGATGGGAAAAAGCAGTCAACGCCGGACTGGAAGTAAAAACTGTCAGCGAAGCTGTTAAGTGGGGAGATGTTGTTATGATATTGCTTCCCGACCAGGTTCAGAAAGAAGTTTATGATAAGGAAATTGGTCCTTATTTGAAACCTGAAACAACACTTGCATTCGGACATGGATTTAATATTCATTATAAACAAATTGTTCCTCCGTCCAATGTTAATGTAATGATGATCGCTCCGAAAAGCCCGGGACATCTTGTAAGAAGAACTTATTTAGAAGGAAGCGGGACTCCATGTTTAATAGCGATTCATAATGATTATTCCGGGAATACAAAAGATGTTGCACTTGCCTGGGCTAAAGGAATCGGCGGAACAAGAGCGGGTGTTATCGAAACTAATTTTAAAGATGAAACTGAAACCGATCTTTTCGGTGAACAGGCTGTTCTTTGCGGCGGCTCTGCAGAATTAATTAAAGCAGGTTTTGAAACTTTGGTTAACGCAGGTTACCCACCTGAACTTGCTTATTTTGAATGTATGCACGAAATGAAACTCATTGTTGATCTTTACTATGAAGGCGGCTTATCGAGAATGAATTATTCTGTAAGCGATACTGCCGAATACGGCGGTATGACAAGAGGCAAAAAAGTAATAAATGATGAATCGAGAAAAGCTATGAAGCAAATTTTAGCTGATGTTCAATCAGGAAAATTTGCAGACGAATGGCTTAAAGAATATTACAGCGGACAGAAAGAAATGCAGAAGCTGAGAGAAGAAAATAAAAATCATCCTATTGAAAAGGTCGGTGCAAAACTAAGAAGTATGATGAGCTGGCTATTTAATAAACCTAAAAAGGAAGAGGTTGGTGTATGAGTTTCAAGATAGCTCTGCTGCCCGGTGATGGAATAGGACCGGAAGTTATTGCTGCAGCAGTTGATGTTTTAAAACTGGCAGGAGAAAAATTTAATGTCGAATTTGAACTTAAAGAATATCCTGTTGGCGGAATTTCTTATGATAAACATGGCACACCCCTTACAGATGAAGTTCTTCAGGCTTGTTACGATTCGGATGCTGTTCTGCTTGGTGCCGTCGGTGGGATCAAGTGGGATTCTCTCCAGAGAGATATGAAACCTGAAGCAGCATTGCTCAAACTACGTAAATCACTCGGATTGTTTATTAATATTCGTCCTGCAAAAGTTTACAATGCTCTGCTGAATTCCTCCTCTTTAAAAGCAGATGTGCTCAAAGGGACAGATCTTTTAATCTTAAGAGAATTAACAGGAGATGTTTACTTTGGTGAGCCTCGCGGCATTGATGATGAAAAAGGTTTTAATACTATGATCTACACAAAGAAAGAAGTTGAAAGAATTGCCCGTTATGCTTTCGAAGTTGCATCAAAAAGAAAAAAGAAACTTCACTCTGTTGATAAAGCAAATGTACTGGAGACTTCACAGTTCTGGAGAAAATTAGTAATTAATATTAGTAAAGATTATCCCAACGTATCTCTCGAACACATGTATGTTGATAATGCAGCAATGCAACTGGTAAGAGATCCCAGACAATTTGATGTTATATTAACTCAAAATATGTTTGGTGATATTCTTAGTGATATTTCCGGTATGATTACCGGCAGCCTGGGTATGCTTCCTTCTGCAAGTCTTGGAAATAATTACGCTCTTTATGAGCCGGTTCATGGAAGTGCACCCGATATTGCAGGAGAAAATAAAGCGAATCCCCTTGCCACTATTTCTTCCGTAGGTTTAATGTTCATACACTCTTTCCAGATGAACAAAGCAGCCGAATTAATTGAAGAGGCTATTTCAAGGACTCTTAGTGCGGGTTACAGAACAAAAGATATTGCTCAACCTGATAATGTAATTGTATCAACAACAAAAATGAAAGATCTCGTAATTGAGAACTTTAATATAATTTATGACGAACAGGCACTCGGTGTTTTTACTCTTTAGTTTTCATAAGTGAATTTGAATTAGTTGTCACACTGAGCGAAGTCGAAGCCTGCCTGTCGGCAGACAGGTGTGACATTTGAGAGTTACTAATTATTAAATAAAGCAGAAGTAAAATGGACAACAAAAAAATAATCATTTTCGATACCACCTTAAGAGACGGAGAACAATCTCCAGGCGCATCATTAAACGTATTTGAAAAAATAGAAATAGCTAAACAACTGCAGAGACTTAATGTTGATATAATTGAAGCCGGTTTCCCAATCTCCTCCCCTTCGCAGTTCGAGGCTGTTAGGGCAATTGCTTCCGAAGTAAACTGTGTTGTGGCAGGGCTTGCGCGTGCTAAAGAACAGGATATTCTTTCTGCTTATACTGCTCTTAAAGATGCCGAGAAATTCAGGATACATACGTTCATCGGCACTTCCGATATTCATATACTTGGGAAATTTTCCAATGAATCTTACGGAAGATCTTTATCCGAAAAAAGAAATGTTGTATTCAAGATGACACGGGATGCAGTTGCACTCGCAAGAACTTTCACCGATGATGTTGAATTCTCCACTGAAGATGCAGGAAGAACCGATATTAATTATTTGTGTGATGTTATTGAAGCAGCTATTGAAGCAGGAGCTACCACGATCAATGTTCCGGATACAACAGGCTATACATTACCGGAAGAATATGGAAGGATATTCAGGCACATTAAACAGACCGTAAAAAATATTGATAAAGTTTTTCTCAGCGTTCATTGCCACAACGATCTAGGACTTGCTGTGGCAAACTCTCTCAGTGGTGTTATTAACGGTGCAAGGCAGGTAGAATGCACGGTTAATGGAATAGGTGAAAGAGCCGGTAATGCTTCTCTCGAAGAAATTGTAATGGCAATCAAGGTAAGGAAAGATTTGCTCGACCTTTATACCGATATAAAAACGGAAGAAATTTATAATACAAGTAAAATGGTTTCTTCCTTCACAGGATTAATCGTTCAGCCGAATAAAGCGATTGTCGGAGATAATGCTTTTGCGCATGAAGCCGGTATTCACCAGGATGGAATGTTAAAAGACAGGAACACTTATGAAATTATGTCTCCGCAAACTGTTGGTTTCCCCAAAACAAAAATTGTACTTGGAAAACATTCCGGTAAGCATGGTTTAAAAGCAAGATTATTTGAAATAGGTTATAAGCTCAGCGAAGCCGAGCTGAATGAAGTTTATGAAAAATTTATTGCTCTGGCAGATAAAAAGAAAGAAATATTCGATGATGATCTCCGGTTTATTATGGGAGGAAGCTTTGCAGGTATCAGCAGCAATCATTATGAACTGGACTATATTCATGTTAGCATGGGTACAAATCACCTTCCTACCTCTACAGTAAGAATTAAAAAAAGTGATAAGCTTTTCCAGGAATCTGCAACCGGTGACGGTGCTGTTGATGCATGCTTCAAGGCAATCGAAAGAGCTTTGGATACAAAACTTAATCTCGAGTCTTACCAGGTAAGATCGATTACTTCCGGAAGGCAGGCTCTGGGAGAAGTTATTGTCCGTATAAGAGAAGACAAAAAATATTTTTCAGGCAGAGGAATCTCTACAGACATTATTGAAGCCAGTGCAAAGGCTTACATAAATGTTATTAACATATATGGAAATTATTTAAAACAAAAAGAAGATGATCTGATGAACCAGTCTTCTCTTTCAGATATTTCACAAGCTATATAAGGAATTAGAATGGGAATGACCATAACTGAAAAAATATTTGCAAAAGGTGCCGGCAAAAAAAGTGTTGTACCGGGGGATAACGTCTGGCTTAATGTAGATGTTTTGATGACGCACGATGTTTGCGGACCACCGACAATAGGAATCTGGAAAAAAGAATTTGGAGATAAAGCAAAAATCTGGGATAAGCAAAAACTCGTAATCTTTCCCGATCATTATATCTTTACAAAAAATCCTCACGCAAACAGGAATGTTGAAATACTAAGAGCTTTTGCAAAAGAGTATGATATTCCTAACTATTATGATGTTGGAACAGAAAGATATAAGGGTGTTTGCCATATTGCTCTTGCTGAAGAAGGCTATAACATTCCCGGCACAGTTTTATTCGGAACAGATTCACATACATGCACTTCCGGTGCTTTCGGTATGTTTTCGACAGGGGTTGGAAATACAGATGCAGCATTTATTCTCGGTACAGGAAAAATCTGGGAAAAAGTTCCTGAATCTCTCCTCTTTACTTTCGATGGCGGGTTGCCGAAATACATTACAGCTAAAGATCTTATTCTTAGAGTTCTTGGTGACATTACTACAAACGGCGGAACTTACAGGGCTTTGGAATTTAACGGAGATGCGATTTTCTCTTTATCTATGGATGAGAGAATGACCTTAACAAATATGGCGATTGAAGCCGGTGCGATGAACGGGATTATTGAAGCTGATGAAGTTGTTGAAAATTATGTTAAGGAAAGATCGAGCAAAGAATATGAACTTATTAAAAGTGATGAGGAAGCAAACTACAAAGCAAAATACAGGTACAATGCAAACGATTTTGTTCCTCTGGTTGCCAAGCCGCACAGCCCGGATAATATTGACACTGTTTTCAATGTTAAAGGAAGAAAACTCACAAAGTGTTATATCGGTTCCTGTACAGGAGGAAAGCTGAGCGATTTTGTTTCGGTTGCAAAGTTTTTGTTTAGCAACGAGGTGAGAGTTCCTACTTTCATTGTTCCCGCAAGCACTTATGTTGCAGAGCAGCTTGAAGTAGAAACGATCTCCGGTGTTACTCTGAAAAATATTTTTGAAAAAGCAGGCTGCGTAATTACACAATCTTCATGTGCTGCCTGTCTCGGCGGACCAATGGATACTATTGGCAGAGCACAAGATGGAGAAGTTATAATTTCTACAACAAACAGAAACTTCCCGGGAAGAATGGGAAGCAAAAAAGCAGAAGTTTATCTTGCTTCGCCTTTAACTGTTGCAGCTTCTGCTTTAACGGGAGAAATAACCGATCCAAGAGATTACATGTAAAATAAATTAATAGTGATATGGAAAAATCAATAAAAGGAAAAGCGTTTGTTCTCGGGAATAATATAGATACTGATCAGATCATCCCTGCAGAGCATCTTGTTTATAGTTTGAACGATCCGAAAGAATCTCAACTATACGGAAGGTATGCTTTATCCGGTGTTCCTCTAAGTGAAGCAGGATTACCGGGGGGAAATATTCCATTTATTAAAGGAGAAGAAACCGTCTCGGAATATTCAATTGTAATTGGCGGCTCAAATTTCGGTTGTGGTTCTTCACGCGAACATGCACCATTTGCTTTAATGAAAGCTGGAGTTAAAGCTGTTATTGCAGAATCTTATGCAAGAATTTATTACAGGAATAGCGTGGACGGTGGTTTTCTTATTCCTTATGAAGCAAAAGAAAAATTAAACAATGTTATTTCAACAAATGATGAAGTTGAAATAATTATTGATGAAAACATGCTAATCAATCACACAACAAAAAAAGAATATTCATTAAATCCGCTCGGAGATATTCTGCCGATTATCGAAGCAGGAAATCTTTTTGAGTATGCAAGAAAATCGGGAATGATCGTTTAATGGAAGATGATAGATGTAAAATGCCTGCCTGCCGGCAAGGCAGGGAAAATGTATAAAACGGACTTTTTAACAAATCGCCAATAAAAAACTAATAATTAATATGAACAGCAAAATTGAATTATTCGACACAACTTTAAGAGACGGAACACAGGGAGAGGCTATAAATCTTTCTGTGCAGGATAAACTTCTCATTGCTTCCAAATTAGATGAATTTGGAATCGATGTTATTGAGGGAGGATGGCCTGGAAGTAATCCACGTGATGAAGAATTCTTTCAGAAAGCAAAATCTATAAGTTTTAAAAATGCACAGTTGTGTGCCTTCGGATCTACTGCCCGCTCTCTTGATAACATAGAAACCGATCTTAATCTTCAGGCTTTGCTTAAGGCTGAAACTCCGTCTATATCAATTTTTGGAAAAACATGGAGACTCCATTCTGAATTAGGATTAGGTTTGAATGATAATGAAAATGAAGAACTTATTTTTAAATCGGTTAGTTTTCTTAAATCTTATGCAAGAATTATTTATGATGCCGAACATTTTTTTGATGGCTATAAAGACGATCCCGAATTTGCTGTAAGAATGTTAAGAGCTGCCGAAAAAGGCGGAGCTGATGTGCTGGTCCTTTGCGATACAAACGGAGGTTCCCTTCCTGATGAAGTATTCAAAATAGTAACTGAACTGAAAAAAACATTTAACAAAAAGTTGGGAATTCATACTCATAACGACAGCGAACTGGCAGTTGCAAATTCTTTAGCAGCCATAAATGCCGGCGCTGTTCATGTTCAGGGAACTATAAATGGTGTTGGTGAAAGATGCGGTAATGCTAATCTTTGCAGTATAATCCCGAATCTTATTCTTAAGTTAAGAAAAGGATTTGTCCAGGATATTAATCTCGATCATCTCACTTCCCTTTCAAACTACGTTTATGAATTGATGAATCTTGTGCCGAACACAAGAGCTGCGTTTGTAGGCAGATCGGCTTTTGCTCATAAAGGCGGCATACACGTTAGCGCTGTGCTCAAAAACAGTAAAATGTATGAACATATTAAACCGGAAAAAGTCGGGAACAAACAGAGAGTTTTGGTATCCGATCTTTCCGGACAAAGTAATATTAAATATAAAGCAAAAGAATTAGGCATCGATCTTTCCGACAATAAAGAGATAAGCAAAAAATTAGTCGATCATATTAAATATCTTGAACACAGCGGATTTCAATACGACGGCGCAGAAGCTTCATTTGAATTACTGCTTCGTTCTGAAATCGGCGAGTTTACACCTTTCTTTGAAGTTCAGGATTCAAAAGTAAATGTAGTTTATGATAACCATGGCAGATCGTATTCCGAGGCTGTTCTAAAATTAACAGTTGACGGGGAACTTGAACATACAGCTTCCGACGGCGACGGTCCGGTTAACGCTCTTGATAATGCTCTGCGTAAAGCTTTGATGAGATTCTACCCGGAAATATCATTAATAAAACTCGTTGATTACAAAGTCCGTGTGCTTGATGGAAACGATGGAACCGTTGCAAAAGTAAGAGTTATGATCGAATCGAGTGATGGCACCGAAACCTGGACAACAGTTGGTGTTTCCGAAAACATAATTGAAGCAAGCTTCCAGGCTCTCAGCGATAGCCTGAATTTCAAATTATTTAAATATCATAAATCAGACAGCCCTAAACGGGTAGCACAGAATATTGCATAAATATCGATTCGAATGCAATAATATTCAAATTTTTCATTTTTTCTTGAAAATATATTCATTTATCTGTTGACATAAAGAATTTTAGAATATAGATTAGGGGTAAATTTTAGTAATCAAAAGTAATGAATTATCTAAAAATAAATATAGTATCTGCTGTTATATCTTCATTTCGTCCAGTCATCCGCTTACCCCTGTGAGGGGTATAAATATTTTCAATTCGTTTTTTCTAAAAATAAGTTAATAAAATAAAGGAGTACAATGATTTCCGTAGGCATTATCGGCGGGACTGGATATACAGGCAAAAAATTAATTCAATATTGCAGCAGCCACCCTTTCGTGGATGATTACAAAATATATTCCGGCAAAAGTGCAGGAGAAAATCTTTACGATTACTTCCCCGGTTTAGTCGGCTTAATTAATAATACTAAAATAAACTCTGTAAACGATCTTTCTTATGAACATGATCTTTATTTCATAGCACTGCCACATGGTGAGTCGCTTAATTACGTTCCAAGTTTAATAGCAAATGGAAAATATGTCATAGATCTTGGTGGCGACTATCGTCTTGATGTTGATAAACTCTATGAACAATCGTATAAATATTCTCATACCTCGCCCGATTTATTAAAAACAAAGATATACGGACTCGCAGATTACCCGGAAATAAATTACGAAGACTTTAAGCTGGTTGCTAATCCCGGTTGTTACCCAACAGCAGTTCTCCTTTCTCTGCTTCCTTTAGTAGAAAATTTATCTGAAAAGATTTTGACTGTAAGTTGTATAGCTTACTCCGGGACAAGCGGCGCTGGTAAAAAAGCAACAACCGAATTAATGCTCTCCGAAATGGATGGAAATGTAAAAGCCTACAAAGTGAACGGACATCAGCATGAACCTGAAATTCTTCAGCAGCTTGCTAAAAAAGGATTTAACTCTTCATTCTCATTTACAACTCATCTTTTACCTGTTGCTACAGGAATTTATTTAACCACTTCAGTTCACTTAACTGAAGCTATTCATTCTGAAGAAGTGAACGAGATTTACAATGATGTTTATAAAAATTCTTCTTTCATCAGGTTAAGAAATACGCCACCCGAATTAAAGTGGGTTGTTGATACGAATTTCTGCGATATAAATGTAACTGTAAAAGATAAAGTAATCATTATAACTACAGCCATAGATAATCTTATTAAAGGTGCATCCGGTCAGGCTGTTCAGAATATGAACAAAATATTTGGCTGGGATGAAACACTTGGAATTTTAAACAAGGAGATTAAAGATGCTGCAGTTTATTGAAAATGGTTCAATCTCATCCGTGCAGGGAATTAAGGCTGCCGGAATTAACTGCGGAATTAAAAAGCAGAAAAAAGATCTTTCTTTAATATACTCCGACGTTCCGTGTAATGCAGCCGGTACATTTACTCTCAACAAAGTTATTGCTGCACCATTGGTAATATCAAAAGAAATTATTACTAAAAAGAAAAAGGTTAGAGCAATTTTGGTTAACTCCGGTAATGCTAATGCCTGCACCGGGGAAACAGGTTTAGCCAATGCAGTTAAGATGCAGCAATATTGTGCTGAAAAACTTGGATTGCAACATGATGAAGTAATTATTAGTTCAACAGGAGTTATAGGTCAGCAGTTGCCGATGCAAAATCTTTTAGCAGGAATTGATACTATCTCAGGTGCTGTAGATTATTGCAAAGGAAATGATGCTGCCGAAGCAATTATGACAACGGACAAAAAGAAAAAATCTTTTGCGGTAAAAGTCAGATTACTGAAAGGTGAAGTTGTTATAGGCGGGATTTGTAAAGGAAGCGGTATGATTATGCCGAACATGGCAACAATGCTTGCTTTCCTTGCTACCGATGCATCAATCGAGCAAGCTCTGCTTCAGGAATTACTGAGCGAGGCTGTAAATGAATCTTTCAATAAAATCTCTGTTGACGGCGAAACAAGCACAAACGATATGGTAGTTCTTATTGAGAATGGTAAATCAGGATTAAAGATCAATAAGAACAGTAAAGACTATGAAATATTTAAATCCGCATTAACAACGATTTGCCGGGAAATGGCAAAATCGATTGCATCCGATGGTGAAGGAGCTACCAAGTTGATTACCATTTCAATTAATAAAGCAAAAACGAGAAAAGATGCTGATGTGATTGCGCGTGCTATTGCTAACTCTCCCCTCTTCAAAACAGCAATGAACGGAAACGATGCTAACTGGGGTAGAATACTTTCGGCAGCAGGAAACAGCGGCGCTGATTTTGTCCCTGAAAAAGTTACAATAAAGTTTGACGAGCTTTCAATACTCAAACCAAATTATACTAACGGGTTTAATGAGGAAGAAGCAAAAAAAATCTTATCCAAGGATAATGTTACTGTATCTCTCGATCTTAACGAAGGGGAGGAATCTTCCACATGGTGGACGTGCGACTTTTCCGAAGAGTATATTAAAATAAACGCAAACTATAGGACTTAAAATGAAAACTGTAATTATCAAACTGAGTGGAAAAACTCTCGACACATTTTGTTCCGATCCAAAATGGATGAATAATCTTTCCGAGATCAGGAAAAATTATGATGCAATTGTAATTGTACACGGCGGCGGAAATAAAATTACGAGCTGGTCGTCAGCACTGGATCTTAAATCTGAGTTTGTGAACGGGCAACGAGTAACAGACGAGAAAACAATGGAAGTCGTTGCCGCTGTTCAATCCGGTTTGCTGAACACAAAGATTGTTGCAACACTGCATTCAAATGGTATTGATGCAATCGGGCTAACAGGAATAGATAAAGGATTATTCATCGCAGATTATCTTGATAAAGATTTAGGTTTTGTAGGAAACCCGAAATTTACAGGGAAGACAGATTGGTTGGTTTCTTTGCTAAAAGAAAATATCGTCCCTGTTTTTTCAAGTATTTGCAGGGATAATAGCGGTAACCTGATGAATGTTAACGCCGATCTTTTTACAAAAGAACTGGCACTGGCTTTAAATGCCGAAACAGTCTTTTTTCTCTCTGATGTAGAAGGAGTTATACTAAACGGAGAAAAGAAAAATCCACTTACTTATGATGAAGTTATCACCGGCATAGAAAAAAATGAAATATACGGAGGAATGATACCGAAACTTCAGAGCTGTCTCGAGCTTATCGAAAGAGGTGTTAACAAAGTCTGGATCGGAAACGATTTATCCGACTTTAATTTCACAGATATTTCGGGAAGCGATACAAAAGGAAGCTGGATCGTTAACAGGTTACCGGCTGCAGTTAATTATTGAAATAAGAAATAAATATTTTCAGAACATTTGTTTTAACCTTAAAAGAAAATTATAGCTGATGTCCGTTAAGCTAAGAAGACAAATCAGAATAAAAGAGATCCTGAATGATACTGTAATCTCAAACCAGGAAGAGCTTGGCAAAAAGCTGAAGGAAGAAGGGTATGTTGTTACCCAGGCTACTTTAAGCCGGGATTTTGCAGAACTGGGAGTTATAAGAACAATGTTCAATGGTTCTGCGAGGTATATATTAAATCCCAGCGAATCGGGAAAACAAATTGCAAAATTAATAGGCTTTGAAATACTCAACATTGAACATAATGAATCATTAGTAATTGTCAGAACATTGGCAGGAAGAGCGCAGGGCGTTGCTTACTATATAGACCGATTAAACAAGGAAGAAATACTTGGTACTGTCGGCGGCGACGATACTGTGCTTATTATCCCTAATACTCATAAAAGTATTCCGGCTATAATTTCTTTAGTTAAAAATATTATGACGGAACTTCCATCAAAATAAAAAGGAATATAAAATGAACAGGAAAAAAATTGCGGTTGCATATTCCGGTGGTCTTGATACTTCGGTTATGGTTAAATGGTTAAGCGAGAAATACGATGCAGATATAATTACAGTTACTGGAATTCTTGGTAAAACAAAAGAATTGGATGGACTTGAAGAAAAAGCATATAAAACCGGGGCATCTAAAGTTGTTATTGTAGATTTACAGGAAAAATTTGTAAATGATTATGCATTCAAAGCTCTTAAAGCAGGAGCTTTATATGAGGGTGTTTATCCTCTTGCTACAGCAATAGGCAGACCTCTGCTTGTAAAACTTCTCGTGGAAACTGCTTTAGCCGAAGGTGCTGACACTGTCGCTCACGGCTGTACAGGCAAAGGAAATGACCAGGTCAGGTTTGAAGTAGGTGTTCAATCAATAGCTCCGGAACTAAATATATTGGCACCACTAAGAACGTGGGAATTCAACAGCAGAGATGAGGAAATTGATTATGCACTTAAGTATCAAATACCCGTTAAGGTAACAAAATCATCTCCCTATTCTATAGATGAGAACCTGTGGGGCATTGCAATTGAATGCGGAGTACTGGAAGATCCCACCGTCCCGCCTCCTGATGATGCTTACCAGATTACAGTCGATCCAAAGTTAGCCCAGGATGAACCGGAAGTAATTTCAATCGGGTTTGAGCACGGTGTACCAAAAAAATTAAACGGACAAAGTTATTCTTCTGCAGAACTCGTGAGCGTTTTAAACTTTACGGGAGGCAGACATGGTATTGGAAGAATCGACCTCATAGAAAACAGGATTGTTGGAATTAAATCGAGAGAAATATACGAGGCTCCTGCTGCTGTTATTTTACATAAAGCTCATTACGAACTTGAAAAACTTGTTTTAGACAGAGAAACCTTCAGATTTAAGCAGGTTGTATCGGATAAAGTAGCAAATCTTATTTATGACGGCTTATGGTACACTCCCCTCTTCGAGGGGCTAATGGCATTTGTCGATGCAATACAAAAGGATGTAACTGGTGAAGTAACTCTTGAGTTTTATAAAGGAAATGTTAATGTTCTATCAAGAACATCACCATTTAGTTCATACGATAAATATTTAGCAACGTATACGCCTGAAGATACCTTCGACCGGACTGCGGCTGAGGGATTTCTAAAAATTTACGGGCTTCCATATAAAACTTTGAACTTAGTCAGTAACAAAACTTTAGAAGAGGTTTAATATATGTTATGGGGCAGCAGGTTTAAAACAAAATTAAACGGTTCTGCAATGGAATTTTCTTCCTCGCTGCCTGTTGATATTAATCTTATAGAAGAAGATCTACTTGTAAATAAAGCACATACGGAAATGCTGGAACAAATCGGAATAATTTCTCACGATGAAATGAAAAGTATAATTAACGGTTTGAAAACAATTCATAAGGAATTTGAGGATGGAAGCTGGAAACCCAATGCTGAAAAGTATGAGGACATTCACTCGGCTATTGAAGGCAGGTTGTTTGAATTAATCGGAGATACAGCCGGCAAGCTCCATACGGGAAAAAGCAGAAACGATCAGGTTGCAACTGATTTAAGATTATGGCTTAAAAAAGCTATAGGAGATATTATTTCTTCGCTCAATAATTTTCAAAATACTTTAATAGATCTATCGGAGAATAATATTAAGACAATAATGCCGGGTTATACGCACCTTCAGAGAGCTCAGCCTGTATCTCTTACTTTTCATCTTCTGGCTTATGTTGAAATGCTTGAAAGGGATAAGAAGAGATTCGATTTTGCTTTTAAGCAGGCAGACGTTTCGCCTCTTGGCGCAGGTTCAATAGCAGGGTCGACTTTACCTATTGATCCCGAATTTACTTCCTGGAAACTCGGTTTCGAAAAATATTTCTCCAATGCTATGGATGCAATTTCCGACAGGGATTTTGTAATTGATTTTATAAACTCCTGCGTTGTTGGACAAGTTCATTTAAGCAGGTTATCGGAAGAATTAATTCTATGGTCAACAGCCGAATGGAAATTCGTAAAAATAAGTGATGAGTATTCAACAGGTTCATCTCTTATGCCTCAGAAGAAAAATCCGGATATGGCTGAACTTATAAGAGGAAGATCGGGAAAAGTTTTAGGAAATTATGTTAATATAGTTTCGGTGCTGAAAGCACTTCCCTTAAGTTATAATCGTGATCTCCAGGAAGATAAAGAGCCTGTTTTCAGTTCGTTCACAACTTATATAAATAGCTTAAATATTCTGAATAAGATAATTGCAACAATAGAAATCAATAAAGAAAGATTCACAAACGAACTAAAGGGTGATTACTTTCTTTCTACAGATCTTGTCGACTGGCTTGTTTTACAAGGAATAAGTTTCCGGGAATCACACAGGATTGTTGGAGAACTCGTGAAATACCTCGAAAGTTCGGAAAAAGATTTCAGCAAATTAACTCTTGATGAGATGAAAAAGATAAACCCGATATTTAATGAAGAAGCTTTGGAATATCTCAATTTGGAGAAATCTCTCGGCAGGAAACAATCTCAGGGTTCCCCGAATCCCGAAATGATAAAAGACCAACTAAAAAAGTGGAAATCAAAGCTTATCGAGGTTGTTAAAAGTTAAAGTAATTTTATGAATACCGGTATGACCCTTGTTTTTTTCAATAAAAATTATATTTTTCTGAAAACTTTTCTCCTTATTACTAAGCTACCCTTAGTAAATTAGGGCGAAGCCTCCATATTGATGATAAAATTCGACAAAATCTTTTTTATCATACAAAAAATTAATTCAGAATTCTATTTACGTTCGGAGATATCATGTCTGTCAGCAGAACAGTAATGAATGACTTAGATAATAACAAAATATGCTTTCCTCCAAAAGCCCAGGGAATGTACGATCCTTCGTTCGAGAAGGACTCGTGTGGGATGGGTTTTGTAGTAGATATAAAAAACAGGAAATCCCGCAAAATAATAGACATCGGCTTGAAGATGATGAGAAACCTAAGGCACCGTGGAGCCGTAGGCGCCGATCCTTTAACCGGGGATGGCGCAGGCATTCTTATCCAGATGCCCGATGAATTTATGAGGAAAGTTACATCTCCATTAAATATTATTTTGCCGAGGGAAGGAAGATACGGAGTTGGAGTAATGTTCCTTCCGCAGAATCCTATTTTGCGTAAAGCCGTAGAAGCAATAGTAGAAAAAATAATTATAGATGAGAATCAATACTTCCTGGGATGGAGAGATGTTCCCGTTGATCCTGCCGTTCCGGGTCAGGGTGCAAAGCTTACACAACCGTTTATCAAACATTGTTTTATTAGCGCAAACAAAAGAACAAAAACACAGGATGAATTTGAAAGAAAGCTTTATTTAATCAGGAGAATAATTGATAAAAGGATCAGGGCGGAATTAAAATGCGATAGAAGCAAATACTACGTTCCTTCTTTTTCAAGCAAAGTAATAGTCTATAAAGGAATGCTTCTTGCAGACCAAGTAACGAGATATTATAAGGACCTTGAAGATCCTGATTTGAAATCTGCACTTGCTATGGTTCATATGCGTTTTTCAACAAACACCTTTCCTACATGGGATTTAGCGCATCCTTTCAGGATGATTGCACATAACGGCGAGATTAATACTTTAAGAGGAAACAAAAACTGGATGGCTGCCCGCCAGGCAGTAATGAATTCTCCTTATTACGGTAAAGATTTAAAAAGAATGCTTCCTATAATAATGGAAGGGCAAAGTGATTCGGCAACTTTCGATTCTGTACTCGAACTGCTCGTTATGTCGGGAAGATCATTACCGCATGCAATGATGATGATGATTCCTGAAGCCTGGTCTAAACATGATTTAATGGATGCAGACAGGAAAGCATTTTATGAATACCATGCTACGATGATGGAACCATGGGATGGTCCTGCAGCAGTGTCATTTACTGACGGAACAATTATAGGTGCTACACTCGACAGGAACGGTTTGCGTCCTGCCCGCTATGCCGTAACAAAAGATGACCTGGTAGTGCTAACTTCCGAAGCAGGTACTGTATCGGTAGATCAATCGACTATTCTTTACAAAGGCAGATTACAGCCGGGAAAAATGTTTATTATTGATCTGGGTAAAAAGAGAATAATCGATGATGAAGAAGTTAAAAAGGAAATAGTAAGCAGGAAGCCGTATAAAAAGTGGGTCGAAGAAAATATGCTCAAGTTTGATTCTTTACCCGATCCTGAATTTACATATAAAGCTGATCCTATAACAATTACAAAGAGACAAAGAATATTCGGCTATACTAAAGAAGATCTCTTAACGGTAATGAAACCGATGGCGGTAAGCAGTCAGGAAGCCGTTGGCTCGATGGGTTCCGATGCTGCATTAGCCTGTTTATCTGAAAAACCGCAATTGCTTTCCAGGTATTTCAAACAACTTTTTGCACAGGTAACTAATCCTCCTATTGATGCAATCAGGGAAGAATTAGTTATGGAATTGACCACATACATTGGTCCCGAACAAAACCTGCTTGACGAGACTCCACAGCATGCAAAAAGAATTGAACTTAGTCATCCTTTGCTTTCAAATTCCAAGCTGGAAAAGATTAGAAGCATAACAAAAGGACATTTCAAATCGGCTACTATTTCGTTATTGTTTAATGCTTATGAAAGACACGACTTTAGAGAAAAACTTGATAAAATATGTGAGGACGCTGTCGAACTGGTAAAACAGGGAACCGGATTATTAATCCTATCCGATAGAGGCGTACAGGAAAGTACTGCTGCTATCCCAAGCCTTCTTGCAGTGGCAGGAGTTCACCATGCTTTAATCAGAGCAGGTTTAAGAACCAAAACAGGAATTGTCCTGGAAAGTGGTGAGCCCCGGGAAGTATCGCACTATGCACTCCTTCTCGGATACGGTGCAAATGCTATCAACCCATACCTTGCTTATGAAACGTTGTGGGAGCTATGTGAAAAAGGATTTTTACCAGAAGTTAAAGATTACCGGGAAGCCAAAAAAAATTATGTAAAAGCTGTTTCAAAAGGTTTGTTCAAAATATTCAGCAAGATGGGCATAAGTACTCTGCAGTCTTATTGCGGTGCGCAGATTTTTGAAGCAGTCGGAATTGATACGGAAGTGATTGAAAACTATTTCACAGGTACTCATACAAAAATTGAAGGTATGAGCCTTGAAATGATTGAACAGGAAACCATCAAAAGGCATAAAGCAGCATTCCGGTTAGGCGAAGAAGATTTACTGCCTGCCGGTGGGCTTTATCATTACAGAAGAGATGGTGAAAAACACCTCTGGAACCCGCTGTCTATTTCAAAGCTGCAGCAAAGCACATGGCAAAGCAATTACAAAACCTTTAAAGAATATAGCGAGTTAATCAACAACCAGAGCCGGCAAAGAGTAACTTTAAGAAGCCTTCTTGAAATGACAATTGGTGAAAAGCCGATACCAATTGAAGAAGTTGAACCAGCCAGTGAAATTGTAAAAAGATTTGCTACAGGTGCTATGAGCTTCGGTTCTATTTCCTGGGAAGCACATACTTCATTGGCTATTGCAATGAACAAGATCGGGGGAAAATCAAATACGGGAGAAGGTGGTGAAGACAGTGTCAGGTATGTAAAGCTTCCTAACGGCGATAGCATGCGCTCGGCAATTAAACAGGTAGCTTCGGCAAGATTTGGTGTTACTGCTAATTATCTTGTTAATGCTGATGAGTTACAGATTAAAATGGCTCAGGGCGCAAAACCCGGAGAAGGCGGACAGTTACCCGGGTTTAAAGTAGCTAAGATTATTGCACGAATCAGACATAGTACGCCGGGAGTTACTTTAATTAGTCCTCCTCCACATCATGATATTTATTCAATTGAAGATCTGAAACAATTAATATTTGATCTAAAAAATATTAATCCTAAAGCGAGGATTAGTGTAAAACTCGTATCGGAAGCAGGTGTCGGAACAATAGCGGCAGGAGTCACAAAAGCACATGCAGACCACATTTTAATCAGCGGTCATGATGGGGGGACCGGTGCGAGCCCTATTTCTTCAATTCAGTATGCCGGTTCTCCATGGGAATTGGGCTTGAGTGAAACACATCAGACGCTTGTATTGAATGGACTTCGCGACCGTGTCTACCTGGCTGCGGACGGACAAATGAAAACAGGAAGAGATGTAACAATTGCAGCACTGCTTGGTGCTGAGGAATTTGGTTTCTCAACAGCACCTCTTGTAACACAAGGTTGTATTTTGATGAGGAAATGCCATCTGAATACCTGTCCTGTAGGAGTGGCAACACAGGATCCCGAATTAAGAAAAAGATTTGCCGGCAAGCCGGAGTATGTTATTAATTATATGTTCTACGTTGCAGAAGAAGTAAGAGAATATATGTCGATAATGGGATTCAGGAAATTTACCGAGATGATAGGTAGAACTGATAAAATCGTACAAAGAAGAACTTACAATCACTGGAAAGCAAGAGGCATCGACCTTACAAAAATATTCTTCAAACCAGAGCCGATATATAAAACCGATCTCTACAGAACAAGAGGTCAAAACCATGAGATAGAAAAACAAATTGATAATGAATTCATCAAGATTGCACAACCTGCACTTGAAAATAAAGAACCTGTAGTAATTAAAAAGGCAATCTGGAATGTGAACAGGGCAATTGGAACTTTGCTTTCGAGTGAGGTTGCGAAGAAGTATGGCGATGAAGGTCTCCCCGATGGTACAATAAAATTGCAATTTGCAGGAACAGCGGGGCAAAGTATCGGGGCTTTCCTGGCAAAAGGAATAGAGATTCATCTGAAAGGCGGCACTAATGACTATGCCGGTAAAGGTCTTTCCGGGGGAAGACTTATTGTTCAGGTTCCCGATGATGTTACATACGATCCCGCTGAAAGTATTATTACCGGTAATACGTGCCTTTACGGTGCAACGGGTGGTGAAGCTTATTTTAACGGTGTTGCAGGAGAAAGATTCGCAGTCCGGAATTCCGGTGCAACTGCTGTTGTGGAAGGGGTCGGCGACCACGGATGTGAATACATGACCGGAGGTATTGTAGTTGTGTTAGGAAAAACAGGAAGAAATTTTGCCGCAGGTATGTCCGGTGGAATCGCATACGTATGGAATCCTGATAAGATGTTTGAAAAATTAGTGAATAAAGGAATGGTCGATCTTGAAGAGATCGATAATGAAAATGAGTTTGAGACTTTGTACTCGTTGATTGAAAATCATTTTAAATATACTTCTTCACAAAGAGCAAAATCGATACTGAATAACTGGACAAAAGAAAAATACAATTTTGTTAAAGTAATGCCGGGAGAATACAAAAAAGCACTCGAGGCTCTTGAAGAGGAAAAACAGAGAGAGACTGAATTGACTTTGAACAACTTTGCTGAGGTAGCAAATGGGTAAGCCTACCGGATTTATGGAATATGAAAGGCTCTCTTTACATAGGGAAGCGATAGAAAAAAGAGTTAAGCATTATAAGGAATTTGAATCCTCTTTTACACAAAAGGATGCAAAAACACAGGGTGCAAGATGCATGGATTGCGGCATTCCCTTCTGCCACGGCGATACCGGCTGCCCGGTTGAAAACTACATCCCCGAATGGAACGATCTTATTTATAAAGGGCACTGGCAGGAAGCACTAGATAATCTCCATTCGACAAATAATTTTCCTGAATTTACGGGAAGACTTTGCCCCGCGCCGTGTGAATCTGCTTGTGTTCTTGGTATTAATGCTAATCCCGTTTCAATAAAAGCAATTGAAAAAACTATAATCGATCATGGATTTAGCTCAGGCTGGGTTACTCCCCGCCTTCCTCTGGAATTAACAGGAAAGAAAGTTGCGGTAATTGGGTCCGGACCCGCCGGGCTCGCAGCCGCACAGCAGTTGGCGAGATTCGGTCATTCAGTTACTGTATATGAAAAGAATGATAAGATAGGCGGGCTACTTAGATACGGGATACCTGATTTTAAACTTGAAAAGCATTATATTGACAGGCGCCTTGAGCAAATGAAGGCGGAAGGTGTCAATTTTTTAACAAGCTGCAATGTCGGAGTTGATATCTCTATTAAAGAATTGTTAGACCAGTATGATTCGATAATTCTCGCGGGCGGTTGTGAACACCCAAGTGATATCTCTATTCCCGGCAGAAATCTAAAAGGAATTCACTTCGCAATGGAATACCTGCCTCAGCAGAACCGCGTTAATGCAGGAGAATCCTTGCAAAACCAAATTTCGGCAAAAAACAAAAACGTTATTATAATTGGCGGTGGTGATACCGGTTCTGATTGTGTTGGAACCGCAAACCGTCAGGGAGCGTTATCAATAACTCAACTTGAATTACTTCCCCAGCCTCCTGCAAAAAGATCGGAATCTACCCCATGGCCTTACTGGGCTTTGATGCTTAGAACTTCCAGCAGCCACGAGGAAGGCGTAGTAAGAAAATGGAGTATCAATACAAAAGAATTTAAAGGAAACGATAAAGGAGAAGTAACTGCTTTACATTGCATTAAAGTTAAAATGGAGAATGGAAAAATCGTCGATATTCCCACTTCAGATTTTGAGCTTCCGGCTGACCTGGTTTTAATTGCAGCAGGATTTGTTCATCCGGTTAAAAACGGTTTGATCTCTGAACTTGTTGAATCGGGAATGGAACTGGATGCAAGAGGAAATGTAAATGCAAAATTCGGAGATGAAGAAGATACATTCAAAACTAATCTTGATAAAGTTTATACCTGCGGAGATATGAGAAGAGGACAATCGCTTGTTGTGTGGGCAATTTCCGAAGGAAGAAAGTGTGCTGCTTCCGTTCATAAAGCTCTTATGGCTGAAAAATACGAGGAGGCTGCAGCTTAATAGTTTTTATTTGTGGTTTTTTCGAGAGAGGGTTAAATCATAAATTATTTAATTACATACGGAGACCTTACACTGTTTACGCGGCAAATGGTAACCATAATTAAATTGTTTATCTACCCTCTGATACTGGTTACTTTGTTATTACTCTTGCTCATGTGAGCTATACTAAGCTTCTTCTCCTTAGTGTATCTAATCCCAGAGCCAACTGCCGGAATCGAATCCGCTTTTTGCAGGCAAGTTGGCGACCTGCGCATTACAAACGAGGTGCTTTTCTACCTGATACTTCATCACTTTATGAATAATATTTTTTTATTACTCTATTGACTTTTTACTTACTTGTCCGGCTCCACCAAAGGTGGATAAATTTTGACGGATTAAAGAGGTTAGGCAATTTATTTTAAGAAACATTTTTTGCTAAATATTTTAATTCTTCTAATCCAAATTCATTAAAGTCTTTTTGAGAGCGATATGAATCAAGTCTTCTATATCTTCTCCCATCTGTCTCTTCGAATATATAATCTCCAACTAATTTTCTGCTTCCAAATTCTTTTCTAATTTCATAACCTTTTTTGTTAGAAGATATTTCTAACGTGGGCAGGGACGGAAGCGTGTGGGGAATATTTCTGTTCAAGAATCTCATCAATTAATTCCCGAAACTAAATATTGCTTCATCAAGGGTATTATATAAGTTAAAAATCCTATCCAGTCCAGTGATAGTAAAGAATTGAAATGAATCGCTTTTGGGTATAACCACTTTCAATTTACCATCACTCGTTCTTAGCCTTTTCAATAATACTACCAAAGCTCCTATTATAGATGAATCTATATAAGAGCATTTGCTGAAATCAACTATAATTTTATTATAACCTGCACTAGAATCGTTTAACAACCTTTCCTTAAATGTAACAGCCTCTTTTAGAGTAGCTTTATCCAGATTTACTTTTTCAATTAATATTTCCCCCACAAATTCTCTTGAGAAGTCTTCACTCACTTTATTCTCCACCTAAGACAAAACAAATACTTTTTTATCGCAGTAATCTATTTAAAATTAATTACTTACAAGTGCAAGAAAAATCTTTCGGTTTGACATTGAAATATTGATGAATAAGTTGTAGAAAAAATTCAGAATGGCGAAATGAATCTAAAATTTGAAATAACTGAAATAAGCTCAGCGAGTTTTGATGGGTTCCGTCACTTTGAATTTCTTACCGGGCTTTTTTCATTTATGTTCTTTAAGTAGTGCTAAAAGTGTTCAGTAAACTGTTCAGTGAAAATTGAAGAGTTCGAAAAACTGAAAGGTAAAAACTTTATTTCCAGAGCCAACTGCCGGAATCGAACCTGCCTGTGGCGAGGTAAACCGGCGACCTGCTCATTACGAATGAGCTGCTTTTCTACCTCATACCTCATCTCTTTATGAATAATATTTTTTTATTTCTTTGTTGACTTTTTACTTACTTGTCCGGCTCCACCAAAGGTGGATAAATTTTGACGGATTAAAGATGTTATACACACTATAAGATAATGCCACTACTATATTCCAATATATCTTCATATTGAATTTCGTCTTCTCTTAAATCTTCCTCTTTGTAAACAGAAATATCACTGTATTCATCTATATAATTAGGATTAGATGACAAAATTATTTCACCACTTTTGTCAAAATCTCGTGAAATAAAATTCCATTTAATAGGAATTTCAGAATTTTCATACTTCGCTAGAATAGTTAGTACGAAAGATTTCAAATCTTTCTGAACGATTAAAGCATCTTGTTTATTTGGGCGATATACTACATAATTGTCAGTTACATTCACAGGATGATTTATTCTGAAGAATTTTGGGACATCATTATTAAGGCCCCTATAATTTTCTTCGAATTCGAGAGTTAATTTGAAATCTTCAAGTACTTTTGCTCCATTGTTATACATAATAATTTCAAAATTCTCCCAACTTTTATTTACTGTTCCCATATGAGGTAAGATGGATAATTAATTATGAAGATAAGCTTGATTAGATAACATACGTGATAATCCGAAATCTGGAGCTAACTTATATCTTTTAATAGATCTTTTAAATTTGGGTTGGATAGTAAATTCTTTCTTAGCATTCTGAAATAGAATTTCGACATCATATTTTTCTCTAAATTTTGATTCAGTAACATACCACTTGAATGTATCACTATTTTCATTTATCAAGTCAACAATATCTTCCCAACAGTATAGCTCTATTGAAAACAAGGACTTGTCAAGAAATTCAATATTTTTGGTTCGTACATATTCTTCAATTTTAGAATCTTTAGGAGATGTTGTAGCTATTAGCAAGCATTTAAGTTTTGGCTTAAAATTTATAGCTTCTTTTAAAGTTGTGTCGATATCATTAACTGTTAGTTTAGAATCAAGATTTTCATCTTTACATTTACATTGTATGCCAAAATAGCTCTGTTCCCCCTTCGGTATGGCATAAATATCAACGCCATTTTGTTTTTGCCCACTTCGTCCGTTCTTTTTTATATTATTTGGACATTCCCATATTCACCAAAGAGTTTTTTACAAAGCAACTCAAAGACTTGCCAATTACTAGGTTTTCTTAAATTTTTTTCCATTCTTCAAGTGTATATAATGGCGTTGCCACTAACCGGCTGCCCATAACAGCAATGCCAATTTTGTTAAATAAATTTTATGTTTAGAAAAAATTTTCATAGCAAAACTACCTTGTACGAAAATGCTGTCGCCTTTAGCCACTTGTTATATGGCTTTTGGAATATTTTATAATTTTTACCTATAACTGTGTTTCTTTTATTTCTTCTTCTCCATTTTTATTCTTCCACTTACAAATAGAATTAAACACTGTCCCGGTTGTGGTATCTACTGCCCATAACAATTCCACACTATCTCCAGGGTCTAATTTTTTTAAGGGGAATTTGCTTTTATAATCAACGAGTGGAGAACCTTTACCTTTATCCGAAATTATTTCAAGTCTTACATCATAAGCGGATGCAAGACCAACATTTTGTATTTTTAATTTGTCACTTTTAAAGTTATGCATCACACTCAATTTTATATCTGCTTTTTGTTTCTTAATCTCATCTTCTTCAATTATTTGTAATTGTTTCTCTGCTAGTTTGGTTTGCTTTAAATCCAATTCATACTGTTTGCGAGCAATTCTATGATTTTGGATTAAAGTATAAATAGACAAAAGAATTGCTGAAACAGATATTAGCAATGTTAAAAATTCATATTGTGTCACAATTTCACCTTTGTAAACTGGCAATGATTCCAATTAAAATTATAACAACGATAATAACAACAATTATAATACAACCAACGTTTAGTGTTTGCAAAAAGCATCCTTCTTTTGCTACTACTTTTGTTTCTGGCAGTTGTATCTTAGGTCTTAAAGTATCATCTAAATATTCCCCGCAATGTTTACACTTTTTTGCATCAATTAAAATTTCTTCAGAACAATAAGGACATTTTTTCGTCTCAGCCATATTTATTCCCTAATTTTTGTTTAGCCATAAAACTATTACTTATACCGAATTACCTTTAAGTAATTCGGATGATATTTCAGAATTATTATTCTTGTATTCGCTGGTAGGAAATCCCATTTCGTATCTCCCTATTTTTCCTGCCCTCTTAAAAAATCTTTTCCCATTTCCAGAGCCAACTGCCGGAATCGAACCTGCCTGTGGCGAGGTAAACCGGCGACCTGCTTTCGCAGAACTGGTGACCGGAGTTGAACCACGCCTATGGCGCGGTAAACCGGTGACCTCTAAACTTTAAGTTGAGCCAGCTGACGGATTCGAACCGACGACCTGCTCATTACGAATGAGCTGCTCTACCAGCTGAGCTAAGCTGGCTTTCATAATCCAAAACTTATCTTAACTTCTTTTTATGCCTGTTTTTTCTGAGTCTTTTTTTTCTTTTGTGTGTCGACATTTTATGTCGTTTACGCTTTTTTCCGCAGGGCATTATTACTCCGTTTATTTATTAATGTGAATTTAACAATTCCTGTGCACGTTTACCTATCTCCGAGTTAGGATTAAGATCAACGGCTTTCCGCAGCCACTCCTTGGATTTTTCTACATTACTTGCTGCAAGATTTACAATTCCTAAATTTAAATGTGCAATCTGGTGGTCCGGCTTATATTCAAGAGCTTTTGTCATTTCTTTAATTGCTTCATCATAACGCCTAAGGCTATAATAGCAAACGCCCATATCGACTCTTGCATCGGCATCGTCAGGAGATCGGAAGAGGCGTTTTTGATAATCCCCGATAGCTTTATCAAACATACCTGAATCATTCCTGAGATGGGCAAGCTCGAGTAAGCTTTCTTTATTACCAGGGTTATTTTTTACTTTTTCCTCGAGTTCATTTATTCTTTGCAATGCCGAAAGATCCACACCTGAACTTTGATCCTGAGTTACATTTGTGCTTACGTTCGATGAAACAGGTTTATCAAAAACACCTGCAACAAATAGAATCAGAAAACCGCCGCCAATTACTGCCGCCGCTATTCCTAAAATTCTTTTCGAATCAATTTCTTTTACAACTTTAGCTGTAGCTTTTTCTTCCTTTAATGTTTTTTCTTTCACAACTTTTAGCTGTGAACGTTTTTTCTCCGGGTAAGATTTAGCCGGTATTTCCTTTGTAATTATTTTTGCAACTTCGCTGCTTAATTTGATTCCGCAACTTTCACAAACTTCGGTGCCGGCGGGGTTTTCTCCTCCACAGTTATCACAAATTACAACTTCTGTTTCCGTGGAACTTACGCCGGGGCTGTGTTTTATTTCCCCTATATTTTGAAGATTGAATCCGCAGGAGGGACAAAAATTAAACTCGCCTTTTAACTCATCGCCACAATTAGGACAATACGCCATTATCTCTTTAGCCTTAACTCCCTTTCATTCCTTTATCAACCATTTCTTTGAATTCCTTTGAAAACTTAAAAGAGGGTACAAAGTGTTCCGGCACAAAAACCTGCTCACCGGTTTTGGGATTTCTTGCCTGTCTTGCATTTTTCTTTTTTACTTTATAGCTGCCAAAGCCTCTTATCTCAATTCCCTTTCCTTCTTTCAAGGCTTCAATTACGGTTTTGAAAAAGCCCTCGATAATAGCTTCAGTCTCAAGTTTTGTTAATCCGGTTCCCGATGCAACTTTATCAACGATATCTGCCTTGGTCATATTTCACCTTTATTTAAATTAAAAGTTTATAACTCCTTAAGATTCAAGGGCTTAAATTATCAAAGATTAACTGTAAAATCAATTCGGAATATTTCGGATAATCTCTGTTTTTACTTCAAACTGGGGAGATCAATATTAATTATTACTTAAAAATAAACCTCAGACCGAGAGAAAAACTATACGACCTTGTAAGCCCGTCGATGTTTACTTCTCTTTTTAGGAAAGGAACCGCAGCTTCTGCAAGAATTGAATAGCGTTCGTTTACCGGATACTGTAATTGTGCCAGCAGATTTAGCTGGAGCTGATCGCTTTTATCAACTTCAATAAAATTTTCGCCACCTGAACTGAGATCCTGTATACTCGATTTTGAAAGACGTTTAATTAGCAGCAATTGAGGAGTCACAATAAAATCGTCAAAAGAAAAAATATATGAGGTTCTTACAAGAAGATCATCGCCGCGTTTCAATTTTACTCCCTCTTTATCGTTTCTTCCTCCCGCCAATTGATAACCAGCACCGACACTAAATTCATTATAATTATAATCGATTGTAAAAATCAGATCGTTGGAACCGAGACCCGGCTGATAAATTTGTGGAAGATTCGGATTTTTATTCTCATCTCCGGTTGCAAGCTTTAAACCGAGAGAAGCATTTAATGATGAAACTTCATCGGAAAATAATTCCTGGCTCCAGCTTAATATCAAATCTCCTAAACCATTTACTTTCCCACCAGGACCCGACAGAAAATTATAAGGAATCAGCAAAGCAAGCTTGCTTCCTGAGAAAAGATCATATTGCGGATTCAACTGGAAAGAATGAAATGTAACATTATCATCTTTATCACTATAACCGTTTTTGTATGAAAATGAAAAACTAAAATCACTCTCCTCTCCATCATTCAATAAATGACCGACCTGGCATACGCCGGCATCAGAGCATTGACCAAAAACCGTAACAGATAGTACAGGTAAAAGTAATATTGTGAATAGACAAATTTTAATAATGGCTTCCATTCTTTATGCTTTCTCTAAAGTTTATTTTTTATTCTATTTAAAAAGATAAAAGACCTTGAATAATTACATTTCTTTGCACAAAAAAGTCTAACGGAATTATAACATTTCACGGTATTTTTGTTGGAAAAGCCCCTTCGTTAAAAGGAAGGGGCTGGAAAGATTTATTTGAATTGAGTATTCAAAATCAGCTTTTTCGAATCGTAAGGTGCCGGATCGCCACCCAGATATTTATTAAACCATTCGAGATGAGCATTGTAATACAACGGCATCGATTTAACCGCATCCGGCCAATGACCATCATTCTTAAAAATAATTAAACGTGAATCTATACCGAGTGTTTGTAAAGTTGTAAAGTATTGAATGCTTTGTGTATAAGAAACCCTGTAATCTTTTTCTCCTGTTATAATTAGTGTAGGAGTGGAAAAGTTTTTGACAAAATTGGAAGGAGAAAATTTCTGATAATTATCTGAATTCCATGGCTGACCTTTTAAATCCCAATTAGGAAACCACAATTCTTCCGTTGAACCCCACTTAGATTCCAGATCAAAAACTCCCATCATAGAAGCAAGACATTTAAATCTCTTAGTATGCCCCTGCAGCCAGTTCATCATATAGCCACCATACGACCAGCCCATAGAACCGATCCTGTCTTTATCTACATAAGGCAACTGCTCCAAAGCATCAGTAACCTTCATTACATCTTCATAAACTTTGCCTCCCCAATCTCCCGAAATTTCCGCCGTGTATTCCTGTCCATATCCAGTAGAGCCGTGAGGATTTGGAAATGCAACAACGTAACCGCAACCGGGATAAACCTGCCAATCCCCTCTGAAAGAATCCATCCATTGCGACTGGGGTCCTCCGTGTACATTGAGAATCAAAGGATATTTTTTACCTGCATCAAAGTTATGAGGCTTTACTATAAACACATGAACTTTCTTTCCATTTGCGCCTTCGACCCACATTTGCTCAGCAGGTCTAACATCAACTTCATCAAGCAGTTTCTGGTTAAAAGAAGTCATTTGCTGAATAAAATTATCTGAGCTGCTAACCCTGTAAATTTCTCCCGGTTTCTGTACTGCTCTTGCCACATAATAAATCTGGCTTTGACCGGGTGCAACATCAAACTGGAAAACAGCTTGCTTGCCGCTAAGCGGCGTTATCTTTAACGAAAGTACATCAATACTGTATAATGGAGAATATCCTTCAACATCAGCAGTAAAATAAAGTGTTTCCGAATCTTCTCCCCACTTGAAATCATTAATTGTATAATCAAAATCTTCCGTTAAAACAGTAATATTCTTTGTTGACCTGTTGTAAACTGCAAGCCTGTACCTGTCGGCTTCATAATCAGCTATAGTTTGCATTTTAAAAGCGATAAAGAATCCGTTTGGTGAATAAAGAGGATAACCATCCCAGGCTTTATTTTCTTTCGTAAGATTAACTGTCTTACCTGTAGCCAAATTCAAAACCAAAAGATCGGAATTTGTAGAAGAAGCAAGATTCAAATCGGGATTAAGCATATAACATATTTCTTTACTATCGGGCGAAATGCAGAATTTAACATCACCACCAAGCATAAAATTGGATGAGAGCCATTCACTTTCGGCAAGAAGCTGGTAATAATCCGATTCTATGTTATACAAAATAAGGCTGCTCTTTTTTGCGCCGCTATATTCAACCCAATGCCTGAACATAAGCTTGTCGGTCATGTAAGCTTGTACAGGTCCGTTATCGGAAGATTCCAGTAATTTTTTGTTACAGAAATTATCTGCCCCGCACTGTGGAAAAATATCTGAGATAAAGACGATAAATTTTTTATCGGACGATAAAACAGGACATGAAACTCCCGTTGCAAAATCAGTAACCTGCTTTGTTTTCCTGTCATTAAAAGTATAACGACAGACTTGAGAGTTTTCAAGAAAGTAAAGTTCATTATCGGAAAGCCAGAAAGGATTTGTTTCATTTAAATCTTTGCCCGAAATATTTTCGAACGCACCATCCCGGTAAAGAATATAAATATCGGTATTCGTTTTACCCTCTTCCAGATTATAATCGGATACCGTGAATGCTATTTTATTTCCCGTTGGAGAAACAACAGGTGAAGCCACGTTTTTAACTTTATAAAGATCATCAATTGTAAATGCTCTTTTTTGTGCAAATAAAGTAGTGCTTATAAAAATTAAAATTACAAATAAAAGAAGATTCCGTTTCATTGACTAATTCCTTACATAATTATTTAATATTTTATGTTAGTATTGATTAAAAATAATTCTTTTTATTCAGAATGTGAATAAATGAAGCCGAAAATCTTACATATTAAAAACATGGTGTGTGACAGGTGTATCAAAGTCGTCCGCGAAGAATTGGAAAAGCTCGGCTACAAAACCGACAATGTAATATTGGGAGAAGCGCGAATATCATCAGAAAAAAAACAATTTGACTTAAACGGAATAAGAAAAACTCTTGAAGAAAACGGTTTTGAATTAATTAACGATAAACAGGCTAAGCTTATTGAAGAAATAAAAATATCACTGATTGATCTTATCCACTACAAGTCTGCAAATGAGCTGGAAAAAATCAGCCTGTCAAAATTCCTTTCGGAGAAATTTCATCATAGCTACCAGCATATCAGTTCACTTTTTTCCTCAAAGGAAGGAATAACTATTGAAAAATATTTCATTAACCAGAAAATAGAAAAAGCAAAAGAGCTGCTTGTTTATAACGAGCTAACTTTGAGCGAAATATCTTACAAACTCGGGTATAGCAGTGTCCAACACCTCTCAAACCAATTCAAAAAAGTTACAGGATTTACTCCTTCTGAGTTTAAAAAATTAAGAGTTAAAAAACGCCTGCCGCTCGATAAGGTAAAATAAATACCTTAAAATTCTAAACAATTTATTTAATAAAGTGTAAGACATCCTCCCCGAACCTTTCTTATTTTTATCGCGTAAATAAACGGTGTTATAATGATAAATGAAAAAATCAAAATAGATGGAATGTCCTGCGGGCATTGTATTATGGCGGTCAGGAAGGAATTATCGAGATTGCCGTTAAAGATAAAAGATGTTTCAATCGGTTCAGCAGAGATTGAATACGACGAAGCAAAAGTAACAAGCGATGAGATAAAGAAAGCTATAAATAAAGCAGGCTATTCAATACCAGACAACCTTCAAGGTTAAGGTAGTGAAAACTATGCTCTAACCTTGAAGGTTAGGAGAGGAATCATGGATAAGATAAAAGATCAAAAAATAAAACCTGAAAAAATAAGTTTACCTGTTGAAGGAATGACATGTGCAAGTTGTGTTGTGCGTGTTGAAAAAGCTTTGAGTAAAGTGGAAGGAATTAATGATGTAAGTGTAAACTTTGCAACAGAAAAAGCCTCATTCGTTTTTGATCCCGATATAGTTGATGTGAAATCAATATCATCGGCAGTTGAAGATGCCGGTTATAAAATCGATGTTTCTACTTTTAATAAGAATAATAATCATAAAATTCCTGAAGAGAAACATCCTAAAAGTAAATATGAAAGAAGCTTAAGAAACGATTTAATTCTTTCTCTTGCTCTTACCATACCGATTCTAATCCTGAATATGGGAAGTTTATTCGATGGTTTTTCCAAACTCATTGCGTTATCACAAGAGAACATCAACAAAATACTACTTATTCTTACAACTCCCGTTGTCTTTATTTCAGGCAAAAGATTTTTCCAAATCTTCTGGAAAGGGCTTTTACACTTTAGTGCCGATATGAATTCACTCGTTGCAATAGGAACCGGCACAGCATTTATTTACAGCACTTTAGTAACACTTTTCCCTGAGTCAATATCCGGAGATTTGGAGCCACATGTTTATTTCGATACAACTGCAGTAATTATAACCCTTATACTTTTAGGAAGATGGCTCGAAGCCAAAGCAAAAAGAAAAACAGGAACAGAAATTAAAAAGCTGATCGAGCTTCAACCGAAAACTGCTTTAATAAAAGTTAACAATGAAGAAAAGATTATTAGGATCGAGGAATTAAAAACCGGCGATGTTGTAATTGTAAAACCGGGAGGAAAAATTCCTGCAGATGGAAAAATCGTTTCCGGGAATTCAACAATTGATGAATCAATGGTTACGGGTGAAAGTCTTCCTGTTGAAAAAAGTATTAATTCTAAAGTAATTGGCGGGACAATAAACAAAACCGGGTCGTTCGAATTTGAAGTTACGGCTACAGGAGATAATTCTGTGCTCGGTCAGATTATAAAACTCGTTGAGGAAGCACAGGCATCAAAAGCTCCAATTCAACAGTTAGCAGATAAAGTAGCAGGAATTTTTGTTCCGGTAGTTATTGGAATTGCTCTTATAACTTTTTTATCCTGGTTAATTGTCGGCGGAGAAAATGCTTTTAATTTTGCTTTGATAAACTTTGTTGCAGTATTGATTATTGCCTGTCCTTGTGCTCTCGGTCTCGCAACTCCTACAGCAATAATAGTAGGAACAGGAAAAAGTGCACGACATGGTATCTTAATAAAAAACGGACAGGTACTTGAATTAGTTCATAAAATGAAAGCGATCGTATTTGATAAGACCGGAACTTTAACCGAAGGAAAGCCCGCTGTAAACAAGGTAGTATCTTTTAAAATGGATGAAAATGAATTATTAAAATATACAGCTTCTCTTGAAAAAAAATCAGAGCATCCTATCGGGCAAACTATTTTTGAATATGCAAAAGAAAAGAAAATTAATACCCTTGAGCCGGAGTCTTTTAACAGCATAACCGGAAAAGGAATTGAAGGAAACGTCGATTCGAAAAAAATAATTGCAGGCAGTAAAAAACTTATGCTTGAAAATAATATCGACCTTTCCTTTCTCAATGGTCGCGGAAACCAGGATAATTTGAAAACGTCTGTTTATGTAGCAATTGATGGTAAGCTGGAAGGTGTTATCGGTATTGCTGATGAGATTAAAGAATTTTCTGCGGAAGCAGTTGGCTCGCTTAAATCAATGGGAATAAAAACAATAATGATTACAGGCGATAACAGGAAAACGGCAGAAACAGTTGCAGAAAAAATAGGTATAGATGAATTTGAAGCAGAAGTTTTGCCACAGGATAAATCTAATGCCGTAAAAAAACTACAGGATAAATACGGAATAACAGCAATGGTTGGAGATGGAATAAATGATGCGCCCGCTCTTGCTCAAAGTGATATTGGAATTGCAATCGGCAAAGGCACTGATGTAGCAATTGAAACTGCAGAAATAGTTTTGGTAAATGACGATTTAAGGAACGTTGTTAAAGCAATAAAATTATCGAGACAGACTTTACGAACTATAAAGCAAAATCTCTTCTGGGCTTTTATTTACAACGTAATCGGAATCCCTCTCGCAGCTTTGGGAATGCTTAATCCGATGTTTGCTGCTCTGGCAATGTCTTTAAGTTCAGTGTCCGTGGTTAGTAATTCTTTAAGATTGAAGAATTTTAAACTTCAATAATAGCTTATATCTTCGGCAGTCTTTCCAAATAAGAACTGTTACTCAACACAGCAAAAGTATCTGTATTTCTCAATTCATCGAGATTAAAACAATCCATATAGCTCATCGTACTTTTTAATCCGTCGGAGATGCTATCAATCACATTTGTAACCGCACCTTTGTAAGCGACCATTGTCTCTTCCCCTTCGATAAACTCATTCCTCATTTTAACTCCAAAGGAAGCAGAGCCCCTGTATTTTTTCCAGAGCTGTCCCTGGTATTTGATTACTTCGCCGGGAGTTTCTCTTGTACCGGCGAGCATTCTACCGAGCATTACAACATCGGAACCTAATGCAAGAGCTTTTGCAATATCGCCGGGACTTTTGATCCCGCCGTCTGCAATAATTTTTATTTTAAGCTTTGATTTTTCTCTTGAGTAATAGACATTCAGCAAAGACGAAACCTGCCCGATACCGATTCCTGTTTGTATGGAAGTAGTGCAAACGCTTCCGCTCCCGATTCCAACTCTTACGGCATCGGCGCCAGAATTTTCAAGCTGCTGCAAAGTTGCACCGTGTGCAATATTCCCGACAATAACAGGAACGTCAAATTTATTTTTTATTTCTTCGGTCTTGTTTAATACAGCACAGTTGTTTGCATTTGCCGTATCGATACAAATTATATACTTATGTTCAACGAGCTTTTCAATTGTTTCTGCAGAAGTATTTAAAGCAATGGAAACGGCTTTAACAAGTCCATTATCTTTTTTATCGTTAAGCAATTCATCGAGAGAAGAATCAAACCTGTTTAGAATTCCGAGGCATCCTAATCTTGAGAGCTCTTTTGTCATTTCAAGTCCGCTTACCGTATCCATAGGACTCGAAATAACGGGAACATTTAACTTAACGTTAAGAAAATCACATGAGGTTAAAGCTTCTGCTCTCGATTTGATTCTCGAAACTTTAGTGGGGATTAAACTTATATCGTCATAGGTCAAAGAATAGTTATACTCGTTAAGGTCTTTTCTTGTGTATATTTTCATAGGTAAACAGTCACCTTAAAGATTACGAAAAAAAATTTTGTCACACTGAGCTTGTCGAAGTGTGGAATGCCAGTCTTCGACAGGCTCAGACTGACAAAGACAAAATATCTAAAAATAATAATTAAATAAGCGATTCAACTTCATTAAGAAGTTCATTCATTTTTTGTGTCGTACTCAATACAGCTTCCGGAGAACTCATATCCACTCCGGCATCTTTAAGTATATTTATCGGGTAATTGGAACTTCCTGCTTTAAGAAAATTAAGGTATTTCTCAACTGCAGGTTTACCTTCGGTTTTAACTTTCCTGGCAAGTACCTCTGATGCAGAAAAACCGGTCGCATACTGGTAAACATAAAAGTTATAATAAAAATGAGGAACTCTCGCCCAGGTATAACGTTCCTCATCATCTACAACCATTTCCGGTCCCCAATATTTTAGATATAAGGAACCGTAAAGCTCGCAAAGTATATCAGGTGTTAACGCTATTCCACTTTCTGTTTTTTCATAGACTATCATTTCAAATTCTGCAAACATTACCTGTCTGTAGAAAGTAAGGGTAATGTTATTAAGATATTTTTCAAGGAAATAAAGTTTATCCTCCCTGGCAGACGCATTAGAAATTAAATGATCGAGAAGCAGAGATTCATTAAATGTAGATGCAACTTCCGCAAGAAAGATAGAATAATTTGCATAAGGATACGGCTGCGAAACACCTGTAAAGTGAGAGTGCATGTTGTGTCCCATTTCGTGTGTCAGCGTAAAAACATCATTCAGCAAATCAGTCCAGTTTAACAACACGTAGGGATGCACACCAAAAGTAGTTCCGGATGAATAAGCACCGCTCCTCTTTGCCTGTGTTTCATAAACGTCAATCCACCTGTTGTTAAATGCCGTATTAAGTATGCCCAGGTATTCTTCACCAAGAGGCTTTAGCGAATCGAGAACAATTTCTTTTGCTTTATCATAAGGATACTTTAGCTCATTAATATTATTGAAAAGTGTTACATAAGCATCATAAGGATGAAGTTCCTTTATTCCGAGAAGCTCTTTCTTTAAAGCCGCCCACCTGTGTAAAGGTTTAAGATTATTATTTGCAGTATCAATTACATTCTTATAAACCGAAACCGGGATATTGAATTTATCCAACGCAGCCTCAAGGGCGCTTTTATATTTTCTTGCAACGGAGTTAAAAATATTTGTCTTGAGGTTCCCGTTAAACAAAGAAGAAAATGTATTTGCATATTGCAGAAAAGGTTTATAATAATTTTCAAAAGCTCTCTGTCTGAATTCCCTGTCTTTTGAATACATCGATGCATAATATCTTGCGTGAGAAATTTCTATGTCTTTCCCGGAGTCATCTGAGATCTTAGGAAATTTTATATCCGCATTAGTAAACATCGAATAAGTGTTGTATGGAGTTTGAGTTATTTCTGAAGATAATGCAAGCAGTTGTTCCTGTTCTTTTGATAAAGTATGTGTTTTTGTTCTTAAAAGATCATTGATCGTGTGGCGATATAAATTAAGCTCCTCATTCGATTTAACCATTTGCAATAAAGTTTTATCCGGTATCTGCAGAAGTTCAGGACGAATAAAAGAACCTGCAGCCGCTGCTTTTGAATGAAGGCTTTTAATTCTTTCTTCCATTGCCTGGTACTTCGTTACCCGCATGTCGCTATCCTTAGACAGCATTGCATAAAGGTACAGCTTTTCCAACTTCATCCCGATTGCATCATCAAACTGAAAACACTTCAGGAGATTATCGGAACTTTTTGAAAGAATTCCCTTAAATCTTTCATATCCTGAAATATCGCTTTCGACCCCCTTAAATTCTTTTTCCCACTCTTCATCGTTTTTATAAATGTGAGTAAGATCCCATTTGTACTTATCCTCAATTTTATCTCTTACCGGTAAAGAAGACACTTCGCTTGCTGAAAGCATTTTTGAACTACTGATTTTTTTAGAAAATATGTAATTACCCCCCTTTCTTATAGTTTGCCAAACAAATAATGAACGATAGCATTAAAGATAATAATATCGTGTAAAATATCATCACAGAAAAAGTATTTATAACCATTTCTTTTTTCTAAAAATAATTAACAACCCGACTGCAATCATCACCATGAGTATTAAAACAATTGGATAACCAAAATACCAGTTTAATTCCGGCATATTGAATGGACTGGTATTGGGATTAAAATTCATTCCATAAATTCCTACAATAAATGTTAGTGGAATGAAAATAGTCGAAATAATGGTTAAAACTTTTACAATCTCATTCAATTTTAGCCCGGAGGTGGATCTGTAAATTTCAATCATGCTGTTAACCTGTTCACGGAAATTTTCGAGCGTATCAATTGCACCTTTTATATGATCTCCAAGATCCCTGATAAAAATCAAATTAGATTTATGAATTAAAGGATGAACGTCCTTTTCTATAGTATAAATAATTTCCATAAGCGGGACAACAGACCGCCTTAGTTTATTAACCTCTTTTCTAAAGCTGTAAATATTTTCAATAGTATCCCGGCGCGGATCATCGAGAAGTTCATCCTCAATATTTTCCATCCTTTCGTCAAGCTCAAGTAAGATTACAGCATAGTTATCAACAATGGAATCAAGAAGCCTGTACATAAGGTAGTCAGCACCAAGCTTTCTTAACCTTCCCTTCCCGTTTCTCAACCGTTCTCTTACAAAGTTAAAATCGTCCCCTTCTTTTTCCTGGAAAGTTATAAGATACTTTTTACCAAGTATGAAACTCACCTGCTCAACGGATATTTTTTTAATGTTATTGTTATAATTGAGCATTTTACAAATCATAAAAACATAATCTTCCTGTTCTTCAAGCTTCGGAGAATGTATAACATTCAGAATATCTTCCAATTCAAGTAAACCGATGCCAAATATTTCTCCCACTTTTTCCAGTTTGTCCACATCGTGAAGACCACAAATATTTACCCATAAAATACTTTCGGCATTAATAAGTTCTTTCAACTCTTCAATTTTGTCAATCTTTTTCTCGGTAATTGATCCCTGATTATACTGAAAGATGTCAATCTTAATTTTTTCGATCTTTTGTTTCCCGGTAAAAATGAGGGAACCCGGGGACATCCCCTGTTTTTTTCTTACTGTGTTCAACATTGACATATTTTTCCCTCCTGACTTTTTACACTTATTTATCTGTATTAAATATAACGAAGGATTAGAAAAGAATAAAAAATGTTTGAAACGGAGATTATTGTGTGCTTGAAAGTGTCACTTTAAGTTTGCCTGTAAAATTCTGAAAATTCATGACTATAATTTCCGGCTGAGATCCATTAATACTTTTCAGTGTACCTCTCGTATCATTTTCAAATACCTCTGAATACAAAACACTGTTTCTGCTCGTCTTCACTTCAACTTCGACATAACCCGAGGAGTAATCCGCAATAATTGAATATATATTCGATTTAACTGTATTAAGAAATGTATTATCGCTGATAGTTGCAGTTATATTACTGGCATTAATTGAAAATATATAAGAATTGCCCGTCCTTGTTAGAAATGGTTCATTAATATTCCCTGTCGGATTATCAGGTGAGATTATTTCTTCCCTGCATGAAAAAAATATAAGTAAAAGTGAGAACAAAAATATTTTTATCTTTTTAAAATTCATTTATGTTTAATAATTTTTTACCTTCTTTATGCTTTCATTAAAGAATTCATAATCTCCAGCTTGAGTAAAAAATTCTCTTTTGTCTCCGTTTTCATCATAGATTACTGTCGCCGGAACTGCACCGTTCCATTCGGGATCAATTAGATTTATTACTTCTTCACTTCTCTTTTCTTCAATTACAACAACAGGAAAATATGCCGACTGCTCTTTTAGGAACGGCTTCACCTTCGAATCAATTTCCGAAGGAAGATCGACTGACACGCTGAGGAATTCCAAACCGGAATTTTTATGTCCATTATAAATTTTTACCAGGTCGGGAAATTCCTCTACACAAGGTTCACACCAGGTAGCCCAGAAATTAATAAATAATATTTTACTATTCCGATTCTCTATCTTATTTTTCAGCCAAACCTCATCCACAACGGGAATCTGCTGAGAATAGTCTGTGCTGTTATCTTTCTCCGTCTCATCTTTTTCTTCAATATTCTTTGTGCAGCCTGTTAAAACCAATAAAAGGATTAACACATAATGATTTAATCTCATTCTATATACGCTTGATGGTGCAGCCAAAAGCTTTTGTTTTTGCAACTGAAATCTTTTCCCCGCCAATTATTTCATCAAGGGCATTCGAAAGATCGGCAACTTCAACATTACTTTCTTCCCGCGAATCGTCTATCCTTCCATGGTAAAGAATTTCAAGTGTTTTAGAATTCAGTACGTATGCCTCGGGAGTGTAACTTGCTTCAAACATATCTGCAATAACATTTTTTTCATCTTTCAGAACAGGAAACTTAAAACCGTGTTCTTCTGAATGAGTTTTGCATTCATCAATATCTTCCGTCTTATTAGAATTAATGCCGAGAATAGCAATATTTTTATCATGATATTTATTATAAAGCTCAACCATTCTAGTGTTATAAGCGTTCGATACGGGACACCTGGTGGCAATAAATATTACTACAATTGCTTTTTCATCATTATAATCTTTTAAAGACTGATTATTTCCATATAGATCTACTAAAGTAAAGTTTTCTATTTTAGTTGTTGATACAAAGTTACTCTCGCCGGAGGAAGAACCGGGATAAGCAATTAAAACTAAAATCATAATGGTAATTATAGGCACAGAAATGAAAAGCATCTTCTTGAACATAAACAGCTCCTCAGATATTTTATGAAACAGATTAACTAACGGGTTTATTTATTGTGAGTATAATTAAATAATTATAATAATAATAGCGAAAAATTAGTCTCTCGCAGGAAAAAATTATTTGTTTTGTGATAGTAATTTATCAATTGCAATTTTCAACTCATTCTTAACAACTAATCTTCGATCCTCTTCATAAAACTTAATTATATCAGGCAGTTTATCTTTTGCCCCGAGTTCGGCTAAAAGTTTTGCAGCGTGAATTCTCGTTCTGAAGTAGGGATTGGAAAGTGCCGAGGATATCACATCAATAACTTCTCCATAATTTGTCTCTGCAAATGATTTTGCACAATCAAGTGCTGTGGTATCTAGCAAATGCATACCGCCATAGCTGTATTTGTACTTTGTATATTCTTTTACAAGCGGCAGGATTGAAGGATTACCGAGAGCTTTAAACCCCTCAAAAGTTCCGCGACGGATTATATTCATATGAGAGTCCATTTTTAATGCATCAGTTAATATTTGCAATGCCTTAGGATGTTTAATAGCACCTATAGAATATAGTGCAGCACCTTTCACATAATAATTATCATCATTTTTTAGCTTATCAAACAGGATATCCTCAACCTTGCCATAACTAAAAACTGAGAGAGTTTTAACTGCTGCTTCCCTCACTCTCGCATCTGCATCATCACAAGCTTTAATCAGCGGTTCCAAGACTTTATCACCACCAATTTCTTTTAGCGATTCTACAACAGAAAGCCTTACACCATAATACCGTTCTGTAAGAATTGCCCTGTTTAATACATCTACTGATTTCTCCCCGAACTTAGAAAGTTGCTTCGCAGCATCGAGCCTTCCGACAACATCGTCATCATATTGTAACTGATAAACTAATTCATCAAAACTTTTCTCAAAGTCAACTTTGCAGAGAATCCATTCATACTTGTTGAAGCGTACAAGATCGGGTTTCTGGTTTATAGTAAAAGTAAAACTATTTTCTTTTCCGGCAATATTTATTCTTTCACGTATTAACTGTTTCCCCGCAACAATTTCAACCAGAACAGGTATTTCAAAAATTCCTACGGCAGGAAATAGCTGCTGGGTTTGTTTAACATTGAGCTTTAATTCTTTTGAGGATTCATTCCAGGAATAATCAACTTTGAATTCAGGAAAACCTGCCTGGTAAATCCATTGCTTAAAAAATTCTTTAAGATTTTTATCACTCGATTCTTCAAGCGCAATTCTGAAATCTTCTGTAGTAACACCCTGGTATTTATGCTTGCCGACGTAATGCTTCAATGCTTTTTCAAACGTTTCATCTCCCAAAACAAAACGAAGCATATTCAAAATTGCGGCACCTCTTTCATAAGCCTTATCTCCGCTTAATTCAACAGGAATGAATTCCTCTTTGAGTTGTATTGTATCCACCGGTTCTGCTTTTAATTCATCTTCAAAATATAGCTTGTTAGCTAAATATCTTTGATAGAGAAAGTCATCTTTTCCAAACTCGTCTTCATACCAGAGATCCGTAAAATATGTAGCAAAGCCCTCATTAAGCCAGATGTGCTGGAAAGTTTTGCAAGTAAGATAATCCCCGAACCATTGGTGAACAAATTCATGAACAATTAAATCGTCAGCAGTATAATTCGGCTCTGCGTTTTTGTCATGAAAAATTCTCCGGTTTAATGTTGTTGCCGTAATATTTTCCATCCCACCCCATTCGAAATCCTGAACAGGTGTTTGAGCATATCTTTCATAAGGATAAGGACAGATATAATCTGAAAAAAAGTTCAGCATCCGGGGCGTTCTTCCAAAGAAATAATCTCTCTTATCAACCCAGTCAGGAGGAATATTATATTCAAGAACGATTCCTTTCACTTTTTCCTTAACAGTAACATAATCGCCAACGATTATTGAAGTAAGATAAGTCGAATACGGTTTATCCATTTTCCAATGAAAAACTTTGTTCTTTCCGTTCTCTTCAACTCCTTCAAGAATGCCGTTTGAAATCGCAATAAGATTTGAAGGAACTATAACAAAAATTTCTGAAGTCAGTTTATCATCCGGCAAATCATAAGAGGGGTACCAGAACCTGTTATATTCGCCTTCCCCTTGTGTCCAGATTTGGTAAGGCATTTCAGGAATTTCTTTTGTCGGTTTGAAAAAATACATTCCTCTTGCGGGATAAGTTTCATAATCAATAGAAACGGTAACTGAATCTTCCTTTGAATAATCTTTATCCATCTCTATAAAAAGGTGCATATCATTCTGCCTGAATTGAAGTTCTTTATTAGAAACCTTTACAGAACCAACTTTCATTGTTTTTGCATGAAGGACAAGCTCCCTAAAATTATCAACAAGCGGAGAAAATGAAAAATCACATTCCCCGATTACTTTCTCTTCATTAAAATCAAAAGCTACAGTAAGCTTTATATGGTGCTGGTCATAATTTCTTGTTTGGCTATTAAGGAATGAAACCGTATCGGGCTGTGAAAATATTTTGAGAGAAAAAAACAAAAAATATCCTATGCTGTACCATTTAAGCTTCATTTTCTTTACCTTTTTTTAGGATGCTTTAATCAGATTTCTTCCATTACTGAACGTGCGGCTTTAACTTTATTCTGAAATTTTAAGGTATGCTCTTTTTGCAGACGGGAAGCATGTGTTTCCAGGTAAACTGAGTAATCCTTCATAGACTTACAATCATATTGTATACAATAAGTAGTCTCATCCAAAGTATTTGAAGGAACAACGACTCTAAAAATCTTAAAAGAATTAAAATGACCTGTATCCAATACATCGTGAATGTGAATTTTCTTCATCCATTCGAGCCAGTCAGCTTCGACGTCTTTCTTTATATAAATTGTAACGCTGTAAATGATCATTAAAAAAATTATTACTTTATCTTCGCCCATTCGGGGAAGGTGTTGAAATCAAACAAAATATTACCAAGTAAATAAACGAGAACCGTAACTAAAATAATACCCATAATGTTAACAGCAAAACCTGCTTTCACCATATCGGAAATTTTTAATCTTTCGCTTGCAAAAACAATTGTATTTGGCGGAGTACCAACGGGCAGCATAAACGCCAAAGATGAAGAAAGTGTTGCGACTATCATAAGTAAAAACGGATGAATCCCCATTGCAATTGAAACAGACGCCATAACAGGCAATATCATTTGAGCAACTGCCGTGTTGGATGTAAGCTCTGTTAAAAAAATAATTACTGTAGCAACAAGAATTGCAATTATAAAAGGTGAGAATTCTTTAAAATAATAAAAGTTATTCCCTATAAATTCAGATAATCCGCTTTTTGTAAAACCCTGAGCAAGAGCAAAGCCTCCGCCAAAAAGCAGAATTATTCCCCATGGAACTTTTGTAAAAACTTTTGAATTAAGTATCGCCCTTTTTTCAGTTTTATTTTTCGAGGGGACAAGAAAAAGTACTAGAGCCATTCCAATAGCAACGGTTCCGTCGTTTATAAAATCCGAAAATGTTAAGAGTCTTTCCCATCCGGGAATTAGTAGAAATCCTAAATTCAAATCGCTTCTGAAAATCCAGAGCAAAGCCGTTAAGCTAAACACTACAGCAACAATTAATTCTTCAAAAGTAATTTTTCCGAGTTTAAGTTTTTCTTCTTTTATAAATGAAGGATTTATACTCAGGTTTTTATCGATCTTAAAAAAAACTTTGATTAAGAGAAAAGCTGTAAAGATCAACATCAATGTTGAAATTGGAACAGCGACAAGCATCCAGGAACCAAAGGAAATTGCCGGCGCTTCAGTAAAAGTAATCTGGTATATCCTTACAAACGCAAGATTAGGAGGTGTTCCGATAAGTGTGGCAATACCGCCAATGCTGCATGAATAAGCTATGCCAAGCATTAATGCAATTGAAAAATTCTTTGTTGTTTCAATTCCAAATTCACTCTCCAGCTTTTTGATTATTGCTAAACCAATCGGCAGCATCATTAAAGCTGTTGCCGTGTTTGAAATCCACATGGATAAAAATGCAGTTGAAATCATAAATCCAATTATAATTGAAACAGGGCTTCCGCCTAAAATATTGATAATTGTTAATGCAACCCTCCGGTGTAAGCCCCAATCTTCCATAGCTAATGCAAGTAAGAATCCGCCGAGGAAAAGAAAGATTATGGAATTCATGTAAGTACCTGCAACATCCTCACCATTCAAAACACCCAACAATGGAAATAATATTATTGGTAATAATGATGTTGCTGCAAGAGGAATTGCTTCAGTCATCCACCAGACTGCCATTAAAACTGCAACTGCTGCCGTGTAAGTTATTTGGGGATTTGCAGGATCAAGGTTTGTAAATAATAAAATATAAAGAGCGAGAACTATTCCCGCGAACAGTCCAATTTTTGATAATAGTTTCAAATTCTCACAAGTAATTTTAAGGCTAAACTTAGGATATTTTATATCTAAAATCTATTTGATTTATCGATCAGATTTCGGGCTGTCATTTTATAAAATGTCATCCTTAAAAGATTTAGAAATTTCAAATCAATTAAAGATGACATTTAATAAAACATCTTTTAGAAAATAAATTTATAAGCTAATTCAAAATTTCTTCCCGGCATAAAAGTGAATTCTTTTAGCGCTGAAAGATGATCTTTATATGATTGATCTAAAAGATTTTCTGCTTTAAGATCGAAAATATGAGCAAATCTGCCCGTTATAAGTTTAAATCCCGCATATAAATCAACGAGCCCATATCCTTTTGTAGGTTCTTCATTTGGAGCTGTTTTGTCCTGTTCGCTCACAAGCTTCCACTGAATTCCGCCCCAGTAATAATCGGTTGCATACCTTTGCTCGATTGAAAATCTCAGCGGCGGCATTTGAGGCAAATTCGTATCATTGCTTTCATTCTTACCGCGGACATAATCAAAAATAACTGTTGTACTAAAGCCTCTGAAAAATTCATATCTTGCTTTCCCTTCAACTCCGTAAAGGGAAGCTTCTGCCTGTGAGTATATAAAAACCGGAATGCCCGAGCTGTCATTAAATCCCGGGAAACCACTTCCCCCTTCTTCTTCCGGATAAAATAAACCGGCATTGCTTCTATAAATAAAATTCTTAATTGAATTGTAATACACATTAATTTCCGCTGAGTGATTCCCCTTTATCAGCCTAAGTCCAAGATCAAAACCAAGATTATTCTCCTGCAGAAGATTTCTGTTCCCGATATCAAAGCTTAAAGTAGCTTCGTGAATAGCAAAAGAAGAAAGCTCTTCCACAGTGGGTGCGCGAAAAGCATTGGCAATATTTCCATAAATAGATAATTGCTCGGTTAAGTTATATACTATCCCTATCGAACCGGAAAATGATTGGTAGTTTTTATTCTTTTCCTGAAATAATGAATCGGAGAGAATTGCAGAAGGAATATCCGATTTATTCATTTCGTATCTTGCACCAAACTGGATATATAAAGGATTGAAGTCAGCCTGTTCATAGAAGTATGCTGCAAAAGCCAGGTAATCGGCATTGGGAGTGAATGCTTCTTCTCCTTCTACAGTATAGCTTTGATTTAATCCCCAGAGACCAAAAACTCCATTTAACTTGTTGAAAAAAGGTTCGTGCTTGAAGGATAGATCGGCACTGAAAGTTTTTAGACCGAAATTTGTCCCTACTTCTCCAGTGGTTCTGGAAATTTCTTTGTGCTTGTAATCCTGGTACACTGCTTTAAGACTTAATGATTTTATAAATGATTTTATTGATGAAAGTTCATTCAAAAACCTGAATTGTTTTTTGCTCATATCAAGATAAATAGGCCCTTCCCCCCCTTCTTCAGACTGATTAACCGGAATGCCGTACTCAGAATTAAATTCACTAAAGCTTAAACCTGTTACTCCCCAGGTTGGGTGAAAAGCAGCGCCAAGCTGGTATCCATCACTTTTAAAATCGGAGTTTAATACCTTGCTTCCACCGGATATTTTATAATCGTTTCCATCTCTTCTAAAATAATTCCCGTGGAAAGAAAGTTTATCAATTCCGTAATTGAGATGAGCACTTCCAAGGTATTCATTATTCACACTTGAACCTTCGATAATAATCGAGCCATCAAAAAATTGCGGTACTGATTGGGGAATAATATCTGTTATAATATTAACAACTCCCCCGATAGCATTACTGCCATATAATAAACTTGCAGGACCTCTCAGAACCTCAATCTTTTCAGGAGTACTTCCATCACCGGAGATACCATGATCATCCGAAGCATTAGAAAGATCTCCTATTCTCAGACCATCTTCAAGAATCAGAACCCTGTTATTGCTGAAACCCCGTATTACAGGATAGCTTGTCGCAGTGCCGTTAGAGCGGATTGATATACCCGGCTGAAAGTTTAAAGTTTCTCCAAGAGTTGATTTTCTTTTGACCTGCAGATCGAGCTTGGAAAGAAGTAAAGTAGTTTGTGCAATATTTTTGGGATCTGTTTCTAATGGATTTCCTGTAACTGTTATTTCTTTCAAATCAATTGCACTCTCTATCATTTCAATTTCTACATCCTTTTCTAAAGGAACTGTTATCTTTTCTACTACGGTTTGATGACCCACAAACGATGCTCTTATAGTATAATTACCATCCGGAATATTTTTGAATATAAAATTTCCTTTCCCATCAGTCGCAGCGCCAAGCCGAAGCTCAACCAATAAAATATTCACTCCCGGAAGAGGAGATGAATCGTGGAAATCAATTACTCTTCCGGTAACATTTTGTCGTGTTTGTGTAAGTATTTTATTGCTAAAAAGAACAACTGAAAAAGTACAGATAATAAAAAAAATCTTTGAATTCATGGTCTTAATCCTTCTAATAAAAAATTGAAGATCAGCTGAAAATTATTTTTTGAAAGCTGGAATTATCTATTTATAAAGAGAATTCATAAATCAATTCTGCTATTGAGCAGAAGTTTGATTAAAGAGGTTTTATATAATAGAAGGAGGGCCTCTACGAAGCAGAGAATTAATTTCAGAAGAAATTAAAGAAGATGTAAAGGTAGATTGTTTAACTAAAATTTCAGTTGGTTTGTAATCTGTAATTGAATCTATATCTCCTTTTAACTGGCTACAGTTGAAATGAAATAGCAGGCAGAAACCATTCTGATGAAAACTTGAATTTGAAAAAACTTTCCCTTCAACGTTAATGGCATCTTCAAGAAAATAATTTGTCTTATGAAAATGGAATGAGCTATAACCCAGAATTAATAGATAAGCACCCAGGAATACTATCGAAATGGTTTTCTTATATATAATGGAGAACTTTTTCATTGATGTAATCATAATGAATAAAAATTCTATTATCAATGTTAAATTTAAAAGAGCAAGTAAATTTTTATTTAAAGTCCAGGTTATCATCCGGCTCTATATGAACCAACACATCGGTAATGCGCGGAAATTCAGATTTTATTTTATCCTTAACTTTGTGTGCTATTTCGTGTCCTTCATAAACAGAAACTTTTCCATCAACAATTACATGAAGATCAACAAAAAAATCTAACCCCATTTTTCTAACCAAACATTTATCAAGGGATAAGACTCCTTCGACAGAAGAAGCCAATTTTTTCACACTTTCCTGTATATTATGTGGAGGAGCAGTGTCCATAACTTCCTTCAACCCGATTGCTGCAAGCTTGTATGCATTATAAATAATTATCCCTGACGCACACAATGCAGCCCAATCATCTGCCATCTCATATCCTTCACCACCAATTAAAGCAACACTTATACCTACAAAAGCGAACGATGATGTAATTGCATCGCTGCGATGATGCCATGCATCTGTCTTAATAACTGTGCTTTCAATAGATTCTCCCACTTTAAACACAAACCGGAATAATGATTCTTTGACAATGACTACAATAACTAAAACTAATAAAGTAAATGGCGCCGGCGCATGATGAGGTGTTATTATTTCATAAATACTTTGAACGCTAATAATTATGGCTGCTGCCATCAGAGCAAGTGAAACAATAATTGCCGCAAGAGGTTCTGCTTTGCCGTGACCGTAAGGGTGATCCTGATCCGCAGGTTTGGTAGCGATTTTTAATCCTACCAGAACAATTAATGAAGTTACAACATCAGAAAAAGATTCTATTGCATCGGCAATAAGGGCATACGAATTCCCAAGTATCCCTGCAATAGCTTTTATAGCTGCAAGCAGAATACTGGAAATAATTCCCACAACTGTAGAGTAAATTCCTTTTGCTACGAACTTTTGTGCGTTCAATTTAGTTTCACTATCAAGCCAGTACTCTTTTAATAACTATAGTTCAAATTTGAGCCAAAGAGAAAGCCAAGGTCTTGTCTGAATTAAATAGTATAAAGCTGCCATCTGAAAATGAGCCTGAATTAACTTCTTAAAGAATTAAATTCTCAAAACAAAAATGCCATACCTCAAAGATATGGCATTTTAATAATTAGTTACTTATATCGCAATTATTTCAACAGTATCATCTTCTTTGCTGAAATAAATTTATTACCCGAAGCACCGGTTGCATTAATACTATAAAAGTATATTCCGCTGCTTATCAACTTTCCATTCTTTAATGAATTCCAATCAACTGAATGATACCCCGCAGATAAATCTCCATTTAAGAGGGTTGTTATTTCCTCACCCAAAAGATTATACACACTCAACTTAACATTTGAATTTTCCGGTATTGCAAAACTGATAGTTGTTGATGGATTAAAAGGGTTGGGATAATTCTGACTCAATTCAAACTGATCGGGAACTGTCGGTTTCTGACTTTCAACTGAAACAGCGGTAGAATCATATTTAAACGCCAAACCAAGTATACCCCTGAAACCTGTGAGACCAATTTGTGTACCGGCTCCGGTTGTTCGATCAATTTGTATTAATGCACTAAATAGATTTTCCTCACCTGTTGTACCATACAAAATATCTTCCGGTCCAAATACGAGTGCTTTTGTTTTTTTGTTCAAGCCTGTTCTGCCTACCCGTGTAGTAACACCCGTAACCTTATCTATTTTATAGATTCTGTCATTTTCACTTGACTCGTCTACACCGGCCCAAAGTTCACCGGTGTTATTTATCGCAAGTGCGCCAACGTTAATACCTATATTAGCAACAAAAGTAGTAGCACCCGTTACTGGATCCAATTCGTATAATTTCTTATCGCTTGTTGTTAAGTATAATGTGCCGTCTGTATCAAAGACAATTGCAGTAAAATCAAGCCCAAGCTCAAATAGATATAGACCAAAACCATCTGATGCATTGACTCTGACAAATTTTGCTGTTGAATCGGCAACTGTTTTTGCGAAGGCAAACAATGCGTTATCTGCAGGATTTATTGTAATACTTTTCAGTGGCTCAAAACCCGATGAACCAATTTCAGTACCTGCGCCGGTGTTAAGATCAATAGAAATTACTCTTCCCTGGGAGCCCACTCCCCTTCCTGTAGAACCATATAGCCTGTTCACTTGTGCATTCTCAATAAGGAAGTTGTTAACTTTAAAAGGGATTCCCTTTGAAGGATTGCGTGGGTCATTACTTATTACTAAAATATTTCCCTGGTAATACCCCACACTAAGCTTGTTTCCAGCTACAGTAACAAGCACCTCCTCTGGGTCACTTGCGCCAGATAAAACACCCGACCTGGGAATAGTGTAAACAGTATTTGCTCCCTCAACAGCAGTAATTTCAATATCATCGATATACCATCCTTCTTCCTCAACATAAGTGTCGCTGGTAAACCTGAATGCGAAATAAACAGTATCGGGATTTCCTGAAAGGTTTGGTAATTCAATCATTACTGATTCCCACGTATCAGTATCCTCAAATATACCGTTGTTGGATGTTGCTATCTCTTCGAAAGTTTTCCCGTTATCGAGGCTCATCAACACAGATGCAAAATCATATCCCTCTTCAGCTTTAAGGTAATGATTAAATGTTAAAACAACCTGATCCTCCGGAGGAATACTGCTGAAATCGAAGCCGGGACTTGTAATAACAGCATCTGCATCATTCCTGTATTTTAAACTATCCGGATATCCAAAATAAGCAGAAGTCGGCTTGCTATGTCCATCAAGAGTAGCTGCACCCGATGTAACTATCTGCCAGTCTTCAGCTCTTTCGCCACTTGCCGTAAATCCTCCCCAGCCTGTTTCAAAGTTATTTTGATAAATAACATCTGCACTCTTTAATAAAGATGGTCTTAAAAATTTAGATAATACTGAGCTGCTTCCAGAATGCTTAGCTAATCCATTAAACGGCACATTGCTTCTGCTGCTTAAAGAGGGAACCAGCCTATATTCTAAATCGACAGTTCCATCGTTAGAAATATCAAACGATTTTGTGATAGGATCGGTTCCCTGCTCACTGTTAAATTCAAAATCTCCAAGATCACTTTCAGAAAGAGCAACGGTGGGAGCTACAAGTCCATCAACGGAAAATTCAAACGGAATTTCTATAACACCTTTGTCTTCAACATTGGTATAAAGACGAAGAATCCCAAAGAATGAAGCACCTACAGATGAATTACCGGCTATCAGCTTAAATGTTGAAGAAGTTCCTGCCGCTATTGTACCCTCGGGAGTTTCCAGCAATATATCGGCAGCACCAGTATCGGGATAAGCAAAATTAATTTCAATTTCAGATTGGTAATTCAATGCATTATCTAGATCCAGATTCATAACATCGAATTCATATTCTATGGTTGCGTTTAATGATGCATCGCCTACGTAAAGTGTATCAGTAGATTTATCGAGGTCAATAGTATTCCCATCAGCAACTACCTGGATCATTGCATATTCCTGGACATATTGAATATCGTAACCAATTATCTCTAACAGTCGAAGATCATTGTCGGTTACTTCTTCTCTGCTGGCTCCGGCAGTCGGGTCCATAACTCCTATGAATCTTTCTTCTCCCAATGATGGTAGCCTATCTTGATCATCTCTCCAGTGCGGAGCTTGCTGGTCATCTCCTCCTGTACCGGATAAAGTTGCAGTAGAGACTTCAAGTTTTTTTAATCCGTCAAAAGATACTTGGGTAGCTTTGTAATAAGTAACATTATTTTCAAAAGCCCATACCTCTGTCGCAACCGGTCCCGGAGTTACAACTCTTGGTGCGGTACTGAACCCGGTTAAACTTCCTTCTTCAACTGCATCGGGACGGACTCTGAAAAGATCCCACGGGTAGAAGTAGTTATTGGGAGGACCGTAAGCAGGATAATTACCGGCTATTGCTGTAAAACCGAGAGCATGCCCGATTTCGTGCACAACAACCGCATCAAAATCAATTCCTTCCGTAATGCCGTCTGATGGATCAAAATCGTAAGAAAATGCTGAATTAAAACCTATAGTAGGAATTGTCCCAAACGGGGTAACTTGTAAATCCGGATCAATCTCTGCCTGAACATATCCTAACGCCTGAAGATTAATTATACCTCCAACCAACATACCCAGGTTGGCATCGGCAGTAGTAGGGGTAGGAATTGGAATAGCATCATAAAGATCCTGAAGCTGGTTATCTCCCGCGTGTAAGGTTTTAAGATTCCCGATAATATCTGAGACTGTTCCACCATCAACTGAGTAAACTGCAGAGTTGGTACTCCCAAGAACATTTGTCGGCCAGGCAGCGCCCCAGCGTGTTTCTCCATAATCTACATCGATTACAACGGTTATATTATTTCTTATAAAACGTTCCCACCTTGTTGCTGCTCTTCTAAAAGCTAAAAGAGCTTCCTTATTTTCCAACAGCTGGTCAGTAGCTCTTAACAAAATTTTCATACCCCTTACACTTTCAGGATTCAGGGATTTTACTATCGTATAATTAAAAACTTTTGGTTGAGAAAGAATATATTGCTGAATTTCTTCCTGTTTAGCTAATTCACATCTTATTGTACCGTCTTTATCTGCTTTGTAAAGGAATAAAGGTTCATTCTGTAATTTTTCAATTTTATAATTTCCATTTTGTGCTAAATTATCATACGGGTTCATAAGAAATAAAAATGAAAAACCCAATAGTAAACCTAATCGAAGAAATCGAAATTGGTATAGGGGTAGTAGAAAAGACCTCATAATATAGTCTCCAGCCTTTAGTTGTTTATTCATTTAATTAATTAGTTTAATATTCGGAAAAAAAAAGTGAATAATCAACTAATTTAGTTTAAAAGCTATCTTCAATTTTCTCCCTTAGTTTCTAACTTCTGAATAAACCGTCCATCATTATTACCCTTTGGTTTTCTCTATTTTAGTTTTCTTTCATATATTTAATGTTTAAATCTCAGGTATGGAAAACAGAAATAAATACGAAGCCGTAATCGGTTTAGAAGTACACGCCCAACTATTGACAGAATCAAAAGTTTTCTGTGGTTGCTCAACTGAATTCGGAAAGCCGCCCAATACAAATGTTTGCCCGGTTTGTCTCGGTCACCCCGGAGTTTTACCGGTTCTGAATAAAAAAGCTGTGGAGTTTACCATTTTAATGGGTCTTGCTACAAAATGCAAAATAAACGAAAGATCGGTACTGGCAAGAAAAAATTATTTCTATCCCGATCTCCCAAAGGGATACCAGATATCGCAATATGAACTGCCAATATGCGAAGATGGCTTTATTACTATTGCTTCCGAAAATTCACAAAAGAGAATAAGAATTAAAAGAATTCATCTTGAAGAAGATGCCGGGAAATCAATTCACGATCAGGGTTATGAAACTCTTGTTGATCTGAACAGGTGTGGGACTCCTTTGATGGAAATTGTCAGTGAGCCCGATATTCGTACGGCAAAAGAAGCTTATTTTTATCTCTATAAAATGAGACAGATTGTTCAATATCTTGGAATTTGCGACGGCAATATGGAAGAAGGTTCATTGAGATGCGATGCCAATATATCTGTGAGATTAAAAGGAGAAGATAAATTCGGGATAAAGACTGAAGTAAAAAATATGAACTCTTTCAAAAATGTTGAAAGAGCAATCAATCACGAAATAGAAAGACAGGTGGAAGTCCTTGAAGAAGGTGGAGAAATAGTTCAGGAAACTCTTTTATGGAATGCCGATTTAAATGAAGCTTTCCCGATGCGTTCAAAAGAAGAAGCACACGATTACCGTTATTTCCCGGAACCAGATCTTCTCCCGGTTGTTGTTTCGGAAAAATGGAAGAAAGGGATTGCAGAAAACCTACCGGAACTTGCTGATGAAAGAAAAGAAAAGCTAATAAATAATTACAATCTCCCTGAATATGATGCCGACATATTAACTCAAAATAAAGCCATAGTAGATTATTACGAAAATGTAGTGGCTTTTACCAATGACTTTAAAGCTGCAAGCAACTGGATAATGGGAGATGTCTTAAAAGTTATTAATGAACAAAAGCTCGATATAGAAAACTTCCCTGTTTCAGCAGAGAAACTTGCTAAGCTTATCAACCTGATTAATGACGGAGTAATAAGCGGGAAAATTGCAAAGGATATTTTCCCTGTAATGCTCGTGGAAGGAAAGGACCCGGAAGTAATTACCCGCGAGAAAGACCTTGTACAAATAACCGATGCTTCCTCGATTGAAAACATAGTTGAAAAAATTATCGAATCTCACCAGGATGAAGTAAGACAATTCCTAGAGGGGAAGGAAAAGGTAATAGGATTTTTTGTGGGACAAATAATGAAAGAAACAAAAGGGAAGGCAAATCCAAAAATTGTTAATGATGTTTTGAGAGAAAAGTTAGCAAAAATCAAAAATCAAAAGTCAAAGGTCAAAAGTTGAAATAAATTTTGAGCTTTCAAGTTATTATTTAACAAATACGGAGATACATTTTGTCGTTTAAAAGCGGATTAAAAAAATTCCTTGGGATAAAATCAAAAGAAGAAGTAAATAAACCCAAGACACCTAAGGAAAAAACTAAAGAATTTTTCGAGCAGCTTTTTTTTGCTGCCGTAGCTGCATTCCTGATTATAACATTTGTAATTCAGAACACACGAATTCCAACAGGTTCTATGGAAGACACCATACTTGTTGGGGATTTTGTTCTTGTAAACAAATTTATATATGGCTCATCTTCCCCGAAATATATTCCATTTACAGAAGTTGAACTTCCGCATTTCAGGCTCCCTGCAATAAAAGAACCTAAAGCAGGAGATATTGTTGTTTTTGAATACCCGGGAGACAGAGACCTGCTTTTTGCTACAGAAAGAGGTGTAAATTATGTTAAGAGATGTATTGGAACACCTGGTGATACGATAGTAATAATTGACAAAGTGATTTTTGTAAATGGAAAGGAGTTCTGGATTCCGCCGCACATTAAATATCTTAGCCCTTACTCAAAGCCGAAAGAAGTGATAGAACCGAGAATATTCCCGCGGGGAATGCAATGGAACGAAGATAATTATGGTCCTTTGGTGGTTCCATATAAAGGATATAAAATAAGTTTAAATCCTGATAATGTTGAACAATGGAGAACAACAATAGACAGAGAGTATGGTAAAAAAGTTGTCGACGTTGAAAATAATGTTGTTACAATTGAAAGTATACCGGTATCTTCTTATACATTTAAAAAAGATTATTATTTTATGATGGGCGACAACAGGGATGATAGTCTTGACAGCAGGTTCTGGGGTTTTGTTGCAAGAGATATGGTTGTCGGGGAAGCTTTTATAACTCTTTTCTCATGGGATAGAGAAATTCCTTTTTCTGATTTATTCAGATTGCTCGGTTCAATAAGGCTGGATAGGGTGCTTTTACTGCTACATTAAGATTAGCTAAACCTTGAAGGTTAGGGTAATTGAAGAACAATGTGAAAACCTTCAAGGTTGCTTGAGTTGCGTTGTATCCTCCAAGATATGAGGCCAGTGACCTTGAAGGATTTCAGAACGTTGAGAATATTTAGCTTCTTAAATTTCGAAAGAACACAAAATGGATTCTCCAAGATACTTTCAAGAAGATACCTATCACCATCTTTATAATCGGGGTGCTAATAAAGCAAAAATATTCTTCGACAAAAATGATTGTTACTACTTCTTCAAAAAGTTAAAAGAGTATAAACAAAAGTATTCAATTGAGGTTCTTTGTTACTGTCTGATGATAAATCATTTTCATATTTTTGTAAGACAAACGACGCGTGATAAATCAATAGGCAATTTTGTTGGGGATCTAACTAATTCTTATACAAAAACTATCAATAAAAAATATAAAAGAACCGGGGTTATTTTCGAAGGTAAAACTAAAAATAAAATAATATATGATGATAATAACTTTACTGTTCTTACTAAATACATCTTATTAAATCCCATCAGAGCAAAGCTTGTTACTAAATTTGAAGATTGGGAATTTTCAAGCGCAAATGATTTCTTAAATAATAATAAGAACTCAATAACTGATAATACAATTCTTAAATATTTCAGATCAGTTGAAGATTTCAAAAGCTATATTATGAATGCTGAAGATTTTGAAGAATTACGGAAATACTTGAAGAACAACTCTGAGAAAAGCTGTTGAAGGAAAACCTTGAAGGTTGGGGGAATTGGAAAATGAATTCGAAAACCTTCAAGGTTACTAGAAAGTGATGTATCCTTCAAGGTCTGAGGCCAGTGACCTTGAAGGATTATAAAAAGACTTCTTTTACTTCACTAAATAAAGGCAAAGAGCAAAGCGTGGGTATAGTAAAATCCGAAATCGAAAATTAAATTAACCATATCCTAAAGTTGTTGAGTCACAAAAAAAGGCTGCCCTTTTGAGGCAGCCTTAAGTTTCAACGCTTGTCTTCAGAATTAAAAATTAACTCTGAATCCAAAATTGAAGTTTCTAGGTAAACCAGGATATATCTCTGCATCATCTGCCGAGTGATTTTTGCCATTAGCAGTATATGCATTAAAGCCACTATTATCTGTTGCATCTTCAACATACAACTCATCTAACAGGTTAAATACATGTAAGAAAACAGTAACACCAATACCTGCAACCTGTCCCGGAAGTGTGTAATATGAATGGAAATCAACCAGGCTGTAAGCCGGAATTTGCCATACCTGTGCCCTGTCAGTCGCAACGGTTCTACTAAAAGGATCAAATTTGGAATAATAATTAGTATAATATCTCCATGAAACCTGACCCTGTAAACCAGGAATTGGGAAAACAGTTACTGCTAAAGCACCCTGGGTCTGAGGCTGATCACCGACTTTTAGATCTTTCAGGTAATAGTTAAAAGTTTGACTTGCACCAGATGAAAAATCACTTACATAAGTACCACTAACATCTTCTGTGTATTTCCATATTCCCTGGCTGAAAGCCAAATCAAATCTGACATACTTTATGGGCTGGTAACCGACTTCTAATTCGGCTCCCATATGACGTTCACTTACACCACCTAATCTTACCAATCCATCTGAACCATCAGGATTAGTTACAAGAAAATCAGTAGCGCGGTCAGTCCAGTTTGTAAAGTATATATTTACTTTAAGACTCAGTTGATTTTTAACTATCCTTGCATTCGCACCTGCTTCAAAAGAGAGGAATTTTTCATTCTCAGGATCTTCTACCATTGTACCTGTAATATCATCTATAGCCTGGTCAAAAATCGGTACCTTTGAAACATATCCACCATTAACAAAAACGTCCCATTCCGGGTTTAATCTGAAGCTTGCACCGCCTTTAAATTGATAACCGCCAATCCAGTCAGTTACAAGATTTAATTCGCCGCCTGTAGCAGGATCTCTTTTAAAGTGATCGGAATAGTCGAATTTGATCATCGAATAGCCAACATTCGCATAAACGGTATATAATTGCTTAGTATACTCTCCCTGCACATAACCACCGAGCCAGTTAACAGTATTAGTATTGTTATAATCTATCCTGTCACCCAGCGATCTGTAATTATTAGTTGAAAAATCATCACCGTCCCAATAATAAAAATCATTGCCTAACAGATCACGGACGTCCCTGTAATGCTCTATTTCAGCCGTTCTCCAGTCAGCACCAAAGGATAGGTTTAAGTTTTTATTTACTTTTAAGAATGCTTTGGAGATAGCACCGAGTGTCCACTGATCATTAACACTGTTTCTTAAAATTCCACCTCGGTTTGGATCACCGCTTATATTATTTGAGATTATATATGGTTCAGCAGTTCCATCGCCGTTTAAATCAACATTTACCAGGTGGGTCTTATTGCTGGCAATAGTAGCATCCCAATCGACAACTCTTTGTAAAAGCGAAGGAGTATTATACTTTAAGCTACCAAAGGTTCCCGAACCGCCTCCTTGTCCTCCTGACCAATATACGCTGGAGTATAAATTCAGATTAGCAGCTAATTGTGAATACCAGTTAAGGTTGATCAAAGGTTTGTGGAAATAATTTACTCTTTCATTTATGTAGCCGGGGTCACGGCGAAAATCAATTGCACTATTCCAATAAGATCTCTGAAATTGTTTCCCGGAATAAGAAGAGCTAACGCTATTCCAGTTCGAATTATATAAAATTCCCTGTTCTCTTAGCTTTGAATCCTTAAGAGATGCTTCGGAAAAGCCAAGATCTCTTGCAAGTTCATGGCTGTAAGTCGCAGCATTCAACGCAAAAGTTCTTTGACCGTGTTGCTGCGGAGCTCCCATTCCATACAGCTCCAATCTATTGTTATTATTTATTTGATATGCTGCACCAAAATAATATGCCCAGGCATCAGTCCAGGTTTTATCAACAATACCTTCTCCAACTTTACGAACACCACCGATGCTCAAAGCAAATTTATCATCAATCAAACCTGTATGAGCAAATAAAGTCTGCTTTGAAAATCCACCCGTCCCGGTTTCGTTCTGGTACATAACACCGGCTGCATGCCGGGTAGGATCGGTAATAATATTTATTGTTCCTCCAATTGAAGGAGAAGCAAGACTAATTGCCGAAAGCCCTCTTTGTATCTGAATAGAAGAAGTTGCATCGCCTAATCCATCCCAGTTGGACCAGTACACCCATCCGTTTTCCATATCATTAATCGGAATACCATTCAGTAATATTGCAACGTTTTTTTGATCATAACCACGAAGGTTAACTCTTGAATCTCCGGCACCACCACCATAGTTTGTTGCATAAATTGAAGGTGTAGAATTAAGTACCAATGGAATGTCTCTTGAACCAAGGGTAAACTCTATATCTCTCTTTTTTACGTCAGTAAAAGCGACCGGCGTTTCCCTATCTTTTGCCCTATCGGAAATTACAGTAACAGAAAGAGTATATTGATACTCAACCATACTGAAATTTACAGCCATATCGGAACTAACATTAACTTCTTTTTCAACCCTTTCATACCCGATATAACTGCAGGCAACTGTATAAGACCCCTTTTCGACAGTAACAGAATAATTCCCAATTTCATCTGAAGCAGCCCCCCAGGTGGTTCCCACCACAAAAACGTTTGCTCCAACAAGAGCTTCTCCTGTACTGGCGCTCGTAACATTTCCGGATACCTTATAGTTCTGTGCGTAAGCCGTGAATGCAAACAGAGCGATAAAAACTAAAATGTAATTGTACATTTTATACATGTGACTCTCCTCTAATATTTTGTTAGTGTGTAAGTTATTTTGAAATGCGAATAAGTCTGCAAAATGCCCTCTCATATATCCAATAATTTTCAGCAGAACAAATATTCTTTTTATTCAGAATGATTGCAAGTATTTATTAATAAAATTAATAATAATAACAATCTGATAACATAATCTATTTAAAAATAAACAATTTTAATTATTGGGCAAGAAAAATTTTGGGCTGAATTTCTAAATTCTTCTTTAATAAAATACCTATATTGCAGACCTAAATTTTGAAGATGTGATCTCTAACACTGATTAAGCCTATTTATTAAAATTATGGAACTTTTAAATATTTCCTACGAAAAATATACACTCTCAAACGGGCTTGAAGTTATCCTGCATAATATTTCCTCATTGCCAATTGTCGCGATAAACCTATGGTATAAAGTAGGTTCAGCAAATGAAAGAGAAGGAAAAACAGGTCTGGCTCATTTGTTTGAACACATGATGTTCCAGGGCTCTGAAAATGTTCCTAAGGAGATGCATTTCAGACATATCCAGGAAGCTGGCGGATCATTAAACGGCTCGACAAATACTGACAGAACAAATTATTATGAAAAGCTTCCTTCTAATTATCTTGAACTTGCCCTTTGGCTGGAATCAGACAGGATGGGTTATTTTCTCCCGGCTCTTACAGAAGAAAAGCTAAATAACCAGATTGACGTTGTAAGAAATGAACGGCTTGAACGTTATGAAAACCAGCCATATGGTTTGGCGTGGGAAATTTTAATATCCAATATATATCCGAAAAGTCACCCTTATAGCTGGCCTACGATAGGTTTTATGCCTGATATATCTTACCAACTCGATGAAGTGAAAAATTTCTTTAAAACTTATTACTCACCATCAAATGCGAGCCTTGTTATTGCCGGCAACTTTGACACCGGCAGAATAAAAGAATTGGTTGAGAAATACTTCGGTGAGATAAAATCTGATGGAAAAAGTTTAAGTGCGAGATCAAGTTCAAGTGTAAGTGCAAGTTTAAGACCTGAAAGTGTGAAGTTAGAAAAGGAAATCCTGATCGAAAGAAAAGAGAATGTGCAGCTAGAAAGGATTTATCTTGCCTGGCATTCTGAGACTGTTTTCGGCAGGTATGATTCCTCACTTGAAGTACTTGCCGATATTCTTTCCGGTTCAAAAAATGCCAGGTTATACAAAACACTTGTATTTGAGAAAGAATATGCGCAGGATGTAACTGCTTATCAACATTCCGGGAAATACGGTGGAACTTTCATAATTATTGCCACGGCAAAACCGGGTATCGAGCTAAACAAAATTAAAGATGAAATATTCAATGAGCTGAAAAATATCGAAGTAAACGGAATTACAGATAAAGAGCTTACAAGATCAAAAAACGGAATTAAATCCGGGTTTATTCATTCACTTCAGAATATCGATTCGCTTGCAGACCAGCTTAATTATTATGCTTTTTATTTGAATGAACCTAATTCATTTAACTATGATTTAAAGAGATATGAAGAAACAGATTCTTCACTTATAAAAGAAGCCGTTAAACTTTATCTAACAAAACCTTTTGTTGAATTAAGAATTGTTCCGGAAAGAGTAAATGATAAATAGAAAAATAAAGCCATCGCCTTTGGGCAAAATAAAATTTTCTCTGCCCGGAATTAATGAGTTTACACAAAAGAACGGATTGAAAATTCTTTTTGTTAAGAAAGATAATCTGCCGTTAGTTCAATTCCTTCTTTTGTGCAATGCGGGCTCTATTTTCGATCCTGAAGGTAAAATAGGGTTGTCAAATCTTACAGCAATGACACTGGATGAAGGTGCCGATGAATATGATGCACTTCAGCTAAGTGATGAGATTGATATGCTTGGTTCTCATTTAAGCATCAGGAGCGGCGAAGATAATATCATTATTTCCCTGCAAACTTTAAAAGAAAATAGCGACCGGTCTTTTGAACTCCTGGGTAAAATAATCACTCAGCCTCATTTTAAGGAAGAAGATTTCCAAAGAGAAAAGAGAAAAGTTTTAACAGCAATTCTCCAGCGAAAAGATAATCCCGATGAAGTTGCCGAGCACATTTTTGAATATAACCTTTATGGCAATGAAAGTCCCTATTCAAATCTTTTCCTTGGTAAGGAAAAAGATATTAACTCTATTACAGCAGAAGATGTAAGAAATTTTTATAATAAACTTTTAACCGCAGGTAATTCGGCTTTAATAGTTGTAGGAGATACTTCAAAACAGGAAATCGACAAGCTCATTGATAAATATTTAAGCAATTGGAAAACCCAGGTACCTGATATAAATAAAATTCCGGAGCCCCAAAGAAAAGGAAGCTGTATTGTATTCTGCAATAAAGAAAATGCCATGCAGAGTGAAATAAGGATCGGTCACTTAGCCTCAAAGAGAAATGAAGGAAATTATTTCGCAAAGCTTCTGCTTAATACAGTTTTGGGTGGACAATTTACCAGCAGGATAAATCTGAACCTCCGGGAAAATAAAGGCTATACTTACGGTGCTTTTTCAAGATTTAATTACTATAAACACCAGGCTCATTTTTATGTCTCCACTTCAGTATCAACGGAAAATACCGGTAATGCAATCCGAGAGATTCTTTCAGAGTTAAAAAGAATCGGAGAAGGTGTAACGGATGATGAGCTTGAATTTGCAAAGTCTTCATTGATAAGAAAATTCCCATCGAACTTTGAAACCTACTCCCAGGTTGCCGGAAATTTAACAGGCAAGGTTATTTTCTCTTTACCGGAAGACTACTTTAATACTTATATTGACAATTTAAGAGCTGTCACGAAAGATGATGTAAATGAAGCCGCAGCAAATGAAATTTTTTCCGAGGAAACTCTAATTGCCGTTGTAGGTGATAAAAGCAAGGTTCGCGAACAATTAAATGAGTTTCCAAACTCTGTTTTTGTGGAAGTTGACAGCGAAGGGAGGGTAGGAGAAGAGGGATGAGGGGAAGATGAGATGATGAGATAATGGGATTATACGGTGAAATTAACAGATAATTATTTTGTTGCATAGTCCCTTTTATAATATTATTTTTTTTATTAAACTTAAATTATTTCAATAAAAAAATTCAGGGCGAAAGATGAAATATCAAACTGGAATGGAGTTAATCTGCATAAAAACCCTTCAACGAAAAAAGGGAAAAACTAAAGGACAGATTGATTTTATCAAAGATAAAAGATATAAGGTAGAGGATGTATATCAAAAAGAATATGCCCCGGCAATGAACCCTATTTGTATAGTATTGATAAACGAGTCTGGTGAGCTGCAGCCAATTGCAGGCAAGAACAAATCAAAATATTTTAAGATTCCGAGACCGGAAGGGGTACCTATAACACCTCCACCGGCACCCAAATCGAGAGCTGAAAAGTTAGCTGCCCGAAAGCAGAAAAAATTAGAGGAACAAAACCAGGCTAAAGAATGGAATAAAGTTAAAAAGCTAAAAGTTAAGAACAAGGATAAAAGAATTATAAGAAGAGCTTCAAGCTTTTAATCAGCTTATTCCATCTGCATCTTTTACTATTAATCTACGATAAGAATTGTACAAAATTCAGAAAAGAAGTGCCGAAGGATTAGTAAACCTGTAGCCCAATTTTCTATACCTGGCAATTCTGGATTTAAGAGATAAAAAATCCTCTGTGGAAACTATAAAGATTTTATCTTCACCACCCTGTAATTTGCTCAAGGAATCGTAGAAAACTTCAGCAATATTTTTTTCTTCCTCATCCGCCAGTTCCTTAAATGTACTTTTTTCAATAAGCCGGATTCTCCTCTTTTCAAACTCTTCTTTTATAAAAGTATAAACGGGTGAATTATACAAATCAGATTTATTATCAATAAGAAAAAAAACTGACTGAGGGAAAGCCCCGACAATTGATCGAATTGAATTCTTTAACCGGGGGATTGAATAAGCGCTGCTCAATTTATATTCAAGCTCATCTATGGTATCATCGAGGTATATTACATATTCTTTTCTGTTATCTATTATCTTTTTTATAAACTCAACTGAAGACTTTGAAGGAATCAAAACGACAGCAAAATATTCGGGGAAATCGAGCAGAAGCGAATCGGTTTCACTATCTTCATCAAACCGGTTTACAAGAAATCCAACACGTACACTTTTCCTTTTCACATTAACATCATAATTAAGCTCAGCGTTAAGTTTTAATTCATCGCCGGAGATAAAATCCAATGAGGTTTTCCCACCGATTTTATTTTCAAGCGATTTTATTACTACATTTTCCAGGTTAAAGACATAATTCATTTCCTGTATTATTAAAACTACGGGGAGGTCTTTGGGAATTTTAACAGAAAATCTAACCGGGGTGTTGTCCCCAACTTGTTTTTTAATCCAATCTTCTTTAATCCCAAGATTGGAAAGAGCACTTTTAAATTGTGATTCTATTACCCGGGAACTCTCCTCGCCTTTATTTTTGCCGTCACTGTTCTTCAGAAACTTGCCAACAACAAGATTTACAACCAAAATAAAAACAGTAACGCCGAAAAGAATATTAATAACTCTCTTCTTATCGAATCCTATTTTCATCTATTCATAATCACGAGTTCGTAAATTTTGGTTTTCGTTTCTCAAGAAATGCACTCGTTCCCTCCTTAAAATCCTCTGTTCCACAGCATAATGCAAACAAAGCAGCCTCATAATTCTGTCCTTCTTTACCAGAAACTTCACCAACAATATTTATGGCTTTTATTGCCGATCTGACTGCATTTTGTCCTTTTGAAATAATTTTTTGTGCCATCTCAAAAGCTTTATCCACAAGTTCATTTTGCTTATAAACATGGTTTACCAAGCCTATTCTATATGCTTCGCTGGCATCAATCATATCTCCGGTAAGAATATATTCAGTAGCTCTGCCCGAATTTATGAGCCGGGTTAGTCTTTGAGTTCCACCGTAACCCGGTATAATACCAAGATTAACCTCGGGTTGCCCGAATTTTGCATTCTCAGATGCAAGCCTTATATGACACGCAAGAGCAATTTCACAACCGCCGCCAAGCGCAAATCCATTAACTGCAGCTATCACAGGTTTTGCAGAATTTTCAATCATATAAAATACTTCCTGCCCTTTTTCAGAAAATTCTTTTGCAGAGATCGTATTTAATTTGTTGAGCTCGGAAATATCAGCACCTGCCACAAAAGCCTTTTCTCCGCTTCCTGTAAGAATGATTACATATACACTTTCATTCTTTCCCAGCTCTGTAAAAACATTCTTTAGCTCAATCATTGTCTGAGCATTTAATGCATTTAATTTGTCGGGACGATTAATTTTTACAACTGCAATTTTGTCTTTTATTTCAACTAAAAGATTTTGATAGCTCATATTTCCCTCAAAAGTTTATGTATAAAGGTAAGCGTACCTTAATGTCGACTCCCACAAATTGAACTGTTTCGAAATGAGTATAGTTTAACATAAGTTCAACAAGAAACATCGAGATTCCAACTCCAAAATTAAACCCCACTTCCGAGAGTTCTTTAGTATAGTTGGTTTTTTCCGAAGTGGGTTTGAACTGATGGTTCCTGCTCAGGAAAGAATATGCAATGGAAGCTTCAACAATCGGGATAAAGAGTACTACATTTTCCATAATTGGCGGGAAGTAATATCTTGCACCAATAACAAGCGGAAAAATTGTTGTAGAAAAATTATTATAATCCGAGGTCTGATAAAACTCAGGTGCACCGGGATACTGTTCAAAACCGGCTTTTGCATACACAAAAAACGGGAGGTACTCATTGTCTGTGTATGATACCTCAAGATTAAATCCATAACCGAGGTCACTCTGATTCGAAAATGAACTGACAGGCAACCGGGGACCTACACCTATTGCAAGAAAAATTCCCCTGGCTTTTTCAGCCGGCAGATTACCGGAATAGGCAAGTGCCGAGCAAAATAATATTGCGGCAATACAAATTCTTTTCATTCATTATCAAAATACAAAATTAGTTCTTTGTTAAAAAGACTTATCAATTTATTGTGAGACTGATTTATCATTTTGTCTTTGCATAAAATAATGAAATAAAAATAAAATAATTAAAACAATTCCAAAGTAGGCTGGTATTATATAAGCTGATAACTCTTTACTAACAGCAAAGAAACCTTCCCATCCTTCATACTGTGAAGCAAACAATATATTTATTAGTTTTTTAGAGCTGCTTCCAAAAGAAAGAATACTGATCCATAGAATTGAAAATATACTTATTGAAAATAAATATATGTTTTTAAAGTTGATTACAAGTAGTGCGGCTATAAGCGATGAGAGAAGCATGCCGGCTATTACCATATAATTAATTTCCTCATGTATTGGCACAAATTCGAATGTAAATAAGAGAACACTTAGCAAGGTTACTATTATAAATTGATGTTTTTCTGATTTGATAATGTTCAGAAAAAGGAAAAACATAAATAACTGCGGCAGATTCCAGATAAGGTATATAGGGTAATCAACAATTGATGAGAGCCCGAATTCGTAAAAATAATCCGGGTCAGCTATACTTATTTTCCCGGAAACAAGTAAAAATAAATAAATGGCTGCTATAGGAAGAGCTACAATTACGATAATAACAGAATATCTTTTATATGGAAGATCGACAAAGAAATCTTTTATAGAACCAACGTCCGATTTATAAAGAATAAACAAAAAGGATAAAAGTATACTGATATGAAAACGAAAACCAATAAGAATAAAATAAGTATCAAACTCAAAGAATCGTAAAAAAAAGCCGGCAATATTAGTAATTAATAAGCCGGTAATAAGTTGAAATAATTTGATATTCTTTGACAAGGATTCAATTATCTTCCATTACTTTTATTTTATATTGAGTACCAATGCCATGTTCATAAACCATTTTTCCGCCGTGATCTCCGGTCTGCACAACAAAATAAAAACCTGTAACAGCAAGTGCTACAAAAATATATTTGAAAACATTATTAAACTTTTTCTTAAAAACAAGATAGGTTCTTATAACGAGTAAAGCGGAAAAGTACCAGATTGTTATAGTAGCATACATTTCATGTTCTTCCATAAGGGCGCTTGCCTGCTTATTCCAGTAATCAAATGCCATTTCTGCCTGTTGTCCTGTTAATATAGCCGCAAGAGCGCCGAGCACTCCAAAAAGTAATATAAGGTGAGTGGACTTGATTAAAAAATCTTTTTTAAATATTCCGGTAAGGACCTCAAGAAAAACATAACAGGATAATAGAGCAATAGGAAAGTGGACAATCTTCGGATGAAACTGTGCCAGGAACTCCATAATATATTCCTTTCAAAAATTTTTTTCACTTATAGGCTTTCCCGTGTTATAAGCCTCTTGCATTTAATATTAGTACTCAGTTTTTCTTAAGAGTGACATAAAATACCAAAGAACTTTAGTTTTACACTATATGAAGTAACGACAAGATGATCATTTATATTTCAATATTTCACTTTAAACAGGAAGAGACCTTTTGCCGGCACAGCTTCAGCCGCTGCTTCCCTGTTTTTTGCAATAAGAACATCAATAATATATTTTTGATCGTAATTATTTTTTTGTGCATTCATAAGTGTACCAATAATGGTTCTGACCATCCCATGAAGAAACCTGTTCGCTTCAATATAAAAAAAAACAAATCCTTTTCTTTCACTCCAATGTGCATTAAAGATAGTACAATTTTTATCTTCAGGCTCGGATGATTTTCTTGCAAAGGAAGTAAAATCTTTTTCTCCAACCAGGTATTTGCTCAACCTGTTGAGATAATCAGAATCAAGATTATAAAAATACCTGTAAGCAAAAGGTTCATAAAAAGGAGATTTATGTTTTATAAAAAGATAAAGATATTTTCTGCTGATTGCATCGTACCTTGCATGAAACTCTTCCGAAACCCTTTGGGCTTCAATTATGGAAATATCTTTTGGTAGTACAGAGTTAAGCGAATATTTAAACTTATTTATGTCAAGGTCAAATTCAGTTTTGAAATTAGCAGTTTGTCCCAAAGCATGTACCCCAGCATCAGTTCTTCCTGAACCAATCAGGTTTATATTTTTACCCGTTATAGTTTTTATTCCCTCAGTTATAGTTTGTTGTATTGTTTTACTGCCTGCCTGTGTTTGCCAGCCGGCATAGTTTGTACCGTCATATTGAATAATCAATTTATAATTATTCATCATGTCTCTCGTCATTTCTAAAATTAAACATTTGGCTGAAAGCGATCAAAATAGTTTAACTGTTAAGTTATTCCTTTGCAAAATTATTCAATTTATTGGGAAAATATCCCTACACTTCAAGAATTTATTTTTACCGATACATCCTATCAAAGCTGTAGTTTTGATAGTCTGGAATAGTATAACTTCTTTGAAGTAGGATTACGATGTTCTAACTATTTATTTTTTAAGAAAATTAATAGAAAAATCTACATTGTTTCTGAAGCTACTGTCTCATTCTTGGCTTAATTCTTGCTTATTTTTGATTTTTGTGGGAAAAAATAATGTGATTAATTATAAATATTTCTTTAATAATTTCGATAAAGCAGTAATTCTATCCGAAAAGGAGAGCGGGAGAATTATTGATATAAATGAAAAGGCTTTAGCTCTCTTTTGCAAATCTACAGATGACTTTGTTAATCTCAAACGAACAGATATACTTCCACTTAAAGCGATTCAGAATTTAAACCTCCAGCTTAAAAAGTCTGCTACTAACTCCAATTTTGCTTCGGCTGATTCATTTATAATCCACAAAAAGGGAGATAAAATTCCTATAAATATTGAAACAGGTTTACTAAAAGAAAATGGGACTGAGTTATTTTTAGAAGTAATTTCTGAGAAAAAAAATGAAAAAATTCCAAAGGATGAATTTACATTAGTTGAACAACCGATAGATGAAAGTGAAAATAAATATAAGACCTTATTCGATAATGCAAGTGACGCAATCTTTTTAATAAAAGATGAATCAGTTGTTGATTGTAATGTAAAGGCTTTAGAGATTTTCCGTTGCTCAAAGGAAGATATTCTTTATAAAACACCTTACGATCTCTCTCCTGAATTTCAGCCCGATGGCAGCAGATCAACCGAAAAAACAAAAGAAAAAATAGAAAGTGCAAATACCGAACCTCAATTCTTTGAATGGAAACATAAAAGACCCGATAATTCACTCTTCGATGCCGAGGTAAGTATTAATTCTGTTATTCTGAATGGCGAAAACTATATTCAGGCAATTGTAAGAGATGTTACTAAAAAGAAACAAGCCGAGCTTGCTTTAATAGAAAGTAAAATATCTTTGTCATCTCTTCTAAAAAATCTTCCGGGAGCCGCATACAGATGCAGAAACGATAAAAACTGGACAATGGAATTTATTAGTGAAGGTTGTTTAGAGCTTACCGGCTATACTTCGGGCCAACTTGTTAACAACAATACAATATCTTATGCAGATTTGATCCATCCCGACGACAGGGAAATGGTTTGGAAGAAAATTCAGGATGCAATTAAGGAAAAAAAATCCTTCCAGTTAGTTTACAGGTTAATTACCTCAAACAATAAAATAAAATGGGTGTGGGAACAGGGAAATGGAATTTTTTCTACCAATAATGAATTACTCTCGCTAGAAGGTTTGATAAATGACATTACAGAACAAAAGATGATTGAGGAAGCGCTTCTGCTAAGCGAAACAAAATTCCGCTCGCTCGTTGAAGAAGCTTTAGTAGGGGTTTATATAATTCAAGATGGTAAATTTCCTTATATAAATCCGAGATCTGCAGAGATTTTTGGATACACTGTTGATGAAATATTGTCTTCTCTAAGTCTCTCCGATGTTATCTACGAGGAAGATTTGGAATTAGTACAAGGAAATATCAATAAAAGAATTTCGGGAGAAGTTAAAACTTTACATTATTGTTTCAGGGGAAAGAAAAAAGATAATACTTTAATAGACCTCGAAGTAATGGGTTCATTTACTATCTACGATGGAAGACCCGCAATTATTGGAACTTTGCTCGATGTTACAAAGAGGAAAAAGTCAGAAAAAGAATTAATAAAACTTTCAAGAGCGGTCGAACAAAGTCCGGCTTCAATCATCATAACCGATACAAATGGAAATATTGAATATGTTAATCCAAAATTCAGTGAATTAACCGGGTATTCTTTCGATGAAGTTATCGGAAAAAATCCTAAGTTCTTAAAACATGGTAACTACCCGGAAGCTTTTTATAAAGAGCTCTGGGAAACAATTAAGGCGGGACAAGAATGGCGTGGCGAATTTCATAATAAGAAGAAAACCGGCGAATCATTCTGGGAGTCTGCATCAATCTCTCCAGTAAAAGATTCAGAAGGAAAGATTACTAATTTTCTCGCGGTAAAGGAAGACATAACCGAAAGGAAGAAAACAGATAACGAATTAAGAAAACTTTCCCGGGCTGTTGAGCAAAACTCAGCTTCAATTATTATAACAAATACAGACTGGCTGATTGAATATGTAAATCCAAAATTTATTGAGTCATCAGGCTATTCCGCTGATGAAGTAATAGGAAAGAAGCCTAACTTCTTAGAAAATATCGAATCGTCTTCAGCTCATTATGAAAATTTTTGGGAAACGTTGTTGCTTGGAGATGAATGGCATGGTGAATTCTTAAATAAGAAGAAGGATGGCGAAAATTTCTGGGAGCTTGCTTCTATTTCTTCTATAAAAAATTCAGAAGGTGCAACAACGCATTACCTGATAATAAAAGAGGATATTACACAAAGAAAGAAAGCCGAAGAAGAATTAAAATCAGCCAAAGAGAAAGCAGAGGAAATGAACAAACTAAAATCTGTCTTTCTCGCTAACATGAGCCACGAGCTAAGAACCCCGATGGTTGCAATACTTGGTTACTCAGATATTCTGAGAAAAGAATTAGAAAATCCAAACCTGCAGGAAATGTCAAATGAAATTTATGACAGCAGCAGAAGATTGATGAATACATTGAACCTGTTATTAGATTTATCAAAAATTGAAGCTAATAAAGAAATAATTAAATATCTGGAAATTGATGTGGATGCAATAGCATCGGAAGAATTCAGGATCTACGAAGGATTGGCAAAAAAGAAAAATCTCTTTTTTAAAATAGATCTTCCCACCCAGCCTGTCGTAACCCTTTTAGACGAGAGAATGCTAAGACAAATTATTAATAACCTTGCAAGCAATGCTGTAAAATTCACAGATGCCGGCGGGGTAACCCTTACAATTAAAAAAGAAACAGACAATGATAGAGAAAACGTTGTAATTAGGGTAAGTGACACCGGCATAGGAATACCCAAAAGCGCCCAGAAGTTGATTTTTGAAGCCTTCAGACAAATTAGTGAAGGGCTTAACAGAAAATTTGAAGGTACAGGTTTAGGTTTGACTATAACTAAAAAGTTCGTTGAAATGATGAACGGCGAAATAGAAATTGAAAGTGAGCCGGGGAATGGATCAACATTCACTATCAGGTTTCCAATTCTAAGAAGGGATGATGTCAATAGAATAAATAAAGTTAACAGCGATCCATTACAAATTCAGATCGAATTTCCAACAGAGAAAGCTAAAAACAAATTACAGCAATTACTC
>Ga0209212_1000435_pt1 | contig 82902 bp, 67 predicted proteins | sample RifGroC2_FD_183996 | JGI IMG/M metagenome (GOLD analysis project Ga0209212, IMG submission 183996) | Groundwater microbial communities from Rifle, Colorado, USA - Groundwater C2 (SPAdes) (version 2) | ecosystem: Environmental > Aquatic > Deep subsurface > Groundwater | place: Rifle, Colorado...
AGCCTTTGGCGAAGGCGGAGGGAGGAAAGTCCGGGCTCCACAGGGCATGGTGCTGGATAACGTCCAGCGGGGGTGACCCCAGGGAAAGTGCCACAGAGAGAAGTCCGCCCCCCACACCCCTGGCGACAGGGTCCGCCGTAGCTTAGGCTGCGGCGGAAGGGGGGTAAGGGTGAAAGGGTGAGGTAAGAGCTCACCGGGTCCGACGGCGACGCCGGATGCCAGGTAAACCCCACCAGGAGCAAGACCAAATAGGGAAGCGTTAAGGACTGCCCGTCCGTGCTTCCGGGTTGGTTGCTTGAGGGCGCCGGTAACGGCGCTCCTAGATGAATGACCATCGTCCGCATCCGGGTAACCGGCTGCGGGAACAGAACCCGGCTTACGGGGTGCTTCGGCCAATTTTACGCCTCTCGCGGCTGCCGCCATGGCGGCAGCCGCGGAGGGAGCCTTCCCGGCGGAAGGCTGCCATGTGGGCTGCGACAGCCTCCATGGTTTTTTTTTGCTTCCCCTTCCCGGGGAGGTCTCAGTGCGGAAGGTAGCAAAATGGAGTGGGAACGAAAGTGGCAGGACGGGGTGGCCGGGGTGGCGGCGCTCTTCGACAAACTCCCGCCGGCGGAACTTGCGCGGCTTCGCCCCCTCGCCCTCGCCATGCGGCGGCGCAAGGAAGAGATGCAGGAGCTGGCCTCGGCGGTGGACGCCGCGACGCACTGCGCCGGCTGCGGCGGGGCGTGCTGCGTCTCGGGGAAGTACCATTTCACCGGCGTCGACCTCCTGGTCTTTCTGGTCTCGCGGGAGCATCTCTTCGTACCCCGTTTCGACAACGGTCTCTGCCCCTATCTCGGAGACGCCCGCTGCCTGATCGCTGCCGGGTACCGCCCCTTCAACTGCATCACCTTCATTTGCGATCTCATCGAGGATCAATTGCCGCGGGACCAGGTGTCCCGCTTTTACCAGATGGAACGGGAGTTGAGGAAAAACTACGGGGAGATCGCTTCCCTGTTCCCGTCCGGGGGAGTCGCGGGTTCCCTCCTGTAGGGAGGAAAACCCCTGGAGCCCCCGCGCCTTTCGTTCCTGATTCGGAGGATGAAGTACATGGCGACGCTAAACGACCTGGTTCTGGTCCACATCGACAACAAGCCCTCCTTCTACGCGAGGATCGAGGAGATCTCGCCGGACGTGAAGCCGGGGTGGTGGAAGGTGAAGCTCCTGGTCCTGACCGTTCCGCTCCAGGTCTACACCTGGATACTGGACGAGAGCCAGGTGAACGGCGCTCCCTTCACCATGGGAGGGACCCCGATCATGCTGGAGAAGGTGGAGTCTCCCGAGCCCCCCAACAAGCCGCTCACCTCGGTCGGCAAGGGGGCGGCGCGCAAGGGGGGGAACGTGGTTTCCCTCTTCGACAGAAAAAAATAGCAAAGAAAGCCGGGATTTCGCCGGGCGGGGGGGAAGCCCTCCGCCCTTCCGGAAAAGCCGCCGATTCCTGCGCCGGTTTTAATTGAACCGGATTCACCTTCCCCTTTTTACCACCTGATCCGCCTCCCCTTGCACCTCTCGGTAAACCACCGGAAAACCTCCAAAAAATTCCCTATTTGCCGCCAATTTTACCTTGACAACATTATCCCCCTCCCGTATAGTTCGTGCACGAAAGTGGTATATTGTGGTATAAAGTGGCAACTGGTGCCGGGGAATCCATGTTCAGAGGGAAATTCGAAACGACGATCGACGCCAAGGGGCGCACCAGCATTCCCGCGAAATTTCGCGAGGTTCTGGTGGAGACCTTCGGTGACGAGCGCTTTTTCCTCACCAAGTCGAGCCCGGTCCGGCTCGGTGACGGGCGGGTCTGCTACGGCCTGGTCATCTACCCGTACCGCGACTTCCTCGCGCTGGAAGAAAAACTGAAGGACGGCTCCGGCCTCGGCCTGAGCGTTGCGGAACTCGCCGCGGTGAGAAGGACCATCCTGGTCCCCGCCGTCGAGTGCACCGCCGACAAGCTCGGCCGCGTCCTGGTTCCCAACGACCTGAGAAAGAGCGCCCAGCTGGAGCGCGAGATCCATTTCGTGGGGATGCAGACCAAGATCGACATCTACAGCCACGACGTCTGGGCCAGGGTCTGCGAGCAGGACGAGCAGAACTTCCCGACCGACTCCGCCGCGCTCGCGGGGCTCGGCCTCTAGGTGGAGGATTTCCATCACATATCGGTCCTCCCGGACCAGGTGCTCGGCTCCCTGGCGCCCAGGGCCGGAGGGGTCTACGTGGACGGGACCCTGGGAGGGGCCGGACACGCCGGTCTCATCCTGCAGGCGAGCTCCCCCACCGGCATCCTGATCGGTTTCGACCGGGACGAGGAGGCGATCGCGGTGGCGAGGGAGCGGCTCTCAAGCTTCGGCGACCGGGTCAGGATCTTCCACCGGAACTTCTCCGAGATCGCGCCGGCCCTGGCGGAGATCGGGGTGGACGGGATCGACGGCTTCGTCCTCGACCTAGGTGTTTCGAGCCACCAGCTCGACCGCGACGAGCGGGGCTTCAGCTTCATGCACGACGCGCCGCTGGACATGCGGATGGACCGAAGCTGCGGCGAGAGCGCCGCGGACCTGGTGAACACCCGCTCCGAGGCGGAGCTTTTCAGGATCATCTCGGAGTACGGTGAGGAGCGCTGGGCCAAGCGGGTCGCCTCCTTCATCGTGGCGGCCAGGGAGAAGAGCCCGATCGAGACGACGCTGCAGCTGGTCGACGTGATCAAGGGGGCGATACCCAAGGCCAAGTGGGAGGAGCGGCTCCATCCCGCCACGAGGACCTTCCAGGCGCTCCGGATCGAGGTGAACCAGGAGCTGGAAAGCCTCAAGGACGGGCTCGCGGCTCTCCTGGGGGTCTTGCGCCAGGGGGGAAGGGGGGCGGTGATCTCCTTCCACTCGCTGGAGGACCGGATCGTCAAGGAGAGCTTCCGGGAAGCGGCGACGGGATGCACCTGTCCCAAGGAACTCCCGCTCTGCGTCTGCGGCCGGGTGCCCGGGTTCAAGCTGGTGACGAGAAAGCCCCTTACCGCGAGGGACGATGAAGTGGCAGCCAACCCGCGCTCCAGGAGCGCGAAGCTGCGGGTAGTGGAGAAGATTTAGACAGGGGTTGCATCATGGGACAAAGCAAGGTTGCCTACGGCAAGGTCGCCGCACCGGCCAGACCGGGAGCGGTCGCCAGGGAAAGCTGGATCAGCTTCCCGTATCTGACGGGAGTCATGGTCCTCTTGACGCTGGTCTCGGTGTTCCACGTCTGGTCCAGGGTGGAGGTGATCGACCTGAACCTCAGGATCGGCGAGGCCTCCCGCCAGATGAAGGAGCAGCAGCAGGAGAACAAGCGCCTGCGGGTCGAGGTCGCCTCGCTGAAGGCGCCGGCCAGGATCGAGGCGCTCGCCAAGGGTGAGCTCGGCATGGCGCTCCCCACCGACCAGCAGGTGGTTCTCGTAAAGTGATAGAGAAGCGGGAGAAATGGGCCAGAGTCCGGATGCGTTTCGTGGCCCTTTTGTTCGTCGTCGTCTTCGTGGCCACCGCCGGCCGCGCCTTTTTCCTCCAGGTGCTGAGCAACGAACGCCTGGTCAAGCTGGCGGAGAAGCAGCACTCGAGGATAGTCGCGCTCACCCCGGGAAGGGGGGCGATCTACGACAGGAACAACGCGCCGTTCGCCGTCTCGCTGGAGATGGACTCCTGCTACGCCGAGACCCGCAACATTGAGGACATCCCGGACGCGGCCGCGAAGCTTGCCCCGCTTCTTGGCTACACCAGGGAGGAACTGCAGGCGAAGCTGAAGGCCGCCCGCAACTTCGTCTGGCTCTCCCGCAGGATCCCGCCGGAGCAGGCGGCAAAGGTGAGGGCCCTGGGACTGGAAGGCATCGGCTTCGTCAAGGAAAGCAAGCGTTTCTACCCGAACTCGCAGGTCGCGGCCCATGTGGTAGGCTTCACCGGTGTGGATCCGGGGGGGCTCGAAGGGGTGGAGAAGAAGTACGACTCCACCATCCTGGGTAACACGGGCTACCTGGTCACGGAAAGGGACGCCCTGGGGCGCGACATAGCGCTCAAGAAGGGGAGCGAGGGGAAGAGCGGCTCCAAAGGGAGCAACGTCGTCCTCACCCTGGACAAGAACGTGCAGTACATAGCGGAGAAGGAGCTGGCTAAGGCCGTCGAGAAAAACGGCGCGAAAAACGGCATCGCCATCGTCATGGAGCCGGACACCGGCAAGGTGCTCGCCATGGCGAACTACCCGACCTTCAACCCGAACAGCTACGCGCAGTACGGCCAGGCGGCCCTGAGAAACCGCGCGATCTCCGACATGTTCGAGCCCGGCTCGACCTTCAAGATTTTCCTGGTCGCCTCGGCCCTGGAGGCGGGGGTGATCAGGCCGGGCGACAGCTTCAACTGCGAAAACGGCAGCTACAACATGTACGGCAGGACCATCCACGACACGCACCGCTACGGTGCGCTGACCGTGCCGCAGATCCTCAAATATTCCAGTAATATCGGTGCCGCGAAGATCGGGAGCCGCCTGGGCTCCGAGCGGCTCTACGCGGCGCTGGCCGGTTTCGGCTTCGGGGAGAAGAGCAGCATCGACCTTCCCGGGGAGGCGCCCGGGATGCTGCGCCCGCAGGCGAAGTGGTACGGCATCGATCTCGCCACCATCTCCTTCGGCCAGGGGGTCACGGCGACGGCGCTGCAGATAACCTCCGCCATCTCGGCGGTGGCCAACGGCGGCACGCTGATGAAGCCGTACCTGGTGGACCGGATCGTGGACGACAACGGCGTCGTGATGCAGCAGTTCGGTCCCCAGGCGAAGAGAAGGGTGGTCTCCCAGCAGACGGCGAAGGCGGTGGCCCGGATGCTGGAGGGGGTGGTCGCCGAAGGCGGGACCGGGACCGGCGCCGCCGTCGAGGGGTACCGGGTGGCCGGCAAGACCGGCACGGCGCAGAAGGTGGAGGGGCGCGGCTATTCCGCCAGCAAGCGGACCGCCTCCTTCGTCGGCTTCGTGCCGCTGGAGAAACCGCGGCTGGCGATCATGGTGGTGGTTGACGAACCGACCACCAGTTCCTACGGCGGTGTGGTCGCGGCGCCCGCCTTTTCCGCGATTGCGCAGCAGACGCTCTGCTACCTGAACGTGCCGCCGGAAAAGAGCGTCGCCAGGAAGAAGGACAAGGAAAAGGAGAAGGTGGCGCAGCCGCAGCAAAAAAGCGCCCCCGAGCCGGAGCCGCAGACGGCCGAGGGGGGGAGCGTCGTGGGGGGAGAGGCGGGAAGCATGCCCAACTTCCGCGGCATGAGCATGCGCCAGGTGCTGAGGGTGATGGAAAAACGCGGGCTGAACGTCAAGCTGCAGGGAAGCGGCAGGGCGGTGGAGCAGAACCCGGCGCCGGGAAGCCGCATCACCACGCAGGACCAGGTCTGGGTCCGGTTCGTACCTTCGGCCTGATAACGGGGGAAACATGAAACTCGCGCAACTTCTGGGCTGCCTCACGGAGCCACGGGTGACCGGGGATAGCGATATAGAGATAACGTCTCTTTGCTACGACTCGCGAAAGATAGAGCCGGGCGGACTCTTCTTCGCCCTGCGCGGCGTGAAGAGCGACGGTACGGAATTCGTGGATGCCGCTGTAAAGGGGGGGGCGGTCGCAATCGTTGCGGACCGCCCCTGCGCCGTTGCCGGGGCCACGCAGGTGGTGGTCCCCGACGCGAGGCTCGCCATGTCGCTCATGGCGGCCGAGTTCTACGGGAATCCGACCGCGGACATACCTGTTGTAGGGATCACCGGGACCAACGGCAAGACCACGACCACCTACCTGGTTGAGGGGATACTGGAGAAGGGAGGGATCCCTGCCGCGGTCCTTGGCACCATCAGCTACCGCTTCGGCGGGACCAGCATCCCCGCCCCGAACACCACCCCCGAGTCGGTCGACCTGCAGGGTATCCTGAGGGGGCTGAAGGACCAGGGGGCGCGCGGCGTGGTGATGGAGGTCTCGTCCCACTCGCTGGAGCAGCGCCGGGCGGACGGCTGCCTCTTCGACGTCGCCGTCTTCACCAACCTGACCCGCGACCACCTCGACTACCACGTCGACATGGCCTCGTACTTCACCAGCAAGCTGCGGCTCTTCACCGACCTTTTGACCCCCACCAAGGAGAAGCCGCTGCGGCGCGCCGTGGTGAACCTGGACGACCCGTTCGGGCCGAGGATCTTGCAGGCGATCAGCGTGCCGGTGCTGACCTATTCCGTCACCGGCGACGCGGACCTGAGCGTCGCCGAGGTCCAGTTCAGCGTGCACGGCATCTGCTGCCGGCTGAACTCCCCGGTGGGGGAGATCGCCATCTCGTCCGAGCTCCTGGGGCGCTTCAACCTGTACAACATCATGGCCGCCGTGGGGGCAGGTCTCGCGCTGGGGATCCCCAAGGAGGCGATCCGGGCCGGCATCGAGGGACACCTGAAGGTCCCGGGAAGGGTGGAGCGTGTCCCCAACGACAAGGGGATCACGGTTCTCGTGGATTACGCCCACACCGGCGACGCGCTGGAGAACGTCCTTGCCACCATCTCCGAGCTGAAGACGGACCGGATCATCACCATCTTCGGCTGCGGCGGCGACCGCGACAAGGGGAAACGCCCGGTGATGGGGGAGATAGCGGCCCGCTACAGCGACCTCGCCATCGTCACCTCGGACAACCCGCGCACCGAGGACCCCAAGGAGATCCTGAAGGACGTACGCGCAGGGATCCTGCCGCTGTCGCTTCGGGAGTACACCATCGAGGAGCTTGCGGGAGGGGTCCGGGAGAAGGGGTTCGCCATGATCGAGTCGAGGCGCGAAGCGGTGCGGGCCGCCATCCTCACGGCCCGTCCCGGCGACATCGTGCTCCTGGCCGGAAAAGGGCACGAGGACTACCAGATCGTGGGGACCCGGAAGCTCCATTTCGACGACCGCGAAGAGGCGGCCGAGGCGCTGAAGCTCAGGGACTAGCGATAAAGATGTCACACAAGCGCCGCACTTTTCCCTATCATAAGGGGATGGGCGGGGCAGTTTGCAGCAGGAGGCTGATCAGGAAGCAATGGCGATGTTCACGCTTAAGGAAATAGCCGAGGCAACCGGCGGCGAGATGATGGGGGATGCGGGGGCGACGGCCGCCTCGGTCTCCACCGACTCGCGCAGGGTCGCCCCGGGAGAGCTGTTCGTACCTCTCAAGGGGGATCGTTTCGACGGCCACGACTTCATCGCCGCGGCGGCGTCGCACGGTGTCACGCTCTTCCTGGTGGAGAAACGCTGGCTGGAAGGGCACGGGCTCCCGAAAGGAACGAGCGCCGTGGTCGTTCCCGACACGCTGAAGGCCCTCGGGGACCTCGCCGCCTGGCACCGCCGCCGCTTCAACATGAAAGTGGTATGCGTCACCGGGAGTAACGGCAAGACGACCACCAAGGAGATGCTCGCCAAGATCCTGACCGAGACCGGCCCGGGGCTCAAGACGGAAGGGAACCTGAACAACCTGATCGGGCTGCCGCTCACCATCTTCAGGCTCACCGGGCACGAGCGCTGGGCGGTGCTCGAGATCGGGATGAGCGAGTTCGGCGAGATCGACCGGCTGGCCGAGATAGCGCAGCCGCAGGTCGGCATCATCACCAACGCCTTCCCGGCCCACCTGGAGACCCTGGGGAGCGTCGAGGGGGTGGCCCGCGCCAAGGGGGAACTCTTCCTGCGCCTCAAGGAGGGGTCGGTCGCCGTCTACAACGTGGACGACCCGCTGGTCTCCGCCTGCCCGACCCACCTGAACGTGACCCGTCTCACCTTCGGCCTTCGCGGCGCCGAGGTGAGTTCGGCGGCGATCACGAGCCTCGGCAAGGACGGGGAGAGCTTCACGCTCCGCCTTCCCGACGGGGACCAGCAGGTGACGCTGAAGGCGTACGGGAAACACAACATCTACAACGCGCTGGCCGCGGCCGCCGCGGCCCACGCGCTCGGCGTCCCCGGCGAGACGATCCGCCTGGGGCTGGAGGAGTTCACCCCGTACGACAAGAGGTTCCAGCTGGAGGAAGTGGCCGGGGTCACCCTCGTCGACGACAGCTACAACGCGAACCCCGCCTCCATGGCCGCGGCGCTCGCGACCCTCAAGGAAGTCGGGGGAGAGGGGCGTCTGGCGGCTGTGCTGGGCGACATGCTGGAGCTGGGGCTCGGGACCGAGGAGGCCCACCGCGAGCTGGGGAGAAAGGCCGCGGCGTCCGTGGAGCGCCTGTACCTGCTCGGCCCGCTGGCCGGCGAGGTGGCGGCCGGGGCGCGAGAGGCGGGGCTCGACGCGGCGAGCGTGGTGGTCGGCAGCGATCACGAGGAACTGGCGCGCGAACTGCTGAACTGGGTTAACCCCGGCGACTGCGTACTCTTCAAGGGGTCGCGCGGCATGAGGATGGAGAAGGTGGCGCAGGCGCTGCGGGCGGCGCTGGCGCCGCGGAAAGGGGGAGAGGACTGATGCTATACCATCTGCTGTATCCGCTCGCCTCGGAGTACAAGCTTTTCAACGTTTTCAAGTACCTGACCTTCCGCTCCATCTACGCGATGATCACGGCGCTGGTACTTTCCTTCATCGTGGGCCCGTGGGTGATCAGGAAGCTGGAGGGGCTGCAGGCGCGCCAGGTGATCAGGACCGACGGCCCGGAATCGCACCTGAAGAAACAGGGAACCCCGACCATGGGTGGGGTGCTGATACTGGTCTGCACGCTGGTCCCGACGCTCCTTTGGGCCGACCTGAAGAACGTCTTCGTCTGGCTCACGCTGCTGATCATCGTCGGTTACGGCGTCCTCGGCTTCGTGGACGACTACAAGAAGGTGGTGGAAAAGAACCCCAAGGGGCTCTCGCCGCGCCAGAAGATGTTCTGGCAGGTGATCCTGGGAGGGGCCGTCGGCATCTTCCTCTACAACCTCCCCGGCTTCTCCACCGAACTCTATCTGCCGTTCTTCAAGAGGGTGCACCCGGAGATGGGTCTCCTCTTCATTCCGTTCGTGACGGTGGTCATCGTCGGAGCCAGCAACGCGGTGAACCTGACCGACGGTCTGGACGGCCTCGCCATCGGCCCGGTCTCCATCAACGCCGGGACCTATCTGCTTTTCTGCTACATCGCCGGCAATGCGAGGCTCTCCGGCTATCTGCAGATACCGTACGTCCCGGGGGCGGGGGAGCTGGCAGTTCTCTGCGGCGCCCTGGTGGGCGCCGGCCTCGGCTTTCTCTGGTACAACTCCTATCCCGCCGAGGTTTTCATGGGTGATGTCGGCTCGCTCTCCTTGGGGGGCGGACTCGGGACCCTGGCGGTCCTGACCAAGCAGGAAATCCTCCTGGTGATAGTCGGCGGCGTCTTCGTTGTGGAGGCGCTTTCGGTCATTTTCCAGGTTGGTTCTTACAAGTACCGCGGCAAGCGGATCTTCAGGATGGCGCCGATACACCACCATTTCGAGCTGAAGGGTGTGGCGGAGCCTAAGATCATCGTCCGGTTCTGGATCATCACCATCATCCTGGCGCTGGTCGCCATCTCGACGCTGAAGATGCGCTAGGGGCATAAAAAGGGTTCCGCTATGGAATTAAAGGACAAGAAAATACTGATCGTAGGCCTCGCCAAGACGGGCGTGGCGGTGGCCCGCTTCCTGGCGCAGCGGGGCGCGCTCCTCACCGTGACCGACATGCGTGACGACGAGGCGCTCGCCGACGTCCTGGCCGAACTCTCCGACCTCGAGATCAACTACGAACTGGGGCGTCACGTCCCGTACAGCTTCCTGATGGCGGACCTGGTCGTCGTCTCCCCGGGCGTCCCGATGGACATCAAGCCGTTGGAAATGGCCCGCTCCCAGAGGCGCCGCGTTGTGAGCGAGGTCGAACTCGCCTCCTGGTTCATCAAGGCCCCGATGGTCGCCATCACCGGGACCAACGGGAAGACCACCACCACGACGCTGACCGGCGAGATCTTCAAGTCCTGCGGCTTCGACACCTTCGTCGGCGGCAACATCGGAAACCCGCTCATAGAACTCGCTTCCAGCGGCGAGGACGTGGACCGGGTCGTGGTCGAACTCTCCTCCTTCCAGCTGGAGGGGATAGAGAGCTTCCGCCCCGACGTGGCCGTGCTCCTGAACCTGACCGAGGACCACCTGGACCGCTACAACAGCTTCCAGGAGTACATCGACGCCAAGCTCCGCATCTTCGAGAACCAGACGGCCGACGACTTCGCCGTCCTGAACATGGACGACCCGCTGGTGGCCGCCTGCGCCTGCAAGCTCAAGTCGCAGCTCTTCCCGATGAGCCGCCTGCACGAGCTGGAGGAGGGGATCAGCTACCGCGACGGTTTCATCACCTTCTCGCACAAGGGGAAGGTGCTTCGCTTCGGCACCGAGGGTTTCAAACTCAAAGGGGTGCACAACCTGGACAACATCATGGCCAGCCTCGCCTCCACGCTCCTTTTGTGCTGCGACGGCGACTGCGCCTACCAGGCGGTAAGGGAGTTCAAGGGGCTGCCGCACCGGATGGAGTTCGTGGCCCAGGTGAACGGCGTCGACTACTACGAGGACAGCAAGGGGACCAACGTCGGCTCCGTGGTGAAGTCGCTGGAGAGCTTCGAGTCCGGCATCACGCTCATTGCCGGCGGCAAGGACAAGGGGGGCTCCTATGAACCGCTGGCGCCGCTGGTCGAGACCCGGGTGAGCCACCTGGTGCTGATCGGCGAGGCAAGAGCGAGGATGAACGAGGCGCTCGGCGCCTTGGCCCAGACCCACCTGGCCGACACGCTGGAGGAGGCGGTTGAGATCGCACGCAAGGTGACCGCTCCCGGCGGCGTCGTCCTCTTCTCGCCGGCCTGCTCCAGCTTCGACATGTTCAAGAACTACGAGGAGCGCGCCGAGCGCTTCAAGGCGGCGGTCCGCGCCGCCAAAGCCGAGGAGGGTGCGTGAGGAAGCTGGAGGGGTACGACATGATCGTGCTGCTGATGGCGGTGACACTCACCTGTTTCGGTGTGGTCATGGTCTATTCGGCGTCCTCCGTGATGGCGGCCAAGAAGTTCCACGACGGGTTCTTTTTCCTGAAGCGCCAGTCGCTCTACGCGCTGCTCGGCTTCGCCGGCATGGCGGTGGCGATGCACATCGACTACCACGTCTGGAGAAGGTACGCAGTGCCGCTCTTTCTGACCTGCTTCTTCCTGCTGCTCGTGGTCTTCATCCCGGGAATCGGCGGGACCGCCAAGGGTGCGAGCCGCTGGATCAGGCTCCCCGGGTTCAACTTCCAGCCCTCCGAACTCGCCAAGGTGGCGCTCATCATCTACATGGCCTATTCGCTGGAGAAGAGGCAGGACAAGCTGAAGCAGTTCATGTCCGGGTTCTTCCCGTACATGCTGATTCTCGGGGTCTTCATCGCCGTCCTGCTGGCGCAGCACGACATGGGGGCCGCGCTCACCATGTTCGCAGTCGCCATCGTCATGCTCTTCGCGGCCGGCACCCGCGTGCAGTACATCCTCGGCATGGGGCTGATCGCGCTCCCCGGCATCTGCTACCTGGTGCTCACCAAGGCGTACCGCATGCGCCGCATCACGGCGTTTCTCGACCCGTGGCAGGACCCGACCGACACCGGCTTCCAGATCATCCAGTCCTGGCTCGCCCTCGGGACCGGCGGTTTCTTCGGCCAGGGGCTCGGCGAGGGTAAGCAGAAACTCTTCTACCTGCCGGAGGCGCACACCGACTTCATCCTCTCCGTCCTGGGCGAGGAGATGGGGTTCGTCGGCGTGATCGTGATCGCCTGCATGTTCCTGGTGCTGGTGCAGAGGAGCATCCGGGTGGCGATCGCGGCCGAGGACAGTTTCGGGCGTTTCCTCGCCTTCGGGATAGCGGTCCTGCTCGGCCTGGAGGCGTTCATCAACATGGCCGTCGTGACCGGGATGCTCCCGACCAAGGGGATCGCCCTTCCGTTTCTGAGCTACGGCGGCAGTTCGCTGATCATAACGCTCTGCTCCGTCGGCGTGCTCCTGAACGTCTCCACCCGCATGAGGGGGAACCCGTCATGAGGCTGATCATCGCAGGAGGGGGGACCGGGGGGCATCTCTTCCCGGGGATCGCGGTAGCCGAGGAGTTCCTGGCCCGCGGACCCGAGAACGAGGTCCTCTTCGTCGGGACCGAGCGCGGCATCGAGGCTCGGCTTCTTCCCAAGCTCGGTTACCGCCTGGAGCTGATCTCGGCGAGCGGGATGAAGGGGCTCGGGACGGCCAAGAAGATCATGAGCGCCGGGCGCCTTCTGTACGGCTACGCCCAGTCCCGGAAGATCTTGAAGGAGTTCCGCCCCGACATCGTGCTGGGAGTGGGGGGGTACGCCTCCGCCCCGATCGTCCTGGCCGCGCGCGGCATGGGGATCCGGCGCTTCATCCACGAGCAGAACGCGGCTCCGGGATTGACCAACAAGCTGCTCGGGCGCTTCGTGGACGGCGTCTTCATCTCCATGGAGGAGTCCGCGAGCTTCTTTCCCAAGAAGAAAACGCAGATGACGGGGAACCCGATCCGCAAGGAGATCCTGTGGGGATTCCATGAGCGGGTGAGAAGCATCGGCGACGCCTTCAGCGTGCTCGTTTTCGGCGGGAGCGCCGGGGCCAAGCGGATCAACACCGCCCTGCTGGAGGCCCTGCCGCACCTGGAGAGCGTGAAGCAGAGGCTGCGGATCACCCATCAGACCGGCGAGAAGGACGTGGCGCGGGTGCGCGACGGCTACCGGGCGCTCGGGGTGCAGGCCCAGGTGGTGAGCTTCATCGAAGACATGTCCACCGCCTACGGCGCCGCCGATCTGGTGATCTGCCGGGCCGGCGCCACCACCATCGCCGAGGTGACCGCCTGCGGCAAGGGATGCATCTTCATCCCGTACCCGTATGCGGCCGACGACCACCAGAGGAAGAACGCCGAGTCCCTGGTGAAGCGCGGGGCGGGGGTGATGCTCCTCGAGGAGGACCTGACCGGCAAGGAGCTGGCGGCCCGGGTGCAGAACCTGATGGAGCATCCGGAGCAGCTCGCCGAGATGGAGAAGAAGGCAAGGGACCTGGCGCAGCTCGACGCGGCGCAGGCCATCGTCGCCACAATGGTGCGAGAACCCGTTCTACGGTAATACAGAACCCGTTCTACGTTCTACGTTAAAACCCTGAACTAATGGCTTTCCGAGACATACGTGTCGCATCGAAGAACGGCGCAATAACGGGTTGAACAGCGGGTTGAACAGGTTTTTGTAAACAACGTAGAACGTAGAACATAGAACGTAGAACATGCTTAGAGGAGTTTCCCGTGTACGGAAAAATAGAGAAGATTCATTTCGTCGGCATCGGCGGCATCGGCATGAGCGGGATCGCCGAGGTGCTGCTGAACCTGGGGTACAAGGTCTCCGGCTCCGACCTGCGCGGCTCCGAGATCACGCAGCGCCTGGCGGGCCTTGGGGGCGAGATCTTCTTCGGCCACGCCGCCGAGAACGTCGCGCGCGCCGACGTGGTGGTCATCTCCAGCGCCGTGCACGAGGACAACCCGGAGGTGGTCGAGGCGCACCTGAGGCTGATTCCGGTGATCCCGAGGGCGGAGATGCTGGCCGAACTGATGCGCATGAAGTACGGCATCGCGGTGGCCGGCACCCACGGCAAGACCACCACAACCTCGATGGTGGCGACGCTGCTGTCCAAGGGGGGGATCGACCCGACCATCGTCATCGGCGGCAGGCTCAATTCGCTCGGCACCAACGCGAGGCTGGGACAGGGGCAGTTCCTGGTGGCCGAGGCGGACGAGTCGGACGGCTCCTTTCTCCTGCTCTCCCCCACCATCGCCGTGGTCACCAACATCGACGCCGACCACCTCGACTTCTACAGCGGCATCGAGGAGATCAAGGACACCTTCGTCGAGTTCATCAACAAGGTGCCGTTCTACGGGCTCGCCGTCCTCTGCCTGGACAACGGCAACGTGGCGGACGTCCTGCCGAGGGTGAAGAAGCGGTTCACCAGCTACGGCCTCTCGGCGCAGGCCGATTTCCGCGCCACCGACGTCCGGCTCTCCGGTTTCTCGACCAGCTTCGTGGCGCACCACAAGGGCGTGCGGCTGGGCGAGATCACCTTCTCCATGCCCGGCGCCCACAACGTCCTGAACGCCCTGGCGGCCATCGCCGTCGCCATGGAGCTGGACGTCCCGTTCGAGACGATCCAGGAGGGATTCGCCTCCTTCGGCGGGGTCGGGCGCCGCTTCAGCCTCAAGGGCGAAGTGAACCAGATCATGGTGGTGGACGACTACGGGCATCACCCCACCGAGGTGAGGGCGACCCTTGCCGCGGCCAAGGCCGGCTTCGCCGACAAGCGGCTGGTGGTGGTGTTCCAGCCGCACCGCTACTCCAGGACCAAGGAACTCTTCGAGGATTTCGTCAAGGCGTTCCACGACGCGGACGTACTGCTCCTGACCGACATCTACCCGGCAGGCGAGGCCCCCATCGAGGGGGTGACCGCCGAGGCGCTCGCCGGCAGGATCAGGAGGCACGGCCAGAAGGACGTCACCTGGATCTCCGACCGCGACAAGCTCTGCGAACACCTCGAGCGGGTGCTCGTCCCGGGCGACATCCTCCTGACCCTGGGTGCCGGTAACGTCTGGCAGGTCGGCGAGACCATGCTGGCGCGGCTGGCGCCTGAGTCGGCGCAGTGACCTTGAAACGGGCCGAGCTGGAAAAGCTCGCCGGCGATCTGCGCGGCGAGGCGAGGTGGGACGAGCCCATGTCCCGGCACACCTCCCTGAAGGTCGGCGGCCCGGCCGATCTCTTCATCGTCCCGGCCGATCTCGCCGACCTGAAGGGGGCCGTGGCTAAGCTCGATGCGCAAAAGATCCCCTACCTGGTCCTCGGGGGCGGCTACAACCTCCTGGTGCGCGACGGCGGGATCAGGGGGTGCGTCATCTCCTTGAAGGGGATCGCCAACCTGGATCCGCTTCCGGGTGCGAGGCTCGAGGTAGGGGCCGGGGTGGTGAACGCGGCGCTCTGCCGGTTCGCGGCCGAGAACTGCCTGGGGGGGATCGAGTTCCTCTGCGGCATCCCCGGAACCTTCGGAGGCGCCCTCACCATGAACGCCGGCGCCCACGGCGGCGAGACCATGCAGCGGGTGGAGACCCTCACCACGCTGAAAGAAGGGGAGATCCTGGTGCGGAAGTCGGCCGAACTGAGCTACGGCTACCGTTTCCTGAAGCTTCAACCGGGTGAGATCGTGGTGAGCGCGAAGCTGAGGTTGGAGCCGGCCGAGCGGCGGGTGATCGAGGAGCGGATGTCCGGTTACATCTCGAAGCGAAGCGGCGCCCAGCGGGTCGCCTTTTCGAGCGCCGGCTCCTTCTTCAAGAACCCTCCCGGCGAGAGCGCCTGGCGTCTGATAGACGCGACCGGCCTGCGCGGGAAGATCGTCGGGGGCGCCCAGGTCTCGGAGGCGCACACGAACTTCCTGGTGAACCGCGGCGGCGCCAAGGCGGCGGATTTCCTGACCCTGGCGGCGCTGGTGAAGCTCCGGGTGCGGGAGACCAGCGGGATAGAGCTGGAAGAGGAAGTGAAGATAGTAGGGGAAGGGTAGCCTCCCTGCGGTCGCAGGTTGAGGTTGAGGTTAAGGTTGAGTCCCCTCCCCCGGAGGGGGAGGGTTAGGGAGGGGGAAGAGCTGAGCGAGCCCCCCTCCCGACCTCCCCCCTCCGGGGGGAGGAGACAAGAGCATAAGTGCAGAGGATTGCCGATGACCAACGAGGAACTGAAGGCGAAGAGGATCGGGGTGCTGATGGGCGGGCTCTCCGCCGAGCGCGAGGTGTCGCTCAACAGCGGCAAGGCGGTGCTGGCGGCCCTTCTCAGACAGGGATATCAGGCGGTCGGCATCGACGTCGGCCGCGACCTGGCCCAGCGCCTTGGTGAGGAGAAGGTCGACATCGCCTTCGTCGCGCTGCACGGCCGCTTCGGCGAGGACGGCTCCGTCCAGGGGCTGCTCGAACTGGCGGGGATCCCCTACACAGGCTCCGGCATCCTCGCCTCCGCGCTCGCCATAGACAAGATCGCCTCCAAGGTCATGTTCGCCTCCGCCGGCCTCACGCTCGCCCCCTACCAGGTGCTGCGCCGCGGCCAGGAACTGAACCTCGCCAACCCGCTGCCGGTGGTGGTGAAGCCTTCCAAGGAGGGCTCCTCCGTCGGCGTGAGCATCGTGCGGGAGCCGGGGCAGATGGCCGCGGCCCTTGCGGAGGCCTTCCGCTACGACGCGGAGATCCTGGTTGAGCGCTTCATCGACGGGCGCGAGGTGCAGGTCGGCATCCTGGACAACCGCGCCATGGGCGCCATCGAGATCATCCCCAAGGGCGAGTTCTACGACTACGAGGCGAAGTACACCGAGGGGGGCGCGCAGCATATCCTCCCGGCGCGCCTTCCCTCCGACGTCTACGCGTTCGTTTTGAAAGAGGGTGAGAAGGCCCACGCGGCGCTTGGCTGCGACTGCTACAGCCGGGTCGATTTCCTGGTGACCGAGTCGGGGGAGTGCTATCTCCTTGAGGTGAACACCCTGCCGGGGATGACCGACTTGAGCCTCCTTCCGGAGATAGCCGGTGGAGCGGGAATACGTTTCGACGAGCTGGTGGTGCGAATCCTTTTGGCGGCCTCGCTCAAGATTTAAGAGTACCGAATCGGCAATTGCCATTTGAATGTAATGAAATCGAATCCACACGGTAACTAAATGCGAGATCTTCACGCGAAAAAACAGCGGGTGTCCCACAACAGGGTAAAGAAGGCGCCCAAGCAGCGTAAGCCGATCAACTGGGGGCCCATTCTCAAGTGGCTCTCCAGGGGTATTGGCGGCGCGGCCCTCTGCTCGGCGTTGGGGTTCGGCGGCTGGAAACTCTACGGCTACGTCTCGCATGCGACGCTGTTCCGCCTGGAGACCATCGAGGTGTCGCCGCTGACGCGGGTGTCGCGCGAGGAGATGATCTCCCTTGCCGGCATCAGGCCGGGCGACTCGATGCTCGGCGTGCGCCTCAAGGGGGTCGTGGCGCAGCTCTCGAAGAACCCGTGGCTCGAACAGATCCAGGTCAAGCGCTACTTCCCGCACACCATCTCCATATCGGCGACGGAGCGCTCGCCGCGGGCGGTAGCCAACGTCGGCTGCCTCTACTACCTGGACGAGAAGGGGGTCCTCTTCAAGTCCCTCATCGAGGGGGACCGGCTCGACTACCCGCTCATCACCGGGGTGAACGAGGAGGACCTGCAGAAGGACCCGGCCGGGAGCAAGGAGGCGCTGAAGACGGCGCTCCAGCTGATAGAGACCCTGAAAAAGGCTTCGGTCTTCAGCCTGAACGATGTCTCCGAGATCCACTACGACAAGGGGTACGGCTTCACGCTGTTCACAGTGCAGGGAGGGGTCCCGGTGAAGCTCGGCAACGGCGGGTTCCCGGAGAAACTGGAACGCTTCGCCGGCGTATATAAGGATCTTCAGCCGCAGATGCAGGCGCTCGATTACATAGATTTGGACTACAACGACAAAATTATAGTGAAAAAAGTGTAGGAAAAGGGGGGGAGCATGTCAGGAAGAAGGGACAATCTCATCGTAGGTCTCGATATCGGTACTACCAAGATCTGCGCCATCGTGGGGGCCGTAACGGAAGACGGGATAGACATCGTCGGCATCGGGACCAGTCCCTCCAAGGGGCTCAGGAAAGGTGTGGTGATCAACATCGAGAGCACCGTCTCCGCGATCAAGAAGGCGATCGAGGAAGCGGAGCTGATGGCCGGCTGCGAGATCAAGTCGGTCTACGCGGGAATCGCCGGCGGGCACATCAAGGGGTTCAACTCCCAGGGGGTCATCGCCATCAAGAACCGCGAGGTTTCCCCGGAGGACGTGAAGCGCGTCATCGAGGCTGCCAAGGCGATCGCGATCCCGATGGACCGCGAGGTGATCCACATCCTGCCCCAGGAATTCATCATCGACGACCAGGACGGCATCCGCGAACCGCTCGGCATGAGCGGCGTCCGGCTTGAGGCGAAGGTGCACATCGTCACCGGCGCCGTGGCGAGCGCCCAGAACATCGTCAAGTCCTGCAACCGCGCCGGGCTCGAGGTGGCCGACATCGTCCTCGAACAGCTCTCCTCCTCCGAGGCGGTCCTCTCGGCCGACGAGAAGGAACTCGGCGTGGCCCTGGTGGACATCGGCGGCGGCACCACCGACATCGCCATCTTCGTCGACGGCGCCATCAAGCACACCTCGGTGCTGTCGCTTGGCGGCAACCATCTCACCAACGACATAGCGGTCGGCCTGCGGACCCCGATGGCCGAGGCGGAGCGTATCAAGCAGAAGTACGGCTGCTGCCTCTCCTCGCTGGTCGGAAAAGACGAGACCATAGAGGTCCCGAGCGTCGGCGGCCGCAAGCCGCGCGTCCTCTCCAGGCAGCTACTGTGCGAGATCCTCGAGCCGCGCGTCGAGGAGATCTTCACCCTGGTGAACCGCGAGATCGTGAAGAGCGGCCTCGAGGACATGATCGCCTCGGGCGTGGTCATCACCGGCGGGAGCACCATCCTCGAGGGTATGCCGGAACTAGCCGAGCAGATCTTCAACCTCCCGGTCCGCCGCGGCCTGCCGCAGAGGATCGGCGGCCTGATCGACGTCGTTAATTCACCGGTTTACGCCACCGGCGTCGGCCTGGTCGTGTACGGCTCGAAAAACGTCAACGCTCATGAGTTCCCGACCCAGCAAAGCGACGACACGGTGTTCCGTCGGGTGAGCCGCAGGATGAAGGAGTGGTTCGGCGAATTTTTCTAAAAAAACACAATATGTAGTATTTTGCTCTTCCATTAGAAACGCAAACGTAGTATAAAAACGGCTAATATTTTTGCCATCGCCGGGGGGCGGAACCAAAGGGGGAGTACATGTTTCATTTCGATGAAAGCATCGACCAGAGTGCGAAGATTAAGGTTATAGGCGTTGGTGGCTCCGGCGGTAACGCCGTGAACACCATGATGTCGGTTGGCATCGCCGGGGTCGACTTCATCGTTGCGAATACCGACGCCCAGGCGCTCAGGATGTCCAAGGCGCCGGTCAAGATCCAGATCGGGACCCAGCTCACCAAGGGCCTTGGCGCGGGGGCGAACCCCAACGTCGGGCGCGAGGCGGCGCTCGAGGACAAGGACAAGCTGACCGAGTCGCTCAAGGGCGCGGACATGATCTTCATCGCAGCCGGCATGGGGGGTGGCACCGGGACCGGCGCCGCGCCGATCATCGCCGAAGCGGCCCGCGAGCAGGGCGCCCTCACCGTCGGCGTGGTCACCAAGCCGTTCACCCGCGAAGGGCGCCAGCGCCTGGCCAAGGGCGAGGACGGGATCAAGGAACTGAAGAAACATGTCGACTCCCTGATCGTCATCCCGAACGACCGTCTCCTCGGTCTCGCCGGCAAGTCGATGTCGATACTCGACGCCTTCAAACCCTCCGACGACGTGCTCCGCCAGGCGGTCCAGGGGATCTCCGACCTGATCACCCAGTCCGGCCTGATCAACGTCGACTTCGCCGACGTCAAGTCGATCATGAGCGAGCGCGGCATGGCGATGATGGGCATCGGGCTTGGCAGCGGCGAGAACCGCGCCGTCGACGCCGCGGTGAAGGCGATTTCCAGCCCGCTCCTTGAGGACATCGACATCTCCGGCGCCAAGGGGGTTCTGGTCAACATCTCCGGTTCCTCCTCCATGACCATGGACGAGTTCGACACCGCCAGCAAGGTGATCCACGAGAAGGTGCACGAGGACGCCAACATCATCGTCGGTCTGGTCATCGACGAGACCCTCGGCGAGACCATCAAGATCACCGCCATCGCCACCGGCTTCGGCGACCGCTTCGATCTGGAGAAGGGGCGTCACGAGATCAAGAACGTCAGCACCCTCGTCAAGCAGCCGGCCGAGATCAACCGCGAGATCCCGACCTACATCCGCGACAAGCAGAACCGCGACGTCACCAGGCAGCAGCGGAGCTTCCTGATGGAAGACGAGGACCAGTACGATATCCCGACCTTCCTGAGGAAGTCCGTAGACTAGGTAATGCCCTCGGTCACCCCCCGAAACGAGAAGCCCGGCCCCGAAAGGAAGCCGGGCTTTTTTGTTAAAGAAAGCGCGGTAACAGCCGATAGGTGTGAAGGTTCCGGAATCTAACGGAGGTACGTCGCCTCCCTCCTTCCGGACACGGGGTTCACATCCGAGATGTCAGAAGACCAGCCGCTTTACAACAGCAAAATAATAAGCACCTTCCTGAAGCTGCTCAACAAGAAGTACCCGCAGGTCGATCAGCGCGAACTGCTGCTCTACGCCGACATCAAGCCGTACCAGGTGAACGACGAGGGACACTGGTTCGCCCAGCGCCAGGTGGACCGCTTCCACGAAAAATTGACCGAACTCGTCGGCTGCGACATCGCCAGGGAAGGGGGACGCTACGCCGCTTCCGAGGAGTCCCTGGGTGTGATGGGCAAGCATGTCTTCGGCACCATAGGACCTGCCAATACCTTTTTCGCCATCGGCAACGCCGCCTCCAACTTCACCAAATCCTCTCTGCACACCTGCAGGAAAATCGCCGACAACAAGGTGGAGATCACGGTGACCCCGCTTGCGGGAGTCGATGAGAAACTCTACCAGTGCGAGAACCGGATCGGTTTCTACGAGGCCGTCGTAACCATCTTCAACCACCAGGCGCCTGAAGTGGAGCACCCGGAATGCATGTTCAGGGGAGGCTCGTGCTGCCGCTACATACTTTCCTGGGAAAACACCCCCTACGCGGTGGTCCGGCGCATTCGCAACGTCGTGCTCCCGCTGGTCCTCCTGCTGTACGCGCCGTTCGACTACTTTCTCGAGGTCGGTCACATCGGCGAGATGCTGGTGGGGCTCGGTTTCCTGGCGCTGGCGGCCTCCTACCTCGCGGAGCGCCTGGAGAAAATGGAAATCGCCAAGGCGCTCTCCAAGCTGAAGGAATCGACCGACACCATGATCGAGGAGATCGGCGTCAACTACGACAACGCCCGCATGGTGAACGAGGTGGGGCAGGCGATCACCAAGCAGGGGAGCATCAACGAGGTGCTCGAGAACGTCATCAAGGTCGTCGAGAAGAGGCTGGGATACGACCGCTGCGTGATCATGCTGGCCGATGCCAAGAAGGGAAGCCTCAAGTTCTGCACCGGCTACGGCTATGATGAAAAACAGCAGGAGGTGCTGGAAAAGACGAGCTTCAACCTCACCGACTCCGATTCCAAGGGGATCTTTGTCTCATGCTTCCGGGACCGCAAGTCGATCTTCGTCAACGATTTCGCCGAGCTGACCCATATCCACTCGCCAAAGAGCGTCTCCTTCTCCGAGACGATGGGGGCGGATTCCTTCATCTGCTGCGCCATACTCTGCGAAGGAGAGTCGCTGGGGGTCCTCGCGGTGGACAACATGAAGTCCCGGAAGAAACTGAAGCAAAGCGATCTGAGCCTTTTGACCGGGATCGCGCCGCTGATCGGCATGACACTGCGCAACGCCATATTCGCGGAGCGGGAGAAGAGGATCACCGAGCAGGTGCGGCAGTCACAGAAGATGGAGGCGGTGGGATTGCTGGCGCGCGGCATCGCCCACGACTTCAACAATCTCCTCACCGCGATAACCGGATTCGTCAACCTGGCGCAGATGAAGATGAGCCAGGACGACCCGGCGGCCGGATTCCTGGACCACGTGATCTCCGCCGCCGACCGGGCCGCCACGCTGACCAGGGGTCTCCTCACCTTCAGCAGGAAGCAGGCGACCAACCCCGAGTACACCGACCTGAACACCCTCGTCAACAGCGAGCAGAGGTTGCTGAGCCGCCTGATCACCAACGACATCGAGCTGAAGATCGAGATGAGCGAAGAGCATCTGCCGGTGTTCGCGGACTCGGGGCAGATCGACCAGGCGGTGATGAACCTGGTGACCAATGCGAGGGACGCCATGCCCGAGGGGGGTGTGCTGACCGTAAAAACGGGGATGATGGAGATGGGGGTGGAGTTCCTGGAATCCCACGGTTACGGCGCCATCGGTCAGTACGCCGTGCTTTCCGTCACCGACACCGGTACCGGGATGGACGACGCGACCAAGGCCCATATCATGGAGCCGTTCTTCACGACCAAGGAGGTCGGGAAGGGGACCGGCCTGGGGCTTGCGATAGTGTACGGGATAGTGAAGCAGCACGACGGCTACCTGGAGATAGACAGTCAACCCGAGAAAGGCACCACCTTCAACGTCTACCTTCCGCTTTTGACCACCCCCCCAAGGGCCTCGTACCCGTTCCTGCCGTAGCACCCAACCACCCCCTCACCCATCCAGAAACCCCACCCACTTCACCCTCAAGGTAGCCACGCCGAACTCCACCTCCACCACCCCCTTCAGCAGGTAAGGCCGCCTCTGGGACAGTTTGCGGCAGAACCTCGCGTAGACGTCCGGGAAGAAAGTGGCGTCGAAGATGGCGGTGACATCCTCGAAGGAGACGAATTCCATCGGCCGCCCGTTCTTGTCCTCCACCGCCTTCGTGGTGATCCACCACCCCACCATGGTCACCCACTTCCCCGCATGCCTGATCAGCTCCGAAGCCTTGATCGGCTTGTGCCGCTGCCACTCTCCCTTGTACAGGGTAAGAGGGTGCCGCGACACGAGGAAACCGAGCGTCTCCACCTCCTGCCTCAGCACCGTCTGCGCGTCGTAAGGGGGAGCCTGCGGCAGTTCCGTCTTCTGCTCGAAAAGTAGCGACGTCGCCTGCTGCTGGAAATGGAGCAGTTCCCATAACAGGGTTGGCCGCTTCTCCTCACCCTCGAGTCCATCGAAGCACCCCGCCTTTACCAGCCGCTCCGCGTCGGCACGCTGCACCCCGGCCCGGTTCAGAAAGTCGCGGAACGAAGCATAGCGTCCTTTCTCCCGCCGCTCTTTCAAAAGCCTCTCGGCTCCGTCCCGCGTGAGCCCGTCTATCTGCATCAGACCGACCCGCAGCCACTTGTCCGCGCCGGTGTACTGGTACTCGCTCTCGTTGATGTCCGGAGGGAGGATGGCAAGGCCTAAGCGGCGCCCCTCGGAGATGTAGGCGAACGGGGAATAGTACCCTCCCTGGTTGGAGATCACCGCCGCGATGAACTGCGCCGGGTGGTTCGCCTTCATGTAGGCGGCATTGCCGCTGAGGAGAGCATAACTTGCCGAGTGCGGCTTGCAGAACGAGTAGCCGGCAAAGGAGAGGATCTGGTCCCAGATCGGCCCCAGCACCTTTTCGGGGACACCCCGCTGCAGCGCTCCCGCGAAAAACTTGGCGCGGAAGTCCGCCAGCTTCTTCTCCCGGTGCTTCTTGGTGATCACCTTCCGGAGCTGGTCCCCCTCGCTGGCCGAGAATCCGGCAAGCTCCATGGCGATCTGGGTGATCTGCTCCTGGTAGATAGCTATGCCGAGCGTCTCGCCCAGCACCCCCTCCAGAAGCGGGTGCAGGTGCTCCCATTTCTTCCCCTGCATCCTGGCGATGTATTCCTGGATGAAGCTGTTCGCCGCCGGGCGGATGATGGAGGACGCCTGCACCAGCACCTCGAAGAGATCAATCTCGAAGGTCTCCGGCGGCGCCGTGCTGCTCCAGATCTTTCGCAGCAAGAGCCGGACGGAAGGAGATTCCAGGTAAAAACAGCCGATGGTGAGGCCACGCCGCAGCAGGCTCTGCGTCCTCTCGTCCTCCAGCGGACGCCAGCTCGCGTAATCGATCTCGATTCCCTTCTGCTCCTTCACCGCCGCCATCGCGTCCCTGATCACGGCGAGCGAGCGGTTACCGAGGATGTCGATCTTCACCAGCCCCGCGTCCTCCGTCTGGTCCTTCTCCCACTGGATCATCGGCAGCCCCTTGTTCGAGATCTCCACCGGGACGTAGCGGCGGATCTCGTCCGGGACGATGACGAGGCCTCCGCAATGCAGGGAGAGGTGGCGCAACTGCCCGTTCAGGCGCCGCGCCGTCGCCATGATCTCCTGCCAGTCCGAGGAGAGCGTTTCCCCCTGGAAGAGCGGGTGACCCGCCACCGCCGCGGCGCTCTGCTCCGCGCGCCAGAAACCGGAGATGCGCTCCGTCATCTCCTTGATCTCGAAGTCCGGCAGGCCGTAGACCTTCGCCACCTCCCGCAGCGCCGATCTACCCTTGAAGCCGACCTGGTTCGCCACCATCGCCGCACGCTTCGCGCCGTAGCGGGCGAAGGCGAAGTCGAGGATGGCGTCCCGCTCGTCCCAGGGAAAATCCACGTCGATGTCCGGCGGGTCCGTCCGCCCCTCGTTCAGGAACCGTTCGAAGAAGAGGTTGTGCCTGATGGGATCGACATGCGTGATGCCGAGGCAGTAGGCGACCAGCGATGCCGCCGCGCTCCCCCTGCCGCAGGTCCGCTGCGACTGTTTGGTGATCTCCTCCACGACCAGGAAGTAGTGCGAGAACCCCTTGTCCCGGATGATGGCGAGTTCCTTGTCCAGGCGAGATTGCACAGCCTCGTTGATGGAGCCGTAGCGCCAGATAGCCCCCAGTCGCGAGCGCTCCTGCAGCGTCTCGAAAGCCGCCTCCGAGCCGAGGTCGCGGAAGGCCGGGAAGACGGTAGCGGAGAAATCCCAGTCCGTCCGGCACATTTGCGCGATGCGCAGAGAGTTGGACAGCGCCTCCGGGCAATGCGGGAAGAAGTCCGCCATCTGATCGGCAGAGTAAAGCACGTCCGCCTCCGCCGCCGTCTGTTCGGGAGTAAGTCTGGACAGTTTGGTATTAAGATGAATAGCCCTCAGCACCCGGTGCAGGTGAAAGTCAGGGTTCTGCCCCTTCGCTCCGACTGGATGTGTGGACCCTCCATCCCCTCTCTCCATCCGGTCCCCACCCTCCCTCGCCCTCCGGGAGAGGGTCGGGGTGAGGGCGCCGGCCCCCCGGGAAGAGGCGACTGTCTCATCAATGTGGGCCTGGGTCGGGGTGAGGGCGCCGGAACCAGGCGATCTGTCCGGCTCGAAGGATCCCTCTTGCCCTGCGTAGCGCTCAGCGCGAAAGACGGCCCGCGACGTCGCCACCGCCGGCAGCCGCAACTCCCGCGACAAAACCAGCGCCCGGTGCATAGAGTGTCCCGGCGAGAGTTCAACGAAGAGCCTCTCGTCCGACTCCCTCTTGAGAGCCGAAAGGAGCTTGCCGTCATCGCTCAGCACCACCACCCCCCGCCGGTACACAGACAGCGCGTCGATCAGGTTGAAGCCCTTCCTGCAGTGGAGGTCCGAGAGGAGGCGCGAGATGTTGGCGTACCCCTCCTCGTCAGCCGCCAGCAGAACCGCACGGTTCAGCGCGGTAACCGCCTCAGTCCCGATGATAGGAGCGATGCCCGCGTCCCGAGCGGCATTGATGAAGCGAGGGACGCCGTAGAACCCGTTTCGGTCCGTAAGCGCGAGAGAGCGGGAGCCGAGTTGCGCCGCAGCAGAGCAGAGCGCCTCAGGCGAGTGCACCCCCCAGTTGGGAGACAGCGAAGAATGAACATGGAGATGAACGAACATCTGGCAGACCTTGAACTTTTTATCCCCTCCCCCGGAGGGGGAGGGTCAGGGAGGGGGGACGCTTTGTTTTTTTAGTTTTTAGTCACCGTCATATACCTATTCTGCTCCGGGTCCCAGGCAGTCGGCGGCTCGCTGGCCAGCGTCACCTCCCTGTGCGCCACCAGCCCCTTCCCCCAGCGCACCGCGCTCCGCCCATGCTTTTCCCGCAGCAAATCCAGCGTCTCCTGCAAATCGACCTCTTTCCGCGATACACCAGCCGCGACAGGCGCAAACAGATCCATCTGCCCCGCCTCCTCCGCCACCTGGTCGCAACTAAGCCGCAACCCCTTCACCCTCTGCCGTCTCTTGCAGGTTGCGAAGAAAAGTCCCTCCACCGCCGCCAGCAACTGCAGATCCAGCGAAGTAGCCACAGGGAGGATCTTCTTCCCCTGCTCGCTCACCCCGTCCGCGTACATCACCGACAGGGTAACCTTGCGCGCCCCCTTCTTCAGCCGGCGCAACCGCACCCCGCACCCCTCCACCAGCCGCAGCAACTCCGACAACAGCACCGCGTCGTCGTTCTCCTCCTGGTCCAGCAACCCCTCCTCCACGATCTCTGTGCTCATCCGCGGAGGCTGCACCGGCGAGCGGTCGATGCCGCAGGCCCGGTCATGCAAGAGAGGCGCGAAAGGTCCCACCGCCAGCCGCAACTGCGGCAGCGACAGCGCCGCCACCTGCTCCACCCGCTGCAGGTTCAGATCCCGGAAGAGCAGCGTCTGACGCGATTCGCCCACCCCGGGGAGAACCGACACAGGGAAAGGAGCCAGGAAACTCCGCTCCGCGCCGTGGAAGACGTCGTAGACCCCCGGCTCCTGCATGACATCCGCCGCCACCCGCGAGACCAGCTTGTTCACCCCCGCGCCGGCCATCGCCTCCAATCCAAGCTGCGAAGCGATAGCCCTCTCCAGCCGCGCCGCCACGTCCCGCGCCGGCCCGAAAAGCCTTCGAGACGCGGTGAGATCCAGAAACGCCCTCCCGGCGCCCGGTTCCACGATCGGCGTGAATTCCCCCGAAAGCTCCATCAGCGCCAGGGTCCCCTTGGCGGTCAGATGAGGATCGGGAGCGATGACGATGAGAGAAGGGCAGGATTTGCGAGCCAGGTAAATCGGAGTCCCCGCGTGCACCCCCTCCGCGGCCGCTTCCGCCGAGATGCACTGCAGCAGAGCCCGCTCCGAGTTGAGCGGGGCCACCGCCACAGGCCTCCCGCGCAGGTTGGAGTGGATGACACGCGCCAGGGCGATAGGAAAAGCCGGGACAGCTATGTGGAGGATTTGCCGGTCCATTTTCGATAAAACCTCATAGACCCGACCAGGATCCCCCTGATGTGGAAGTCATCCTCCTCAGACACAGTGATGGGACTCATGGCCGCGTTGGCGGGAAGCAGCTGGATGCTGTTCCCCTTTCGAACATACTTCTTGATGGTGATGGAGCCGTTCACCTCGGCGATCACCGTCTGGCCGTTCTCCGCGTTCGCCTGCGGGTGCACCGCCACGAAGTCCCCGTCCATGATTCCCATCTCGACCATCGAATCCCCGCGCACCTCGTACACCACGTTCCCCGGGCCCGCCATTGCCGACGGAACCTCGATGGCGTCCGAGAGCTGAAACGCCTCCACCGGCCGTCCCGCCGCCACGATCCCCACCAGCGGCAGTTCCATCCGCGCCGGCGTCGCAGAGGTGGCTATCAGGTCCCCCCTCCCTTGACGGGAGGGGGACAGGGGGTGGGTGAAGCTGCCATCTGCTGAGCCGATGAGCCTTGTCACCGTGGGATACTGCGGATTTGGCCCCGCCAGCTGCAATCCCCTTTTCGCGTTCGCTTGCCGAGCAAGCAGTCCGTGCCGTTCCAGGATGCGCAAGTAATGCTGCACCGTCCCCAGCGATTCGAACCCGCACCCCTTCGCGATCTCCAGCTGCGAAGGCTGGAACCCGTGCCCCTCGACGAAGCCCAGTATGAAATCAAGAACCCTCTTCTGTTTAGGCGTCATCTACACCTCCGCGCTTCCCCTTACCTCTACCCAACCAATACCCCTCGCCCTCCGGGAGAGGGTGGCCGAAGGCCGGGTGAGGGTGTTTTTTTGCGTTGCCAGTCTCTGCTCGGCAAGCACCGCAATTGAGTCCTCCCCGTAACGGCGTGGGATGCCGATCAGGAGAGTGACAATACTCGTAAGTTTGTCGTAAGTCAATAGGGTGCTGGTTAGCTTCATGGAGAGGAGGAAGGAAGGAGGAGGGAGGTGATCTAGTCTTCGTCTGGAGGTGTGGGCCACCTGCCGCGCTCGGTGGGGGGATCCAAGTTTTTCAAGCTTCTTGTTGGCTGCGACAAAACGTGCTATTTGAATCCAGGCAGCTAGCCAGACGGGAGGCGCTATGAAAACTCGATACGATCAGCCCGTGCGGGTCAATGGCAATTACAGGAGGCCAAAAACCGCGTGAGCCAATTGATCAACTCTGCTCGATATGATGGCCCTGAGACTATCACGCTCCGCAGTTCCGTTTGCCGTGCGGGTCACAACGGGGAGCGGATCGCTGCGCTTTTTTGCTGTACATCGAGGCTTGCTTCTGGTACTAGTGTTTTCAACACACCCGCCATGCCTCTCAACGATGCACACTTTGGCGGGTTTTTTGCGTTCGGAGGCTGCCAGTGACAGTCTTCGACAAGCCTGCTTTTTCTCCCGCCGAGCAGGTCGACAAACTGCGGGCCCGTGGACTGCGCATCGACGACGAGTCCCGCGTTCTGCATCACCTCGCCAATGTCAGCTACTACCGTCTCTCCGCCTATACTCGCCCCTTTTATATTCCCGACGATGCTGAGCACTGTTTCCAATCCGGCGTAGCCTTCGAAGATATCTTCAGCCTGTACGTGTTCGACCGTGAATTACGTTTGCTGCTTCTTGACGCCATCGAGCGACTGGTAGTCGCTTTGCGCGCGCAAATCACCAATACCCTTGCTGAACACCACGGACCGCATGGCTACCTGGAACCCTCCGTTTTCGACACCCGTTATCGCCATGATTGGTTGCTCAATAAGCTCGATCAAGCAGTCAAGGAGAGGGAGGTGGAAACCTTCCTCGCTCACTATCGAGCGAAGTATGTCGGCGCTCCTCCTCAGCCCCCATCTGGATGGCCGTAGAATTGTTGACCTTCAAGGAGGTCTCCTTTCTCTTATCCAACCTGCGGCACGAAGCGGACACCAAGCGCATAGAGCTGCATTTCGGCTGGAAATTTCCGGTTCTCAAATCGTGGTTCAGGAGTCTATCCGACTTGAGGAACCTTTGTGCCCACCATATGCGCATTTGGAACCGCGAATTCGGCAGCCGGCCGGAGATCCCCAAAAAACATCCACAAGATTGGCCGGTGCCGCCGCAGGCTCTGCCGACGGGCTCGCATCTGCATCCGGAACAGACACTGAATCCACAGCGTCGCTTATACATGCAACTGGTGGTAATCGAATCGCTGCTGCGGGTGGTGAACCCTGGAAGCGGTTGGGCGGAGCGCCTGGTGCGATTACTCGATCGTCATCCGCAGTTTTCGCGTCCTCACATGGGTTTTCCTCCGGATTGGGAAAAGGAGCCATTCTGGCAAGACGTCGTGCAGAAGTCGAGGGGAGGTGCGGCATGAGCTTTCCGCGCTACGAGAGATACAAGGATTCAGGTGTGGAGTGGCTTGGGGAGGCGCCTGAGGGGTGGCGGGTAATTCGACTAAAGAAAGTTGCTACAGTCCAGACAGGCATTGCCAAGGGAAAGTGACCGACGCCTACGGGAAAGGCTGGAGCCAAAAGCAACTGCTCCATTGTCTCCGCTTTGCAGAGACATTTACCGATGAGCAGATTGTCTCCGCACTGCGGAGACAATTGAACTGGACCCATATCAAGACCCTGATATATATCGACGATCCCCTCAAACCCGACTTCTATGCCCAAATCGCGCAGCTTGAGTTGTGGGATGCGGTGAACTTGTGAACCGCAATCCTGAAAAACAAAAGGCCCCAACGATTCCGTTGAGGCCAGCTGTCGACCGAGAATCCCCAGTCCTTGAAAGGAACACTACCGGGAAGGCGTGTGTTTGTCAATCAATGGAATTCAATGGCACGGGGGATTTTCATGTTATGAGAACCGATCACGACGGCGGTGCACCGGAAAGGTTGCCAGCTCCGATGCGATGTGGCCTGGGAGCTTTAGGTACGTCCATGAAAATCGGCGTTTCTCGGCCGGCGATGCAAGAAACGCCGAAAACCATGGGCGTCCCCGTAAACTTCGGCAGAAGTGGATGCGAGTGGAACTAAGCGGAAAGGTACCTGGTGTGGAGTAGGAAGAGCGGGTGAAAAAGCAGACCGGATAATGGGTGCCGTTCGCACCCACATCTCAGTCTTACTGCAGGCTTTATTTGCTGATCATTTTTCTGCTAGGCTTCTTTTCCGGCTGGATACGCACCGGGCTCTCAAGAGAACTGACCAGATTGATCTCGATCTTGATGTCGGTGGCGTTCACCACAGGACGCACCTGCCTGTTCTCTTTGTGAAGCGTCACGATCCCGAATTTCTCCATTGTCTTCAGAGTTCGGGAGATGTTGCTCACCTTCCGGCCGGAGATCTCTTCAAGATCCTTCAATGACCTGGGTTCTCTGGCTGCTATCATGGCCAGCAATTCCCTGTTGTCATTGCTCAAAACCTCGGCCATGGATCTTGTGGACTCGAACCACACTTTCGGCTCATCGGGCTGCGGGACATATTCACCCTTGGCGATCGCCAAGGTTCTCGCCATGTATTCTTCCCGGGACATGACACCCAGGTTCAGTACGTTTTTCATTTCTCTATCCTCTTTGCAAAGACGCAATTAAAAAGTGATGCCCGTCATAGCTGCAACTTCTTTCCAGAAGTCATCCAGCAATTTCGATGCTGACCGATACTCGTATGGAATGACCTTCTCCTGCTTGTGCAGGTGATCGAAGGTGACTTTCCTTGCCTTGTAGCCCTTCTTCTTTTCCTTCACTGCGTGGGCGTTGTCGAACCCCAGGATACGCGTGCTGTTCCGGTCATGGAGGGTCACCGAGTAGATTATGCCGTGTGGTACTGCGGGGGTCGGGGCAACTCGGTGGGCCTCAAATTTAACCCAATATCCTTTGTCCAGGAAGAAGATCTCGCCATCAAGGTTGAGCAGATTCTCCGGGGGCATCGGTGCTCCGTTGGTAAAGGTTGTGAGCTGCTGATAAGATACCTGTTCTGATGAAAAAAGCAAGGGGTAGCGAAGGGGCAATGGTACCAAGGAGCAGTGAGGGTCTGAAGGGTGTTAGGGTAGAGGCGAGAAGGGGGAGGTAAGCGGAATCCGGTGCAGTGCGTCGCATGGTGGGGGGGCGTTGCCAGGTCGAGCCTGAGTTACGGGTGGCCCTGGACGAGCCACCCGTCGAAGCCAGTCACACTCGGCTCACTTTTCATTTGGCTTTCGCGTAGTCTATCATTCCCTGGAAATCGACAACCACTGCCGGTTCGTCGCCGACGACCCAGGCATCGTGACCCATCGGAAGTAAGGAAACATCCCCAGGGCCGCACTCGAATTCACTGCCGTCGTCCATCACCACGTGGAGGATCCCTGCGATGTGGTACTGGAAGTGCGGGGCTTCACAGCTTCTTGTACGTACAAGCGGCTGTACGGACGTCGACCAGCGCCACCCGGGCAGGAACGTCGCCCTGCCAACTGTGGCTCCACCGATAGTCACCAATTCCACTTTGCCCCTTGGGAATTCTCTTACCTCATCCGGTTTCTTGAAACTTCTCACTTCCGGCTTGTCTGATATGGTTTTCATAACCGACTCCTTTTGATGCTACCTTATGCCTCATTCAGAGTGCTGATTTATTCTATTCCCGGCATATTTTACCGTCAATGTGAATTCGGCTCCTCCCGCAAGATTGCCTATCGGGCTTGATCAGACCTCAATCCTGAATTCCGCACCTTCCGCCGTGTTGCGCACGGTAAGCCTCCCCCCCATGTTTCTCTCTATGATGGTTTTCGCCATGAATAACCCGATCCCTGTTCCATTGTCCGGTCCCTTGGTGCTGAAATATGGATCGAAAATCTTGCCGATGATTTCTTCGGCAATGCCTCCTGCATTGTCGGCAACGGTTACCACGGACCTGTTGTTTTCTTTGAAAATGGTAATGACGATAACCCGTTGCTTGACGGTGCCGGATTCGGCAAAGGCGTCCTTGGAATTGAGGAGGATGTTGAGCAGTACCTGCGAATATTCGTTCGCATACCCGTTGAACTCGGTAACGTCTTTTTCGATGACCTCGATATCGATATCCAGATTTGTGAAGGTCGGCTCGATCAGGGACAAGGTCGTAGCGACAGCTTCATTGATATTGAACGGCATCTTCTCCTTTTCAGGTCTGAAGTAGTTGCGGAAATCTTCGATCGTTTTAGACATGTGCGATATCAGTCCCATGGCTTTCTTGACATTGGTCTCAAGGCTTTCCTTATAAGACTCGTCATGGCCATAGGTCATTAGCAATTCCTGTACGATCAACCCGAGCGTATTGAGCGGCTGACGCCACTGATGGGCGATATTGCCGATCATTTCTCCCATGGCTGCCTGACGCCCCTGCTGTATCAAGATCTGGTCTTTTCTGCGTGAATCCAATACTATTTCTGCAACACGTTGTTCCAGGTATTGGTTGGTTTCTTCGAGCAGGAGTTGTTTTTCAGCCAGTGCCTCCTCAGCCCGCTTGCGCTTGGTTATTTCTTCCACGACGGAGATGGAGTAGGCGGGCGCTCCGTCGGTATCACGAACCGATCCCACCGTGAAATTGATCCAGACGATGCTCCCATCCCTGCGGAGGAAACGCATCTCCTGGGAGTAGCTGTCCATGTCACCGGCCAGCACTTGGAGCACGGAACCTAACCCGGCGTCGAGATCGTGGGGGTGCGTGATCTCCTGGAATGTCAGAGCAAGAAGTTCGTCCGGGGTGTAGCCGACGATGTCACAGAGCCGTTGGTTCACCTGCAACCAGCGACCGTCGGTTGCAACCCGGGCCATGCCGACTGCGGCTTGCTCGAAGGTGGCGCGAAAGGCGCTCTCGCTCCTGGCAAGCGCTTCCTCGGCCTGCTCGCGCTCCGTGATATCCTGTGCGGTGCCGGCCAGATGGGTCTGTCTGTCCCCGGAGCCGGGGACCCGTTCGCCGCGGCCGCTGATGATACGGACCGTGCCGTCGGGCCAAATGATGCGGAAGATTAATTCACCGGGTTTCTCGCCGGCTGAGCAGGCATCGATCCATGCCTGCATCGCCGGCCGGTCGTCAGGATGGATCAGGTTGAGAAAGGAGTCGGCAGTCGGGGTGAATGTTTCCGGAGAGACCCCGCAGATGCGGTACAACTCGTCCGACAACGCGATTCGGCCCGACATGTCAGAGGTCCAACTGCCGAGTTTTGCGATTTCCTGCGCCTTCCTCAAATCCGCCTCTCTGCGCCGCAGCGTATGTTCAGCCTCCTTGCGGGCGGAGATGTCCTGATTGATGATAACGGCGCCGGTTATTTCCTGATGGGTGTCCCGGAGGGGAACGGCTGAATGGAGAATCGTCTTGCGCGCACCGTCGAAGCTCTCGATGTCGATTTCCTCATCGAGCGACGTCTCGCCCCTGAGTACGGCACGGGCGGCGGGCCACTCCTCCGGCTTGATGCTCTTGCCGGTATCGGCCCACCATCCTTTGTATTCACCGTAATGCTCGATTCCGACATACCGTGCGCCCGACCAGATCCTTTGCCCAGTCCGGTTGCCATGGATGATCGTCCCCTTCGCGTCAACGATCCAGACCCCGACGGGAAGCGTCTCCAGGATGTTGCGCAACAGGGCGTCTTGTTCCTTCAGGTCCTGTTCCGCCCGCTTGCGCTCGGAGACATCCTGGCAGACGATCAAGAGGTTCAGCGCACCGTTCAGATCGTACACCGCCTGCGCCAATTCCTCCACCCAAAGCACCCCTCCGTCTTTGCGGATCTTGCGGAACTGCCAGCGATGCACCTCATTGGGGTTCTTCACACACCTCAGCAACTGCTCGGCCACTGCATCCCGATCATCTTCGTGGAACAGATTCAGCACCGGCTGGCCTTCCAGTTCCTCGGCTCTATACCCCATCCGGCTGGCGCCGAAAGGATTGGCAGAGAGTATGGTCCCGTTGGCATCTATGGTAAAGATCATGGTCGGGTTATCGAGAAACAGGGCCCGATAGCGCGCTTCGCTAAAAAGCAGGGCGTAGTCCGCCTTTCTGCGCCCGGGTTGGTCGCTTCTCGATTTCTTGTCCAGGTCTTTCTTTTCCTGCTCAAATTTGGGTGTAGACATGAGGTTCTCCGTTGGCGGCTACTGGCCGAGCCATTACATTGTTCTCCTCCTCATTTGCAGGCCTTTAGTTTTCCACATTTACGTCCGTCTTGATGTTATCAGGATGAGTGCGGAGGGACAAGTCTGGGGAATGGGTACACGGCAGGTGAGCCCCCTCGAGGAAAGCCGGGGGGCTCATTCAGGGTGCCGACGCAATCAGGTGATGCGGAAGGGAGGCGCGCCGCCCTAGATCATGGGGTCTTTCTGAGGCACGTTTTTCAGGAAAAGCACGGCGAGCAGGGGTAGGGTGATCAGGAAGCAGTAAAAGAGGAGGTGAAAACTCCGGCCGACCCCCACCTCGTCCGCCAGCTTTCCCACCAGCGGCCCGGTGACCACAAAGAGGAGCCGGAACGCCACCGACTGAAGGGACAATGTCGCCGCCCGATTGGCGCTGGAAGACTCCTGCTGGGTATGGGTGAGCATCATCGGTCCCCGCAGACCCCGCATGCAGGTCAGCAGGTAGTAAAACAGGAAACCCCATATCCCCCCCGCAAGCCCGAGCCCGAGGTATCCCACCGCAACGAGTCCCAGAAAGAGCAGGGTCATCCCCCGGTCGCCCAGGCGGTTGTGCAGGCGATGGCTGGCAAGGGCGCACAGGGCCACCGTCAGGTTGGCTCCGGCCCAGACCGGCCCGAACCAGGCAACCGGCACCCGGGCGTGCTGCATGTAGGGCTGAATCAGCCAGACGGGATAGAACGAGGCTATCCCCAGCACCGTATTGAGCAGGATCGTGTAGCGCAGATGCCGGTTCTCCCGGAAAGCGTAACGGGCCGTGGCAAGAGCCTCGGCCAGATGGGAGCGGGGCGCCGCGTGCGCCCGGGGCGTATCCACCAGTTGCCGGGTGACCAGGAGACCGGCGCCCCAGACAGCCACCTGGAGGATAAAAGGCAACCTCGGCTCGAAGGCGTATATCACACCGGCCAGGACCGCTCCGGCGGCCTCGCCGGCCTGTGCAAAGCCGTGCATGCGCCCTTGGTGCCGAGCATACGACCTTTCCTCCCCCTGCGCCCGCAGCGTCTCGTACAGAAGCGCGCTGTCGGAGCCGCTTATGAAGGAAAGCGACATCCCGAGGGTTATCTCGGCCACGAGTACCGATGCGAACGAGTCGGCGTAGATATAAATGCCCCAGCCGGCCATCCCCAGGGCCGAGGCGATGTTCAGTGCGCAGCGATAGCCCAGGCGGTCGCTGATGTATCCGGCGGGGTAATCCAGCGCCAGCGTCGCGACCGAGAAGATGCTCTGCAGGAGCAGGATCTGCGTCAGGGACAGGCCGATGCGGTCCTTCCAGAAGAGCGTGATGATCGCCATCGGGAACAGCGTCATCTGCAGAAAGGAAAAGAGGTAGAGCTTCCGTATGTTGCCGGGGAGATCCTTCATCATTGCATCCGTACCTGCTCCGCCGGCATTTTGCAAGGAGATTCAGGTGGGCGTTGGATTTTAAACCGGGTGTTCTCACGGCAATGCGTCACATTTGATTCAAATACGTCACATTTGAGTTTAAATGCATCACATCTGATTCAAATGTGCCATATTCGGGCCGGAATACGTCGCATTTCGCTCAAATGTGACGTAAGTCAGATCAAGTGTTTCACATCTGTTTTTGGGTGTGTTTTTAAAGACAAGATTTTCGCTAGCCGGGTTGTTCTTAATGTTCCAGCACCTTGCGCACCTTTTGGGCCAGGGCGGACAATGAGAATGGCTTCTGTATGAAATACACACCCTCGTCAAGCACGCCGTGATGGGCGATGGCATCGGCCGTGTAACCGGACATAAAGAGGCATTTGAGCTGAGGATAAAGGGACAACAGGGTAGATGCCAGATCCTTGCCGTTCATTTGGGGCATGATGACGTCGGTGATGAGCAGGCGAATCTCGCCTACGTGCTCTTTGGCCAGGCGGATGGCTTCAGCCGGGGTGTTTGCCTGTAGCACCGTGTAGCCCTGATTGGTGAGAATCTGCGTGGTCATATTCAGGATGGCCAGCTCGTCTTCCACCACCAGGATGGTCTCCTGCCCGCGCGGAGTCGGCATTATCATCGATTCCTGCTGTGCCGGCAGTGACTTTCCCGAATGCCGGGGGAGATAGATCGTGAACGTAGTCCCCAAGCCCGGCTCACTGTAGACGTTGATGAATCCGTTGTTCTGCTTGACGATGCCGAATACCGTGGACAGTCCCAGGCCCGTGCCTTTACCAGTCTCCTTGGTCGTGAAGAACGGCTCGAAGATGCGGTCCAGCGTTTTTTTGACCATGCCGCTGCCGTTGTCGCTAACTGCGAGCCGTACAAACTCGCCAGGTACTGCATCTGCGTGACCGGAGCAGTAGAGTTCGTCGAGGCTGCTATTCCCGGTTTCGATAGTGATCTTTCCGTCATATCCAATGGAGTCGCGGGCGTTGACACACAGGTTGGTCAGTATCTGGTCGATCTGGGACGGGTCGAATTTGATCAGCCACAGATCGGACGACGGTTGCCATGTGAGACAGATGTCCTCGCCGATGATTCGTTGCAGCATCTTGAGCATGCTTGCCACGGTCTCGTTCAAGTTCAGCACCTTGGGAGCTATGGTCTGCTTGCGTGCAAAAGCCAGTAACTGCCGGGTGAGTTCTGCGGACTGCTCTGCTGCATTGCGAATTTCCTCCAGACTGCCATGCACCTTGTCTATATCCATCTCGGTGAGGGCCAGGCAGGTATGGCCGATGATGACAGTCAGCTTGTTGTTGAAGTCATGGGCGACACCGCCCGCCAGACTCCCCACCGATTCCATCTTCATGGCCTGAAGAAGCTGGGATTCGAGCTTGCTCTTCTCTTCTTCCGCTTTCCTGCGGTCCGTGACGTCTCTTGCCGTACTGGCGAATCCAACGACGGTCCCGTTCTCGTCGGTCTCGGAGCGGACCGACCACGCCATGTGATGCTCCCGGCCATCCATCGCCACCTGCCGGTTTTCATGTCTGAATATGCCGTCGCCGTTTTTCAGCCATGAATCGAAAGCCGCCAGGGTCGCCTCTCGGTCTTCAGGATGGATGAAGTCGAAGGCCCGGCGGCCAAGACAGTCCTGCGGCGCCAATCCGAATATCTCCAGCGCGGCATGATTCACAAACAGCAAACGCCCCTCTGTATCGACTCTGGTAATGAGGTCCGTTGTTCCTTCCACCAGATCGCAATACTGTTTTCGGCTCTTTATCAGTTGCTGTTCCGCCATCTTTCGTTCGGTGATGTCGTGGAGAAAAACTACCAGCGGTCTGTCGCTGACCGGCCGGTGCTGGACGCTGACTTCGACCTCGAAAAAGCTCCCATCCTTGCGACGGTGCTTCGATTCGAAGCGGCACTCGCCCTGCGCCATTACCTTCTGGAAGGCCGTATCGGCAGCGGTGTCGTTTGCCTCCAGGTCGGTGACCCTCATGGCCAGTAATTCACGGGCGCAATAGCCGCTCATCTGGCAATAGGCATTATTGACTTCCAGCAGAACCCCCTCGGTGTCCACAAGCCAGACACCGTCCATGGCTGTCTGAAGGATGGTCCGGTGGTGTTCCTCGCTATGCTGGAGTTCCTCCAGGGCCAGGCGTAGTTGTCTGCTGGTCTCGTCGATGTTGTTGCCAGTCGAACTCGCCACGCGATTGACCACAGACACCGTGATCAGTCCTATTGCAATAACCAGAATGGCCATGGTCAGTGCATCGTTCACCAAGTGTGATGCCGTTATGTAGCGAGAAAGGATGCTATGGAGTATAACCGGCACCAGCACGAGAGGAAGAAATACCCGAGACAGCAAGGCCGAGGTCGAGTTCCCGGTCACCTGGCGCACAGGGAAGCTCTCTGGTCCCGTTGAAGCAACTAATGCAACGCCCAGAAACAGGAAGGCAAGTGCGGTCGTGGCTGCCATCGGAATTGTGCCACTGCCATACATGAAAGGGGTGCCGTAGAGGTAGGCCAAAAGCACCGTTGCCCCGATGAGCACCGTCAGGGCTCCCATACTCGATGCCCAGTTCCCCAGTTGCCGGGCGTTCCGGGAGCTTCGACAACGGTACAACAGCAACGAAATGCCCAGCCCGACTATGGAGAAGGTTGCGGCCGTGGCTGGCGATATTTGCCCGACGGGGATATCGCCGATCTTGTCCGATGCTGGAATGAGCATGTCGTCGAAGTTGAGATCATATCCGACGAAGAGTTCGATCAAGTCAAGAAGGCAGAACACATTACAGAGAAGAACCAGGGCGGTTGCTGCTACCCAACTGAAGCCTTTTAAGGATTTTCGTGCGAGGAGGGACAGGACCGCGCTGAAGATAAGGAAACCGACGCTTGTCGTGGGCGCCATCGGGATGTAGTGAGGTCGAATGCTGGCAAGGAACCGCAGCCCCGGAATATAGCCAAGCAAGCCGGCGAGGGCGATGATGGCGCCTCCCATCGTTGCCACAAGGACGGCTTTTCTGAACCGGATGTCCGTTGTCTGCTGCAGTCGAATTTTACTCGTCATGATTGCGTCTCTTTTATGTTTTCCAGCCCGCTGCGCCCGGTTTCGTGAGAATACCGACAGCCGGTTGTCTACTTTATCGGCAGCAGGTGGGCCTTGTTAAACAATTTTGTTGGGAAACAGCGGTTTATAATGTTGGGGACGGAGAGCCTTCCGAAGCCTTAAATCTTTAAAGCCGAGCAGGGGATGAGGCGATAAGGGGTGAGAGGAACCAGGGAGAGGAAAAAACTGTATGCAAACGATCTCCAAAGATGACTTCGGGCGGCTTGTTTTTCGCGTGCGCTCACCTCTGCAAAATGCGGTGGGAGGACTGGGGCTGTTTTTCCTGGCCTGGCTCGTAGTCCACTGGTTGACCCACCACCCTAACCGCGATCGAACCATCGGCCTTATCGGCGCGAGCATTACTTGCCTCTTGTTCATGCTGCTTTCCGAGAAAAGCGATTTCATCTTCGATGCCGGCACCCGTCGCCTCACCTGGACAAGACGGGTAGGCTTCCTTCGTCGCTCAGGGCAGGTACCGTTTGAGGAGATCGAGCACGTTGTTATTCGGACGGCACTAGGAAGTGATTCTGTCGCTCCGGGCCGGCGTATTGTGCTGCTGACGCGCAACGGCGAACTCCCCCTCAGTGCCAGTTACAGCCCGAGCGATGCGTACGAAGCAGATGCGGAATCGTTGCGCACCTTCCTGGGCCGGACACAGGTTGATCCACTGTCGGCGTCGGTCGATGCCTTGGTTGCGGCTGGTCGAGATATGGATGCGATTCGTGAATTGCGGCTGACACGCGGCATGTCGCTGACCGATGCTCGTGCCGAGGTGGAACGAATCCGCAGGGAGCGGAAACATTGAAAGAAGCGGGTCGCGCCAGGACATCGGACCTCTATACAGGTTTTGTCCTGGCGCGACCCTTCGGTGCTTACTTCAGAGATACTGCGGGACTGCAGGTGCCGCGATCGGGCTACCAGTAGATGAAGGTGCCGAGGGCGCCGATGTTGGCGTCCTGCGTGGCGCCGTTGTACCACCTGTCCTGGGCCCAGGTGTACTCTCCTATCACCTGCACGAACTTGTTGACGCTGTAGGTAAGGGCGACGACGGCGGCCTGCTGTTTCTGCAGGTTCAGGCTGGTGTCGTTTCCTGCCAGCTCCGCCCTGCTCTGGCCGTAGTTGACGCCCAACTTAAGCGCCGGTGTCAGCAGGTAGGTCCCTTGGGTGAGAAAGCCCCAGTTGACTCTTTCCTCGCCGTCGGCGGAGAGCGCGTCCGCGCCTTGCAAGCCGAGCATCCCCAGGGCCTTCCCGCCGTAGCAGGAGGCGAGCAGATCGACTCCGCCGAAACCGACCTCTACTCCGCCGGCTCCGCCCAGCGATGTCGCGTGCCCGCCCGGCCGCACGGCGGGTACAACCTGCGCGGCGGTGGTGGTGCCGTCCGGATTCAGGGTCGCGGGTATGGTGACCGTGGGTGCCGAGGAGAAGCTCGCCTGCTGGTACAAGCCGGAGACCCAAGCCTGCATCCTGCCGCCGGTGAAGGTGGTGGCGTAGGAGATCTCGGTTTCCAAGCGGGGAACGTTGCGGATGGTGGCGGAACCGATGTCGTTGGTGTCGTTGACGCTGAAGGAGACTTTCACACCCTTGAGATCGGGGGTGGTGTAGCGGATCTGGGCTCCGAAATTGGGATACAGGTAACCGTAGCCGATGTGACCCATGGTCGGTCCGCTGTTGACCGGTCCTATCACGCCTGCACCGAAGAGCGTCATGTCCGTCAATATGTTCTTTGCCTGGTACAGATTGATTGCCCGACCCGCAAGCACCTGGCCGAACTTGCCGTATGCGGTCATGTTGATCTCACGGAAGTCGATGTTCGGCGAGATGTCGGTGCGGCTGCCGCCGTTGTTCTGGATCTGCGGATAAATGCCGAGGCGGACCGCGTAATCTACACCGTCGGTGGTAGGTGCTACGATGTTGAACCCGACGCCCACGGGCAAGAGGCCGGTGCGGACCCTGAACTGCTGCTGGTTTTCCCCTGTTCCCGTCTGGTCCCCGCCGAGCGAGCCGCCGACGACCCCCGCCGGACGCGTTCCCACCGTTTCGTAGGTGGCGAAGACATTCAGAAAACCGTCGGTGGAGAACTTCCAACCGTTTGAGCCGCCGATGTCGAATGCCTGTGCTGATGGTACTGCGGCGGCTGCCAGAAGAGTGGCCGCGGCCAATGTGGTGAGGCGTTTCCTTTGCATGTTTCCCCCTGAGATTCAATTGTTCATTTGCAGCTGCATGCGACAAATCAAGGCGCCGGATGCATTGATTTTGCTTTGCATACAGTTCAATAGAATGCCTTTCTACAAAGCAACACTTATACCTGAATCTTACAGTTGTTCATTTTGCGGCTTATGCCCCCGGGACTCACTGTAAACAAAGCAGTTAAGGCATTGGCGTCATTTATGACTATGATGTCCCCGCCAGCTGTCTGCGCCAAAAGCGAACGTTGAGTTCGATCCGTTCTGGCGCAGGTGTATTCTTTTGGAGCATGTGGGTGGTTGGCGGATGAGATGTCACTGCGGGCATTGAAAGGGAGGGCGGTGGCCGAGTTGCCGGTTGAGCAGGGGATGGGACGAGAAGGGTGGAGCAGTTCATCATTTACCTGGTTTGAGAACTTTGGGTACTTTGAACTTGAGCCAGTTGAGACAGCAGTCCGTCCAGGCGGAGCATGAGTTCGCATAACATATCCTCATTGCATCCTCTGTTGCATATTTTCTGCATCTTGCAATGCACTTCATAGAACATGTCATTGATGCTGAGTTCAAACTTAGTCTCTGATTGGTCGTTCAGCAGTAGCCTTTTCATCTGAATCAGCCGTAGCTCGACTCGTCTCTTGTTGGTGAGAGGGATATCGCTTTGGTTTAGCAACTGAAGGCACTGATTGACTGTACTATACTGCGGATTCATAAAAGGTACTTCTCTCCGCCTGCTATTGTCCTATCAATTCAGATTAAAAGCCTTGCTGATGTTCGCAGTCACATTTGTACTCTTCTTCCTTTCAGCTTTCACTCCATTCGTTTCCTCTCAAGTTCGTTGAGGCTGGTAAGTATTCTGATTTTCATACGATCTCTGAACTTGTCATCTTTCACCAATCTTGTTGTAAAACTGACCGAGTAAGTCGCAATCATATTGTTGACTAAAAAATCATGGTAAGTATCTTCAGCTATGTTCTCATCAGTGATAACCACCCTGTAAACCTGAGTCAGTTGGTTAGTTGGTGTTATGTTCCTAACTAAGCAGTCATGATACTTATTTCGTATCACTTCAACGGCCTCGTCGCTAATGAAAAGCTTGTCAACAATAGCTCCCATATCCGACCCTCTTCTTCTGTTTTTTGACCGGTAAAGGCGCGCGCAAACAAGGGTGAAGCGCGTTAATGAGTGGCGTGCTTATCTGCGTTCCATTTCTTGTACAAGCCATTTGCCATGAACAACACATGCAATGGGTTCAAGACCTGCGTATCTTTGAGTTGCATTACAATGAGATCTAGAAGCAGGGTGTTGTTTATTAAAAGCTGGTCGCAACTGGCCCGGCAACCGGGATTGTAGTTACCTGTGATTGGGAGATATGCTCTCATATGTGTCTTGAATTGGAAAAGATCGAGATGCTTCCAGCTGACATGCGTTTTGCCTATAACCTTGGCTTCAAAACCACAGATAGGGCACTGCGCGACGGCACGGTCATAATCAATCCGAAAATCTATCCTCAGGCGGTGTTTGGAATAAGAAAGCGAAGATATTACCCATGGCGGATATATGTTCAAAATATCATAAAATATTGTGTTGTTTTTCAAAGGCATACATATACTCAAATGGTAAAGTTGTCTTGAGTCAACTTGGAAGAGTTGCTTGTCGCCATAAGACAGCAGGGATGTTCGGTTCGAACATATGAGACAAGCTCGATATCGGACTCGTGAAAAAGAATGTCGCCGTAGCCTTCTAACTCATACTTATTAATCGCACCACGGATTATTCTTGAAATTGGAGCAATCGTACCTACGGGAATACTGTGCTTTTTGCCTGCTCTGTGCGAAGTCAGCCTTACCAGGTCGCCGGCTATGATTAATAAATCTCTTGTCCCTAACGGCATATGTGTTCCCTCCCCATCCCATGGCGTTAATGGGGTGTCAACTAGCCCCTACAACCGTTTCTGAACGCAAGCTCCAGTATCAAACGAGGCTACGACGACGTATGCTCGCCAGCTGCTTTACCGGATGTCATGGTAGCTAAAGGCAAAGCAGGGGAGTCCGGAGCCAAAACAATGATATCCGGTTAGTGTATTCTAACAATAGGGCGCAATGCTCATTTTTTTTCTCTTTTTAACTACGAAAAAAGGATGAGGCGCTAAGTTGTTACACAACTGCATTGGCTCGTAGAAATTGAAGGATAAGAGGAGGCGGGGGGTGAGCTTGAAATTCTATTGCAGTCGCATCTTACATGTGGTGTGCTGCCCACATAGCAGCTTGGAGGCGGTTCGTGACCTTGATCTTCTTGAAGATGTGATAAATGTGGGTCTTTACCGTGTGGGGACTCAAGCAGTAGGTATCCGCAATAACCGCATTGGTGAATCCCATGCTAAGACTGTTGAGGATGTTGATTTCCTGGGCTGTCAGTGAGGCAAGACCTCCCTTCGCCTTTGTCGTTTTTTTGAGGCCGCCGTCCAACAGCAGTTTTGTCATCAACTCCCTGGATATCCACAGCTCCGAGTTCAAAACGGAGTGGATCATCTTTAAAAGGGTCTCGATCCCGCCTTGGTAATAGAGAAAGCCGCGGACTCCGCACTGCAAAGCTTCACATTCCATATTCAGATTGTTAGATACATTGGTCAGGACAACGTAGTCTCTTTGCAAAATATTATTTTTATCCGAGGAGATCAGTTCCTCGAGCGAGTCGTGGCTATTGCTGAAGTCATACAGGACGAGCCTTTTCTCTGCTGTGCTGTCCTCTACAACCGGAATCGAATGCAGGTTGGCTCCTGTTGTACATACCGCTCCCGTTTTCTCCGTAATGAAATGGGCGAGCAGTTCGTTGATGAGGATGTTGGCACCGATTAAGTATATCTGCCGTCCAGAGAAAGTTGTCATGCGCCCACCACCTCCTCTATGATAAAGTGTAATAAATTCCATGGTTGGCATGTGCACATTAGCTTAATTTTAAAAAATTACAACATTTTTTTTTGCCAATAGACAGCAGGTCCGATGGCCAGAAAGGATTCTGTATGTATGCTATGCGCAGATACTGCATGTGGTATAGCGGACTTATGTTGAATGAGTGTGGAGTTGGCATCCATATATTCATCCATTCTACCTATAAGGAGGGGAAAAACGTAAGAGAGCGGGGGCGGGAGCTAAGGATGTCGTTGTTCGGACAGCACTAGGGAGCGATGCTGTCGCTCCGAGCCAGCGTATCGTTTTACTGACGCGCAAGGGCGAACTCCCCCTGACCGCGAGTTACAGCCCGAGCGATGCGCACGCGGAAAATGCCGAATTGTTGCGCACCTTCCTGGGCCGGACACAGGTCGATCCACTGTCGGCGTCGGTCGATGCCCTGGTTGCGGCTGGGCGAGATATGGATGCAATTCGTGAATTGCGGCTGACACGCGGCATGTCGCTGACCGATGCTCGTGCCGAGGTGGAACGAATCCGCAGGGAGCGGAAACATTGAAGGAGTTCGAAGCGGGTCGCGCCAGGACATCGGACCTTTCTACAGGTTTTGTCCTGGCGCGACCCTTCGGGTCTTCCTTCAGAGATATTGCGGGACTGCAGGTGCCGCGATCGGGCTACCAGTAGATGAAGGTTCCGAGGACGCCGATGTTGGCGTCCTGCGTGGCGCCGTTGTACCACTTGTCCTGAGCCCAGGTGTACTCACCGATCACCTGGACGAACTTGTTGACGCTGCAGGTGAGGGCGACGACGGCTGCCTGCTGTTTCTGCAGATTCAGGGTGGTGTCGTTTCCTGCCAGCTCCGCCCTGCTCTGGCCGTAGTTGACGCCCAACTTAAGGCGATTAAGGCCTTGACGTCTTCTATGGCAATAATGTCCCAGCCGGTTATCTGAGCCAAAAGCTAATATCGAGTTCGATCCGTTCTGGAGCAGATGTATTCTTTTGGACCATGTGGGTCCAACTAACTACCAAAATAACAAAAGTGAACCCAACTACATTGCAAACGCCCAAAAAAAGTTACCCCTTGATGTTTTCGGCCACAAATTCCTCTCCCTTGCAACAAGAACATAGCGTCACAGATAGGCTCGCCGCCGGCCTTCAGCGTCGGCTTCGTTTTTCCCATTCACCTTCCTTTCCCCTGAAAAAACACATCAACATTTTATAAGGAAGTTGGTATACTTGGCCGGTTAGGTTGCCCATGCGGACGGTAACCCACCGGCATCATGGCAATCAAACCGGGTGGCCGGGGCGCTAAAGCTTACTGAGAGAGATCACACCATGGTTGAGAAGAAAGGCTCTCAAATTGACCATATCGAATTGCGCCGCGTTGCGGAAGAGCGGCAAGGGGAGAGCAAAGGGGCAGAATCCCGGCAAGGGGATGATGCCCGTCGGCTTCTCCATGAGCTCGAAGTCCACAAGATCGAGCTCGAAATGCAGAATGAAGAGCTTATCAAGGCTAAGGCTGAAGTGGAAACGATAGTGGAGAAGTACAGCGACCTCTACGAATTTGCCCCAGTGGGATATTTTACCCTCAACCGCGAAGGGACTATACGCAACGTTAACCTCACCGGCTCCAACCTCCTTGGAATTGAGCGCTCACAACTGAACGGCAGGCGCTTCCAGCTTTTCATAAATGACGAGGATCGTCCCGTTTTCACCACCTTCCTTGATAAGGTCTTCACGAGCCTTGCCAAAGAGACCTGCGAGGTGGCCCTCCTGAATGCGGGGGTCTCCCAGATCATCGGGCAGATCGAGGCAATGGCCGCCACGTCAGGACAAGAATGCCACATTGCATTGATTGATATCACCGAGCGTAGACAGGCCGAGGAGGCGCTTGAAAAGGTGGAAGTTGCCGCTGATGAGGCGCTGCAAAAGGTGGAAGAAGCAGTAGGTAAAGCGCTTCGAAAGGTTGAAGAGACGGAGGGGCTGCCTCCAAAGGCGGAAGAGACGGCTAAGGAAGCACGTCGAAAGATAGAGGATACCGCCAAGGATGCGCGTCAAAAGGTAGAAGAAGCAACAATGCAGGCGCGCAGAAAGGTGACGGAGGCAGCAAAGGCAGCAGAGACGCTGCTTCGGAAGAAAGGGTTAACCGACATAGCTTTTGGGAAAGTGAAAGAATCTGCAGAGTTAGCCCGTATAAAGGTGGACAAGGCGACCGAGGCGGCAATTCAAAAGGTGAGAGCGACAGCAGAGGTGCTTCAAAAAGGGAAAGAGGCCTCCGATATTTTCCGACAGGAGAAAGCGATTGCCGAGGCTGCCACCCGGGCCAAGAGCCAGTTCCTCGCCAACATGAGCCACGAACTGCGCACCCCGATGACCGGCGTCCTCGGCATGCTCGACCTAGCACTATCAGGCAACCTGGAAGCGGACCAGCGGGAATTCATCAGCGCGGCTCACTCCTCTGCCCTTTCCCTGGTCCGTATACTCAACGACATCCTCGATCTGACCAAAATCGAGATGGGCAAGCTTTTGATAGAAGACAAACCCTTCGCTTTGCGGCGATGCGTGGAAGACACACTCAGCATCCTTTATCCCGTCGTAAAGATCAAGGGAATCGGTCTCGATTTCACGGTGGCTGGTGATGTGCCACAGGTCATGGTAGGCGATCAGACACGGATTAACCAGGTCCTGACAAACCTGGCAGGCAATGCCGTCAAGTTCACCGAAAAAGGGAAGGTGGAAATCCGCGTTTCGGTGGGGCGCAGAGCACCCGGCGCTAAAAGAAAGGTCACTTTCACCGTTGCCGACACCGGCATCGGCATCCCCAGCGACAAAAAGCACCTCCTTTTCCATTCCTTCAGCCAAGTGGACGAATCGCATTCCCGGAGTTACGGCGGCACCGGCCTCGGTCTTGCCATTAGCAAGGAGATCGTTGAGCGTATGGGTGGGGAAATTGCTTTCACCAGCGAAGAGGGTGTGGGAAGCACCTTCTCTTTCAGCGTCCCCATGGCAGAAGCCCCCCGGGAGAGCGACCTCCAGTCTGCGGCCGTGTCCCGATCGGCTGAAACCGCATCTCCTGCCCCCGAGCGAGTCAAGCTGCGTCTGCTTCTTGCCGAAGATGATGCGACCATCCTGAAGTTTCTCGGACTGATGCTCAACCGGTCGAACTACCAGGTCGATTTCGCGGAAAACGGAATGAAGGCGGTCGAAATGTGGGAGAAGGGGCAATATGATCTCGTGCTGATGGATGTTCAGATGCCACGATTAAACGGCTTTGAGGCCACCGGCGCCATCCGCGAGAAGGAGCGGGAACGCGGCGGCCACACCCCCATCGTCGCCATGACCGCCCACGCCTCCAAAGAGGACGAGCAGCGCTGCCTTGACGCAGGCATGGATGCCTTTATACCCAAACCGATCGACTTTGCTACGACGCTACAGGTGATCGGGGATATCTTGAAACAGAAATCCAGCGGCGTCAGCTGACAGAGGAGACCGGAAGGGTGAAATAAAAGCATGCCCCCTTTCCCGGTTGCCCCTCGGCCCACACCCTACCGCCGTGGCGCCGGATAATCCGTTCTACAGTCGCCAGGCCGATACCGAAACCCTTATCTTGCTCGGTGCCTGGCAGGCGCGTGAAAGGGGTAAACAGCTTTTCCGCGTCTGACTGGTCAAAACCTCCTCCGTTATCCCGAACGAAATAGCTCGGCGCCCCTTCGACATCACTGACACCGAACTCAATGATCGCCTTCTCCAGCATGCCGGTGTACTTCCAGGCGTTGCCAAGGAGGTTATCCAGGACCACCCGCAGCAGGTTTGCATCACCATTAGCCACAATCCCGTCGGCGATTCTGAAATCAACCTGACGCTCAGGCTCGGTCAGCTGCAGCGACCTGGATACCTCATGGGCCAGCAAGCCAAGGTCGACCCTCTCCCGCCGCGGTTCGACGCGGCCCATTTGCGAGAAATTAAGCAGGGTGCCAATGAGGCGATCCATTTTCAAAGTTGCCTGGTAGGCATCCTGAACATAATCCGCGCATTCCTCTTTGAGCTGATCGCCACACAGTAGCTTGAGTGACTGGCAGCACATCCCCAAAAGGTTCAGCGGTTGGCGCAGATCATGGGCAACGGTATGGTTGAATGCCTCCAACTCCTTGTTTGCAGTTTGCAGTTCCTCGGCCCTCTCCGCCAGTCTCACGTTTAGCTCTTTGATCTCCTCCTCGTCATTTTTTCTATCGGTAATATCCTGGATGGTGCCAAACACGGCCACTAAATCGCCCTTGACGTCTTTAACGGAGCGTACGGAAAAGTGCAAGAAACAGGCTAGATCTCCACGTGTTATCCTCGCGTCAAATTCGCTTGTCTCTTTGTTCCCCAGAAGATCCCGCATCTTCTCCCGCCCCGGCTCGACTGAGTACAACTCAAAAAACTCCTCCACGGTGGGCTCGCCAAGCACCGGGTCGCGTCCGAGGATGTGAAACACAGCTTCTGACCAGATCGTCTTGCGTGTGACGGTGTCGTAGTTGAAGTTACCGAACTTGCCGAGCTTTTCAGCCTCTTTCAGCTTCGCCTCACTCTGCAGGGACGTGTCGAGAAGTCGGGCATTTTCCAGAGCCAGGGAAATCGAGATTTGCAGCTTGCGGGCGAACTCGACCTGCCTCTCGTTAAACGGAACAGGGCTGGAATGATAATGATAGGTAAGGTCGCCGATAACCTCCCCTTTTACGATCAGCGGGAAATCGAGCAGGGAGCGGATCCCCAGCATTTCGACGAATTTCTGGTCTATAGCCGGGCTATTTAAGGCATCCTGCGCGACTAACGACCTCTTGGTTTCGGCGGTTATGGCGGTATGCATCACCTCGGTGTTACAGAAACTCTGACCGAGCAACGACACGGGAAGCTTATATTCATACCGAACCCTCCACCTGTCGCCTTCTTTTGAAAAAATCACTCCAGTTTCAGCACCAATGACATCGGTTGATAGTTGCAGCATTTTATTCATTATGGCGTCGTAATCCTGCGTAGAGTAAAGGACGTTATCTATCTCGTTCAGGGCATCCCCGAGCCTTTTAGATTCTTCCAAATCCTGATACAGGCGGGCGTCCTGAAGTGCGAGGGCGACTCCTGTGGCAATCCTCTCAGCATAATCAATTTCAGCGTCCGAAAAGGATACCGCCCTCGTATGGTAACCGTACGACAGCGTGCCGGTTACCACGTTTTTCTCCATCAGGGGAAGTACCATGACCGACCTCATGCCGAGGGATTTCATCATCTCCGGATTCGTCCTGTCGTCGTGAAAAGCGTCATCGATCGCAACAGGCTTTCCGGTTGTCATGACGAGTGCCGCATGCGGAAGCTCCGAGTCGGTGAAGGACTGCCCCAAGAGGTCGGCCGGCAGGTTGCTGACGTACCTGATTACCCAGTTGTCGCCCTCCCGCATGGCAATTCGCGCCGACTCGCAGCCCAATGCCCTACTCGACTCCTCCACAACCTCGTGAAGTATTTCATCGATGTCGTGGCTTGAATTCATGAGCGTTAAGATGTCGTTGAGTTCCAGGCAGAGTTGATGTGCCCTTTCAACATGATTGTATCTGGTGAGTCGATTTTGCTCATTCATTGCGGTGCTCCGTACTAGTAGGAGGGGCCCGATTGAGGATACGTTTTTCGACAGACCCAAGTCGTAATAAAGATTTCGCAACTGATCGTCATGGTCGGTTTTCCTTTACTTATGAAGGGTTATTTAGGTTTCGGATTGCTTTTCCGGATCACGGCCCTGTGTGGGCAATGATCCTCCTTTGGTAGATTGACGTGCAATTTCATGCCAGGCCATTAGTATCGCTTAATGGTACCGAAAAGGGTGGAAGGGTCAAATGGTTTTCACCAGTTGGTTTGTCTTTTGTTTCAGTTGGTTTTACTCGTGTTCTGTTGATTTATCTCTTGGAAATACCAGAGGAGGATGTGAGTGAGAATCACCGTCCCCTTGACATGCGTTTCGTATTGAGTTATTTAGTAGCGCAAGTTCCGACTGCACCAGATAGACGATAATACTAAACCATCCGCGAGGATGGGACGGAAAGCCTATAGGGTCTCACTGAGACAGCCGGGTCGCCGAAATATCAAATCGATATTAGGCGACCCGGCTTTTTTTTGTCCTGCGAGTGCGAGTGCCCGTGCCAGACGGTAAAATGCCTGAAGACGGTCCATGAGCGAAACGCTGGCAGGCGCTGGGTCCGCAAGAGGGAGGGAAGATCCTGTGACCATGACATCAAAACTCACCACCTTGATGCAACGGTACCCGAACGTACTCTTTGGAGAGGAAAAATCATCCGCAGACGGGCGACCTGATGTTGCTGATCGACGGCGATGCGTATGTCAACTATCACAGGCGGCGCCCCTTGTTACGCGATGCTTTAACGCCAATGACGAGATAGGGCGGGGCTGGGGGGAGCGAAAATGTAGCTGTCAACGTTGCTACAGATCATCCTTCCGACATAATCAGCAGGTGGAAGTAGTGTCATTGTGAAAGGAGCCTTGTGTGCCAACAATGGAGTGGCGGAAACAATTTAACCTTGGGATAGAACCGTCCGATACTCACCATCGACATCTGGTTGTGTTGCTCAACACCGCCTATGACAAATTCGTCGGAAAGGTTGCGGTTGCGGAATTTGGTGCCGTACTTGATGAACTTGTCGATTATGCTACCTATCATTTCAATGCCGAGGAACTCTGGATTAGGGAAAACGAGTATCCAAAGATTGATGAACATATAGAGATGCACAAGCATTTCGTCAGACGTATAACGGAAATCCAGAAAGACTTTTTGCACGAAAGGAATAACGTCCCCCTCGAAGTCCTGACCTTCTTAGCCGGCTGGCTATCGAACCATATCCTGGTAGCTGACGCGGACTTTTGCCGGTTTGCCGCGAGCACCGGGAAAGCAGGTGTGGAAATCAGGCTGTAAATCGGAGGGGGAGATGGTGATAGCGGAAGGGACTTTCAGGGATAAGTATGGGCAAAACAGTCGGGAAAATGCCGCGGGGCGAGCGGGACGCCGGGAACTCGGGGTGACGATAGCAATCAATAGGAAAGGCGGCCGGTGGCCGCCTTCCCTGTGTTTGTCTCCTTTCAGCTCGTCCATTTTCGTCCCAATTCCTCAAGGGACGACTTTCTCAGCTCCTCCGGCGTCATGACGATCCTGAACTCGACGTTGGCGTTGAAGCTCAAAAACCAGGGCTCGGCTAGTCGCGGTATCTTGGAGGCTTCTTCAACATTCACCACCAGGATGCAGGCGCGACAACCTTGCTCCTCGGTGAAGTAGACGGCTTCCGGAGCGCACTCCTCAATGATGCGATTGATTATCTTGCCGGCTGAGCCGTTCTTCACGGCGGCGTTGAACTCCGCATTGGGGATTTTCACGTTCATCAGCATACGCATGACCAATCCTCCTCTTTTTGATTGTAAGGATATTTTAAGTTTTTCCGAAAGTCGTGTCACCGGAAATTACGCATACCGGCAATGTCGCCATAAAGCAGTCTGATACGCTCCTTCCTAAAGCTCTTAGTTCCGACAGCCCTTATTTGATTATCACGATCTCCACCAGTCCCTCCTTGCGCACCACACTCACCGCCACATCCTGTCCATGCCTCTTCAAGACGATGTCGGCAGCGGAATCGGACCCGACCTTGAGGTTGTTGATGGTGACCTGGTCAAGAAACGGGGGGAGAGCCGGGTAGGCCAGGCGTATCTGCTTCTTCTCGGCGTCAATGGACAACCCCATGCACCCCTGCAACAAGAGGTATACCGAGGCGGCGGCCCAGGACTGCGGTGCACATGCAACCGGGTACAGGATCGGGCTGGAACAGTCGTGACGCTCGAATCCGCAGAAAAGCTCGGGCAGGCGCTGCAAATCCATGGACTGGGAAGCCTCGAAGATCCCCTCCAGGATGGTCATGGCGTGACGGGTGAACCCGTACCTCGCCAGGCCGTAGGCGACCAGCGCGCTGTCGTGCGGCCAGATGGACCCGTTGTGGTACGACATCGGGTTGTAGCGCTTTTCGCAACTGGCGATGGTGCGCACTCCCCAGCCGGAATAGAAATCCTCGGACAAAAGCTGCGCGGCGAGTGCCCCGGCGCGCTCGGTTGCGGCAATTCCGGTATAAAGACAGTGCCCGGCATTGGAGGAGCGGACCCTGCAGGGGCGCTTGGCGCCGTCCAGAGCCAAAGCGTAGCAGGAGAGATCCTCGCACCAGAAGGCCTGGTCGAACCTTTCCTTGATCGTCCCGGCCTCTTCCCGCAGTCTGGCGGCATGCGCCTCGTCCCCCAAAGCGGAGGCCATTCCCGCCGCGCCTAACTTGGCATCATAGACATATCCCTGAACCTCGCAGAGCGCGATGGGGCCCTGCGCCAACGTCCCGTCGGCATGGAATACGGAGTCGTTGGAGTCCTTCCAACCCTGTTGCATGAGGCCATCATGCGAATGACGGGCGTACTCCACGAAGCCGTCCCCGTCGGCATCACCGTAGACGTCGATCCAGTTCAGCGCCCGGACGATGTTCTCCCAGATCCGCTCGATGAGCTGCAGGTCTCCGGTGCGGCGGTAATAGGCGCCTGCCAGGGCGATGAAAAGAGGTGTGGAGTCGACGCTGCCGTAATAGCGCCCGAACGGAATTTCCTGCAGCGCCGCCATCTCGCCCATCCTGGTCTCATGGATGATTTTCCCCGGTTCGGCATCCATTTCCGCATCTAGCACCTCCGCCTGGGTCGCTGCGAGATAGGTCAATACCCCGCGGGCGATACCGGGATTGGCCCAGAGCGTCTCCAGAGCGGTTATGATACCGTCCCTGCCGAAGGCGGTGCTGAACCATGGGACCCCGGCATATGGATAATCGCCGTGCGGCGTGCGGGTCGTCATCATTATCAGGTCCGCCTGCGAACGCTCGAGCAGGATATTGAAGTGGGCGTTGTCGGTACTGATGTCGCAGTACTCGCTTTTCAGCTGCAGCAACGAGGCGTGGGCCTCTTGCTGCGCCTGCTGGAAGTAGCCGGGAAAGACCTCGCACTGACGGCAGCCGCAGGTGACCGTGATGCCGATGATGACCGACTGCTTCGGTTCCAGCGTCACCAGGTAGCGGGCCTCGTCGGCTTCGAGTCGCTCGGGCTGCGGGCAAAAGGTGATTTCCGTGGTCCTGACGGCGCCGTCCAGTCCCTGGTACGACAATTTTGCCGAAGCGGCGGCGAGCTGAACCGGAGCAAGGTTCCCCCTCCGTTCGCGCTTCGTGCCGCGCACCTCGAAGATGTCGGCGAAGTCCGCTGCGAATTTGATGGTGAAGGGGATCTGCAAGGTGCCGAGGCTGAAATTGGTCAGCCGCAACTGCTCCTGGCAGCTTCCTTCCCAGATGAGCTTGGACCGGAAGATATGGATGGCATCGCGCCTGACCAGCCCGTCTTCAGTGGTAAAATCGGGATTCATCAGATCGATGGCCAGGAGTTCGTTCTGCTTGATGGTGGAGCCGAGCAGCAGTGGGCGCAATCCGCCGAAGCGCAGTTCCAGTTTCGACAGAAACCGGGTCCCCTCGTGAAAGATCCCCTGCTCTCCAAGGCCAATGGGCTGGATATCCCCGTGACAGTCGAAGATGGCAAAGGTCTCCCCGCTCTTCAGCACTCGCGAACACTCCGCCGTCCGGTCGGAACTTGCCAGGATGTAAAACTTCTCTTCTATCTGGATGACCTCCATCGCTCCTCCGGTCTTGTCTATTTTGGCCTTGCCGCCATCAACGTACGGTAGAGCGCCAGGTAATCCGACGCCATTCTCGCCACGAGGAACCTCTCCTCGAAATGTTTCCGGCAACCAAGCCTGGATAAATTCGCTACTTGCGCCGCGGCCCGTACCGCCCCATCGACATCCCGGACGATAAACCCGGAGACGCCGTCTTTGATCACTTCCGGCACGGAGCCTCTATTGAAGGCAATCACGGGGGTTCCGCAAGCCATCGCCTCTATCATCACCAGGCCAAACGGTTCCTCCCAGTCGATCGGGAAAAGGAGCGCCAGAGCGTTGCCGAGAAACTCCTTCTTCTCATCCTCCCTGATCTCGCCGATGAACTCCACCAGCGGTCCGTCCAAAAGCGGCTTGATCCGCTCTTCGTAATACAGGAGGTCAACCTTGTCCACTTTCGCCGCAATCTTGAGCCTCATGCCGGTTTTACGCGCGATCTCTATGGCCGCCTCCGCCCCCTTCTCCGGAGAGATCCTCCCCAGAAAGGCCAGGTAATCTCCTCCATCCCGGTTAAACGGCAGCAGGTCGGAGGGAAGGCCGTGATGAACCGTCCCGATCCAATTGGTCCAGGAAAGGGGACGGCGCTGCGCATCGGATATGGAGACGACCGGGATGTCGCGATATTCACGGTACAGCGGCACCAGGTCCGGGATGTCGAGACGGCCGTGCAGGGTGGTCACATGAATGGCGCCATGGCGCCGGCTCAACGGGAAGTGAAGATAGTCGGTATGAAAGTGAAGGACATCGAATTGATCGGCCCTGCTGTAAACCTGTTCCAGCATCAGTAGATGATGGGGAACAGGGTCGATGCAGGTGTCGTCAAGCCGCAGCGAATTCCGGCAACAGGGGGTCAGGCGGGCGGAGGTTACCGAGTCGCCGCTCGCAAAGAGCGTGACATCGTGCCCCTGCCGCACCAGTTCTTCAGTCAGGTAGGAAACGACCCGTTCGGTTCCGCCATAATAAAGTGGAGGTACGGCTTCGTAGAGTGGTGCTATCTGCGCTATCTTCACCTTGGGCTCCCGGGAGTGAAAGCAGGTCTCGCTGGAAATTAAAATTAGGATTTTCAAACTTTAAGATCATAGAATATTTCTGCAACGCGTCAATTAAGGGGCAGGGGAGATTGGGGCCGCCTTATGCCCATTTGCCGGCAGCTTCCCGTTGCGTGGTATTCGCCGGACGACGTTGTATAATCCACGGATTGGTGGCGGCTAATCTAATGGGCGCCGCCACAGGGCACAAACAACGGGAAACGGAAAGGAGGATAAACTGATGGCTATGTTCACAGCAAAGGGCGGAGCAAGCTCGCGCCTGTTAACCCCTCAGAATTCCATGGTGCTTCTCATAGATCACCAACCCCAGATGGCTTTCGCTGCACACTCCATCGACGTGCAACTGCTGGTAAACAACGTAACCGGCCTGGCCAAGTCGGCGAAGATCTTCAACGTCCCCGTGGTGCTGACCACGGTCGCCGCCAAAAGCTTCAGCGGTCCCATTTTCAGCAATGTCCAGGAAGTCTTTCCGGAATGCGATCCCATTGATCGGACCACCATGAACTCGTGGGAAGATCCCAAGGTCGTCGAAGCCGTTATGCTGACCGATAGAAGGAAACTGGTGATGGCCGCCCTCTGGACCGAGGTCTGTCTGGCGACAGCAGCGCTTTCCGCTCTCGAGGACGGTTTCGAGGTCTACATCGTGACCGATGCCTCGGCGGGGGTCACGGTTGAAGCCCACGAAATGGCCATTCAGAGGATGATACAGGCGGGGGCGGTGCCGGTGACCTGGTTGCAGGTGCTGCTCGAATGGCAGCGCGACTGGGCTCGCCAGGAAACGTACAACGCCGTGATGAGCGTCGCCAAAGAGCACGCCGGAGGTTACGGGCTGGGGATCAACTACGCGAAGGCGATGCTCGGGGAACATGCCAGCGAGGCACAGAAGGAGCTGGGGAAATAGGCGGCGATCGGTCCTGCAGCAAACCCGGGGGGGCGGTGGAAGCTTGCCCCCTTTTGATTGATTTGGCGTCAAAACACAGTCCGCCGAGTTCGCAGCGGTACAGATTCTCCGGAGGTAAGGGATATGAGTGCACCGGATCTGATCATTCACAACGGCAAGATCACCACGCTTGACGGTAGCCAACCTGAAGTGACTGCCGTGGCCATAACCGGCGGTCGCATCACGGCAATCGGTGGCGAGGAAATTCTCAGCAGCGGCAGTGACACGACCACCAGGATCGATCTCAAGGGACGCCGAGCCATTCCCGGTCTCAACGACTCCCACATTCATGTCATCCGGGGCGGGCTCAACTACAACATGGAGCTGCGCTGGGACGGGGTACCCTCACTGGCCGAGGCGCTGGGCATGTTGAAGGAGCAGGCAAGGCACACGCCGCCCCCGCAGTGGGTGAGGGTCATCGGCGGGTGGACGGAGTTTCAATTCGCCGAGCGCCGTATGCCGACGATGGAGGAAATAAACGAAGCCGCACCCGAGACACCGGTGTTCGTGCTGCACCTTTACGACCGGGCCATGGTCAACCGCGCGGCACTGAGGGTCCTGGGATATGACCGCGACACTCCTAACCCGCCGGGAGCGGAGATCCAGCGGGACAAGAGGGGCAATCCTACCGGGCTTCTGATCGCCAGGCCCAACGCCATGCTCCTCTATGCCAGCCTGGCCAATGGGCCGAAGCTCCCCTACGAGGACCAGGTCAACTCAACCCGCCACTTCATGCGCGAACTGAACCGGCTGGGGCTGACCAGCGCCATCGACGCGGGAGGCGGCTTCCAGAACTATCCCGACGACTACAAGGTCATGGAGGAACTGGCGGCAAAAGGTGAACTGACCCTGCGCCTCGCCTACAACCTATTCACCCAGCATCCCAAGGAAGAACTCGGGGACTTCCGCAAATGGGCGCAGATGACCTCGCCGGGCCAGGGCGATGATTTCTACCGCATGAACGGCGCCGGTGAAATGCTGGCATTCTCCGCGGCCGACTTCGAGGACTTTCTCGAACCGCGGCCGGACCTGATGCCGGCCATGGAGCAGGACCTTTCCCAGGTGGTTCGTCTGCTGGTTGAGAAGCGCTGGCCCTTCCGTCTCCACGCCACCTATAACGAATCGATCACCCGCTTCCTGGATGTCTTCGAGAAAGTGAACCGGGAGATCCCGTTTAGCGGCCTGCGCTGGTTCTTCGACCACGCGGAAACGATCACCCCGGGAAACCTGGAGCGGGTGAAAGCGTTAGGCGGGGGGATCGCCATTCAAGACCGCATGGCCTTCCAGGGGGAATACTTCAGGGAGCGTTACGGAAGGGAGGCTACTGAGCAATCGCCGCCATTGAAAAGGATGCTCGAGATGGGGATCCCCGTGGGTGCCGGCACGGACGCTACCCGGGTTGCCAGTTACAATCCGTGGATCGCCCTCTACTGGCTCGTCACCGGCCGGACCGTCGGAGGCATGCGGCTCTACCCGGAGGACAACTGCCTCGACCGCCTCTCGGCGCTACGCCTATATACGGTCGGCAGCTCCTGGTTTTCAGGAGAAGAGGGAAAGAAGGGGATGATTGTCCCGGGGCAGTTCGCCGATCTTGCCGTGCTTTCTTCCGATTATTTCCTGGTTCCGGAAGAGGAGATCCGGGGAATCGAGTCGGTGTTAACGATCGTGGACGGGAAGGTCGTGCACGGAGCGGGAGAGTTCGGAAACCTTGCACCGCCATCTCTGCCCGTGAGTCCCGACTGGTCGCCGGTCGGCCGCTATGGCGGGTACCATGGCCCTTCAGCGGGTTCAACCATACCCCATTCGGGGTGCGCCTGCCACGGCCGGGTGCGGTCACCGAAGGAGCCACGGTTGTGGGGAATCGGCTGCGACTGCTTTGCCTTCTAAAACAGGAGACGTAATGGGCCAGGATCCGCACTGAATATTAGAGTATCTTTTAAGCCGAATACAATTTGCACCCGGGCGTATTCCGTATGACGCCGCAGCTGTTTCTGTTATCGTCGCAATGAGTGCCATTTATCGAACTCATCACCGACTGAACTTGCCTCGTGCCTCCTCCCTCTCTTTTGGGACCTGCATTTTCTTTCCCCTCTCACCTCAAAAAATAAGCTTCGGGATTGCAAGCGTCGCTGCCGCCAACAAGGGGAACAGATGAACGATGAGCACCGCGAAGCGTTGATCGCTTCCAATCGCAAGGAATACGGTCGCCATTACGATTTCCTGGAGTTCATGACGCCTGCGCAGATGACGACTGCCCACGCCGAGAGAAGCGAACTGCTGGGCTGGTTGCGGGAGAATGCGGAGTTTGGTTGCAGCGACACCAAGGTCGACTGCCAGAGGCTCTCCCCCGGTTGCCAGACCTGCGCTGCAGGCGGCTGGTCCTGTCTGTTTATCAACGGGCGCTGCAACGCCTCCTGCTTTTATTGCCCTACCTCGCAGGACGATACCGGTGATCCGTTGACCAATGGCATTCCCTTCGCCACGCCCGAAGATTATGCCGAATATGTTGCCGTATTCGGGTTCACCGGGGCCAGCATAAGCGGTGGGGAACCGCTGCTGACCCTGGACCGGACCCTGGCGTATATAGACGCGGTGCGAAGGCGCTCAGGCGATGCGGTTCATCTCTGGATGTACACAAACGGCACGCTTCTCACCCGGGAAATCGCGAGCGAGCTTCGCTCCGCCGGTCTTGGCGAGATACGTTTCGACATAGGTGCGACGAACTACAGCCTCAGCAAGCTGCACTTGGCGGTCGGGGTGATCCCGACTGTGACGGTGGAAATCCCGATGGTCCCGGAAGAAGAGGAACTCATGCAGCGCAAGCTTTCCGAGATGGCTGCGGCAGGGGTCCAGCACCTGAATCTGCATCAACTGCGCCTGACGCCCTACAACTCACAACACCTGGCGAGCAGACCGTATACCTTCGTGCACGGTGACAATGTGACGGTTCTGGAATCGGAGCTTGGCGCGCTAAGGCTGGTGCGGTATGCGATGGAACATGGAATCGACCTGCCGGTGAACTACTGTTCCTTCCCATATAAGAGACGTTTCCAGCATGCAGCCGCCCGCCGTCGAGGCATACCCTTCGTTCGGGCCGAGCATGAAGCTGTGACCGAAGCGGGCTACTTGCGGGGGGGAGGCGCTGGACACGTGCAGTACTTCGAAGCAGTCACCCTGCCGGCCGGGAAATGCCGCGGAAAGGGAGTTGAGATTCCTCTTCCCTCAGGTCGTCGTATAGCCGTAGAGAAACGGCCGGTGTCCCAGCCGATATCCGTCGATTCCGACGAAACCAGCAGGTTCGAACGCATCTCCGTTGGACTGGCTGAATATTTTTAGACAGGAGACCCGATGCTGGTGATTGAAGGCGACGCATATGTCACCTATGGCCCGAACGGCCGTGGTGATGTTGATTGAAATAGACGCGCGAACGGTGCGGTGCAGTTGGCAGTTGACTTGAGAAGTGGAAAGACTAATAATCCCCGCTCGGAATACCTCCGTCTCAAGCGCCGGGAAAATGCAACTCTTCTTTCCGGCAGCTATCAAAATCAAAAAAGATACAAGGACACACATGACCACCTTACCCAAATGTCCCTCATGCAGTTCGGCTTACACCTATGAAGACGCGCAGATGTACGTCTGCCCGGAATGCGGCAACGAGTGGCCTATGACGGCTGCGGAGAGCGCTGAGGTCGACAGTGTCGTGCGTGACGCTTTCGGCAACGTCCTCATTGACGGAGATTCCGTAACCGTCATCAAGGACCTCAAAATCAAGGGTTCGTCGCTGGTGGTCAAGGTAGGCACCAAAGTCAGGAACATCCGCATCGTCTCCGGTGACCACGATATCGACTGCAAGATCGACGGCATCGGCGCCATGCAGCTGAAGTCGGAGTTCGTCAAGAAGGCTTAGTCTGCTAAAATACGTCGCCTGCTCAGGTTCGATGATTTCGGAGTGCGAGATTTGCTATTTGAAAAAGCCGCCTCTCACGCGTATGATGCCTGCTAAAAATCTGCGGTGAGAATCCATGATGACAATCTGGCTCTTATACATAGCTCTTGGGGCTTTCGCCGGGGTGCTCGCCGGCTTGCTCGGAGTCGGCGGCGGCCTGGTGATCGTACCGGCCCTGACCTTTATCTTTACGGCCCAGCATCTGCCGGAAGGGCACATCCTCCACTTGGCCCTGGGCACTTCGCTAGCCAGCATCATGTTCACCTCTATCTCCAGTCTGCGGGCTCACCACGGCCGGGGCGCCGTCGACTGGATCGTGATGCGCCGCATCAGCGCCGGCATACTCGCCGGCACCTTCGGCGGCTCGTGGATCGCCGCCCAGCTCTCAACCCCCTTCCTCAAGGGATTCTTCGTTGTTTTCCTCTATTATGTAGCCGCCCAGATGCTGCTCGATATCAAACCGAAGCCGCACCGCCAGCTTCCCGGCTGGGGGGGGATGTCCGGTGTCGGTGGAGTGATCGGCGGCGTTTCCAGCCTGGTCGGCATCGGCGGCGGCACCATGACGGTCCCTTTCCTGGTCTGGTGCAACGTCGCCATGCACCGGGCCATCGGCACCTCGGCAGCTGTCGGATTCCCCATCGCACTGGCCGGGGCAGCGGGCTATGTCGTGAACGGGCTGTCGGTCCCGCTCCCGGAGCACAGCTTGGGCTTCGTCTATCTTCCCGCATTGGTCGGTATCGCCGCGGCAAGTGTCGTCACGGCACCGTTTGGCGCGAAGCTGGCGCACAGGCTGCCAATCGGCCAATTGAAGAAAATCTTCGCCCTGCTGTTGATCGTGATGGGGACCAAGATGTTGTTGAGCCTGTTTTGAAAAAGACCGCAATAGGCAAAGGATAAGGAGGGTGTGACATGGGTTTTTTCGACAAAGTTTTCGGGACGAAAGCGGCTGCAGAGGCAACGCCTGCAGATGCGAAAACCACAGAGGCAAGGGGTACGGTCGACCCTCACCACGCCGATATGAGCGCGGCCCTGTCGATGCACCTGCGCAATGAGGTGGAACCGGCGTTCAGCGTCTATGTCAGGTTACAGGAAGAACTCCCCCTGGGCAGTCTCGCTCCGTTTTTCGCCTCCGCCATCATGGCGGGGAGGGGCGAGGTCGCTGACGCCGCGGAAAAGCTTCGCGCCCTGAGCGGCCGTCTTTCAACCGAGGAACAGAGCTTTTCGCATGTAATCGCAACGGAACTGGTCGAGGTGATGAAGGACCAATCGCCACTGAAGCTTCCCGCCGTAGCGCAGCTCATAGTATCTTTCGGGGACCTCCTGAAAAAGGATGGCTTCACCCGGGAAGCCGCCGTCTGCTTCGAGATCGCCGCAGGTCTGGCGTCGGACAACGCTCACGTGCTTCACAAGTTGGGGGACACGCTGCACGACCTCGGGATGTACGAGTATGCAGAGTCGGTGCTGCAGGAAGCGATCAAGTTGGCGCCGAACCACTGGGACGCGCTTTACACCTACGCCGTGTTGCTCCAGGACCTGGGGCGCGTCGAGGAGGCGATCACCCATTACGAAAAGGCGGTGAGGCTGGTCCCGACGCATGTGAAGTGCCAAAACAACTTCGGCGCGGCACTCCTGACAGCGGGGCGGTTCGACGATGCCCTGGAGCACTGCAACCGGGCCGCGGCACTCGACCCGACTGCGCCGCTGGTCAAGGTCAATCTCGGGAATATCCATCTGATGAAGCAAGAGTACGATCGCGCGCGTGCCTGCTTCAACGAGGCCATTTCGCTGGACGCCACGCTCGCCCAGGCGTATTTCGGGCTCGGCTACGTGGAACAATTGACCGGCGGCGACTCCGGGCGCTGCCGCGAGATGTACACCAAGGCCATAGAACTTAATCCGTCGGTTCTCGCGTTTCACCAGGCACTGGGGAATTTGGAACAATGAAAAGGGTCAGAGACCTGCTGTGGGGGGAGAATTTCTGCGCGCTACTTAACAAGCTGTAGTCTTGCCGCTATCGTGATGCTGCAGGGAAGCAAAGCCTGAACTCCGCTCCATCTTCGGTGTTCCTGACGCTGAGGCGTCCGCCCATGCTCTTCTCCACGATGTTCTTCGACATGTACAACCCGATGCCGGTCCCTTTCTCGTGGCCCTTGGTGGTGAAGTAGGGCTCGAAAATCCGCCCCATTATCTCTTCCGGGATTCCCCCGGCGTTGTCGGCCACGGTAACCACCGGCTTGCCGTCTTCCTTGAAGATCCTTATGACTATCCTCGCTGACCCGACGTTCCTTTCCCTGAAGGCATCGTGGGCGTTGGTGACCAGATTCATTATCACGTGGGAAAACTCGTTCCTGTGGCCGGTGATGAACAACTCGCCGCTCTGGCTGATCTCCACCTCGACGTTCATGGCTTTAAGCGGCGTCTCCAGCAGTTTGACGGTGGTGACCACGACGCTGTTGACGCTGAATTCCTGCGGTTCCTTTTCCTCCTTCAGGAAGTCTTTGAAATCGGTGATGGTTTCCGACATGTGCCTGATGAGGTCCATCGCCCTGGCTACTTCGTCCTTCAGGAACTCGCCGCTGAACTTTCCCATATCGTAGGTCAACTGCAGTTGCTGGATAAGGAGCCCGAGGATGTTTAACGGCTGTCGCCACTGGTGGGCGATGTTTCCCAGCATCTCTCCCATCGCCGCCAGGCGGGTCTGCCGGACCAGGAGCTGCTCCTTTTCCCGCAGGTCTTCCACTGCCGCCAGCCGCTGCCCGGTCTCCCGCTCAAGTGCCGCGTAGGCCTGCTCCAGTTCCCTGGTCCGCTCCCGGACCCGCAGTTCCAACTCGGCCTTTGCCTTTCGAAGCGCCTCTTCCGCCTCCTTGCGGCGGGTGATGTCCTCGACGATGGCTATTTCGTAATCGGGCTGGCCGTGGGCGTCGCGCACAAGGGAGAGGGTGAGTCGGGCCCAGACATGGCGCCCCTCCTTGTGGACGAAGCGCTTCTCCACGCTGTAGTTCTGCAACTCGCCCGCAGCCATCTTCCTGAAGGGGAACAGGTCGAGGTCCACGTCTTCCGGATGCGTCATGGTGGGCCAAGGGATCGCCCGCATGTCATCGTGGCTGTACCCGAGCATGTTGCACAGGGCATCGTTCCATCGACCCAGCGGGCATCGGCGAAACTGAGCCGCGCCATCCCCACCGCCGCCTGCTGGAATACGGCCCGGAACTTCTCCTCGCTCTCCCGGAGCGCGTCTTCGGCGCGCTTGCGCGCAGTGATATCCTGGTTCACCGTTATCGCGCCGGTTATCTCTCCCCTGTCATTTCGAATCGGAACGGCGGAGTCGAGGATGATCTTGCGGGAGCCGTCGAAGGCCTCGATCAGCACCTCTTCGTTCAACGAGGTCTCGCCCCTCATTATCGCCCTGGCCCCGCCCCACTCCTTCGCCTCGATCCTTTTCCCGGAGCCAAGCCGCCACCCCTTGTAAATTCCCAACTCGTCGACCGCGACGCGCGGGGCTCCTCCCCATATTTCCACTGCCGCCTTGTTGGCGTGCATCACTCCGCCGTCAGCCGACAATATCCATACGGCGACCGGCAGTGTTTCCAGCACCGTCCTCAACAATTCCTCGCTTTGCCTCATTGCTTTCTCGGCGTTTTTCCTGGCGGTGATGTCCCGCAAGGTGACCAGTCCCATCTGCGGATTCCCTTTCGAATCGCGTACCAGGATGCCGCTGTAGGTGTAGATCCGTTGCCAGTTTCGCTTCTTGTCCCACACCAGGAGGTCGAGATCCTGGAGTTCTTCCCCCCGCAGTACGCGCGACACCGGCCACTGCTCGAAAGGGAGGACCTCCCCATCGAGAGTTTTCAGCTCGAAGGTGTCGGCAAGTTGATCCAGAAAGCCGATGTCGTCGGGATGCTCCTCGAACTGGTACATCTCCAGCGACTTGCGGTTCCAGTACAAGGCGCCGGTGCCGGGATCGACCACCACCAGCCCTTCGGTCATGTTGTCGATGATGCTCCTCAGCCTTTGCTCGCTCTCGCGCAACGCCTCTTCGGCCCGCTCGTCCTCGACCGTTTTTTGCTGGACCACCGCCCGCTTTCCGGAGAGCCGGAGGATGAGGTGAGCGCCACCAATGAGGGCCGCAACCGTGCCGGCTCCGATCGCAGTGAAGATCAGCTGCTTCTTGATGCGGTCGTCTCCGCTCGTGGCAGAAGGGCGTAACGGCATTCAGGCTCCCTGAAAAAGCGGTCAGGTTTAAACATTTGAGTACTTTAATCTATTTCGGTTCCACTCGCCACACCTTTAGGAGAAATTAGCGGCGCGAGGGGAGCGGTTTGAGGCGAGCGGTTAGAGGGACAGATGTTCAGGTGACAGCGCAGGAATCGCCAAGAGGAGAGGAACAAAGAAGGAAGGGCTGCGAGATAGTCAGGCGGCACGGCTACGGGGCGGGAATGCGACTGCTGTGCCTGAAGCTGTTGGCGGAATACCTGGTAGTGATGGCGTCGACTGTAAAAAAATGCACATGTGAAAAATTATACGATCAGCAGGTAACTCCATGATATGACGGGGTCTTTGTAGCACAGCCAGTTCTGGCTGTAAAAAAACGAACAGTCGGCAAGCCTCCATCTGAAGCGGGTTTGTTGCCTAAGCGGCTGTTTTTCCGTTGTTGGCCCCGCCATTGCAATGGTGCGCTATTTGTTCATGCAGTGAAACAGATGGACCGGCATAGACAGCCGGATAGCAGCGGGAGATACAACATCGACCTAGCAATGAGGAGATCGTGCCATGGAATTCTTCACCTGTCCCTGCCCCGAAACCGGCGACGTCATGCTCGACGACAAGAACCTGGGCCCCAATAGAGACGCCGGCGGCAAGCTGCTGACCAAACAGTGCAACCCTGGACTGCACACGGTGGTGTTGCGGTTTAGCGACGGCCGCTGCTGCGATCCGAGTTCCGTCAAGGTCAGGATAAGGGAGACCGATCCCATCTTACCGATGGAGGTCCCCTTCAAATGCGTGTAAGCGCCCTGGCAAAACTGCTCCCGCTGGCGGTGGCCCTTTGCGCGGGCTGCGTGCACTACCACGAAAACCCGCCGCTCACTGCGATGTCCCCTGAAAAAGGTTACCGTTACCGCACCGTTCGGGAAGAGCCGAGAAGCGACAAGCCGTTCGTTTTGTTGGCTTTTTCCGGTGGTGGCACCCGGGCTGCCGCCTTCTCCTTCGGACTCATGGAAGAGCTCAGGGAGGTCCGATACGCGGCACAGGACGGGAGCAACCGACGGCTGATCGATGACGTGGAAATCATCTCATCGGTTTCCGGAGGAAGCTTCACCTCGGCCTATTATGCCCTTTTCCCGGAACGCTTCTTCACCGACTTCCCGGGTCGGTTCCTGTACCGCGACATCCAGCGTGCCCTTTTCCTGCGGCTGTTCAATCCCTATAACTGGTATCGCCTCGCCTCTCCCGATTTCAGCCGCATAGACATGGCGGAGGAGTTCTACAACAACGCCGTCTTCGAGCGGAAGACCTTCGCCGACCTGCTGAGCCGCCCCAGGGGGAGTTCGCCGTTTCTGGTCCTCAACGCCACCGACATCGGCATAGCCCATCGTTTCGAATTCACCCAGGATCAGTTCGATCTGCTCTGTTCGGACCTCTCCGGGGTGGCCGTGTCGCGCGGCGTTGCCGCATCGTCCAATTTCCCCGTAGCGTTCGCCCCCCTTACCATGAACATCTATTCGGAAAAGTGCCCGGAACTACCCGAGTGGATACGAAATGCCCTCGCCCCCGGGGGGGACGAGGGCAAAAGGCGGGTGGCCGACGCCGTGGCGGCAAATTCCTACCGGGAGCCCGATCGTAGATACGCGCATCTCCTCGATGGCGGGCTTTCCGACAACCTCGGCCTCAGGGGGCCGTTCCACGCGGTGACCACCACGGACAGCGCCTGGAGCCTGGTGGAACTGATGGACCAGAAGAAGGTGGGGCGGCTCTTCGTCCTCTCCGCGAACGCGAAGACGAGCAAAAAGCGGAGCTGGGACGCGAAGAGCGAGCCGCCGGGGATCAAATCCGTTTTGGACGTGGTGATGAACGGGCCGATGGACGACGTCTCGTTCGACAGCGTCGAGATGACCGACGGTCACTTCAGGCAGATGAGGCAGCTCTCGAGGACCGTGGATTCCTGCAACAAGCTGCTCAAGCCCTTTCCCCGGGCGCCGCAGTTGGACAACCCTTTTAGCAGCGGGACATCCCGCGCCGCCTATACGTTTGCCGAGTTGACCTTCGACGACATCCCCGACCCGCGGCTGCGCAGGCGCCTGCAGGAACTCCCTACGACGTTTTCCCTCCCGTCGAGGACGGTCGACCTGCTGAGAGTCAGCGCGGGGTACCTGCTCATGCATTCCAGCGAGTTCGTGTCGGGCATGCAGGAACTCGATCCGAACTGGGTTCCCCGGGAGGTAAAGATAGACGGGAAGCTGGTGGAGGAAGTCTGCGGCGCCGGGGGGGAATGAGGGCAAGCGATCCTGATTTATAGTCCCCCTCCCCTTCAAGGGACGGTGTCACTGCAATTAAGTAGGGGCGAATAATCATTCGCCCCTACTCCGGTTCTTCGCTGAAGCCGCAATTCTTCCCCCCTCCCAACCTCCCCCCGCTGGGGGGAGGAGTAAGTGGTCAGTAGTGGGTAAAGCTCTTAACTTTACGGCAGGGAGGGACGTGTGGCGGAAGATCGTCGTTAATCGGCTAATTTAATGGCAGTGAGGCGGCTAGCGGGTCTGCAACTGCAACCGGTACAGGTTGTTGAGGTACCTCTGGTCGTCCGGCTTGATGGCTGCGGCCTTCCGGAACTGCTCCGCGGCCTCCTTGAAGCGCTTCTCGTTGGCGTAGACGATCCCCAGGTTGTTGTACACCTCGGCGTTCCCCGGCTGCAGGGCGGCCGCCTGCCTCAACTCGCCGAGCGCCTTTTCTGCTTGGCCGCTCTTGCCCAAGGCAAAGCCGAGGTTGTGGTGGGCGTCCGCAGAACCGGGATCGAGGCTGACGGCAAGCTCGAATTCCCGGATAGCCTGATCGAACATCCCTTTGTTGCCGTAGGTCACCCCCAGGTTGTTGTGGGCCTCCGCGTATGTCGGGTCCAGCTTCACTGCGATCAGAAACTCGGCGACCGCGAGATCGGCAAGACCCTTCTTGTTGTAGGCCACCCCCAGGTTGTAGTGGGCGTACTTGTTGTTCGGATTGGTGCGCAAGGCGACCCCGTACTGTTCGATGGCCTGGTCCACTCCCCCCTTTTTCTCGTAGGCCGCCCCGAGGTTTCTCAAGGTGTCCGCGTTGTCCGGCTCCAGCTTCCGGGCCAACTTCAGCTCTTCAATCGCCTCATCGACCCGCCCCTCGGCGATCAGCGCGTTCGCAAGGTTGTTGTGCGGGCGCACCTTCTGAGGCGATTTCAAGGCGGTGTCCTGCCACAGCGTCACGGCGCTTCCCCACACCAGGTTGCGTTTCCAGGTGAGGGAGGCCAGTACGAGAACGACGCAGGTGAGCGCCACGGCGCCGCTGCGGGGTTTTATCCCGGCTGCGAAAGCGGCGCAGAGGGCGGCGACCGCGGTGAAGATCCCGACCGAGGGGAGGTAAACCCTGTGCTCGAAGATGACGTCCCTGATGGGAATGATGCTCGATTCGACCGAAAGGGTGATGAAGAACCAGAATATGCCGAAAGCCGCCAGCCGCAGTGAGGGTTCCACCTTTCCGGCGCCTGGACCCGCTGACCGGCGGTAGAGATAGACGCCTGATGCGAAAAGGGCAAGGAGGAGAAGGAACCCGCCCAGGACCGCAGGGGCGAACGGGGTGTGGTAGACCGGGTAGTCGTAGTCCAGGTTCTGGCGCACGGGGAACACCAGCAGCCGGAGATAGGTGGCGATGACGCCGAACTGGGTGAGAAGGTAGTCTGTCCTGGAGATGGCCGTGGTCTCACGGGCCATGGCGCTCATCTCGCCGAGAAGATCGCCCACCGGCTTTCCCGCGTGGAGAAGCCCGAGCGGCACGATGACCAGGGTGACCGCGATCGGCAGGAGAAAGAGCATCCTCTTCCGGAGGGTCGCGCCGAAAAAGGAAAACTCGTAGAGCGCCACCGCGATCGGGAGCGTAAAGGAGATCTCCTTGGTCTTCATCGCCAGCGCGGCGGCGGCCAGCGCGGCGACATGGAACAGGACCGCTTTGCCGTGGTATAGCGTGCCGGCGCTTTCCTGGCGCAGCCTCGCCTGGGCGTAAAAGAGCAGGGAAGCGAGATAGAACATGGTGGCGAGCGAGGCGACCCGCTGCACCACGTAGGTGACTGCCTGCGTCTGGATCGGGTGGGCTACAAAAAGAAGGGCGGCCAGAAACGGCGCGAGTTGCAAGAACCCGGCTGGAGCCTGGGGGGGTGTGCCTGCCGAAGAGGGGTCGGACGGCGCCTGGAAGATCGGAGCTTTGAGGGTGAGGCGCAGCAGGACGAAGACCAGCGCGGCGTTGGCGAGATGCACAGCCGTGTTGAAGAGATGATACCCGGTCACGTCCAGGCCGCCGGCCGCATAGTTGAGGGCGAGGGTCAGGTAGCCGATGAAGCGCCGCGGGTTGTAGCGGTAGCCATCCCCGTCGAAGAGGAAGGAGGCGAGATTTTTCACCACATGATTTTCGACTATCGAACCTTCATCGTCGATAACGAACGGGACATGAAAGGTGTTGGAATAGGCGAGAATGCCGACCAGGGCGACGATGGCCAACTGCAGCAAGGGGCTTGCCGCTACGGACCAAAGGGCGAGGCGGTCCGTGGAGGTACGGCTTCCTGCGCCGGAATTCACTGCCATCTTTTTCCCAGTGTCACCCTTCTGTTTCATAAGCTCTCCGGTCGAAGCGCCGCATGAGGCGAGCCCGTCCGGTTCCAATGTGCCGGGCTGCATCAAGGTGCCTATATATTATGCTGGCACTATATAGCAAAAAACGCCTATCCATATCATGGCGGCGGTTTTATGGCAACTCGTTTGATACACTGTCAACCTCGTCTTGCGGACCCGGTGACCCGGTGGTGAACTCGGTGGACTTTGTGCCGTCTGTGAAACCGGTGAAACTGAGCTGGGCCGAGAAGAATGTTCATTTCGCTGTTGACCGCCCGGAGAAATTCGGGCAATTACAGAGGGGCTGCATGCATGGCGGCTTTGCGTAACCGTCAAGAAAGCGGTGTGAGAGGCGATGAACATCTGACCTGAGGACTGGATCGAGCTTGACGGATAGGAGGATGGATCGGTGGTGAAACTGTTGCTGCACGCCGTGGCCTTGATTTGGGTGCTGATCCCCGTGATAGCTGCGGCGGGGCCGTTGGATGACTACTACCTGTCGCGCTTCAAGGTCGGCGCGGAGTCCGCCGCGACTACACGCGTCCTGAAGGAAGCCGTGCCGGTTCGGGCGGAGCGCTGCCGCACCATGCTGCACCGAAGCCTCAAGCGCGACTGGAACCAGTTGGAGCCCGCGACCCAGAAGGTGCTCGGAAAGTACGTGACGAGGCCGACCCTGAGCGGCCAGACCACGGCCACCTCCGCGCCGAGCTTCAACTCGCCCGGAGGGCACTTCGCCATCCACTACACCAGGACCGGGACCGATGCCCCCGACCTGACCGATCTGGATGGCGACGGCGTGCCGGACTGGGTCGAGAAGGTGGCGGCGGTTTTCGAAGAGGTCTACGACACGGAGGTGACGGGCATGGGGTTCCGCCCCCCTCCGGTGACGAGGTACGACGTCTACCTCATGGACCTGGTTCCCGACCAAGCCTATGGATTCACCACTGATGACGGCGCGCCTTCCGGCGGTTCCGTCTCCGTGGGGAGCTACATCGAGATCGACAAGTCGTTCTCCGATCCCATGTTCACCGTCAATGGGACCTACATCCCCGAACAGATGCTCAAGGTCACGGCCGCGCACGAGTTCCACCACGGCATCCAGTTCGGCTACAACTACTATTTCGAATTCTGGTACGCCGAGGCCACTGCGACCTGGATGGAGGACGAGGTCTACGACTCGGTGAACCAGCTCTACGACTATCTGGACAGCTACATATCGCATAGAGACAACTATGGCGTTTTAGAGCCTCTCGCGCTCAACGGTCCGACCGACGGAGCCTCGGAGTACGGCCGCTGGATCTTCAACCGTTATCTTGCGGAAAAGCACGGTGGACGGGAGGTGGTGCGCGCCGCCTGGGAGAAGCTCGCGACGCTGAGGCCCGGCACCAGCCCGACCACCAGCGGCGGTGACATCCAGATGGCCCCGGTCCTCGATACCGTCCTTTCCGCCTCCTACGGCAGCTCACTTGCCGCCGACTTCTTCGAATTGGGAAAGCGGATCTACGCCCGGGACTGGACCACGCACACCGCCGATCTCTCGTTGATCCCGAAACAGAGTAATACCGCCAGCTACTCCGTCTATCCGGTCCCCTCGACGACCGTCACATTGCCGCGCTACGCCTTCGCCTTCTACAGGTTCGCCCCGTCGTCCACTCTGCCGACCCTGAAACTTGCCCTCACCCAGGGCAGCGGTATCAAGAGCGCGCTCTACAAGAAATCGGGGGGCGTCGTCACGGAGATGGATGCCAACAGCGGCGGAAACTCCTACACCGTTAACGGGTTCAGTTCCCTCAAACCCGCCAGCGACGAAATCGTACTGGTCATTGCCAACGCCTCCGCGACGGACGGCCAGCAGGCCAGCTTCAGGACCGTGTCGGAACTCTTTCCCGGGGCCCCCACCGGCGTTTCCGCCACGGCCGGCAACAGCCAGGCGACCGTTTCCTTCACGCCGCCGGCATCGAGCGGCGCCGGCGCCATCACGAGCTACACGGTGACCGCGGCCCCGGGGGGAATGACCGGTACCGGCACGGGAAACCCCGTCGTCGTCACCGGGCTCTCCAACGGCACGCCCTACACCTTCACGGTCACGGCGGCAAACGTCTACGGCAGCGGGGCCGCCTCTTCGCCGTCATCGAGCGTCACTCCCTTCGCCGGCACGCTCGCCGGTGACTGCGACAACAACGGCTCCGTCACCATCTCGGACGTGCAGTCAGCCATCAACATGTTCCTCGGCATCAAGCCGGTTTTGGCATGCATGGACATCGACAGCTCCGGCGGAGTGTCCATTGCCGAGGTGCAGAAGGTGATCAACGGCTTTCTCAACCTTTAGCTGAGCGGCAGAGTCCCCCCTCCCTGACCCTCCCCCTCCGGGGGCGGGGACCGCTTCGCCAAAGAGAGATAGTGCTCAAGTTCCTTAACTTAAGCCGATTAGCAACCATCTTCCGCTATCACAATCTCCCCCTCCCCTTGAAGGGGAGGGACGGGTGAGGATGGGTGAAAAGGGGAGGGAGGCTCCGTACGGCGAAAGTTCATCGATGAATAGAGAAGCCCGGTGTCAGGAGAAACCGGGCTTCTTTTGTTGGTGGAGTTCTTTGCAGCGGCAACGTCAAAAAAAGACTATAAGTCAACAGTTTGTGATATGGGTCACCCGTGGCGCGAGCGACATAGGGTATGGTTAGGCACCAAAATCCCACCGGAAAACGGAGCCTCCCCTGAGAATGTCGCGGATTTCGACGTACGGCTGCATCGCCTTCATCGTCACCCTTTGCTCATCGTCGCTCTTCGCCGGAGATTTTGGTTCAGCGAATCTGAAACAGGGGGTATCCTGCGAGCTGAGAGTAAAGGAGCGTTACCAGTTCTATAACATCACAGGGAAGACCCCCGACGATCTGCGGAAGCAGATGAAGCAAAACGGCACCAAGTGGAACGACGGGATCGTCTATTCCGCCCAGACCACCTGGGACATCCACTTCAGCTATGACGTGTCCCGCGAAAACGGCAGGTACGGGGTGAAGTCGGCGAACACCAGGCTGGAGATCATCTACTATCTCCCCCGCATGGTTGCAACCGATGCGGACCCGGAACTGACGCTGCTGTGGCACGACTACCTTGGCTGCCTGCAGAGCCACGAGTTCGGGCACAAGGACATAGCAGTCAAAACGGCTACCGAGATCAACGAGATACTGGCCTCCATCCCGAGCTACCAGACCGAAGACGAACTGGCGCAGGAAATAACCCGGCGAACGGAAGAAAAGTTCAAGCGGTTGAAGGATAGCCAGGTAGAGTACGACCATGAAACGAGGCACGGCGAAACGCAAGGGGCGATACTGCGCTCCGCTCCAGCGCCCAGATATGCCGGTGCGATGGATATAACAAAGCATGACTAGGGGGCGTCTGGACGGAAGATCGTTCCTACGCTCCAGCGTGGGAATGCAAAGCCCCTGACGCTCCAGCGCAATTAAATAAAAAGGGGCTACAGAGAAATCTGTAGCCCCTTTTGCTGCGGGTAGCTAAGGATTGTTACTTCCCGCCACCACCGGTGTCGGTACCACCGGTCCCGCCGGTGCCCATGCCACCACCGGTGCCGGTACCGCCGGTCCCGCCAGTGCCGCCGGTACCCATCGTGCCGCCAGTCCCGGTCGTGCCGCCGGTGCCCATATCGCCGGTGCCCATGTCGCCGGTGCCCCTCTCCATCGTGCCGCCGGTACCCCTTTCTATGGTCGTACCGCCGGTGCCTCTATCCATTGTGCCACCAGTGCCCCTCTTCATGGTACCGCCGGTGCCACTGGTCCCCTGGTCAGTGGTACCACCTGCGCCGGTACCCATCGTACCCGTTTCAGGGCCGACTCTCTCGACGGTGAAATCCTGCCTGGTATAGCTATGAGCACCAAGGCCGGAACTCCTGCCTGTTTCGGTTGTGCCACCGGCAGCTGTACCGCTGTAGCTACCTACGTCGGAAGATGTTCCGGAATGCATTCTGGCGCCGGCTGTGTAGCCTGTCCCAGCTGTCAATCCCATCATCCCCACCACAGCTATCGCGGTGAATATGACTCTTCTAACTGTTCTCATGGTTTGACCTCCCTCTCCCCGGTTTCATCTGAAAGTCGGGGGTGTTCAGCCTGTTTTGCCGCATTTGCAGAAATGCGCCAAGGCACCGTGTCCTGTCGCCTCTGCGCCGTTGCCGCTCCTGATCCTTAACGGGCAGGAGCGGAAACCTGACTGCACTCTTGTATACAGTTGTTAACTCCAAGGTACCATAAACCATTAGAAAAAGTCAATTTTACCCATACGGGGCCGGTCCCGTGGCAGCGGTGTGTCCTGATATTGCGGGGGATTTCATGCGGCAGGAAGAAGCGCGAAGGTAAGGCCGGCTAGCGTGCCGCGAAACCGTACCTGGTGAGAACGGAGCCGGCATCACTCCCCCTGAGGTATGCCAGGAGGGCCACCGCATCGCTGTTCTTTGCGCCGGCGGCGGAAAGCGCCATGGGATAGACCACCCTCGGGTATGACTCTGCCGGCACGGTGAAGAGTATCCTCGCCTTCTTCGCCTGGAGCGCGTCGGTGCGGTAGACGAACGCTCCGTCCACCTCGCCGCGTTCGGCGTACATCAGGCACTCGCGCACGTCTTTTGCCATGACCAGTTTCTTCTGCAGTTGCCGGTCCAGCCCGGCCTTCTTCATCGCCTGCATGGCGTACTCCCCGGCCGGTACGCTCCTCGGGCTCCCAATGGCGATCCTTTCCAGTTTCAGCAGATCCTGAAGTTTCGAAGCCTTCCCCGGCGTCCCGGCGAAAACCAGCGTGTTGTAGCCGAAGGTGCCGATGCTTCCAGCCTGCACCAGTTTCCTTCCCTTCAGGTACTCCATCCACTCGACATTGGCCGGGATGAAGATGTCGGCGGGCGCGCCGCTCTCTATCTGTTTCGCCAGTTGCCCCGAGCCGCCGTAATTCCTGGTGATCCTCACGCCGGGATGGCTGCGGACAAAGCGCTCGCAGAGTTCGTTAATGACCTCCTTGAGGCTCCCCCCCGCCGAGAGGCTCACCTCTCCGGCCAGGGCGGGGGCGACCAGTACGAGCAGCAACAACGAGACGAATAGCGTCTTCAGTACGAGGTTCATCCGGCGTACCTCCTTTGTTGACCTGACGCGGTTGGGAACGGTGCATCGGCCATGGCTGACGGTCATGGTGATACATGAGCCGTGCCATCGATGCCGGCGATGGTAACTTGTTGTAATGATAAGGAGTTGCTGGAACGCAGCTGGGTCGGGAGGTAACGGCCTTGGCTAAAGAGGTTGCTACTGCCTGTATTGGAGGCAGGACTGAGCTTGAGCCAAGTTTTCGTTACCGCTATGACTGTCTTTTCGCACACACTCTACGAACTCTGTCATTGTCCTCTCTCACACCACATCCGTCACACCGGAGAACCTTGCCTGTCTCAAAATAAGCTTTAACACATTAAAATATCTTGACAGTATGCCGGCACCTTGTACGCTAACCCTGTCCTCCAGCCCCCTCTCTCTGTCAGCAACGTGGTGCCTCAGTAACTGCCCGCACTGGAAAGGAGCGGAAATGAAAGCAAAGACTACCTCCAGCGTCTCCCTTCGGGCGGTCCCGGAAAAGAGTTCGAGCCCCCCCTGGCGACTCTTGCCGCCGGGAGCACCGTTACCGTCCTCGACTGGGAAGGGGAGTGGCTGAGGGTGCGGAGTCCGGAGGTGGACGGCTACCTGCGGAACACCGACGTGACGATGGACGAGCACTACGAACTCCCCGAGGTGCTCCTGGAAGAGCTGATGCGGATAGAGGAGGAGCGGGGGGCAAAGAAGAAGGAGAGCGACTACGTCGTCGAGGGGGAGACCAGGGAGAACAGGTTTTTCAACCTCCTCCCCATGCTCCACGGTGCCAGACTTTCCGCCTTGTGCCTCTCGGGCGGCGGCATACGGAGCGCCACCTTCAACCTCGGGGTGCTGCAGGGGCTTGCCAGGACCGGCGTGCTGAAGGAGACGGATTATCTCTCCACCGTCTCGGGAGGGGGGTATATCGGAAGCTGGCTCTCTTCCTGGATTTCGAGGGAGAAGGGGAGTTCCGCCGCAAGGGTGGAAAAGGTCGTCGGGATGCTCGCCGAGGAAGGGCACGACACGGCGAGCAGGGAGCCGTACCAGGTACGCTTCCTGCGCGACTACAGTAACTACCTCACCCCCCGGGTCGGCATCTTCAGCATCGACACCTGGGCCATCATCGGAACCTACCTCCGGAACCTGCTTCTGAACTGGCTGGTGTTGATCCCTCTTCTTTTCACTTTCATGCTGGCGCCGAGGTTCCTGGTCGACCTCCTGGCAGGGGGCGCAAGCTACGGCGATGCCTCGCTCCTCTTCCTCGCCGCCGGCGCCCTTTTGGGCCTCTTCCCCATCGCCTACACGGTCATCGACCTGCCCAGCATCGGCAACGGAAAGCAGAAAAAGGGAAGCTTCATCATCTTCTTCCTGACCCCCCTCCTACTGATGGCCTGCGCCCTCTCCGCCTACTGGGGGTGCATGTTCCTTCCCGGCTGCCACCGGCTCCCCGATGCATGGAACTTCGCCTATTTCGGCATGGCGGTGCATCTCGGCGGGTGGGTGGCGGGGATCGCCTGGCTCTTCTTCAGGAAGGTGACCCGGCCGCTCCTCCCGCTCGCGGTCTTCCTCGTCTGCGCAGCCGGGACCGGTGTCGTGGCGGGATGGTTCGGCTGGATCGTGGCGGCGAAGATCCTCCCGGCGCTACTGGAAAGTGAGGTGTATCCCCATCTTCTCTATGCCACGGTGTCGGTTCCTTTCATTCTTGCCGACTATCTGCTGACCGGGGCGCTCATGGTGGCGCTCCTCTCCAGGTTCACCGGCGACCAGGACCGGGAATGGTGGGGGCGGGCCGCCGGCATCGGGATACTGGTGACGCTTGCCTGGCTGGCGCTCATGGCTGCCGTCATCTACGGCCCCTGGCTGATCCTCCCCGACTCCCGGGGATTCTGGAAGTGGCTCTACATGGCGATCTGCGCCGGTGCGGGTATCGCAACGGCGATGTTCGGGAGGGGGTCCTCATCCCCCACGCTGCGCCCCGGGGTCTCCATGGGGAAGCTGCGCACAAGGCTTCCCGCCGCCGCGGCCGTGATCTTTCTCCTGTTCCTGGTGCAGTCCCTCTCTCTGCTCGCCACGCTCCTGCTCTGGATGGGAAGGCACAGCTTCGGGTTATTCTTCTGCCTCCCGGGGATCTCCGGCTGTCCTCCGCTTCCCGGGATGGGAAGCGCCGGTTTCGGCCTCGACTTCCAGACCCATCTCCACCTGCTTTGCAGCGCGCCGGTCGGCTGCGTGGCGGCACTCGCCGCCGTTTCCGCCGCGGCTGCTCTCGTCATGGGGGCGCTGGTCGACATCAACAACTTCTCCATGCACGCCATGTATCGCAACCGGCTGGTCAGATGCTACCTGGGCGCGGCGCGCAACAAGGACCAGAGGAAGCGAAACCCCTTCACCGGCTTTGACGAGAATGACGACCGGCTCATGACCGATCTCCCCAAGCGCCCCTTCCACGTGGTGAGCATGGCGTGGAACCTGGTCAAGGGGAAACGGCTGGCGTGGCAGCAGCGGAAGGCGGCCTCCTTCACCATGTCCCCACTTTTCGCCGGGAGCGACATCGTAGTAGATCCCCCCAGCGGCAGTGGGTGCGAGCCGGGGGGCTTCCGGTACATCGGCGAGTACGGAGCCGGCAAGGTCGCACGGGCGCACCGGCCGATGCTTCTCGGGACGGCCATGGCCATCTCCGGCGCGGCGGCGAGCCCCAACATGGGGTACCATTCCTCACCGCTGGTGACCTTCGTGATGGCGTTTTTTAACGTGAGGCTCGGGTGGTGGCTCGGGAACCCGGGGGACGGGATGGGGAACGCGTGGCGCATGGCCTCCCCGGGCCTCGCGGTGCGCCCGCTTCTGAAGGAGACCTTCGGGCTGACACAGGAGGAGAGCAACGACATCTATCTCTCGGACGGCGGCCACTTCGAGAACCTGGCCCTGTACGAGATGGTGCGCAGACGCTGCCGCTACATCATAGCCTGCGACGCCGGCTGCGACTGCGACTCCACCTTCCAGGACCTGGGGAACGCGATCGACATAGACTTCAGCGCCGTCCTCGCCAAGAAGTCCCACTTCGCCGTGGGGACCGTCAACTATGCCTGCTGCGACCAAAGGGAGGAGGGGGAAAAGGTCGAGGACGGGATGTTCCTCTACATCAAGCCGGTGCTGACCGGGGACGAGCCGGTGGACCTGTTCAACTACTCGAAAATGCACGGCGAGTTCCCGCACGAGTCGACGGGGGACCAGTGGTTCGACGAGGCGCAGTTCGAGAGCTACCGCAAACTCGGCATGCACTCGGTGGCGGAACTGGGCAAGGGGGGGAAGCTCGACCTGGAGGAGCTTTTCGCCAGGGCGGCGAGGCTGCACAGGGGGGCGGTGCGCAAGGCGAAGGGGGCGTAGAAGGAAGGGCTTTGTTGTTGACAACTATGCGAGCTTACGCGATCTCTCCCTCGCCCTCCGGGAGAGGGTTGGGGTGAGGGAGCCTGCCGCGGGCAACGCGCTCCCTTTGTGGCTGCGCCCTCACCCCTGCCCCTCTCCCAAAGGGCGAGGGGAAAGAGGTTGCCGGACTACAGCTCGACCAGGTAATCGGCCTCACTCATGCCGGCGTTGCCGATGTTCAGCTGCGGCGTCTCGGGGAGGATTACGGTGCAGGAGAGCTTGCTGCGGAGGCGCTGCAACTGGTCCGGGATGGCGTACTTGACGGCGTGCCAGATGCCGGTGAGCCCGACCAGCTTCCGTCCGGGATGCCCCTCCACGTAGCGCGCCACGTTCACCGCCATGCCGCTGTTGCGCACCGTCTGGGCCTCGCAGAAGTTGCTGAACATCTTCCCCTTCTGGAGGTGGTGCGGGATCTGCTGGAAGGTCTTTTTAAGCATGGCGATCTGCGGGTTGTTGAGGTCGCAGCTGGTCCCTTCGGGGAGGTCCTTCCTCTCCTCTCGGGTGAGGGCGTCGAAACCCTGCTGCGAGACCTTTTTGACGATGGCGAGCGGGACGTTCAGCGCCACCATCGGGATCCGGTTCCCGCGGGCGAAAAGGAAGATGTCCCGGTACATGTACCAGTCGGGCGACCAGTTCGCCTCGAACACCTCCTGCATCTCCGGCTCGCTCAGCGTCCCCTTGATCCAGCCGTCCAGGTGCTGCTGGTGGTCCGCCGAGATCATCTCCAGCCCGATGGCGAGCGGGAGCTTGCCGGCGACCAGGGAGCGGATCACGTCGAGCTGCAGGTCGTGATGGTCCTTGCTGTCATGCACCTCGCCGATCAGTATCAGGTCGGAGGCACCGGCGATCGAGGCGAGCTGGGAAAGGGTGACGGTCTGCCGGTCGCTCGTGCGGGTGATGATGGTATGGGCGCAGGCCTCACCGGCGAACCCGGCAAGAAGGTAAAAGATGATGAAAAATCTCGGTATCCAGGACATCGATCCACCCCCCTCTGCGCGGTGCCAGACCTCGACCCTGAACTCGGCGCCGCCGTTCACGTTGCGTACGGTGAGACGTCCTCCCATGTAGTTGGCATCGACAAATTCTAGCAGATGGCTGGGGAGGGACCAGCGAAAAGTTCCGCGCCCAAAGGGGCGTCGCCGGATCGCGATCCCGGTCGGTTACGGGGAGCGCTTCAGAAGTAGCGGTGCGCGAGGAGGACGGCTTCGGGGACGCCGTGGCCGCCGACCCGGGTGAAGGCGCAGTCGAACGACAGGCTGCTGTTGCGGAAAAGACGGAAACTCTGGGCCAGCGTCCCCTTCAGTGCGACCCGCTCGTCACCAAGGAGGTACGCGAAGCCCCCCCCTTGCAGCTGCACCTTCCACCGGTCATTCACCTGCTCCAGGACCCCGAGGGTCACCCCCGGTCCCGCCGCGACCTTGCCCCGGAAGCGCTTCCCGGCGTTCAGGTCCAGCTCCGCGAAGGCGTACACGATGCCGTCGCCCGGCGTGCGGGCCGAGAAACCGCCGCCGGTGTTGAGCCTGAAGATCAGGGAGTCCCTGCCGCCCCTCATCGGCTCAGTGTCCCATCCCGTGGCGATCTTCCAGGAGTACGGCTTGAAGAAGCGGTCCCGCGGCGCGGTGGAGACGATGTCCAGCAGATGCAGGGTCTTCAGCCAGAGCCGGCCCGGCCCCGGGGAGTAGGCGAGCGCCGTGTCGAGGTACCTGATCTGCGCCCCCCTCAGGTACCCCTGGTCGGGATCGAGCAGGCTGTGGAACCCCGGCTGGAGCTCCGCCTCGCCGTACCACTCCCCCCGTCGCACGCCGACTCCCGCACCGATCCTGGTGGCCCTGTGTCCCACATCGTGGGGCGGTGGCGGCTGTATGGCGTAGCTCTCCTCGTTCCCCTTCCCGTAGGCGCTTCGCTCCGACAGGATCTTCAGGTACAGCTTCGAGTAGGCGTCGTGGTCCAGCTCCTTGCCGGCGTACCTCAACTGGAGCGTCTCGGCGGCGAGGTCGAGCATCCCCCTCCTTGCCGCCTCGGTATGATCCCCCTCCCTGACGCTCTCCGGGGCGCGCCTCCCCCGGGCCAGCTCCAGCGCCGCCTGCTGCTCGTCGGCTGAGAGCAGGGAGGCCATCTGCGTCATCCTCGCCCCCTGCGAGGGACGATACACCGCCTCCTCCAGAATGCCGCTTTCCCTGGCGATATCTATCGTATTGGTGGGGAGGACCAGCGTCCCGGTCCTGTCGGTCAACTGAAGCGTCGGACGGGCCGCCTCGATCAGGAACAGGAGGTTGAACGAGCAGTTCTCGTCCAGGAAATAGTACTCGGAGGAGATCCGCTCCAGCTCCAGCGTGTGCAGCAGCATCCTGTCCACCTCTTCCTGCGAGAGCTTCAGTCGATACTCCCACATGTCCCTGTGCTCGAGGTCGCTGTACTCCTTCACCTTCAGGTAGTACGGCATCAGTGAGTAGTATCCCTTGTACTTCCCGAAGATCCCCTTGTAGGCGTAGATGAAGCCGTTCACGTCGGTGGCGTCGGCCGCGTAGTTGACCGCGTAGGAGATGAGGCTGCTCTTGCTGCTGCCGTCGATCCGCAGCAGGGTGTGCCCGAACATCGACGCGGGACTGTTGATGTGCCCGACCGGGAACACCAGGACAGCGGAACGGGCGTCGACGGTTTCGATCAGCTTCCGCTGTTGCTGGCAGGAGGGGAGGGGAAGCGTGGATGGATCGATCTGAAGCTCCTCCGTGAGCCACCTGAGGCGTGCAGGAAAGCGGCAGATCGGGTGCTCTCCCTCTATCCCCGGAGGTTGGAAGAAACCTGCCAGCGTGGCTTGAAGCTCTTCTCTCGGGTCGGTCGGGCCTGCGGGAGAGAGGAAGAAGTTGGGGTCGGAGATCCTGCTTTTATAGCCGCCGGTGATGGTTTTCTTGTAATGGAGCAGTATCTGCCAGTTCCTTCGCGCCGAAAGATCGAGCGCGTCCGCCTTTTCCTGGAGCTTCTTCAGGGATGAACCGGCATCGGCGGCTGCCGCCGGGACCGGAGCCGACAGTGCGAGGAGACAGAGTGCTGGAAAGAGGGCGCCGTAAAGGATTCTGCCGAGAAAGGAGCAACCGATAGTCATAAAATATGTCCAGTACTCATAGCAGGTCGTTGACTCCCTCCCCTTCAAGGCGCCCCCAAGAATCAGTTCTTGCTGACGGCCACTACGTTGTCGATGACCTCGGCCAGGACAACCTTGTCCGAGGTGAAGATCTTGCCGAAGTTCGCCTGCAGGTTCGCCTTGTAGGCGTCGCTCTGCGCGGGGGCCACGCCGAGCATCTCGACGAAGGTGTCGAGGGTCTCGCCTTTGCCCATGGCGATTTCCTTGGCCAGGTTGTCCATGTTGGAGCGGACGAAGTGGTTCAGTTTTTCGTTCTGCACGATATCGCTCGGCTGCTGGCAGTCAGAGGTGCCGGAGCTGATGCCGAAGGTCTGGGTCCCGGTACTGCCGTTGGTGGTCGACTGCAGCACCTGCAGCACGATGGAGTTGTCCGCCTTGTTCTGGAACAACATGGTGCCCAGGCCGCACCCGGTATTGGTGTGCGCTTGGGCGGCGAGTGCCGCATTGGAAGCTAGAAGAGTCAGTGCGAATCCCGCTAGAACCTTTTTCATGGCCTTTCTCCTTTTTGTTAAAAAAGATTCACAAAGTATAGGGGATGCCCATCTCCTGTCAATACTGCTAGTTGCAGGCCACGAGATTGGCTTTGAGCCTCGGTAAAGAGCTGCGGTCTCTGCTTCCAGCGGAAAACAAAAAGCCCCCCTTCCGGTTCAGAAAGGGGGCGCATCGGTTCGGTCAATTCTCTGCCGTCGCCGGCACGGGTTTATCCTTTGGCGCCGAACACGAAATAGGAGAGTGACAACAGTGCCAGTACCCACATCCCGTTCTTCATCTCGCCCAGGCGCCCGGTGGATGCCTTCATCAAGGGATAGGCGATGAAGCCGGCGGTCATGCCGACTCCAATGTTGTAGGTGAAGATCATCAGCACCACGGTGAGGAAGGCGGGAATCAGTTCGGTCAGGTCGTCGAAATCGATCTTCGAGAGCGGCGCGATCATGAAGGAGCCGATCACGATCAGGGCGATGCCGTAGGCGTGCGGCGGGACGATGGTGAAAAGCGGCGCCAGGAAGAGCGCCAGTAGGAAGAACAGGGCGGTCACCAGGGCGCTGAACCCGGTGCGCCCCCCTTCCTCGATGCCGGCGGCCGACTCGATGTAGGCGCCGGTGGTGGTCGTGCCGAGGAGGGGCGCAACGACGGTGGCGAGGGCGTCGGCCAGCATCGGCTTCTCTATCTCCGGGAGGTTTCCGTGCTCGTCCAGCAGGTCGGCGCGCATGGAGAGCCCCAAGAGCGTCCCCACCGTGTCGAGAAAGGCCATGATGAATATGGTCAGGATGATCGGGAAGAAGGAGGGCTGCAGCGCCCCCTTGAAGTCCAGCTTGAAAAGGATCGGCGAGATGTCCGGGGGGAGGCTGAAGAAGGCCTCGGGGAGCGGGGTCACCTTGAGCGCGATGGAGGCCGCGGTGGTGACCACGATGCCGATCATCATGGCGCCCAGCACCCTGCGGGACATGAGGACCACGGTGAACAGTAACCCGCCGACGGCCAGCAGCACCGAGGGGTGCGAAAGGTTGCCTAGCTTCACCGGGGCGCCAGCCACGCCGAGGACCACGATGCCGGTCTCGTTGAGCCCTATGAAGGTGAGGAACAGCCCGATGCCGGTTGCGAAGGCGCACTTGAGCGACAGGGGGATCGACTCGGCGAGCCAGCTCCTGACCTTGAACAGGGTGAGCAGCGTGAAGGCGATGCCTGCGAAGAAGACGGCGGCGAGCGCGGTCTGCCAGGAGTAACCCATGACCTTTACCACCACGAAGGCGATGAAGGCGTTCTCGCTCATGTAGGGCGCTATGGCGAAGGGGCGGTTGGCGAAGAAGGCCATCAGGACGGTGCCGAAGACGGCGGCCAGGATGGTCGCGGTGACGGAGGGGCCGCGGGGGATGCCGGCGTTCTCGAGGATCGCCGGGTTCACGATGATGATGTACGCCATGGTGAGGAAGGTGGTGAGGCCGGCCACGATCTCGCGACGGTAGTTGGTGCCGTAGCGGTGGAACTGGAAGTATGCTGCAATGCGGGACTTCATCTATGCTCCTTCATTGCGTAGAGCGCCGGGAGGTTGCGCCAGTAGCCGCCGATGTCCATGCCGCAGCCGAAGAGGAAGCGGTCCTCCACCTCGAGTCCGACGAAATCGGCCTTGGCGCCGGGCGCCTTGCGGTCGTGGATCTTGTCGACCAGGACTGCCGAGTAAACCGCCGCGGCACCTTCGTCCAGGCAGTAGCGGGTGATCTCGGCCAGCGTCACCCCCTCGTCGAGGATGTCGTCCACCAGGAGCACCGTCCTCCCCTTGAGCGAGCGTTCCGGCTTCACCTTCCAGAGGAGTTCCCCCCCCGACAGTTCCGCGCCGTAGCGCGTGGCGTGGAGATAGTCGAGTTCCAGTGCGAACGGGAGCTTGTCCACCAGCTTGCCGGTGACGAAGAGCCCGCCGTTCATGATGCAAAACGCCACCGGATCCGTCCCCGACAGGCGCTCGGTGATCTGGCGCGCAATGCGGGACAGCGCCGCGTCGACCTCCTCCGCCGACCTGAGACAATCCGCCTTGCGCCGGATCTCCTCCATGTCTTTCAGTACCATTACCGCTCCTTGAAAACATTTGTTTCAAACCGCGGAACGATAGCAAACTTTGTTCGTGAAATCAATTAATTGTACTTTAATTAGCGGGCGGTGCCTTGGTTGGGGAGGACGTGCGCGGCGGGGGGATGTCGTCTCACTACGGCGGGAAACCTCAACGACCGGCACCCTTGGAGCGGCAACGCGAAGATCGGGACCCGCGAGGAGTCGATCCTCCCTTTTTCCTCCGCAATAGCCGTGGGGATCTACAACGCCGCCCCCGCCCGGGATTTCGAGGAAGGAAGCCTCTCCTTCGTCAGATCGGGGCAGAACATCGCCTACGCGCTGATCGGAAAAGACCATCCCCTTTGTGAGGCCCGTTAACGGGGGGGGGCTCGGGGGGCTACTACGGGAGCCGAAAGGTGCTGGTGACCAGCCTCCTGTAAAGGGGCTGGTCACCTATAGATTAGGTTTGTGCTGGTTGCTTTAGGGCAGAGCTTCACCTAGCAGGTCGTTGAAAATAAGCCCTTTGGGTGCCTGAAAAGATTTTCAGCGATTTTTTTCAAACCGTTTGTCGCTGTGGCTACTTGTTCACTGAGTTTATTTGCTCTTTTTCAACCCAATATACTG